>Ga0134125_10007376_pt1 | contig 12406 bp, 12 predicted proteins | sample KB31751_FD_96464 | JGI IMG/M metagenome (GOLD analysis project Ga0134125, IMG submission 96464) | Terrestrial soil microbial communities with excess Nitrogen fertilizer from Kellogg Biological Station, Michigan, USA - KB3-175-1 | ecosystem: Environmental > Terrestrial > Soil > Unclassified ... | reverse complement strand
GCACGGTCGTATTGACGAAATCCCGCTCGAATTGTTCCCTGGTCGGTCGCGGCCGGATGATGGTTGCGGGAAGGTATTGGGCGTCCGTAACCATAAGCTGAATGATGCTTTGTTGATTTCCGCTGTCTCCCGATACCTTTATATCGACGGTCTTGTAACCGACGCTCGAGAATTCGATGACGTCACCCTTGAGAACAACTATCGAGAAGACACCCTGGTCGTTGGAATAAGTACCCTGATTGCGATTTTTGACGACTACACTCACGGCCGGAATGCCCTTGAGGCTGTCTGCTGTCATTATGACACCGTATAACTGAACAACTGAGTCCCGCAGTTTATCGAATTGGGCATGAACGGCATATGGAACTGCGAGCAACATTATGTACAGTATAAGTCGTTTCATCCACTTAAAATTAGACATTAAACCCTAAATCTAAACAAAGTAAGTCGGCGATTGGTTAATTTTGCCTCAAATTAAAGTTTTTAACAAAATCTTGCACATGACGCGCGAAAAAGTTCTCGAGGCCCTGGGAAACGTTCAGGAACCGGATCTCGGAAAAGATATCGTTACGCTGAACATGGTGAAGGACGTGGAGATTGAAGGCAACTATGTCACCTTCACCGTGGTGCTGACCACGCCCGCCTGTCCAATGAAGGAACATATAAAAAATGCCTGTGTAAATGCGATCAGGCTGCTGGTGAATAAGGACGCGACCGTAAACGTTAGATTTACCGCGAATACGACTACGCATCGCCAGGACAAGCGCGAGGTGTTGCCAAAGGTCAAAAATATCATCGCGGTGGTGAGCGGTAAGGGAGGTGTAGGGAAGAGCACGGTGGCTGCCAATTTTGCGATGGCGCTTTCCAGAGGGGGCGCGAGCGTAGGGCTGATGGATGCGGACATTTATGGACCGAGCGTGCCGATAATGTTCGGGGTCCGGGGTGAGCGGCCGAAAATGACAGCGGGCGGGGAGAATGGGAAGGGAATGATCGTCCCGTTGGAGAAGTTTGGGATCCGGTTGATGAGTATCGGTTTGCTGGTGGACGAGAAAAATGCGGTGGTATGGCGCGGGCCGATGGTGAGCAGCGCGATCCGGCAATTCGTGACCGATGTGCATTGGGATGAGCTTGACTACCTGGTCATAGACATGCCGCCGGGGACCGGCGACATCCATCTGACGTTGATGCAAACCGTTCCCGTGACGGGGGTAATAGTCGTGACGACTCCGCAGGATGTGGCGCTGGCGGATGCGAAGAAAGCGATCGCGATGTTCGGACAGGCGCAACTAAAAGTGCCGATCATCGGTCTCGTCGAAAATATGAGCTATTTTACGCCGGCCGAGTTGCCGGATCACCGGTACTATATATTTGGAAAGGACGGAGGCAAGCGGCTTGCCGATGAGTATGATATTCCCTTTCTCGGCCAGATCCCCCTGGTGCAGAGCATCCGGGAAGGCGGCGATGCGGGCGTGCCGATCATGGCGGGCGACGACACGGTGACGCGGAAGGCTTTTAGCGATTTTGCAGGGAACGCGGCGCGCAGCATTGCCATGCTGAATGCGAATTTCCGCAGCGAGAAAGTTGCCGCGACGGTAGGTTGAGGGCGCGTAGGCCTGCGCCAGGTTGCCGGTCCGGTAGGTTGAGGCTGCCGGGAACGTTTGATATGCACATTCCGAAACGATATGAAGAAAGGGACCCGGGGAAGATCCGGGCTTTTATCCGGGACAACTCGTTCGCCATTTTGGTCAGTGTGCGGGATGGGTCGCCTGTCGCTACGCACATCCCGCTGCTGATGGAGAAAGACGCGGAGGAGCGCGATATTTTGGTTGGGCATATCAGCAAAGGGAACGAGCAGAAAGATACGCTGGTCACCGGTGCAAAGGTGCTTGCCATTTTCCCCGGACCGCATGCCTATGTCTCGCCGCGGTGGTATACGAAGATCAATGTTCCTACCTGGAACTATATTTCGGTACACGTATATGGGACGCTCACGCTCTTGGAAGGCGATGCGCTGCGGGCGGCGCTGAACCGGCTCGTCCATAACTATGAACGGCATCTGCCCCGGCCCGTACATGTCGACGAGATCCCGCCAAAGGAGTTGGAAGCGGATTACCGGGGCGTGGTAGGATTCCAGATTCTGGTGGAGGAAGTGCAGGCGGCTTATAAATTGAGCCAGAACCGGGATGAAGGCAGCTACCGGCAGGTGATCGGAGAGTTGGAGAAGGGGGATGAAATGGCGAAGGCGGTGGCCATGGAAATGCGAAACCGGAAGGACACGCTATTTTCTCCGGGAAGCGGAGAAATAGGATCTTTGTTTCCGGAGGTGAAAGGTGATGAAAAAGATCATGGTGGATGATTTTGATATCGAGGTGGTGAAAAGCGGGGACCTGGGATTATTTCTCGCTGAATCAGACGATCAAGGCAAAGTTGGGGACACACATCGTGTCGAATTGGCTGCGGACGAAACGAACCCTTGAAATGTTGTTTATGTGGGAGTGGGAGCAAAAGAGGAAATTCGCAGGCTACAAAATAATTGGGAGCAATGACACGTCAGCAATTGATTTCCGCGATCCGCTCGAAGGGCACATACTTATGTGTGGGTCTGGATACCGATCCGGACAAGATGCCGGCGCATATGGGACCGTCGGCCGGCGGCGTTTTCGAATTCAACAAACGGATCATAGACGCGACGAAGGACCATTGTGTCGCATACAAGATCAACACGGCTTTTTATGAAGCGTTGGGTGTGAAGGGGTGGGATGCGATGGAACGGACAGTGAACTATATCCCTGCCACGCATTTTAAGATCGCCGATGCCAAACGCGGCGATATCGGCAATACGTCCGCGCAGTATGCACGGGCATTTTTCGAGGCCATGGATTTTGATGCGATCACGGTGGCGCCGTATATGGGCGAGGACAGCATTCGGCCATTTCTCGAATATAAAAACAAATGGACCATCGTACTTGGGTTGACCTCGAATCCTGGCGCGGGCGATTTTGAATTGCGGCGACAGGAGAGCGGAGAATTTCTGTTTGAGCGGGTGCTGCAAACCGTATCGGGCTGGGGAACGCCGGATAACCTGATGTGGGTGGTGGGGGCAACGCGAGCTGATGCTTTCGTGCGCGTACGGGAACTGGCGCCGGACCATTTTTACCTGGTGCCGGGCGTTGGGGCGCAGGGAGGCAGCCTGGAGGAGATCTCGAAAAAGGCAATGAATAAGGATGTGGGACTCCTGGTCAATGTGAGCCGGGCCGTGATCTACGCTTCCGGGGGGGATGACTTCGGGGAAGCGGCCGGAAAAGCGGCCGGGGCCTATCACCGGCACATGCAAGTTTTTCTTAAATGAGCGCTTGCGTTTTAGCCTGTTCGTTTATACCTTGGTCGGATCCCAAACGTTCTAAACGCCCGCACATGAAACCCTTTGTTCTTTTGATCGGCCTTTGCTTTCTTATGGTTGCGGCAAAAGCTCAGAAACCTGCCGAACCCGGATACATCGTCAAGATCTCCGGCGATACACTTCGCGGAATGCTCAGGGTGGGAAACGGTGATGAGTTGGCGAAACAGATCTCCTTCCGGGATACTGTTTCCGGAAGAGACTTTACGGTTTATACGCCGGAACAAGTTGTCTCCTTCGGGTTTGCGAACGGCTATCAGTACAGGGTCATCAGATTCAAGGACGACCGTCCAAAGGAAGGGTCGGTCCAGAGGGCTGTTTATGGTAAGTTGCTTGTCACGGGCGAGGATGATCTCTATAGTTTCAGTGAAGACGGGATTTTGTACTTCCTTGCGCGGAAAGGAGGCAATTTCCTCCTGATCTATGATGATGACCTTCGTACGATGCCGTATGTAAAGGGTAATTTCCGGAACGAGCTGAATTTCTTTGCCAGCAACTGCGAGACAGCAGGCAAGGCGGTCGAACAGACCGGGTATTCCGAGGCCGGCGTAATGGCCTTTTTCGAACAACTGGATGCCTGTCTGAATCCCAACCTGCCGGTACGATCCTACTACCACCCGGTAAAGGGGCAATCCGGCTTTTTCACTTATATAGGTGAGATCGGATATGGAACCCGGTCCCAATTTACACTGGAGGCTTATTGGCGGAGGTCCTGGCCCCAGGTCGATCCGCATCTTTCGGTCAATATCGGATTGCGGTTTGCGAGCCTGGTCAAACGGGCACAGGACACGGTAGGGGTATGGCACGATATGAATTTCCAGATCAGGAGCGTCCCGGTTACGGTGCAGTATAATTTGGTTTGGGGTCCGGTGCAGGCGTTTGCTTATGCGGGTTTCTCCCTGGCGACGGTGAATATCAACACTGATTTGCCGGAGTTCCCGAAAGATGTTTATTATCACAGTTATGCGTTGGCTCTGGTAATGGGCGCAGGGGTCCAGGTGAAGGTTACCCGCAGGCTGTTCGCGCGGGCCGAGTGGCGGACTGAATACATGTCGCAGTTCCCCACTGCCGGGGTGGCGGTCATTTTGCCCTAACGGATTGGATCAGGTGGCGCTTGCAGCGGCGCCCGGAGAGGCGGAGCCGGTGAGGGGGTTATATTCCTTTTCACTTTTTGCGATCACAAGTGTGGCGACGCCGTTGCCGATGATGTTGGTAATCGCCCGGGCTTCGCTCATGAACTTGTCGACCGCCAACAGGAACGCCAGCCCCTCGACAGGAATCTTTTGAAGGGCGGTCAGGGTGGAGGCCAGTACGGTAAATCCGCTGCCGGTCACCCCGGCGGCGCCTTTCGAAGTAATCATCAGGATGCCGAGAATGCTGAGTAGTTCCCCGAAGCCGAGATGGATATTGTAGAGCTGTGCCAGGAAAATAACCGACATGGACAAGTAGATGGACGTCCCGTCAAGGTTGAAGGAGTATCCGGTGGGGACAACAAGGCCGACCACCGGCTGGCTGCAGCCCATTGTTTCGAGCTTTGCCATCAGGGAGGGCTGGGCCGCTTCCGAGGAAGAAGTTCCGAGTACGATGAGGATCTCTTCGCGGATATCCCTGAGATAGGTCCAGATATTGAATTTGAAATAGCGCATGATGAGGCCCAGGACGACAACAACGAAGACGATCATGGTCGCATAGACCGTTCCCATCAGCATGGCCAGGGGCCGGAGGGTCCGAAGTCCGAACTTGCCGATCGTATAGGCCATTCCACCAAAGGCGCCGAGCGGGGCGAAGAACATGAAAAATTTCAGCACCTGGAACACAAAATGGGTCGCTTCGCGTATCGGCGAAAGGAATTTGCCGCGCCGCGGATGGCGGCTGACCAGGATGCCGATGACAATCGCCGCCAGCAAGACCTGGAGGGTCAGGTTGTGAGCGAAGAATGCGCCCCAATCGAATTGCGTCGATCTTGCGATTTGCGTGGCATCTCCGGTGGGCAGCCCCTGCTTGTCAATGCGGCCGGGTTGGATCAGATAGGCCAGGACGATACCGATAGAAAGGGAAAGCGTCGTGACAACCTCGAAATAAATCAGTGCTTTGATACCGATCCGACCCACCTTTTTCAGGTCGGTCATGCCGCTGATGCCGGAGACGATGGTGAGAAAAATAATAAATGGGATAAAGACCTTGATCCCTGTAATGAAGTCGTCGCCGAGGAATTTCATTTTCACGGCGATACCAGGAAAAAATTGCCCCAATAGCACAGCGGCTATCAGGGCAATCAATACCAAAAAGGTGAGGTGTCGGCTAAGCCAGGCGAAACATGCGCGTATTGACGTTCGGAACGAGGTCAGGTGCATTCGCTAAGATACCGAAACCTCCGTATTGTCCTTGTCTTTATCCTTATCCTTATCCTTCTCCTTTGCTTTGTCCTTTTGCTTGTCCCTGCTGTGCCTGGTCCGGGGACCCCCATCGTTGTCTTCATCGCCGTCGTTGTCTCCCACCGTGGACAGCCGCAGGCTGCCAAACTCGCTTTTTACTTTGATTTGCGCCTTCCCGTTGCCGATCGTTCCGCTGTAGTCGTGGTCGAAGACCGGGCCGGCATCTTCATTTTCCCGTTTTTCCTGGATGGTAAACTCGGTTTCATTGTGGAATTCCCCAAAGTTGGTGTGGATATTGATCTGGGCCGAAAGGTTCTTGTCCACCACCAGCCGCACACCCGAATAGGATTCCGTCACGACCAGCTGGTCGATGCTCTCGCCGACGTTGATCTGGATGCGGCTGGAGAATTCGCTGACGATATGGACATTGCCGGTGATCTTGCCAAGCCTGGTCGGTCCGTCATATTGGAGGACGATCTTGCCGTTATTCACGTTGCCGATCGTGGCTTTACCGAATTCCACGTCGATGGTGCCCACGTTCGCCAGGTTGCCCGCGGTCAGGTTTCCGTATTTGCTCGTCAGGTTGACCAGGCCTTTCATATCAGGGACTTCCGTTGCCCCGAAATCGTTGTGCAGGTCCAGGGGATTGTCCGCGGGCATGTGGACGACGTAATCGATATAAAAGGTCCTGCTGTCTCCGCCGTCCCGATGGCGGCCTCCGCCATGGTTGTGGATCTCGCCGACCTTGGTCTTGAAACCGATCGTATGGCCGTCCTTCGATTCGCGGACGTCGATTTGGTTTAGGATATCCTGGACTCTTTCATCCGAGTTGGCGCGAGCGCCGATCTCAATGTCGACAGTGATCTTCGGTTGATCCCAGGTATTGACGGTGACGTTTCCGAACTGATTGTCGATCTGCAACTTATCTTCGGCTGTGACGTTATAGGAGCGGTTGATGAGCTTGGTTTTTCTCACATCTCCACGGGTATCTCCTTGGGCCAGGCTTAGTAAGGGAGCAGATAAGACAAGCGATAGCGTGAGTACATTAAGTAGTCTTATATGCCTTTTCATATGCTGTTTTTTTAGAATGATTGATTTGTTTAATGATGTCGAGCTGATGATTCAGTAATCCCATCTGCAGCTGAAGATTCTGTAACATGGCCTCGAGTATTTGTTCCCGGTTGGGCGTCCTGGTCAATTGGGCCTGTAATCCATGATAGGCGCTATCCAGTTTATCTACGTCCATGGAAAACTTCTTGTATAAGAGCGGTTCGTCCTTTTCGATGGTTTTCAGTTGTTGTTGCTTGATTTCCACCAATTTAGCATAGTGGTACATCTCCTCATTCTGCTCGGCTCGAAGCTCGGCTGCCTCATTGGCTTTGCTGTCCGGTCTGATCGCACCGCCGTTACCGCCCTCCGGGTTGGCCGGGTTTGCGGTTTGAGCCTCGTCGCGTCCCGGATTGGCGACAGGGCTGTCTGATCGGGCGGGTTGCGGCCGGGTCACGGGTTGGTTGGCTGCGACCTGGGGCTGGGTACCGGGTTTGCGGCTATTCCCTATCCATACCGTTCCCCCGATCAGGACGAGGACGGCGGCGGCCACTGCCAAAGCGGCCCGGTAAAGCCGGACGACCGAGCCCGGTTTTTTTTTGGTCGGATCCTCTCCAAGCCCCATATCCTTCCGGATCGCCTCCCAGATCTTACCGTCCGGCTCGTCGCCGTCGAATTCATCGCGGTGATCGTGGACAAATTGTTCTAACCTGTTGCTCATGACTATGCTGCTTGTTTGATCAATTGTAATAATTTTTGTTTCGCCCGCATATACTGCGTCCGGACCGTTGCATGGGAGACCTGCAGGATCTCGGCGATCTCCTCCTGGTCGTATCCTTCGAACAGGTAGAGGGTGAGCACCGTCCTGTATCCGTTGGGGAGCCGGGCCACCGCCTTTTTGATCTCCTCCACTTTCAGCGCCCGCTCGTCTTCATCCTCATCGGCTTCCTCGGGCAGGTAGCCGACATTCGTCTTTTCTATGTCGATCAGGTCCATCCGCCGTTTCCGAAGCAGATTGATCGACTTGTTGATCACGATGCGCTTCAGCCAGGCGCCGAACGTCGACTTGTAATGAAAGTCCTCCAGCGACCGGAAAGCATCGGTGAACGCTTCCTGCAGCACATCTTCGGCATCTCCCGTGTGGTTGACGATCCTCAGGCTGGTATTGTACATCGCCCTGGCATATTTTTGATATAGCTCTGCAAATCCGCGGCTGTCACCCCGCTTGCAGCGTTCCACCAACTCGTCGTACAGTATTGGTTCCGTTACTTCCAATGCAGCTGATTTAGCGTTCATTTCGTCCGGGCCCCTTCAGGCTTCCGCCCGCCGGGGCGATTGTTTGATATAAAGTACACTCATTTTCGTCCCATGTTGCATGAAATGGGAAAAAAGCCGGCAAAAGGGAAAAAGGGGCGATTTTTCTTACTTTCGTGGCACATAAATCGCTCGCCATGGCCGTCAACTCCAGATCAGACAATTTCCAGAGTCCGGATTATTATCTCGTTGATGAACTGTTGTCCGAGGAGCACAGGCTGGTTCGCGATTCGGTGCGAAACTATGTAAAAAAAGAGATTTCTCCGGTCATTGAAGAATATGCGCAAGCGGCCGAGTTTCCCCAACATATTGTGCGGCAATTGGGCGAATTGGGCTGTTTCGGCCCTACTATTCCGGAGCAGTACGGGGGTGGCGGGATGGACTATATCAGTTACGGCCTGATGATGCAGGAATTGGAGCGGGGAGACAGCGGGGTAAGGTCTACCGCATCGGTGCAGGGATCGCTGGTCATGTTCCCTATATACGAATATGGAAGCGAAGAACAGCGGCGAAAATACCTGCCGAAGTTGGCGAGCGGGGAGTGGCTGGGGTGCTTCGGTTTAACGGAACCCGACCACGGCAGCGACCCTGCGGGGATGCTAAGCCGTTTTAAGGAAGAAGGCGATCATGTCATTCTGACCGGAAGTAAGATGTGGATCAGCAATGCACCCTTTTCGCAGGTTGCAGTGGTTTGGGCCAAGGACGAAACAGACGAAGTGCGGGGGCTGATCCTCGAGCGTGGGATGGAAGGCTTCAGCACGCCCACTACCCACGGGAAATGGAGCCTTCGTGCGTCAGCCACCGGTGAACTCGTGTTCGACAACGTAAGGATCCCCAAGGCAAATATCCTTCCCGGTGTAAAAGGGCTCAAAGGTCCCCTGAGCTGTTTGACAAAGGCGCGTTACGGGATCGCATGGGGGGTCGTTGGCGCGGCAATGGATTGTTACGACACGGCGCTACGGTACAGCAAGGAGCGCGTACAGTTCGGGCGTCCGATCGGGGGCTTCCAGTTGCAGCAAAAAAAGCTGGCCGAAATGCTCACGGAGATCACGAAAGCTCAGTTGCTTAACTGGCGGCTGGGAGTGCTGATGGGCGAAGGAAGGGCGACACCCGCGCAGGTATCGATGGCCAAGCGCAATGGCTGCGAGATCGCGGCGCAGATAGCTCGGACTGCCCGGCAGGTACTTGGCGGCATGGGGATCACCGGCGAGTACCCGATCATGCGGCATATGATGAATATCGAGAGCGTCCTGACATATGAGGGAACGCATGACGTGCATTTGCTGATCACCGGGATGGATATTACGGGTTTCAACGCTTTTAAATGAAGATATTCCTGATAGGGTTCATGGGGTCTGGGAAGACACATTGGGGCCGATTGTTATCGGACAAACTGGGTTTGGCGTTCTTTGACCTCGATTCGGTGATCGCCGATCAGGAGAAGCGGTCGGTGGCGGATATTTTCGCGGACAAGGGGGAGGAATATTTCCGGTACCAGGAAAAGCAGACCTTGGAGCGGATTGTTGAGGAGAAGGATGGGTTCATCCTTTCCTGTGGTGGCGGGACACCGTGTTTCTTTAGCAACATCGAGTTCATGAAGAAATGCGGGAAAGTGATCTGGCTGAATACATCGACGGAGGTCCTGCAAAAGCGACTATTGAAGGAACGGAAGACAAGGCCGTTGATCAGGGGCGTGGGGGACGGCGACCTGAGCAGGTATATCCTGCGTAAGCTCAGCGAGCGCCGGATGTACTACCAGCAGGCGGACGTGATGGTTAACGAGGAGAGCGTGACATTGGACGAACTGATCCGGCTCCTGCTACAAAGCGAGCAGGAACCCGACCGGATGAAGGAAGATTTATAAAGACCAATATGCAAAAGAGTTTCCTTTCGGTAGCGGCCCTGCTGGGCGCGCTGTCGGTAGCGCTGGGCGCGTTCGCCGCCCACAAATTGAAGGATATTGCTCCACCCGATGCGGTCGCCATATTTGAAACCGGGGTGAGATATCAGTTTTATCATGTCTTTGCGCTGTTGTTTGTCGGCCTGTTGGCCGATAAGGTCTCCAACCGATGGATGGTGTGGTCGGGGAATTGCTTTATCATGGGCATCGTCTTCTTCTGCGGATCGCTGTATACCATGACTGCGCTGAAGGCGGCGGCTGTTTCGCCTGCGAAGCTCATCGGGATCGCCACGCCGGTCGGAGGGGTGTTCTTTATCGCCGGTTGGGTCTTTCTCTATCTGGCGATCATAACGTCAAATAGAAAGTAGAAAGGGTGCCCTGGCGGTTTTCAATGTTGAACTCACCATTGATCGAGGCCATCCGTTTTTTCATATTGTTAAGCCCGTTGCCGAATTTGCGCAATTTTTCGAGGTCGATCCCCACGCCGTCGTCCTGGATCTCGATGATCATCCGGTCCTGGATGCTGATGTTGATGCGGACGATGGAGCATTGTGAGTGTTTTGCCACATTATTAAGGGCTTCCTTTACCGACAAAAAAATATTCCGCCGCTTCTCGCCGCTGATCTCGCGGGGCGGGATGGCGGCGGGCATACTGAAGATGCAGTCGATCGCCGTGTTCTCGAAAAATTCGACCGCATAGGAACGAATGTACGCCACCAGGTTTTCGAGCGTGTCGTTGGAGCTGGTCATCGTCCAGATGATGGTGTTCATCTTGTTGAGCAACTCGTTGGCGGAGTGGGAAATCTTTTCGATCTCGGGAAATGTGGCGCCCTTCATTTTGCTCTTTACGATCTCGCTCATGAGCCGGATGGCGGTAACCCCTGACCCAAGCTCGTCGTGCATGTCGACGGAAATCCGGTTCCGTTCGTCCTGCTTGGCCGCGAGCACCGCAACTTGTTTCTCCATTTCCTTGCGTTCCGTTTCGAGCTTTAGCTTTTCTTCTTTTTGGATGCTGAGTATGATCTCGCGCTTATTCTTGTAGCTGAGCGCAAAGAGAAAGAACAGCAGCTCGATGGTGATGCCCGCTTCGTAATAGAAAAGGGCGAGGTTCAGGACGGAATTGTCCCCGACGACCTTGAAATTGGTGATGATCAGGATTTCCGAGACGATCGACAGCAGACAAAGGGAAATATTTCCCATGACGATATAGTTCATGAGCCGGTTGCGGTAACCGAGTCCCATGATGACAAAGCCGAGAGAGATCAGGAGGAGAAGGATCTTGATGCTGTTCTCGATCCCGTTGGCGATCCGAAAGTCGGCCGAAAAGTAATAAAATGCGATGTAGGCGGCGGTGAGCCCTGCGATGGCTACCGTACCCCAGCGAAGGAACCGGTCAAGCGGGATGAAATTCCTTTTTGTTTCCAGGAACTGGCGGTGGAAGAGGATATAGGATATATAACCAAGTGAAAAGAAGATATTATCCAGGAAGCTCTCGAAATAAAAATTGAACGGGGTGGTGACCTGGTGCAGGGTGGATTTCAAAAAAAGGAGCAGGCTGATACAGACCGCGTACCCGACATAGTATAGGAATTCGGGTTTGGCGCTTTGCATGTACTCGCTGACGGCGTAAAAAATCATCATGAGCATGATGCCGGCGAAGAGGTTGGTGATGATGTCGATGCTCGTTTTGTTCCGGTGGTTCATCAGGATGGCATCATGGATCAGAGCATCGTCAGTTACCGTGGGTTCGACTACATTGGAAGAAGCTTTGATAAATCCGAGTACGGCAAAAAAAGTGGCGGTATCCCGGGCGGCGATCGTGAGCTGGCGATAGCCGGCACTGTCGGCGTCTTCCGGCAGGATGTCCGGTAACGGGACGGCCAGGGTCCCGCCGGCAGTGAGCCGGTAAAGTCGGATCTTGTTAGCGAGAAAGCCGGGGCAGAACCAGCCGCGGGCCGGTTGGTCACTGCTGTTGGCGATAGTGAACCTAAGCACGGTCGTTTTGTTGATAGCAGCCGGCGTCAGGAAGTGGTCGGACTTACGACGGGTCCGGCGGTAGGATAAACCCGGGAGATCTCTGGCGGACAGGTCCCGGGCAGATGAAAAAAAAATCCAGGAGCTATCGAAAAGCGAAGTCAGCAGGTTGGTTTGCGCAAGGTCCGCGATGGGATAGCGGAGCGATTCCCGGGAACTGTCGGCGGCGGGAGTCTGCGAAGACAACCTGGAGGAAGTCCGACCGGAAAGGGCAGGGGGCTTCGCGGCAGCTCTTCCAGGGGTGACCGGGGAGGATCCGGGAGCGGTAGCCCGTCCGTTGAATTGGGCGCGGAGAGGCGGTAAAAACGCCAGGAGCAGGAAACAGAGCAAGCTGGTTCT
>Ga0134125_10007375_pt1 | contig 12406 bp, 7 predicted proteins | sample KB31751_FD_96464 | JGI IMG/M metagenome (GOLD analysis project Ga0134125, IMG submission 96464) | Terrestrial soil microbial communities with excess Nitrogen fertilizer from Kellogg Biological Station, Michigan, USA - KB3-175-1 | ecosystem: Environmental > Terrestrial > Soil > Unclassified ... | reverse complement strand
TTCCTGCATTTTTCATTTGTAAAAGGAGCCGGCTGAGACAATGCCCAATCTATTTTAAAAACTCCTTCGCCATACTGATAATTGCTCAATTGCCATTTATACAGATCAGAAAATTGTTGGTTAGCTATTGAAAGAAGCTGTGCAGGCGTTACATCGAGCAATACAACGCGTGAAGATGGTAACTGGTGCAAAGAAGTAATTCTATGGCCTGTTTGAATTTCACCTCCTTTATCTTTGAAGTAAGCCGCAAGGGCTTTAGTTATTTGTTGAGCTCCGCCTTTGGGAACAGGCCATGAATTAATATGCGCAACGGTATTCAGAACAATGGCAACTGATGCAGTTGCAAGTTTATTTAACGGAAGAATCGAATGAGCAGCCATTCCTGCGAATAACGATTGCGCCGCATAGGAAGTGAAGTTATTTTTTGCAAAATTTCTTCCTGAACTGATTGCATAATATGCAAATCTTGCTTTTGTCTCGGTAAAGCTGCTCATATGAAGCGGCCCGACAAATGCTGACCTCAAAGACGGCCATTCATTTACTAATGGGAAAAAAATTCTTTTATAATTATCTCCATCTTTACCTAATTGCGCAGCAGTCCTTTCTATTGAAGATTCAACCGTTACAGCAGAGCCATTATAAAATGGATGTGCAACCGCATATTCAGATCGCAGGTATTCAAGCCCATATTTTTCAAGTTGCAATGGTTTAAAAACAGGAGAATTTTCTCCGAGGGGATAGACAGCAGAGCACACATCATGAATAAAACCCGGAAGGGTTAATTCCGCAGAACACACACCACCGCCTAAAGTATCTTTCGCTTCCACAATCAGAACTGAAAGTCCACACCGTTGTAAAGTAATCGCTGCCGCAAAACCATTAGGCCCGGAACCTACCACTATCGCATCGTACTTTGTTTTCATTTGCTGGTGAAAGTTATATCCGCTGTAAAATTGAAACTAATTTTTTGTAGTAAGTACTAGGCATTCAATTTCCTTTAAATTCTTTTGGCAACTTTCTTGTGGAAACTTTTTTTCCAGTCAATCATTTATTCAGATGAATGAAATTGAAGTAAATAATCCAGCAGATACTTATTCAATAAACTTTGGAACCAAGCGTACATATTGGCTCACCCGTTTTATGATTTTACGGCTCCTGGGAATCATTTATGCTGTTGCTTTCCTTGTTTTGATCAATGAAATCATTCCCCTCATTGGTTCGGATGGTCTTACGCCTCTAAATATTTATTTAAATGAAATTAAAAATTCTCTCGGATCCACAGGCACAGCATTTATGCGGCTGCCATCGCTTTTTTGGTTTTTTCATTCTGACGCTTCGTTAATTACATTTGCCTGGATTGGTTTTATTCTTTCGCTGGTGGTAGTAGCAGGTTATGCAAATGTGCCTGTTCTGACGATTCTTTGGTTTCTGTACATGTCTTTCGTTCATATAGGGCAGGAATGGTATGGATACGGTTGGGAAATCCAACTCACAGAAACAGGATTTCTTGCAATTTTTCTTTGCCCCTTATGGGATATGCGGCCTTTTCCTAAACACCCGCCGCCGTTTCTCATTATCGTTCTATTCCGTTGGCTTATTTTTCGCATCATGCTTGGATCGGGTTTAATCAAAATTCGCGGTGATGAGATCTGGCGCAATGGAACGGCTCTTTATTATCATTTCGAAACACAACCGATTCCCGGCCCATTGAGCAGGTGGTTTCATTTTCTGCCACATGCGATTTTAAAAACAGGAGTATGGTTTAATTTTCTTGCCGAATTCTTTGCGCCGCTTTTTGTTTTTTGGCCAAGAATCGGCCGTCATATTGCAGGAGTAGTCATGGTTTTATTTCAAATAACGATTATCCTCAGTGGTAATCTTTCTTTTCTAAACTGGCTTACCATCGTTCCTGCGCTCACCTGTTTTGATGATGGATTCTGGTCAAAAATTTTACCACATTTTCTGGTAATAAAGGCACAAACTGCCATTGAAAATTCTGTACCCTCCAGGCCAATGCTCACTACTGCATGGATTGTAACAGCATTGGTTTTCCTGCTCAGCATTCAACCTGCTTTCAATTTGCTTTCACCTTCGCAAATCATGAATACTTCTTTCGATCCTTTCGATTTGGTAAATACGTATGGTGCTTTTGGAACAGTGGGCAAGGAACGTTATAATGTCATATTTGAAGGAACTTCGGATGAAAACGCAACAGACAGCAGTGATTGGAAGCCGTATATTTACAGAGGTTTACCGGTATTATTGAATAGACGTCCACCACAAATTGCCCCCTACCAATTGCACCTGGATTGGCAAATGTGGTTTGCAAGTATGGCCTCACCACAGGAATATCCCTGGACGTATAACCTCATTTGGAAATTGCTTCATAATGACGACAAAACAACCGGCCTTTTTGCTTCCAATCCGTTTAAGGACAAGCCTCCAAAATATATCAGAGCAGAATTATACCAATATAGTTTTGCAAAACCGGGAAATGCAAAAGGATTGTGGTGGAAGAAAGAATCATTGGGAGATTGGATACACCCTTTGTCAGTAAACGATTCCAGCCTCGTTTCTTTTTTAAAAGGAATGAACTGGATCCGGTAAATCGCATTTTGTAAAAGGAATCTTTTTTTAAAAAATGATCAGTAGTTTCAGTTACCCCCGTATTCTCTTTGATAGAATAAATTCACAAACAATAATTTCAGAATTTAATTCTATAAAAACGATAGTGTATTTCTTCTTATAAACAATGCATTTGTATCCAATCGCGTTTCTTTTTGGTTCTCTGCGTGGCCTATAACTTTTTCTCTTGTCGCCAAGATTTGCTAGAAAATCATATGCTTCATCAGAAAACTTTTCTGCAGTAGCCAATAATACGCCAGATTCCAAATCAATTTTTTGCTGTAAGCCCGCCCTTCTTCAATAGAAAACGTTTTTTCTGTTTTCTGTTTTAAGGCAGCTTTTTTTTGCAATTCCTGGTAATTTTCTTCAGGGATCAGAACGTATTTTTTATTATCTATAGTTAGAGATGTCATTATACTTTCTTTTTTACGAAGATAAGCAAAGTGTATTTACCCTAATACTTCTTAGTTTAAACAAGGTTTGATCCGTGGTTGCGACCGGCGCAACGGCTACTTTTTCAACTGATTGAGCACCGGCTCTTTTACACCACTTATTTCTGATTGTTTTACATCGTTTATCTGTTCAAAAACAGCAATAGTATTCTTACCTTTTTTCAACCAGCAACCTGGTAAATATAAAGTTTGCTGTGGACCTACACTCCAATAGCGGCCAAGGTTGTGTCCATTTACAAAAACAATTCCTTTTCCCCATTTACTCATATCCAGAAAAGTATCGCCGGTTTTTGTGAGTATAAATGAACCGTTATAAATTACCGGTTGGTTTTTCGTATATCCATTACCGTTATGTTGCAAATCAGGTTGATGATCCATCGGTAATTTATACATCTTCCAATTGCCGGTTATTTCATTTCCAGCAATAGTTACCGGGCTGATGATTCCTTTCCGGTTGTGAATAATTTCTGCACCATAATTAATTCTTCCCATATTTTCTACAAGAATATCGAGCGTCGCATTGAAAGGAATATCAATTTCACAGGAGTAGTTTTTATAATAACGGTTCAGCTCACCAACTCTTTTTCCATTCACATAAACCAATGCATAATCTCTCAATCCCTTTATTTCTAATTTCCCATTAATTGGCTGTGTAAAATGTTTGCTGTACAAAACATAACCATATCCCTGGTTTAAATCTTCAAACGTTTTTGGCGTATCACTTTCCACCGGCTTAATAACATTTTTAAAAGTAAACAGATCAACCGATTTGTTTAATTTGATAGAAGGAATTTCTATGACCGGAATCTGAGCAGGAATTTCCGGAATTTTATAAGAGACATTCGCCTGGAATAATTTGCGAAGCGCAAGATATTTCGGTGTTGCCCATCCGGCTTCGCTTATGGGCGCGTCATAATCATAGCTTGTGATGTCTGGCTGAATGTCATGTTCTTTATCATAATTGGCACCGCTGGTAAATGCGAAATTTGTTCCACCATGAACCATATAATAATTAAAGGAAACACCAGCTTTCAAATATTTTTCTGTTTGTTTCACTACGCTTTCTGTTGAAACTTTTTGAAAAGGTTCGGCCCAATGATCCAACCAGCCCGGATAAAATTCTGCTACCATGTAAGGGCCTTCGCCATTGTGATATTCATTCACCACTTTTTTTAGATTATCAATATTATCTTCTCCGTTTGCGGCGGGCAATGCGCCTGCAATTGTGCCACCTTTGAACAACCAGCTTCCATCTGACGTAAATAACGGAACATCAAATCCTGCATCAAGTAATTCTTGTTTGATAGCGGCGCTGTACGCTTTATGTTCTTCCAGCGGAATGTCTTTACGTTGTGCTACATAAGAGCCAAATTCATTTTCGGCCTGTACCATAATGATGGGGCCGCCATGCGTTATCTGCAAATCTTTTACCTGCGCGGCAAGATGATTAATATACGTTCTGCAGGAATCCAAAAACGGCTTATTATTCGCACGGATCACCAGGTCTTTTTCTTTTTGCAACCACCAGGGATAGCCTCCAAACTCCCATTCAGCGCAGGCATACGGGCCCGGACGAAGAATCACAAACAATCCAACTTCCTGCGCGGTTTTTACAAATTCAGCAATGTTCCTGTTGTCGGTTTTGAAATCCCAAACACCCGGCGCTGTTTCCTGGTAATTCCAAAAAACGTAGGTAGCCACTGTATTCAATCCCATTGCTTTGATCATTTCCAAACGCTGTTTCCAATACGCTTTTGGCACGCGCGCAAAATGCATTTCTCCGGAATGAATTTGAATTGCTTTGCCGTCATAAACAAAATTTCCATCCTTTATTTCGAATGTATGTTTTTGCTGCCCAAACGATGCGGTTATTAAAATCAATAAAAATAAAGGCAATAAAATAATTTTCTTCATGTACTATTTTTAATCAGGTGATCGTGTTTCAAACTTAGTGAAATGAATTCGGAATATTTCAGTCAAACGATTGCGGAGATTGAAAGATTTGCGCTTAACAGGAATTTGAAATTCCAAAAGAAGAATTTGGCTTATTTGTTTGTTGACTCTTAATTTTTTTTATAAACCTCATTTAATTGTCATGCTCGGCGAATAAGAGCATCAAGAAAGTTTGTACTTTTTTAAATGCAAAAATTAAACTCCGGATTGAAATTTTCAGATTCCGGATTGAAATTTTCTGATGTAGCATTTTTTATAGCGGGATAAGCTAAACCATATCTTAAAAAAATCAAACAAACGGTTGCTTTTCCATAAACTCAGACTATTTTATTATTTTCACCAAACAGTTTTTTAAAAAGAAATCTTTATGGCTTCCCGGGTATGATTTTTTAAAACTTCAAATTATCCACTTGAAAAAGAACTTCATTTTCCTTGTATTTATTTTTTTATTTCAGACAGTTTTTTCGCAAACAAATAAAAAAAACACTCCTGTGCCCACTCAATCGCAACTTGCGTGGCAGGATATGGAATATTATTTTTTCGCTCATTTCGGCCCAAATACTTTCACCGGTTTGGAATGGGGCAAAGGGACAGAGAAGGCAGAAGTTTTTGATCCAAAAGACCTGGATTGTGATCAATGGTGCCGGATAGCAAAAGCAGCAGGAGCAAAGGGAATTATGATCACTGCCAAACATCACGATGGCTTTTGCCTTTGGCCCAGTAAATATTCCACGCATACCGTCAGAGAGAGCCAATGGAAAAATGGCAAAGGTGATGTGCTGAAAGAACTGTCAGCAGCATGCAAAAAATACGGGTTAAAATTCGGTGTTTATCTTTCTCCCTGGGACAGAAATCATCCGGCTTATGGCACGCCAAAATACAATGATGTGTTTGTGAATATGCTGAAAGAAATTTTCACAAACTACGGCCCTGTCTGGGAACTTTGGTGGGATGGCGCCAATGGTGAAGGACCGAATGGTAAAAAACAGGTTTATGATTTTGCTCGTTTTGAAAAAGTTGTTAGAAAACTATCACCGAATACAATTATCTTCAGCGACATTGGTCCTGACGCGCGCTGGTGTGGAAATGAAAAAGGATATGCCGGAAAGACGAATTGGGATTTGTTGGATACCGCGGGTTTTAAAAGAGGAGCTGGAGCGCCGCCAACGGACACCTTGAACCACGGAAATGTGTGGGGCAAAAATTTTATACCGGCAGAATGTGACGTGAGCATCAGGCCCGGATGGTTTTATCATCAAAAAGAGGATTCATTGGTAAAAACACCGCAGCAGCTTTTTGAAATTTATTCAAAAAGTGTAGGCCGCGGAGCAAATTTAATTTTGAATGTACCACCGGATCAAAGAGGATTGATCTCCAAATATGATTCTGCTGCACTGATTAGTTTTAATAAATTAAGAGACCAAAGTTTTTCGAATGATCTTTCTAAAAAAGGAGAAGTATTTTATATAAAAAATGGCAAAAAAACCGTCACGACACAATTAGATGATGGTAACAATAAAACCTTTGAAACTGTTGCCGCTTCCGGATCACAATCCATCGAGATCAACTTTAAAGATCCGCAAAAAATCAATTGCATTGTACTTCAGGAAAACCTGAAGGAAGGGCAACATTGCGCAAAATTTTTGATTCAGTTGCGGGATAAGAATAACCAGGTAATTAAAGAAATCACCGGTACAACTATCGGCCATAAAAGAATCGTAACTTTTCCTGAAACTGAAGCAAATCGTATTTCACTTTCTATTTTATCGCAAAAAGCATCAACGAGAATTGCTGAAATTGAAACATTTTTGATCGATGAAAAATTAATTGAAAGATAGAGAGAAATATGAAATAAGACCAACAGGTGTCGGAAACCTCTTATGCGTCATCTCGCTTAGTCATACTTTTTTCACTTTTTATAAACGGTCATTTTTTCACATGATCTGCACTATATCTATTTTTTTTCTGCCTACCTTGCGCCCCGAATGAACGTTCAATCGGAAACAGCAGATAAAAGAAAAGCAATTTTAGAATCTACTTTAGAGTTGATCCGGCAATATGGCTTGCAGGGAACCCCTATCAGTTTGATTGCTAAAAATGCAAACGTGGCCGCCGGAACCATTTACCACTATTTTCAAAACAAGGAAGCGATTATCAGTGAGCTATACCAGATGATACGGGAAGAAATGCTTGCTGCCATGTTTATGGAAGAAAATGAAGGGAGCGATTTTCGCGCGCAATTTTTTAGAGGCTGGACAAACTTGTGCAGATATTTTATTTCTCATCCGGGCAGTTTGATTTTTATACAACAATATAATAGTACGCCGGATTTTAAAAGCATTAAAAAGAAAACCAACAAAATCCCGGGTGATAAATTCAGTGAGTTTTTTCAGTCAGGAATGGACACTGGATACCTGAAAAAAATGGAATATAATTTGGTGGCGTCTGTGGTATTTGGCGCTATCATAGCAACGGCGAAATATCACATCAGCGGCCGTTTCGATTATACAGACGGTGATTTATGCAAGATAGCCACCATCATTTGGGACGGAATTAAATTACAATGAATAAAAGAAAAGAATGGATTATCAGAAAATAAAAAAGAAATTAAAAAGGAATAAAACGCTGCTTATATTTATTGTAACATTATTCGGTCGCGGCATTTTGAACGCGCAAACGAATGATTCTTTGCCCACTCTTCAGGAAGCTACTTTGCAAAACTGCATTCAATACGCCATTCAGCATAATCCGGATATTCAGAATGCGAAAATTAACCAGGACATCACAGAAACGATCATCAAAAGCAAATTAGCCGATTGGTATCCGCAGGTAAATTTTAGCTATAATCTGCAACATAATTTTCAATTGCCTACGCTGAATTTCAATGGAAATATTACACATACCGGCACGGAAAATACTTCTGGTGCCAGTTTCGGCGTGACACAGAATATTTTCAACCGCGATGTGCTGCTTGCTTCACGAACGTCAAAAGATGTTCGTCTTGCTGCGACTGAAAATACGAAAGAACAAAAAATAAACCTGGCTGTCGAAGTGAGCAAGGCATTCTATGATATCATACTTACCGTGCAACAGTTAAGAGTAATTGAAGAAGACATTGTTCGTACCAACCAAAGTCTGAAAGACGCGTATTATCAATACCAGGCTGGCATTGTAGATAAAACAGATTATAAGAGAGCTACCATCGCTTTGAATAATGCAAAAGCGCAACAAAAATCCGGTGAAGAATCTTTAAAGGCAAAAAATGCAGCCTTAAAAGCGCTGATGGGTTATCCGGACACAAGGCTTCTTGATCTTGCTTATGATACAACCGAAATGGAGAGAGAAATTTATTTCGATACCACAAAAATTGTTGATTATAATAACCGCATTGAAATTCAGCAACTTGAAACACAGAAAAAATTGCAGGAATACAATTTACAATATTATAAGTGGAGCTTTTTGCCTGATGTATCTGCTTTTGGAAATTATAACCTGAATTTTCTCAACAACCAGTTTTCAAAATTATATGCGCAATCGTATCCAAATTCCTATGCGGGAATAACACTGTCAATACCGATTTTCCAGGGAGGAAAAAGAATACAACAAATAAAGCAGGCTCAGTACCAGATCGTTCAGGCCAGTAATGATATTCGCAGTTATGAAAATATGATTAACACGCAATATGAAAACGCGCTCGCTTCTTACAAAAGCAATCTGTATAATTATTTAAGCCTTAAAGAAAATCTTTCGCTGGCCAGTGAAGTATATGATGTAATTCAATTGCAATATCGTTCGGGAGTAAAGGCATATTTAGATGTAATTACGGCTGAGTCGGATTTGCGAACCGCACAAATCAATTATTACAATGCGCTCTACCAGCTGTTATCCAGCAAAATAGACGTGGCACAGGCATTAGGAACTATCAATTATTAAATAATGACAAGCATGAAATTGTACCAAGATATATTTTACATTTTTGCAGCGGCAATAATATTTTCTTCGTGTTCAGATAAAAAAAATCAACAACAGCAACAAGGGCCGCCACCGGCTGTTCCGATTACGGTAGCCACAGTTACTTCTACCAATGCCGTATATTATGATCAATATCCTGGAACGATCAATGCGTTGGATCAAATCAATCTTACAGCACAGGTGAGTGGATACATCACCGGAATTTATTTTAAAGACGGACAAAACGTAAAAAAAGGACAACTTCTTTACACGATAGATGCACAGATCTATAAAGCGAATTATCAACAGGCGATTGCCAATTTGCAGGTTCAACAAGCAAACCTGGTGAAAGCGGAGAAAGATGCGGCGCGTTATAATGAACTTGCCCAGCATGATGCGATTGCAAAGCAACAGGTTGATTACGCGAATGCTACTTTGGATGCTACAAAAAAACAAGTGGCAGCGGCGCAGGCGAATGTTGCAAGCGTTCATTCCAACGTGCAATTTGCTAATATTTACGCCCCACTCACGGGTACGATTGGTATTTCACAGGTAAAAAAAGGAACAGCAGTTGTAGCCGGACAAACAGTTTTAAACACGGTATCAACCGACAATCCGATTGCTGTCGATTTTACTGTTGACCAAAAAGATATTTATCGTTTTACTGAATTGCAACAAAATAAAAATAACGTTGCCGATTCTACTTTTACCATTGCTTTTGGAGATGATATTTATCCGTATCCCGGAAATATCAGTGTGATCGACAGGGCCGTCGATCCGCAAACAGGCACCATAAAAGTTCGGTTAAGCTTTCCGAATCCAAAAGAGATGTTGAAAGCCGGAATGAATACAACGGTAAGGGTTAAAAATACTGCTTCCAAAAATGCAACCATCATTCCTCACATTGCAGTAAACGAACAATTAGGTGAGTTTTCTGTTTTTGTATTAGGTGATAGCTCAAAGGTTCATGAACAACAGGTTACTTTAGGAACTGTAATAGGCGATAGTATTATTGTAAAATCGGGCTTAAAACCCGGTGAAAAGATCGCAGTTCAGGGAGTTCAAAATTTACATAATGGCACCGTTGTTAAAGTATCCGCTGAACAATAAATAAGGATCGGAATTAGGATTTTAGAAATTTATTCAAAAAAATGATTGCAGAAACTTTTATAAAAAGGCCGGTTACGGCAATTGTAATATCAATCGTCATTGTACTGGTTGGTATTATTTCAATAACCAATCTACCCATCGCTCAATATCCTGATATTTCTCCGCCAACAGTTTCAGTAAGCAGTAATTTCATCGGCGCTGATGCGACAACGGTAGAGCAAACGACAACCACTCCCCTGGAAACGCAAATCAACGGTTCGCCTGGAATGACTTACCTGACCAGCAACAGTACTTCCAGCGGTCAAAGTTCTATCACAGCAACGTTTGATGTTGGTACCAATGTAGATATTGCCGCTCTTGATGTGCAAAACAGGGTTAATGTCGCATTACCAAGCCTGCCTGATGAAGTAAAAAGATTGGGAGTGACTGTTTTAAAACGAAATCCAACCTTCATTGAAGTTCTTGCTTTTTTTTCCCCAAATGGAACCCATGATTTAAAATTTATAAGTAATTACGTTTCCATTTACCTGGTAGATGCGTTGAAGCGTGTGCCAGGTGTCGGTGATATTAATGTTTTTGGGAGTGACTTTGGTATGCGTATATGGCTTGACCCGCAAAAACTTGCTGTGCTGAAACTCACTCCAGCTGATATAACCGCAGCTATCAATGAACAAAACCTCGAGATAGCGCCGGGTACTGTTGGAGGTGTGCCACAGCCTAACCCTCAAAGTTTTGAATACAGCGTGCTAACTAACAGCCGGATTAATACGCCGGAACAATTTAGAAATATTGTTATCCGGTCAGATCCGGCAACGGGAAATATGGTTTATCTCAAGGATGTAGCGAGAGTTGAATTGGGACAATTTAATTACTCAAGTAACGCACTGGTAGATGGTAAACCAGCAACATTCTTATTGGTCTATCAATCACCCGGCTCCAACGCCTTAGCAACTTATGACGGCGTTAACAAAGAACTGCAAAAATTAAGAAGCACCTTTCCAAATGATATAGATTTTAATGTTCCCTCTGAATCGGTTTCTGTAGTAAAAACATCCATGCGTGAAGTAATCATCACTCTTTTAGAAGCGTTAACGCTTGTTGTGATAGTAGTGTTTTTGTTTTTGCAAAACTGGCGGGCTACTTTGATCCCGGTTTTGGCAATTCCGGTTTCGTTGATTGGTACATTCATGTTCTTTGTTCCATTCGGTTTTACCATCAATACCCTTACTTTATTTGCTTTTATCCTGGCTATCGGAATTGTGGTGGATGACGCCATCATTGTGGTAGAAGCTGTTCAGCATAATATTGATCACAACAATATGTCGCCAAAAGACGCGACGCGGAAAGCAATGAGCGAAATTTCTGCACCTGTTATCGCCATTGCGCTAATCCTGGCTTCGGTATTTATTCCTGTCGGCTTTATTCCGGGAATAGTAGGAAGATTGTACCAGCAATTTGCTATCACCATTGCAGTATCGGTAATTATTTCGGCATTTGTAGCTCTTTCACTTACACCTGCATTATGTTCTTTAATGCTCAAACATTCCAAGGACGAGAAAGCGAAACGCGGGCTTCTGGGAAAATTCTTTTTCGCTTTTAATAACAGGTTCAGGAAATTTACAAATTCCTATTCACGGGGAGTTGCCCTTTGGATAAGAAAGTGGCCTTACATTATCGTTTTGCTTTGCGTCATTTTTGTAGGTTTATTTTTTCTATTCAAAGCAAAGCCGACAGGTTTCATTCCGCAGGAAGATGAAGGAAGGCTTTATCTCACTTATGAAATGCCGGAAGGTGCCTCTACTACAAGGAGTATGGATATGATGAAAGAAATTCAGCAAAGATTAAAAGCTATACCGGAAATAAATGTAGATGGCGGATTAGCTGGATTTAATGTCCTTAGTTCCTCTAATAAATCAAATGTGGGAACGATGTTTATCCATCTGAAAGACTGGGACGAGCGTAAAGGTCCATCCCATACTCAAAATGCTGTCATGCAAAGGATCTATCAAAAAACGGCAGACATAAAAGATGCGAAGATTTTAGTGATTGGCCCTCCTGCGGTTCCGGGCCTAGGCCGGGTAGCCGGTTTTACATTTGAACTTCAACAAACTACCAGCACCGATAACATAGAAAAGTTTTCGCAAGTAGCTAATAATTTTGTAGCTCAATTGAATAAAATGCCAGCCATAGGTCGCGCTTATACTTTTTTTACAGCCAATACACCAAGTTACCAGGTAAATGTTGACCGTGAGAAAGCGAAACAATTGGGTGTTTCCGTTGCTGACGTATATTCTACTATGTCAACTTTGCTCGGA
>Ga0134125_10007374_pt1 | contig 12407 bp, 5 predicted proteins | sample KB31751_FD_96464 | JGI IMG/M metagenome (GOLD analysis project Ga0134125, IMG submission 96464) | Terrestrial soil microbial communities with excess Nitrogen fertilizer from Kellogg Biological Station, Michigan, USA - KB3-175-1 | ecosystem: Environmental > Terrestrial > Soil > Unclassified ... | reverse complement strand
GTACCCAAGAAGCTGAGCGACGCCAGCCACTCGCTCGGTTACTTCGAAACCCGCAATAGCTGGCGGCAACTCATGGCCTTCGAAGTGAAGGGTGAGGACATCCTCTTCACCACGCGGGTGCCGTACGCCCGGCACTGGTCCGGCCAGGGAAAGCTGACGCCGGGGAAGTGGCACGATTTCATCGTGCATGTGCTCTGGTCGCGCGATCCGAAGAAAGGCTTCGTGGAAGTCTGGTTCGACGGCGAAAAGGTGGTGCCGCTCGTCAAGACGGCCACGCTGCTCGACGATAACCCAGCGTTTTTCCAGATCGGCCTGTTCCGCGAAACCAGCGAGTTGCCGGAGACGATCGTTATCGACCGCGCCATCGAGGCGACGGAATTAAAAGATGTGTTGCCGGGCGAATCGCTGCCCGCGCGGCAGATGGAGAAACTCGGCCGCGGGCTCGTCGCCCTCCACGTCGGCGAAGGGAAGGTGTTCCTCAGTTGGCGGCTGCTCGGCACCGATCCCGATGGAATCGCCTTCAATGTCTATCGCACCTCGGGTAATGCGAAACCGACGAAGCTGAATGCGGAGCCGCTCGCCAAGGGAACCTGCTTCCAGGATGCGGCCGATCTGTCACAAGCTACAGGATACCACGTTCGCCCGGTGATCGATGGCCGCGAAGGTGAAGCGTCCGCCCCGTTCCAACTGCCCGCCAATCCGCCGGCGCGGCCCTACCTCGCCATCCCGCTGCAAACGCTGCCCGGCCACACGCCCAACGATGCCGCGGTCGGCGACCTCGACGGCGACGGCGAATACGAGATCATCGTCAAGCAGGAACAGCGGCCGCGCGACAACTCCCAAAAAGGAACCACAGGCGAAACCAAGCTCGAAGCCTATCGCCGCGACGGCACATTCCTCTGGCGAATCAACCTCGGCAAGAACATTCGCGAAGGGGCCCATTACACGCAGTTCCTCGTCTACGATTTCGACGGCGACGGCAAGGCCGAAGTGATGTGCAAGACGGCCGACGGCACCCTCGATGGACTCGGCAAGGTGATCGGCGACGCAAAAGCGGATCATCGCAATCCCGATGGCTACGTGCTGGCCGGCCCCGAATTTCTCACGGTATTCGATGGGCTATCGGGCAAGGCCCTGGCCACGGTGGACTATCAGCCGCCGCGCGGCAAGGTCGCGGACTGGGGCGACAATTACGGCAACCGCGTCGACCGCTTCCTGGCCGGCGTGGCCTACCTCGATGGTCGGCGGCCGAGCGCCGTCTTCTGCCGCGGCTACTACACGCGCACGGTGCTCGCCGCCTGGGACTGGCGCGGCGGCAAGCTCTCTCGTCGCTGGCTCTTCGACAGCGACGACGGCTCGCCGGGCAACCGCGCCTACCGCGGCCAGGGCGATCACAGCCTCACCGTCGGCGACGTCGATGGCGACGGCAAGGACGACATCATTTACGGGGCCTGCTGCATCGGTTCGAACGGCCGCGGGCTCTATTCCACTGGCCTCGGCCACGGCGACGCCCTCCACCTTTCCGACTTCGATCCCGAACGCCCCGGCCTCGAAGTCTTCAACATCCACGAGCGAACGAAGCAGAATGTCGGCGTCTCATTCCGCGACGCCCGCACCGGCCAGGTGCTCTGGAGCAAGCCGAGCGCGGACGTGGGCCGCGGCGTGATCATGGACATCGACCCGCGGCACGCGGGGTGCGAATCGTGGGCGTCCGGGCCGGGATTGACTGGGATTTGGAACGCCAAGGGCGAGCAGATTTCCCGACGCAAGCCGCGCTCGTGCAATTTCGGCATCTGGTGGGATGGCGACTTGCTCCGCGAAATCCTCGACCGCACGACCATCAGCAAGTGGGACTGGGAAAAGGAAACCGAGGGCGTGCTCTTGCGCGGCGAAGGATGCGCGTCCAACAACGGCACCAAGGCGACGCCGGCCCTGTGCGCGGACATTCTCGGCGACTGGCGCGAGGAAGTGATCTGGCGAAGCGCCGACAACAAGGAACTCCGCATTTACAGCACGACCATCCCGACGGCGCACCGCTTGCCGACTCTGATGCACGATCCGCAATATCGGCTGGCGGCGGCGTGGCAGAACGTGGGGTATAATCAGCCGCCGCATCCGGGTTACTTTTTGGGCGCGGGGATGAAGGCGCCTCTGCGGCCGCGCATCGCCACAACGCCCATCCAACCTTAACAATGCACGGCTCAGTCGCTTTTCCCTTCCTTTTTTTCCTCAAGAATCAACCTGGACCACCCAGTCTGCCGAAAACGGTGGTAAGCATTATTCCGCGCACAGGAGTCACGGATGACCCGGCGAATCACGATGCGGCTGCTCGCCACGTTCACTCTTTGGGCCGGCCTCGGGCTGCCCGCGTTCGCCCAGCTTCCCCCATTGACCATCGATAAAGCCTTCGAAACGCGGCCCCGGCAACCCGGCGTCAGCATTCCCACGCCCGCTGCCGATCAGGTCGCCCGCCATCGGCTCGACCCCATCAAAGACAAGAACCAGGCCACCATTGGCTACGTCGTCCGCGACGCCGAAGGAAAGCCCGTTCGCCAGTTCGTCAGTTACGACAACAAATCGTTCAACATCGTGGCTTATTACGTGAACGGCCAGGAAGCGTACCGCGAGACGTATCCTCCGGCCGCGACGGAGCCGTTTCAGTTTCGCTGGCTCGGGCCCAACGGCGGCAAGTGGGGGCTCGATAAGGATCGCGATGGCCGCATCGACGAATGGGCCGTCATTTCGCCGGAGGAAGTGAGCCAGGAATTGCTGCAGGCCGTCATTACTCGCGACCCGAAGCGCCTGGAAGCCCTGCTGCCGAGTGAGGAAAACCTTAAGGGAATCGGGCTTCCCGCCGCGGAGATCGAGCAGATCAAGGCGAAGAGCGCCGGGGCATTGAAGCGGCTCAACGACGCCGCCGCGGCGCTTAAACTCACGGCCGAAGCCAAGTGGGTGCATCTGGAACTTGGCATTCCGCAGACCACTCCCGCGGATTCCTTCGGCGGCCGCGACGATCGCATCGTCCACAAAAACTGCACCATCCTGATTCAGGACGGCAAGGAAACCAAGTTCCTGCAAACGGGGGAACTGATCCAGATCGGCCGTTCGTGGAAGGTGATCGAGGGCCCGACGGCCGGCCCCGGCGGCGTTGAGGCGAATAACGGCGCCGCCGTCGCCGGCGACCCGCCCATCGTCACCGATGACATCCGCGAATTCGTTACCCAACTCGACGCGCTCGACAAATCGGTGCCGACGATCGCAGCGGACAAGATGGCCGAGTACTACGCCAAGCGGGCGGGCATCCTCGAGCAGATCGTGCAGAAACTGCCGGCTGACAAGCAGGCGGGCTGGGCCAAATTGCTCATCGACAGCCTGGCGAATGCCGCCGAGAGCGGCGCCGACGGCAACCCGTCGCACGCGCGGCTCAAACAACTCAAGGAAACTTTCTCGGCTGCCCCGCAGAACCCGCTCGGGCCCTACGCCGCCTTCCGGCTCATCGGCGCCGAGAACGGCATGCTCATCAAGAACGCGAAGACCGGCCCGCAAATCCAGGACGCCCAGGAGAAGAACCGCGCCGCCCTGGAAAGCTTCGTCAACGCGTACCCCAACAGCGAGGATGCCGGCGAAGCGATCATGCGGCTCGCCATGTCGTACGAGTTCCTCGGCAAGGCCGGCGAGGCCAAGGCCAAGACGTGGTGCGAACAGTTAATCAAGAATTACGCCGGGCACCATCACGCGGCGAAGGCCGCCGGCATTTTGAAACGGTTGGATTGCGAAGGGAAGCCGCTCGAACTGGCCGGCACCAACCTCGCCACGGGTCAGCCGTTCACGATGCAGCAACTCAGTGGCAAGCCGGCGATCGTTTACTACTGGGCCAGTTGGAGCGATTCGCTGGCGGCCGACGCCAAGAAGCTGAAGGAACTCGCCGCGACCTACGGCCCCAAGGGGCTCGAGATCGTTTGCATTTCCCTGGACGACAAGGCGGAGACGGCCGGGCAATCGATCCAGAAACTCGGACTACCGGGCATCCACCTGCACGCGCCGGGCGGCATCGAGGCCAGCTCGTTCGCGGCCAGCTACGGCATCCTCGTCGTGCCGCAAATCTTCGAGATCGGCAAGGACGGCAAGATCGCCAAGCGCAACGGCGAGATGCTGACCTTGGAGGACGACGTGAAGAAACTCACTCAATGAATTAGCCGCGCTCGGCTCCGCTCCGCCACGCGGCTAAATCCAGGTTATTCCTTGCCGTGGCGGCGGAGCGCTTCCTTGGCGTCCCAATAGCGCGGATGTGCTTCGTACGCCGTGACAGCTTCGTAGAAGCGCACGGCGTTGTTCGCGTCGCCCTGGGCTTCATAGGCCCGAGCAATCTGATAAAGCGTGTCGGCGCCGCTCTTGGAAAACTCCTTGTAATCCAGGAACGCTCGCACCGCCAAGTCCGGCCGGTTCAGCTCGTCCAGATACAACTGCCCGAGAATCTTGGTGGCGTTGTACCACGCTTCCTCTTCGTCGCCGGAGCCTTTCTTCCCCTCGCGGATGTCTTCCATGATGGAGATGCCGGCATCGCGTTCGCCCCGGCGAAGCAGGCACCGCGCCTGAACCAGGCGCACGCCGTTGCCGGCCGGTTGCATGAGCATCGCGAGCTTCGAGAGATGCGTCGCCCAGTCAATTAATTCCGAATCGTCGCTCTTCGCGTTGAGGATGCCCATGGCCTTCCGCACGCAGTAAGCCGTGTCGAAGTAGCCGGCCACCTTTTCCTTCACGGCGATCAGACGTTCCTCGGGTAAGGAGTAATAATAGCTGTCCTTCTTTTTGAGCAGGTCGGCATCGGTGCTGTTGTACGTGAGGCCGGTTTCAACCATGAGGACGGCGTTCATGGTGTCGCCGGCCTTGGCGTGGAGGTCGGCGAGTCGGCGATAGACGTTGAGTTCGCCGCTGCCGCCTCCTTCCAGGTATAACCGCAGCTCGGCGATAGCGGCTTCGAAGTCGCCGCGTGCCTCGGCGGCGTCCGCCAGTTTCTTCAATGCCGTGAAGTAAATCTCCCGCTGATCCTTGGCCAGGTTCGCCGGCTGAACGAAGAGGGCGCAGCGTTTCACCTGTTCCAGATAGGCGTGCGCCGCCTCGGCGTCGCCGAGTTTCTCGGAGACGTCGGCGAGTTTCTTGAAGATGCCGGGGCCGTCGTTGGGAAGGCCGCGGCCGGCCATCCGTAAATAAGCCATGCCGCGATCGCGCCGTTCCGGGTCGGCATCATCGACGAGTGCCAGACCGAGTTGCTCCACGTATTCGAAGTTGAAGCAGCGCGGCGGGCCGTTGATCGCCGCCGCCACGAACTCCGATTCCTGAAGCTGGCTGTAAAGCAGCGCCTTCAGTTCCTTGGCCTCTGTGTCCTGAGGGTTGGCCGCGGTGTGCCGTTCTACCGCGGCAATCGCCTCGATCCGCCGACCGGGTTTGTCGAGTTCCTTCCACCCGACACGCTTCTCGATCTCGCCGCTCAAAAACAGGGCCAGGTTCCAGGCGGGATAGAGCACCGCCTGCCGCACCTTCGCGTTGTAATTCGGCGTCTCCGGGCTGAGCAGAGTGGAGAGAGTGTGTGCCGCGGCGTCGTATTCCTTGGCGTGCGTCTGTGCGACGGAACGCAGGTAATCGACGCGGGCCTGGTAAACCGGCTTGTTGCGTTCGACGAGATTCAGGAAGCGTTCGGCCTCGGCGCGGTGGGCGGCCGTCGGCGCCTGCCCGGCAATCAGGAACGCTTCCGCACGGTCGAGGCAGATGCCGAAGTCCAGGATTTCGACGAGTGCCGGATCATTCTCGATGCGCGCAAGCGACAGGTTGTTGTGCAAGGCGAGCATCCCTTGCTGCGCGAGCACGCTATTCGGATCGAGTTCAAGAGCCCGGCGGAAGAAGTAAATCGCTTCGCGGAGGCGGCCGAGGTTCAAGTAACTGTAACCGCGGAGCACGTGCTTGAAGACCCGCAGGCCGGGCAGTATCCGCGTGGCATAGGCGAAGTAAATGGTGACCGGCAGCAGGAACGGAATGGCCTGGGCACTGATGAGGCGGCCGCTAACGTTCATGAGCGCCAGCGCAATACCGAGAGCGGCGCAGAAAGCCATGATCTCCGCCTCGGATTCCTCCGCCTCGCCGCAGAACGTCAACAAATAGAAGAACGGCAAGCCGAGGAGGATGTAGACGCCGAGATTGAAGCGGGCCGTTTCACCTTCGGCGCCGCTGAGACCGGGGATGAGGCTGGCATACTCGCCGCCGAGGTAAACGAAGAGCGCGGCCACGACGAGCCCGGCGGTGAACCGCCATTTCGGATCCTCGAACTGGCGGAGGCGATACAGGCCGAAGCCGAGGAGTGCGCCGCCGGCGGTGCAGAAGAGCAGCCAGTCGCCGGGCATGTTCCCCTTGCGCGGATTATCGTCCGGGAAGGCCGCGGAGGTGGCGTGCTTGATGTCGTCGAAGGTAAGGCCGAACCAGCCGGCGACGGGCGTGGCCCAGCCGCGCGAGAACTCGCTGCCGGAGATGACGCCGGCGGCCAGCCCGAGCACGATCCCGCAGTAAATGAACGTCGGGCTTTCGAGCAGCACCAGAAGCGGGAAGGCCTTCCAGTTTTCCCACGGCATGACGCCGCGGCGCAATTGCAATAGCGTGCCGAGGATGAGGCCAATGGCGAGGCCGGCGCCGACCCAGCCGAGCACCCACGGCAAATCGACCTGCACCGCGTTCGGCTTGACCGCCACTTGCAGGGCGACAAAGGTCCACAGCCCCAGGAACAGGCCCTTGAGGATGTACTCGTTGCGATGCCACGAAGTCATGATGGGATCTTATCGGAAGACGGGCGGTTCGGCGGAGTGTGCATCGCGGGAAGCGCGGGCCGGTGCGGTCACCGTTCCCTATCCCGGCTCGCGATGTCGTCGGCCGAACCGTGCGGGGCGGCGCCGGAGATGGCAGCCGCGCGGCCCAGGGAGCGCCTTCCGCCGCGGATGGCCGCGGGGCAAGGAAGCCGCGAAAGCGCTCTGGGACAAGATACAGCGCGACACGCCGGAAGGTCAACGGGCGACGGCTTATGGATTACCGAGCGCACCAAAGCAATGACATCGAGCCAACCACCTACAACCTCCCCCCTTGTGGGGAGGTCGTCGAATGTCGTCTCGCAGAGACGACGTTCGGCGGGTGGGGGATATCCGTAAATGGCGCCTAAGAACCCCCCACCCGCCGACTCGCTTCGCTCGTCGGCGACCTCCCCCACAAGGGGGGAGGTATAAGAAGGTGGTGCCATTACCGTCCTGTTCCTCACTACCCGCGACGAAGCGTCTGCGGAGAGAACTTAATACTTGAGCAGACCCGTGAACTCCAGCAATTGCAGAATCCACGGCGACCGCCACGGGTTCCAGGCCGGGTAAAAGACCGAGAGCACCGAGAAGCCGAGCAGGACGGCGCAGAGTCCCCGGCCGAGGCGGGAGCCGGCCAGTCGGTCCGCGGCGGGAGGCAACGCCAAGATCCAGAGCGGGATCAACCAGAAGAGCCAGCGCGGGCCGCTCGTGAAGCCGCCATAGTTGTAACTCTGCGTCTGCATCAAGTAGAACGCGAACACGACCAGCGAGACCGTAAGCGTCATGGCGGCGAACAATCCCGGCGTGAAGGTCGCTTCAGTTCTTGAACTGCCGAAGAACCGTCGCACCTCCCCAAATCCGCGAAGCGAGAGGCCGAGCAGTCCCCCCAGCGACAGCAAGTACACCGGCGTCAGGCTGAACCAACCGTGGTGCCCGAGCAGCAGATGGAATGCGTAAACGGCGGTCGGTTCATCGTTGAAGTCGATCCCCTTGCCGAGTGGTGTGCCGCGCTTCGCCCAGTGGCTGCCGGAATAGTTGTACCAGTCGCTGCCGAACTTCTCGTAAGCGGGGGTGAACTCTCCGAGCGCGGCGTAGTTCGTCGCGAAGTAGGCCGCGATGGGAACGAGCGCCGCCGGAACGAAGAAGAGAAGCGTTCGCCTCGGTTGCGTGATTAGCAGCGGCACGCCGAGCGCCGCGAGCAGCGCCAGGGCCGGCAAGTCGAACGTCGCCGCGAAGGCCGCGAAGAAGCCGCAGATCGCGTATTCCCATCCGTGCAGCGGCCGGTTCTCCGCCATGGCCTTGACGATCGGATAGACGGCAACGAGAACGCAGAACGCCGCCGGCAAATGGTTGTTCAGCGTCCCGGAGAAAGTCAGCAGGAACGTGCCGAAGCATGCCGCCGCGAACGTCAGCAGCTTGCCGAAATCGGTCTTGCCGATCATTTCGATTAGCCGTGCCAGGAGGATCAAATAAATCGCGAAGGGAAGCACGTTGATCGTGAGCAGGATCGTCGGGATCACCAGCCAGCGATCGCGGACGATCGACCAGCCGAAGGCTTTTTTCAAGAGCCAGTATTCGCCGGCGATCATCGTGGAGAAGAGCGGCGGTTTGGTGGAATAGAAGTGGCCAGCCTGGGGCGTGTCCGGCGGCCCAAGAATGATGTCCAGCGTCTTGTACTGCGGCTCCGCAACGATGCCGGTATCCATGTACTTCGACGGATCATCGTCGGCAAACTGGCGTTGGCCGATGACATAGGCGCCGTCATCGACGAGTGACCGCACGGTGGCCCACCGCGACTTGTCGTTCGAACTGAACATCGGGGTGGGGTCGGGGCGGGTGGCGGGCCAGATGCGCGGCGGATCGGGCGGGCTCGCGCTGTAGGCCCCCGGCGTCGGCGGCGTGTAGCGGCTCGGCTCGTAGACATTCTCGGCGCCGACCACCTTCGCCGCGGCAATCGCCACCGCGACCGCGATCAGAGTCAGATAAACCGAACGGCGGATGTCGGCGGAACCGGATGACATGAACGACTCGCTCCCTTTCGGGTCGCGGCTAAACGGGAGGGGTTCGCTCCGCGACGCAATAGGGGTCCAGGTCCTCCGGGCCGCGATCGACGATCAATTCCGCGATCAGTCCCGCGATCGCTAACTGCGCCCCGAACAGCAACAACCCCACCGAGAGTATCGCAATCACGATCTGCGTGGTGGTGCTGGCGCCCACAGTGTGATCCGAGGCGAGCCGGAACACGGCATTCACGCCGAGGAACAGCATGCCGAGGATGCCGAGTGCGACGGGAAGGAGGCCGAAGTTGCCGAGCAGGTGCTGCGGGCGATGGCCGAAGCCGGTGAGGAACTTGACGGTGAGCAGATCGAGGAACCCCTTGGCGAAGCGGCGGACACCGTACTTCGAGTAGCCGAACTTGCGCTGGCGGTGGTTGATTACGAGTTCGCCGACCTTGAAGCCGCGCGATTCGGCGAGCACCGGAATGAAGCGGTGCAGTTCGCCGTATAGCCGCACTTCCTGGAACACCTCGGCGCGGTACGCTTTCATGCCGCAATTGTGGTCGTGCAGCCAAACGCCGGTAACCGCTCCGACCATCGCATTGAACAGGCGGCTCGGCCACACCTTGTGCCACGGATCGTGGCGAACCTTCTTCCAGCCGCTGACCACGTCGCGGCCTTCGCCGAGCGCCGCCAGGAAGCGCGGAATCTCGTGCGGATCGTCCTGCAGGTCGGCGTCGAGCGTGAGAATCGAAGTTCCGGCGGCGGCCTTGAATCCGGCCGCGAGCGCCGCCGCCTTGCCGAAGTTGCGGCGGAAGCGGATGCCGCGCACCCGCGGATCGGCCGCACTCAGCTTCTCGATGACCTTCCAGGAACCGTCGCTACTGCCGTCGTCCACGAAAATCACTTCGACGCGGAGGCGGTTGGCCGCGGCCACCTCGGCAATCTCGGCGTGCAGTGCTTCGAGGCTTTCTCGCTCGTTGAGCACCGGAATCACGAGGCTGACGAGTTCGGAAGCATCCGGGGGGCGATCGACCGCCGCAGTCGCGGGCTCATCGAGCAGGGCGGTCGTCATCCACGGCTCCGAATCGGCTGCATTCCACGCGGGTCCTGACAGCCATGAAAGTAATGTCCGTTTTGCTCTCTTCAGCCCGAAGGGCTGGGACAACATAGCCCAGGGCGACGCCCTGGGAACTGAGGTCGAAAACAGGACCAGCCTGAAAGGCTGGGACAGTAGCTTGTCGCAGCCTTCCAGGCTGCTGTTCAATGGTGAACTCTATCCCAGGGCGTTGCCCTGGGCTATGTTGTCCCAGCCCTTCGGGCTGAAGAAAATTTGCCAATCGCAGCCGTGGTACGCATCAATGGGGACATCACTCTTAAATCTCAAAGACATCACGCTTGCCGTCAATCACCGACGGTAGGCTTTCGAGATCGTCAGTCCATCCTTGGCGCGGTATTCCCACACCACGTCGCCGGACGGGTCGACTTCGACGGCGCGGTTCTGCGGCAGCGACGCCACCAGCGTATTGCCGCTCGGCAACCGCTGCACGGAGGTCGGCGAATTGGTCGCGTATTTCCACTTTTCCTTGCCGGTCTTCAAGTCGTACTCGGCCACCCGATTCGTCTCGCAGATCAGAATCGACTCGGAACCCACGAGGTCCATGGTGACGACGTAGCCGTAATTGATGTTCGGCAAGCGGCCGATGGTCGTTCCTTTGCCGATCAATTGCCCCTTCGCATCGAGGCGGAAGCAGTTGTTGCCCTGCTGGGCCTGCGTCAGGAAAAGAACTTCGCCGTTGGGAAGGCGGCAGCCGGTGTGGATGTCGGCGACATTGGGCCGGCGATACGTCCAGGTCTGATTGCCCGCCTTGGAATACTGGTTGATGAACTGGCGACCGAGAATGAGGAGATCGCCGTCGGGGCTCAGCTGAGCGGCGACGGCCTGATTGAGTAATTGCGTTCGCAGCTTCACCCCCGCGGCGTTGCGGACCACCACCGAGCTATAGTTCTCAATGGTCACGATGCTCCCGTCCGCCTGCACGCGGCCATCCATCACGCTATTGAGCCCGGCGATCTGCCACTTCTCCTTCATGTCCTGGCCGAGGCAAACGACGCGACCCATGCCGAACCCGCGCTGATCGGATTCGACCAGCACCGTCTGCCCCTGGATGCGCGGCTTGTAGGCCTTCTTTTCCAGATCGATCGCTCCGCCCTGGGCGCTCCACCAGCCGAGCCAGGCGTCGCGGGCCTTGGCCAGTTTCTCCGGCGTGTTGCCGAAGCGGCCCCCTTCGGGCGGCGCGCCGGCGAGGAACAGCAACAAGTCTTCGACCTGCCAGATGCGGCCGCGCGACAACTTCGGGATCAGATCGATCAAATCGGGGATGAATTGCTTGTCGCGGGCCGTGCGGATCAACGCCCACAGCCCGACGAATTTCGTTTCGGCATCGGCGTCCTTGCGGATGGCGGCCGTCACTTGCGGATAGGCGTCCTTGATGCGGATGCGTTCGGTGGCGGGGCCGCCTTGGATCAGGGCGATATAAGCGGCGCCGCGGCGAAGCGGCGAGGCGTCGCCGAGGGCCGCGATGAGCGCGGGATCGGCGGAACCGTTCGGAGCGGCGATGGCGATCAGGGCGCCGCGAATCTCCTGGGCAAGCGCTTCGGAATCGGCGAGCGGCAAGAAGCCGAGCAGCGCCGCGGCCGCTCCCGGCGGCTTCAGCTTCACCACGGCCCGCACCGCCGCCGCTGCGATCGCCGAGTGCGGAATCGTCTCCATCCGTTTCAGCACCCGCGTCGCCTGGTAGGCGATTTCCGGATCGACGTTCTTCTCGGCGGCCTTGAGTAGACCGATCGCGGCCGGGCCGAATAGTTCCAAGGATTCGCCCGCCTTGATCCGGTCGGCGAACAGGTCCGCCCCCAGTTCCTTGATGAGCGTGTCGATCTTTCCTTTTTCGGAATCGGAGACGGTGCGCTGTTTCAAGTAGCCGATGAGTTTGGGGCCGTCGGTCGCCGAGAGGCCGGCGGCTTTGAGGGCTTCCTCGTCCGTAAGGGCCGGAGGAGTGCCGTTCGGATTCCCCGGGGCTGGGTTCGGGGCGAGCGCCGGGCCGACGGGTTGCCCGACCACCTGCAATTTCTGACCCGCGGCGGGAACCAGGCCGACGACCAGTACAAACGGCACCAACACGAGGCACGACCGCGGCATCGGCAAACTCCCGAAAATGCGCAGGAACGGGGCTCCTCACACTTTACGCAACCGGGCGACCGCTGGGAAACCCATTTTCGTTCCGCTTGACGGCACGGAGCCTTTGCGGCATAGAGGCCGTCATTCGCGCAACAAGGGGATTCCAGTGGCCCGGCGGCTTCGACTCGCGGCGGCGGTTCTCGCTACGGCCGGGCTCGGCGGCTGCATCACCGCGCCCCCAATCGATAACCCCGTGCTCCTCCACACCGCCGCCGAGAACCCCATTCTCGTTTCGCCCGGCGCCCCGACCGGGCAGTCCTACAAGGAAGTGTTCGAGCGGTGCGTGAACGTGATCGACGATTACTTCACGATCTACGATGCGAACCTGGCGGCCGGGAAGAT
>Ga0134125_10007373_pt1 | contig 12408 bp, 10 predicted proteins | sample KB31751_FD_96464 | JGI IMG/M metagenome (GOLD analysis project Ga0134125, IMG submission 96464) | Terrestrial soil microbial communities with excess Nitrogen fertilizer from Kellogg Biological Station, Michigan, USA - KB3-175-1 | ecosystem: Environmental > Terrestrial > Soil > Unclassified ... | reverse complement strand
GGGCCAGGATCTGTCCAAGCAGGAGCTTGGCGGCGCCGACATCCAGACCCGCGCCGGTGGCGTGGACGATGCCGTCGACACGGAGGAGGAGGCGTTCGCAAAGGCGAGGCGCTTCCTGTCGTATTTGCCATCATCGGTTTTCGAGCTGCCGCCGACCCTGCCTTGCAATGACGACCCCGAACGGAGCGAGGAAGCGCTGATCAAGGCGGTGCCGCGCAGCCGCCGCCAGGTGTACAAGATGCGCCCGATCATTGAGTCCGTGGTCGACAAGGGCTCGTTCTTCGAGATGAACAGCAACTTCGGCCGCCCCATCATTGTCGGGCTGGCACGGCTCGAAGGACGCGCGGTGCTGGTGCTTGCGAGCGATCCCTTTCACTATGGCGGCTCGTGGACCGCGCACGCCTGCCAGAAGGTGGTACGCTGGGTCGACTTCGCCGAAACCTTCCATCTGCCGATCGTCTATCTGATGGATTGTCCGGGCTTCATGATCGGGCTGGAGGCAGAGAAGGCGGCGACCATCCGCCACGGGGTGCGCGCGATGGCGGCGGTCAACCAGAGCACGGTGCCCTGGTGCACGGTGATCATCCGCAACTCCTTCGGCGTCGCCGGCGTCGTGCACCAGCCGGCCGATCGCTTCTCGATCCGCTACGCCTGGCCTTCGGCCTATTGGGGCTCGCTGCCGCTCGAGGGCGGCATCGAGGCCGCCTATCGGGCCGAAATCGATGCGGCCGAGGATTCTGCGGCCAAGCTCAAGGAGATCGAGGATCGCCTCAACAAGCTGCGCTCGCCGTTCCGCTCCGCCGAAAAATTCTGGGTTGAGGAGATCATTGATCCCCGCAAGACTCGGTCGCTGCTGTGCGAGTTCGCTCGCCTTGCCGAGCCGCTGCGCACGCCGGGTCTCGCGAAGAACATGGCGATCAGGCCGTAGGATGGGTTGAGCGCAGCGAAACCCATCACCACGAGGCGTCCACGGGCGATGGTTTCACGTCGTTCAACCCATCCTACCAATCCGTCCCACACAGACGGTCCTAACGCCTCACGCCGGCACCGGCTTCGCGTAGCGCGACATCGTGAGCATCAGCACTGATGCTATCAAGCACAGCGCGCCGGCGGTGAAGAAGGCCGGCAGATAGGATGCAAGCTCGGTGCGCGAGAGGCCTGCGCCGAAGGCGGCGGTCGCCGCGCCGATCTGATGGCCGGCAAAGATCCAGCCGAATACCAGGTTGGCGCGTTCGCGTCCGAAGCGTTGCGTCGTGAGCCGTACCGTCGGCGGCACGGTGGCGATCCAGTCGAGCCCGTAGAACATCGCAAACACCGACAGGCCGTAAAAGGTGAAGCCGGAGAAGGGGAGCCACACCAGCGACAGGCCGCGCAGGCCATAGTACCAGAACAGCAGCCAGCGGTTGTCGATGCGGTCCGACAGCCAACCCGATCCGATGGTGCCGAAGAAGTCGAATATTCCCATCGCGGCCAGGAGGCTTGCGGCCTGCACCTCGGGGATACCGAAGTCGAAGCACATCGGGATTAGGTGCACTTGCACGAGGCCGTTGGTGCTCGCGCCGCAGACGAAGAAGGTCGCAAACAGGACCCAGAACGCAGAGCTCTTCGACGCATCCCGCAACGTGCTGAGCGCGGCGGTCATGATCGGCGCCTTGTCGAGGACGGGTGGTGCAAGCGGCTCTTTGTTCTCGTCGCCGTAAGCGTGTAAGCCCAGATCGCTCGGCCGGTCTCGCATCATCATGAGAACGGCGCAAGCGGAGACGCCGAGCATGATGCAGATGAATGCCAGCGCAACTCGCCAGCCATATTGCTCCGTGAGCTTTGCCAGCAGCGGTAGGAAGATGAGCTGCCCGGTCGCGACGCTCGCCGACAGAATGCCGACCACAAGCCCGCGCCGCGCGACGAACCAGCGCGCGGCGATGGTCGCGCCCAGCACCAGCGCGGTCATGCCGGTACCGATGCCGATCACCACGCCCCATAGCAGGATCAGCTGCCAGACTTTCGTCATCGCAAGCGAGGCAACGAGCGCCGAGACCACGATCACCTGTGCAGCCAGCGTGACGTTACGCAGGCCGTAGCGATTGAGCAGGGCGGCGGCGAACGGGGCCATTAGCCCGAACAGGATGAAGCGGATCGACAGCGCCGACGAAATCTCTGCCGTGCTCCAGCCGAACTCATGCTGCAGCGGCACGATGAACACGCCGGGCGCGCCAACCGTGCCGGCCGAGACCAGCCCGGCGAAAAACGTCACGCCGACCATCACCCAGGCGTAGTGGATGTTGCGGCGGGCAAGCCCCGCCGCGAGCCAGTTGGAGATCATTTGGCCTCGAAGGAAATTTGAATGACTTGTTTCGGTATCTTGACGTGAAGGCGGCATGACGTAAATGCCACGCTTCCCTCATTTTCAGACATGCGAGGCAGGGGGCCTAGCTTGCCGTCCGCTCGATCGCAATCGCCGTGGCCTCGCCGCCGCCGATGCAGAGCGCCGCAATCCCGCGCCGGGCGTTCTGGGCTTGCAGCGCGTGCAGCAGGGTCACAATCAGCCGTGCGCCGGTGGCGCCGATGGGATGGCCGAGCGCGCAGGCACCGCCATTGATGTTGAGGTGATCGCGGGGAATGCCGAGATCGCGCTGCGCCGCCATCGCAACCACCGCGAAGGCTTCATTGATCTCGAACAGGTCGACGTCGCCGACCTGCCAGCCAACCTTGTCGAGCAGCTTGCGGATCGCGGGGATCGGCGCCGTCGTGAACCATTGCGGCTCTTGGCTATGGGTGGCGTGGCCCTTGATCTCGGCGAGGATCGGCAGACCATCGCGCTCGGCGCGCGAACGCGTCGTCAGCACCAGCGCGGCCGCGCCGTCGGCATTGGCGGAAGAAGCCGCGGGCGTGATCGTGCCGTTGGCGCGGAAGGCCGGCTTCAGCGCCGGGATCTTCGCAGGGTCGACTTTGAGCGGATGCTCGTCATTGGCGATGATCTTCGCACCCGCCTTCTCGGTGACGGTAACCGGCGCGATTTCCGCCTTGAAGGCGCCGCTCTCGACCGCCTTGCGCGCCCGCGTGAGCGTCTCCGTCGCATAGGCGTCCTGGTCCTTGCGGGTGAATTGATAGGCTTCCGCCGTGGCCTCGCCGAAATCGCCCATCGAGCGGCCGGTCTCGTAAGCGTCTTCGAGGCCGTCCATCATCATGTGATCGATGATGCGGTCATGGCCCGCGCGATACCCGGAGCGCGCCTTGGCCAGAAGATACGGCGCGTTGGTCATACTTTCCATGCCGCCGGAGATGACGATCTCGGCAGAGCCTGCCTTGATGATGTCGTGCGCGAGCATGGTGGCTTTCATGCCGGAGCCGCAGACTTTGTTGACGGTGGTCGCCCCGGTCGCATCGGGCAGTCCGGCGCCACGTGCCGCCTGCCGCGCCGGTGCCTGGCCCTGTCCGGCCGGCAGCACGTTGCCCATGAAGACCTCGTCGACCTTTTCGGCCGCGAGTTTCGCGCGCTCCATCGCGCTCGCGATGACGTGGGAGCCCAGCCTGTGAGCGGGCAGCGGCGACAGTTCCCCCATGAAGCGGCCGAGCGGGGTGCGCGCGGCGGATACGATGACGACGGGATCGGAGGCGGCCATGGTGGATCTCCTTGGCTAGCATAATTGCATGATCATCATCATATGATGCGCCGCAAAATTTGCAATGGCGGGAGGGAAAAATCGTCAAGCTGACAGCTGCCACTTGCCGCCAGCAACCCCGGCGGTGGACGAGCCGCTACCTGATTGGTAGGCGTCGGACCCGCGAACGCCGTCCCTTCTCTCGCTGTGGGCTTGTGGGGAAGATGTCGCGGACGAACTCCGCCGTCTTGTTGCTCCTGATCACCCCGGTTTTTGCCACGAATCAGCGCTTACCATCGGCTCGCCATTTCGAGCGGGCTGTCCCGTGGGATGGCCCAGGGCCCGAGCAGTGCCGTCCGGACTCGTCGCGCATCGGGCCGCCTTTGCTTTGCTCACGGGTAAAGTCCGGTCCCGAACAAGAGGATGGACCTATGGCAAATGTCGAGCAATTTCCGAAGACCAAGACATTGGACTTAGCCAAACTTGAAGCAGACGTCACAGCGAACCTTCCGGTTCCGACCAAGGTGACGCCGGCTCAAACTGACCCGTTGCCGAACTACGTCGAGCACCAAAAGGGCGTACCGCGTGTCGGCGTGCTGAGCGCCGAGGCGGTGGTGCGCGACTATGAAGCGGCCGCCAAGGAAATCGAAGCCATGGGAGCCGAACTGATCAGCGCGGCGAAAAAATGCGAGGCGATGACGTCCGAGGTGCACAACGCGATTGCGTATATGCGCGATACGGCAGCGGCGTATCGTGAAGAAGCCAAGAAGATATTCAAGCGCATCGAGGATTGCGCGATGTTTACAGAGGACGTTCGCAAGACCTGCGAGCATGTCAAACGTAGAATGATGGACGGCAGCGGCGCCGGCTAGAGCCAAAGCCGGGCTCCAATTTGTGCTGACGCGGCTCTCCGGGTCCGGCTCATGCTCTAGAGGGGCCTGAGGGCGAGAGGCCAGCCTTGTGGCGTAGCAGGCCCGACGTGATTTCGTACGCGATGTCGAACGTCGGGCCGCTCCTTTACGGGGCCGGTCGACCGTGATTTCGGCCTGCCCGTGGCCTGGAGCGTGTTACCGCTTCCGGTCAATGAACCCCTGCATCAGTCGCTTCGGCTCATCGGTGAGAATCGACTTTCCGAATACGCCGATGCTCAAGTCCACCGATTCCTTCAGCGGCAACTCCTCCCACTGACGCAGCAGGGCCTTCTGCGCGCGCAGCGCCTGCGCGCCGCATGCGAGCAGCATCTCGATCGTCTGTTCCACCACTTGATCCAGTTCGCCTTCCGGCGCGACCTTATCGACCAGGCCCCAGGCAAGCGCGGTCGCGGCGTCGATGTTTTCCGCCGTCATCACCAGCCAGCGCGCGCGGCCCCAGCCGATCAGGCGGGGCAGGAGGGCGGCGTGAATGACGGAGGGGATGCCGACACGCACCTCGGGCATTCCGAACTTCGCGTCACGCGCGGCAATGCGGAAGTCGCAGGCGGCCGCAACTTCGAGGCCGCCGCCCAGGCTCCATCCGGGCATCCGGGCAATGACCGGCGCAGGGAACGCGCGTACCGCCTCGCAGAGATCGCGCAGGCGGGTGATGAAGGCCTCCGCGGAAGCCTGGTCGAGCCGCGCCATTTCCTTGATATCCGCGCCGCCGATCAGGCTCTTTTCGCTTCCGCCCTTCAGCACGAGCACGCGGATATCACTGTCCGCCGCAAGCTGCTCCAGCCCCTCGCGCACCGCATTGATCACGGGCGAACTCAGGATATTGAGCGAGCCCGCGTTACAGATCGTGAGCGTGACGACGCCGCGGCCGTCCCGATCAATGCCGGAGTGATGATTGAGCATGTGCATTGGAAGTTCTCGTGCGTGAGCTTGGCAGAATGACGCACTTCCCCGTCAAAGCGGAGCTTTGTCAAGCTGAGAATGGCTTGCACATGGACACGAGTTAACGAAATAAAAGCAGCTTTCCAGGCGCTTCGGTGTTATTATATGACCACAGACATTCCATAGGACACGCATGCGCTACTCGCGGGAGCACAAGCAGGAAACCCACGCGCGGATCGTACGCAAGGCCGCGGTGCGGTTGCGCGAGAAGGGCGCGCATGGAGTGGGCGTCGCCGACCTGATGAAGGAGGCCGGGCTCACCCATGGCGGGTTCTATGCCCATTTCGATTCCCGCGATGCGCTGGTCATCGAGGCCTTTGGCTATGCAATGGACCGGTCGATTGAACATTGGCGCAAGCTTGCCGAAGAGACCCCGCCCGACAAGCGGCTGGCGGCGATCGTAGAGAGCTATCTGACGCCCGCCCACCGCGACGATCCCGGCCATGGCTGCGCCATTACCTCGCTCGGCGCCGAGGTCGTCCGCGAGAGCCCGAAGACCCGCAGGGCCTTCGCGGCGAAAGTCGAACAGTTGATCGACCTGATGGCCGACCAGATTCCGGACGTGCCGCGCAAGGCCGCGCGCAAGCAGGCAACGGGCATTCTCGCCGGCATGATGGGATCGCTGGTGCTGGCCCGGATTGCCGGAAGCGGCGAGTTTTCCGACGAGATCTTGCAGGCCGGGCGTGAGGCCGCGCTGGGGCGCGCGGCCTTGGCGAAGGCGGCAGCCAAGAAGCCGCGCGCGAAGTCGAATTAGAGCAGAACGCGTAAGGGCTATTGGCCTCGGTTAAAGAGCGCGCGCTCGTGCTCTACCGTCTCATAGATATAATCCGCCACGGCGCGGATGCGCGCGAGATCCTTGCTGTCGGCGTGCATCAACAGCCAGAAGGTGCGTGAGATCGAGATTTCGTCGGCGAGCACAGGGCGCAGTTCCGGATGCGCGGTGGCCATGAAATGCGGCAGTACGGCAATGCCGAAGCCGGCGAGGGTGGCGTTGAGTTGGGCGATCAGGTTGGCGCTGCGCAGCTTGGCCGAGATCTTTGGCGAGACCTGCGGCAGGTAGTCGAGTTCCGGTGTGAACAGCAGCTCTTCGATGTAGCCGACGAAACGATGGGCGGGCAGGTCCGAGCGCGATGCGATCCGCGGCGCGCGATCGAGATAGGCCACCGTCGCGTAGAGCCCGAGGCTGTAATCGAGCAGCTTGCGGCCGACGATCCGTCCCTCTTTCGGCATCGACAGGCTGATCGCGATATCCGCTTCGCGTTTTGACAGGCTGAACAGCCGCGCGGTCGCGACGAGCTGGAGATCGAGATCGGGATACCGCTCGGCTAATTTGACCAGCCGGGCCGCCAGGAAGTGGCTGCCAAAGCCATCGGGCGCGCCGATGCGCACGGTCCCGGTGAGATGTGCGCGCGAGCCGCCGACCGCCTCCTGGTTGGCAACGATGGTCGATTCCATCGCCTCCGCGCTGTCGGCGACCCGCTGACCAGCTTCGGTCAGAAGGTACCCGGTCTTGCGGCGGTCGAACAGCTTGGCCGAAAGTTGATGCTCCAGACGGTCGACACGCCGAATCACCGTGGCATGATCGACACCCAGCTGTTTTGCCGCAGCGGATACTGACCCGCCGCGCACGATGGCGAGCACGAAGCGGAAGTCGTCCCAATCGATCGAGCCGCCTTGATCCAGCATTTCCGCACATCTATGGTGCAATATATCGGACTTGAATCCTATAAAATGCAGGTCAAAAGGCTTCTGTAAAGCGATCAGGTCGGGACCAAGGAGGTTGTCATGCGCTCAATCGGACATTTCATCGGCGGCAAGGAGGTCAAGGGCACCTCCGGGCGAACAAGCGACGTTTTCGAGCCGATGACGGGCGAGGTTCAGGCCAAGGTCGCGCTAGCATCCAAGGCAGAAGTGCGGGCGGCGGTGGAGAATGCCAAGGCCGCGCAGCCGGCATGGGCCGCGACCAACCCGCAGCGGCGGGTTCGCGTATTGATGAAATTCCTGGAGCTGGTGGCCCGCGACAATGATGCCCTGGCCGAAATGCTGGCCCGCGAGCACGGCAAGACCCTTCCCGATGCCAAGGGCGACATTCTGCGCGGCGTCGAAGTCGTTGAGTTCGCGCTCGGCATTCCACAGTTGATGAAGGGGGAATTCACGGAAGGCGCGGGCCCCGGAATCGACATCTTTTCGATGCGCCAGCCGCTCGGTGTCGTTGCCGGCATCACGCCGTTCAACTTCCCGGCGATGATCCCGATGTGGAAATTCGCTCCTGCGATCGCCTGCGGCAATGCCTTTATCCTCAAGCCGTCGGAGCGCGACCCCGGCGTGCCGATGAGGCTCGCAGAGCTTATGCTGGAGGCGGGCCTGCCGCCCGGTATCCTGAACGTCGTCAACGGTGACAAGGAGGCCGTGGACGCCATTCTCGACGACCACGACATCTCCGCTGTCGGCTTTGTCGGCTCGTCGTCGATCGCGCAATACATCTACGAGCGTGCTGCGGCGAACGGCAAGCGCGTGCAATGCTTCGGCGGCGCCAAGAACCATCTCATCATCATGCCCGACGCCGACATGGATCAGACCGTCGACGCGCTGGTCGGCTCGGGATACGGCGCGGCGGGCGAGCGCTGCATGGCTGTCTCGGTCGCGGTGCCCGTGGGCAAGACGACCGCCGATCGGCTGATGGAAAAGCTCATTCCACGTGTTGAGAGCCTGAAGATCGGCCCCTCGATCGATGCGACCGCCGATTTCGGCCCGCTTGTGACCCGCGAGGCCCTGCAAAGGGTCAAGAATTATGTCGAGGTCGGGATCAGGGAAGGCGCCAGGCTCGCGGTCGACGGCCGTGGCTTCAAGATGCAGGGCTATGAGAACGGCTTCTACATGGGCGCCTGCCTGTTCGACCATGTGACCAAGGACATGCGGATCTACAAGGAAGAGATCTTTGGTCCCGTGCTGTCCGTGGTGCGCGCGCACGACTACAACGAGGCGCTGGCCCTGCCGTCCGAGCACGAATATGGCAATGGCGTCGCGATCTTCACGCGCGACGGCGATGCTGCGCGTGACTTTGCCAACAAAGTCAATGTCGGCATGGTCGGCGTCAACGTGCCGATTCCGGTGCCGGTCGCCTACTACACCTTTGGCGGCTGGAAGCGTTCCGGTTTCGGCGATCTCAATCAATATGGACCGGACTCGATCCGCTTCTACACGAAGACCAAGACGGTCACCGCGCGCTGGCCTTCCGGGGTCAAGGAAGGTGCCGAGTTCGCGATGCCGACGATGAACTAGTCGCGGCGCTACCGAGCGCGACGAAAATGCAGTTCGCTCTGAACGAGGATCAGCTTGCGGTTCGCGATATGGCGCGGGATTTCGCCGCGGACAAGATCGCGCCGCATGCGCTCCGCTGGGACGAGGAGAAGCATTTTCCTGTCGATGTGATGCGGGAAGCCGCCAAGCTCGGCATGGGCGGCATCTATATTCGCGACGACGTCGGCGGCTCCGCCATGACGCGCTTCGATGCGGCGCTGATCTTCGAGGCGTTAGCGATGGGCTGTCCGACGGTATCGGCGTTCATCTCCATCCACAACATGGCCGCGTGGATGATCGACTCCTTCGGCAACGAGGCGCAGCGCAAGAAATGGCTACCAAAGCTCTGCACCATGGAGTTCTTGGCGAGCTATTGTTTGACGGAGCCGGGCTCGGGATCGGATGCAGCAGCCTTGCGCACCCGCGCGGTGCGCAATGGCGACCATTATGTGCTAAACGGCCAGAAGCAGTTCATCTCCGGCGCGGGCGGCGGCGATCTCTATGTCGTGATGGTGCGCACCGGCGGCGAGGGGCCATCAGGGATTTCCACGCTGGTGGTCGAGGGCGACACGCCCGGCATCGCGCTCGGCGCCAATGAGCGCAAGATGGGCTGGAACGCGCAGCCGACGCGGGCGGTGATGTTCGAGAATGCGCGCGTGCCGGTCGCAAACCGCTTGGGCGAGGAGGGCATCGGCTTCAAGATCGCCATGGCCGGGCTCGACGGCGGACGGCTCAACATCGCCGCTTGTTCGCTCGGCGGCGCTCAGGCCGCGCTCGACAAGGCGCTCGCCTACATGAAGGAGCGCAAGGCGTTCGGCAAACGGCTCGATGAATTCCAGGCGCTGCAATTTCGCATCGCCGACATGGCGACCGAGCTTGAGGCGGCGCGCACCTTCCTCTGGCGCGCGGCGGCTGCGCTCGACCGCAAGGACCCGGACGCCACCAAATTGTGCGCGATGGCCAAGCGCTTCGGCACCGATGTCGGCTTCGAGGTCGCCAACCAGGCGCTGCAGTTGCATGGCGGCTACGGCTATTTGAGCGAATACGGCATCGAGAAGATCGTGCGCGACTTGCGCGTGCATCAGATCCTGGAAGGCACCAACGAGATCATGCGCCTGATCGTGGCCCGCAAGATGATCGAGGGCTCGCGATGACGGCGGGTGATCCCGAGGGCGATCTGATCGCGCGGGTGGAAGGTTCTGCCGGCATCATCCGGCTGAACCGGCCGAAGGCGATCAACGCCGTCACGCTGGAAATGTTTCGCGAGGTCGACAAGGCACTCGATCGTTTCGAAGCCGATCCGAAGGTCGCTCTGATCCTGCTCGAAGGCGCCGGCGAGCGCGGTCTCTGTGCCGGCGGCGACATCCGCTCGCTCTATGAGAGCTCCAAGGTCAATGGCGATCTCGGCAAGATCCTCTGGCGCGAAGAATACGTTCTTAACGCCCGTATCAAGAAATTCGAAAAGCCCTATGTTGCGTTCATGGACGGAATCGTCATGGGCGGCGGCGTTGGGCTTTCCGCGCATAGCCGCCACCGCGTCGTCACCGAGCGTACCAAGCTCGCGATGCCGGAGGTGGGACTGGGCTTCTTTCCCGATGTCGGCGGCACCTGGCTGCTGTCACATGCGCCGGGAGAGCTTGGCGCCTATTTTGGCCTCACCGGGCACACCATGAACGGGCCGGATGCGATCTACGCCGGCTTTGCCGACGCGGTGGTGCCGTCAAACAAGCTTGCCGCGCTGCGCGACGAACTGACCAAGCTTCAGCCGGGGACGCCGTCGAAAGAGGTCAAGGCGCTGATCGATCGCTTTGCGACCGGGGAGAGATCGGGACCGGTCGCCGGCTTGCGGCCCCAGATCGACAAATGGTTCGGTTTCGACCAGATGCAGGACATCGTTGCCGCGCTCCAGCGCGACGGCTCCGAGTTGGCACAGGCCACGCTGAAGACGCTTGGCGAAAAATCGCCGCGCGGCATGGTGGTGACGCTGAAGCTCTTGCGGCTCGCGCGAGGCGCATCATCGCTGGAAGAATGTCTGGTGCGCGAATATCGTGCCGCGCTGGAAGTGTTCCGCAGCGACGACTTTCGCGAGGGCGTGCGCGCGGCCGTCATTGACAAGAACCGCAATCCCAAATGGCAGCCGCCGCGAATTGAGGATGTCACTCCCGAGATGATTGCGCCCTATTTCGCGGAAATCGGCGCCGACGAACTGGTCTTCAATTAGAGCATGATCGGGACCCGGAGGGCCGCGTTAGCGCAAAGTGGAAATCGGTTTTCCGAAAGATCATGCTCAAACAAAGAGATGAGGTCATGATCCGATTTCGTCTAATCGGATCATGATCCAGGTGGACTAACAAGCGGACAAAACGCTGTTTCGAGCGGAGGGAATTAACATGGCAACCATCGCATTCATCGGGCTGGGCAATATGGGTGGGCCGATGGCGGCCAATCTGGTGAAGGCCGGCGAGAAGGTGGTCGCCTTCGATCTGGTGGAAGCCTCGCGCCATCAGGCGAAAAGCGATGGCGCCGAGATCGCCGGCAGCGCGGCCGCCGCCGTGAAGGGCGCCGACGTCGTGGTCACCATGCTGCCGGCGGGCAAGCATGTGCTTTCGGTTTGGAACGACATCGTTCCCGCCATGACCAAGGGGGCGCTGATCATCGATTGCTCGACCATCGATGTCGAGAGCGCGAGAGAAGCGCACGCGCTGGCGGCCAAGCATGGCATTCTCTCCATTGACGCGCCGGTTTCGGGGGGCACCGGCGGGGCGAAGGCGGCGACGCTGACCTTCATGTGCGGCGGCGAGGACAAGGCGTTTGCGGCGGCAAAGCCGGTGCTCGAGAAAATGGGCAAGAAGATCGTGCATTGCGGCGGCGCCGGCGCAGGACAAGCTGCCAAGATCTGCAACAACATGATCCTCGGCATTTCCATGATCGCGGTCAGCGAGGCCTTTGCGCTTGCGGAAAAGCTCGGGCTGTCGCACCAGGCGCTGTTCGATGTCGCCTCGACCTCGTCAGGCCAATGCTGGTCGCTGACGTCCTACTGCCCGGTCCCGGGCCCGGTGCCGGCTTCGCCCGCCAACAACGACTATAAGCCTGGCTTTGCCGCGGCCCTGATGGTCAAGGACCTGACGCTGGCGCAGGACGCGGCCAAGGCCGCGGGCGCGGCGACCCCGCTCGGCAAACACGCCCAGGAAATCTACAAGGAGTTTGACGCCGCCGGACACGGCGGGGTGGATTTTTCGGGTATTATCCGGCACGTTAGAAGCCTTGCCGGGAAAAGCCGATGACCACCTTTCAGGAAGCGCGCGCCTTTCTGCTCAAGCATCGCACCGATTACGACGCGGCCGTCAAAGGCTTCCGCTGGCCCGACCCCACTCCGTTCAACTGGGCGCTCGATTGGTTCGACGCGGAGCTTGCGCAGAAGCCCGAGAGCCGGGACCGCGCCGCGCTCTGGATCGTCGATGCCGGTCCGAACCGCGAGACAAAACTGTCCTTCGCGGCGCTGTCGCGCCGCTCCAACCAGGTCGCCAATTTCCTGCGCGCGCAGGACTTGAAGCGCGGCGATCATCTGCTGCTGCTGCTTGGCAATGTCGTGCCGCTCTGGGAAACCATGCTGGCGGCGATGAAGCTGGGCATCGTCG
>Ga0134125_10007372_pt1 | contig 12408 bp, 12 predicted proteins | sample KB31751_FD_96464 | JGI IMG/M metagenome (GOLD analysis project Ga0134125, IMG submission 96464) | Terrestrial soil microbial communities with excess Nitrogen fertilizer from Kellogg Biological Station, Michigan, USA - KB3-175-1 | ecosystem: Environmental > Terrestrial > Soil > Unclassified ... | reverse complement strand
GGCGCGCGCCTCGCGCTTCTTCGCCTCGGCGGCGAGCAGCGCCATCAGCGGATCGACCGGGTTCGACGGGTAGATGTCGACGACGAGGCGCCAGCCGTACTCGGCGACCGGCGCGAGCGCGAAGATCTGCGGGTCGACGTCGGATTTGAGATCCATGACGATGCGCAACGCGTTGCCGGCCTGGCGGCCGATGCGGATGCCCGCGAGGTACGGATCGCGCGGATCGGCATGCGACAGCGCCGCGATCGTCGTCGCCGTCATGTCGGCGTCGTCGAGGTCGAGGACGAGGCGCGGCGGGTCCTTCAGCACCAGCATCCGGTGCGCGAGCGGCGACGCCGACTCGAGGATGACGCGCGTGTACTCCTCGGCGGGCCACACGCGCGCCGAGCGGATGGCGGCGACGCTCGCCCACGCCTCGGGCATCATCGCGAGCGCAGCGGGCAGGATCGCCGCGCGCAGTGCGCGCCGGCGCGACACCGAAAAGCGCGCGATGCGCGTCACGCGCTGGCCTGCATGCTCAATCCGGGCGCGTGTCGGGTATCGTCGACAATGCGACGAGCGCGCGCTCGCCGCGCGGCGTCGCAGCGGTTGCGACGAGCGTGCGTCCAGGCCTGTCGTCGCGCATCGTCAACGCGAGATCGAGGTCGGGCAGCGGCAAAAATCCCGCTGCCCGCTCGGGCCATTCGACGAGCGCGACGCTGTCGTCGCGGAAGTACTCGGCAAATCCCGCCGTCTCCCATTCCCTTGGATCGGCGAACCGATAGAAATCAAAATGATAGAAGTATAAGCTCGAAAAACGATAATGTTCAACCACGGCGTAGCTCGGGCTTTTAACCGCACCCTCGTGACCGAGGCCGCGCAGGATGCCGCGCGCGAGCGTCGTCTTGCCCGCGCCGAGCTCGCCGCGCAGCGTCACGAGCATGCCGCCTTCGAGCGACGTGGCGAGGCGCGCGCCGACGCGCAGCGTCGCGTCGGTATCGTCGAGCGTGAGCGTGCGCGTCGTCACCGCGGGGCAATCGGATGCGCGAAGTGAGCGCGAAACCCGATCGTCGCGATCACGACTGGACGACGCTCGCGCGCGACATCGTCGGATGGGGACAGGCGCTCGGCTTCGACGCGGTAGGCATCGCCGACACCGAGCTTTCGCGCGAGGAGGCCCATCTCGTCGACTGGCTCGCGGCGGGGCGGCATGGCGAGATGGATTATATGGCGCGCCACGGCGTCACTCGCGCGCGACCGGCGTCGCTCGTCGCCGGCACCGCGAGCGTGATCAGCACGCGCGTCAACTATTGGCCTGCCGCGGCGCGCGATGCCGACGCCGTGCTCGCCGACGGCACGCTCGGCTATGTGTCGCGCTATGCGACCGGCCGCGACTACCACAAGGTGCTGCGCGCGCGACTTGCGCGGCTCGTCGCACGGATCGAGGACGCGATCGGCCCGTTCGCGCATCGCGTGTTCAGCGACAGCGCGCCGGTGATGGAGGTCGCGCTCGCCGCCAAGGCGGGGCTCGGCTGGCGCGGCAAGCACACGCTCTTGCTGACGCGCGACATGGGCTCGCTGTTCTTCCTGGGCGACGTCTACACCGCGCTGCCGCTGCCGCCGACGCCGCCGGTCACCGCGCATTGCGGCAGCTGCACTGCCTGCATCGACGTGTGCCCGACAAAGGCGATCGTCGCGCCCTACGAGCTCGACGCGCGGCGCTGCATCTCGTACCTGACGATCGAGCACAAAGGCGCGATCCCCGAGGCGCTGCGCCCGCTGATGGGCAACCGCATCTACGGTTGCGACGACTGCCAGCTCGCGTGCCCGTGGAATCGCTACGCGCGCATGGCTTCGGAGAACGACTTCGCGATCGTGCGCAACGGCCTCGACGCCGCGCCGCTCGCCGGGCTCTTCGCGTGGACGCCGGACGACTTCGCGACGCGGCTCGAGGGCAGCGCGATCCGCCGGATCGGCCACGAGCGGTGGCTGCGCAACATCGCCGTCGCGCTCGGCAACGCACCGCCGTCGGCCGCCGCGGTCGCCGCGCTCGAGTCACGTCGCGACGATCCGTCGCCGCTCGTGCGCGAGCATGTCGCATGGGCGCTCGCGCGGCAGCGCCGCGCCGCCGCGCACGCGGCGGGCAGACCGTCCCGCTAGCGCGGCAGCGCCGCGCTTACCGCCTTCGCGCCGGCGGGCGCCGCGTAGCGCGCGAGGAAGGCCATCACCTTGGCGCGGTCGTAGCCATGGCCCTTCTCGAGCGCGTCGGTCGACTGCGAGCGCACCAGCGCGCCATCGCCGTCCAGCACGAAGTAATGCGGATAGCCGTCGATCGCCGGCCAGCGCGACAGCACGGCGGTGTTGTGATTCTCCGGCGACCAGTTGACCTTGACCTGCACGTAGTGGCGATCACGCAGCGCGCGCGCCTCGTCGTCGTGCGCGAAGAACGCGTCGAGGCGATGGCACCAGATGCACCACTCGCCGCCGACGTCGACCAGCACGCGCCGTCCACTCGCCTTCGCCGCGGCGACCGCGTCGGCGACGTCGCGCGCGGCGTCGCGCGAGGGATCGAAGCGCGCGGCCGCAGCGAGTGTCGTCGCAACGCCCGGCGCGTCCGCGCCGGCGATGGGCGCCGCCAGCGTCGCCATCGCAAAGGCGGCCATCGCGAGCATCCGAAGGGCGGCCGGCGTCATCAGCGGATCAGCTGGTTCATCGTCACGATCGGCAGCATCACCGCGAGCACGAGGATCAGCACCAGCGCGCCCATCAGCACGATCAGCGCCGGCTGCACCAGCGCCGCGATCCACGTCAGGCGCCGCTCGGCCTCGCCCTCGAGCTCGAGCGCGGCGCGCTCGAGCATCGGCGTCAGGCGGCCGCTCGCCTCCCCGCTCGCGATGAGATGCACGAGCACCGGCGGAAACACGCCTTGCGCCTTCAGCGCGCGTGCGAGCGGCACGCCTTCGCGAACGCGCGCCGCGGCGGCGCGCGCGGCGTCCTCGATCGGCAGCATCCGCACGACGTCTGCGGCGGCGTCGAGCGCGCGCAGGAGCGGCGTGCCGCTGCCGGTCAGGATCGCGAGCGTGCTCGCGAAGCGCGCAGAGTCGAGGCTCCGGGCAAGGCGACCTGCGAGCGGCATCCGCAGCATCGCCGATTGCGCGCGACGGCGGAACGCATCGCGGCGCCACGCGAGCGTCGCGGCGATCACGAGCGTCGCGACAAGCGCGAGCCAATACCAGCCGGTTGCGCGGAAGAAATCGGAAGTTGCGATCAGCGCGCGCGTCAGGAACGGCAGCGTCTGGTGGCTCTGCTGGTAGACCGACACGATCTGCGGAACGACGTAGACGAGCAGCACGCCGATGACGAGGAGCGCGATCAGCGTGACGAGCGCGGGATACACCATCGCCGCGATGAAGCGCTGCCGCAGCGCCTGGCGCGCCTCGAGGTAATCGGCGAGCCGCAGCAGCACGTCGGCGAGCCGGCCCGATTCGGCGCCCGCCGCCGCAAGCCCGCGATAGAGCGGCGGAAATGCGCGCGGATGGCGCGCGAGCGCGGCGTGGATCGGCTGGCCGGCCGAGACGTCGCCGCGCACCGCGTCGAGCAGCTTGGCGACGCGCGGAGCCTCGGCCTGCTCGGCGGCGGCGGCGAGCGCCGCGTCGAGCGTCATTCCCGATTGCGCGAGCGTCGCGAGCTGGCGCGTCGCCATCGCGAGCTGCGGCGCACTGACGGCGATGCCGCTCGCCATCGCGGGCGCGGCGTCGACGGCCGTCGGCGTGAGGCCCTTGCCGCGCACGACGTCGCGCGCCGCGCGCGCGCTGTCGGCGTCGACGACGCCGCGCGCGAGGCGGCCGTTGGCGTCGACGGCTTCGTAGCGGAAGGCGGTCATCCGCCCTCGCGCGTCACCCGCAAGAGCTCCTCGAGCGACGTCGTGCCGTTGGCGAGCCAGCGCGCGCCGTCGCGGCGCAGCGTGCGCATGCCCGCGGCGCGCGCGGCGTCGCGCAGCGCGATCTCGCCGGCGCCGTCGTGGATCATTCGTCGGATCGCCGCGTCGACGACGATGAGCTCGTAGATGCCGGTGCGGCCGCGGTAGCCGGTGCCGTTGCAAGCGTCGCAGCCCACCGGATGATGAAGCCTCGCGAGCGGCGGCAGCCCCGAATCGGCGACGAGCGCCGCCTCGCCCGGCGTGGGGGCGCGCGCGGCCCGGCATTCGGCGCACAGCGTGCGCACGAGGCGCTGCGCGAGCACGCCGAGCAGGCTCGACGACAACAGATACGGCTCGACGCCCATGTCGGCAATTCGCGTCACCGCACTCGCGGCATCGTTGGTGTGCAGCGTGGCGAGCACGAGGTGGCCGGTCAGCGACGCCTGCACGGCGATCTGCGCGGTCTCGAGGTCGCGGATCTCGCCGATCATCACGACGTCCGGATCCTGGCGCAGGATCGCGCGAAGCGCGCGCGCGAACGTCAGCTCGATGCGCGCGTTGACCTGCGTCTGCGCGACGCCGTCGAGCGCGTACTCGATCGGGTCCTCGACGGTCATCATGTTGACCGAGCCGCGCGGCAAGCGCGCCAGCGCCGCGTACAGCGTCGTCGTCTTGCCGGATCCCGTCGGCCCGGTGACGAGCACGATGCCGTGCGGCTCGTGGATCAGCGCGTCGATGCTGGCGCGCGTGTCGTCGGCGAGCCCCAGCGCGGCCAGGTCGAGCTGCGCCGAGTCCTTGTCGAGGAGCCGCAGCACGACGCGCTCGCCCGATCCCGTCGGCAGCGTCGACACGCGCACGTCGACGCTCTTGTCGCCGAGCTTCAGGCTGATGCGCCCGTCCTGCGGCAGGCGCTTCTCGGCGATGTCGAGGCTCGCCATGATCTTCAACCGCGACACCAGCGCCGCGTGCAGCGCGCGCGGCGGCTCGAACACGTCGCGCAGCACGCCGTCGACGCGGAAGCGCACCACGGCGCGCGCCTCGTAGGGCTCGAAGTGCAGGTCGGAGGCGCGCTCGCGCAGCGCCTGCAGCAGCAGTGCATTGACGATGCGGATGACGGGCGCCTGCGCGTCGCCGCCCTCGAGCAGGTCCTCGCCGGCGGGCAGCTCCTGCAGGAGGCGCGCGAGGTCGCCGTCGCGCGCCAAATCGTCGCTGATCGCCGCAACGGCCGCGGCGCCGCCGCTGCCGTACGCGCGCGCCAAGGCCGCTGCGAACGCGTCGTTGCCGACGAGCTCGGCGGCGATCGGTCGCGCCAGCACGCGGCGCAACTCGGCGAGCCCCTCGGGGGTCGCGTCGCCGCGCATCAGCACGATCACCTTGTCGCCGTCGTCGTGCGACGCCAGCACGCCATGCGTGCGCGCGAACGCGTACGGGATGCGCTGCGCGTAGTGCTCGGCGCTCGCGGCCGCGGTCTTCGCCATCGTCGCCGTCGCGCGCGTTTTGCGCTACCTGCCGACCGGCTCCGGCGACTGCGGCGGCGGCGTCGCGCCGGCCGGCGTGTCCGGCATCTTGCCCATCGGCACGGGCATCACCGGCTGCTTCGCGGGATCGGTCCAGAAGAAGCGCGGCGGGATCCCCTGCATCTCCTGCTGGCCGCGCAGGTAGTCGTAGCGCTCGGAGGTGAGCGCCCGGCCGTCGTCGGCGCTGCGCAGCACGATCGGCCGCAGGAAGATCATCAGGCTCGTCTTGACGCGGCTGCGCGCATCGTAGCGGAACAGCTGGCCGACGACGGGAATGTCGCCGGCCACCGGCACCTTGTCGCTGCCGTCGTTGAACTGGTCCTGCATCAGGCCGCCGAGCACGGCGATGCCGCCGTCGTCGACGACGACCGTCGAGTCGAGCGAGCGCTTCTGCAGGATCGGGCCCGACGCCGATTGCGACTCGACGCGCGACACTTCCTGGTAGAGGTTGATGCGCACGGCACCCCCCTCGGCGATCTGCGGCTTGACGCGCAGCACGAGGCCGACGTCGCGCCGCTCGATCGTCTGGAACGGCGTCACCGTGCTGGTGCTGCCGGTCTGCGCGTACTGGCCGGTGATGAAGGGCACGTTCTCGCCGACGACGATGCGCGCCTCCTCGTTGTCGAGCGTGAGGATCGTCGGCGTCGACAGGATGTTGGCGTTGACCTGCGTCTCGAGCGCGCGCGCGAGGAGTGCGAGGTTGGTGATCGTGCCGAAGCCCGGGATCGAGATCGTGCCGCGGATGACGCCGAGGTTGAGGCCCTGCCCGGCGCTGCCCAGGTTGGCGGCGATGTCGAGGATGTTGCCGCCGCTGCCGCGGTCGTTGAAGTTCGTGCCGCCGATGACGCGCGTGCGCGTCGAGTTGACGCCCGTCAGCGCCTGCCACTGGATGCCGAACTCCGCCGCCTTGTCGGCCGAGATCTCGGCGATCAGCGCCTCGATGAACACCTGCGCGCGGCGCACGTCGAGCTTGTCGATGATCGTCCGCAGGTTGTTGTAGACCGGCTCGGGCGCCATGATCAAGAGCGAATTGCTGGCGGCGTCGGCCGAGATCGTCGCGCCGCCGGCGCTGAACGCCGCGCCCGACGTCGTCGGCGTGAACGGCAGCGCCTGCGCGGCGCCCATCGTGGGCTGCGCGCTCGACGTGTTGACGAGGCCGCCGCCGTTCGCCGTCGCCGGCTGCGGCGACAGGCCGCTCGTGCCGCCGCCGGTGCTGCTGCTCTCCTGGCCGGTCAGCATCGCGCGGAGCGTCTGCGCGACCTTCACCGCCTCGGCGTTCTTCAAATAGACGACGAACATGTTGCCGCCGGCACGCCCGGGCGTGTCGAGCTCGGCGACGAGCGCCTTCGCGCGCGCGGCGCGCGCCGGGTTGTCGGCGCGGATCAGCACGCTGTTGGAGCGCGGGTCGGCGCCCAGCACGACGCGCTGCGACGCATCGACCGGCTGGCCCGCGGTGGTCTCGTTCAACAACCGCCCGACGGTCGCGACGAGGTCGATCGCCGACGCGTTCTTGAGCGGCACGACGGCGGTCTCGCCACTCGGCGGCTGGTCGAGCGACGCGATCACGCGCTCGATGCGTCGCAGGTTGTCGGCGTAGTCGGTGATCACGAGCGCGTTGCTCGCGGGATACGCGGCGATCGTGTTGTTGGGCGCGATCAGCGGGCGCAGCACGTTGACGAGCTGCACCGCCGATTCGTAGCGCAGCGTCACGACGCGCGTCACGAGGCGGTTGTCGCCGCCGGCGTTCGTCGCGCCGGCGGCGGCCTGCGTACGCGCGTCGGCCTCGGGCACGAGCTTGACCACGTTGTCCCCCTCGATCGCGACGATGCCCTGCATGCGCAGCGCGGACAGGAGCGTCGGGTAGACGAGCGACTTCGGCACAGGCCGCGCCGAAACGATGTTGACGGTGCCCTTGATCTTCGGGTCGACGACGAAGTTGCGGCCGGTGAGCTCGGCGATCGCCTTGACGACTGCGTCGATGTCGGCGTTGACGAAGTTGAGCGTGACGCTGTCGTCGGGCGCGGCGGCCATCACCGGCGCCGGGGCCGTATCCGCGCCGGCCGCGGCCGGCGCGGTCGCGGCGGGCATCGCCGGCGGCTTGGCGTTGCCGCCCGGGGGCGGTGCCGGAGCCTGCGCGCACGCGACCGATGCCAGCGTCGCCACGAGCCCCGCGCCGGCGAGCTTGCCCACGAACCGGGCAAATGCTCCAAAAACCGGCAGAAATAAATCGTAACTCATTGAGCGGGAACGCGCATTTCCGCCGTTCATGGCCGGTTTCCGGCGCCGATGATAGCATGGGGGCGACGTGGCCGCGTTGCGCAAATCCGGGTGCGGCGAGCGAATCCGGCGGCCGCGTTCGCCGCATCCAACGGTCAACGACAGTCCCCTCCCGGAGACCCGATGTCCCGACTCCTCGATTTCGCCGCGCTCCGCCGGCCGCTGGTGCTGGGCTTTGCCATCGCAGCGGCCCTGGGCGCGCTCGCCGTGTCGGCGCCGGAGCCTTCGCTGGTAACGCCTGCCCATGCGCAGGCGCCGGCGCCGGCCGCGGCACCCGCTGCGACGCCGGCACCCGCGCCCGACGCAAGCGCCGCCAAGGCGAAAGCGCCGACGGCCGCCAAGGCGGCCGGCAAAAGCGACGCCGCGCCTGCGCCCGACGCCGCGAAGGCGTCCAAGGCGCCCCCCGACGCCGCGAAGGCGCAAAAGACGCCGCCCGACGCCGACGAATCCGCCTCGCCCGACGCCGACGAATCCGACGCCGACACCGACGCCGACAGCAGCGACGAGCAGGCGCCGCCGCCCAAGGCGTCGCGCAAGGGCAAGCACCGCGGCGCGGCGGTCGGCATCACGATGGGCGACGACGACCGGATCAACGTGCACGGCTTCGGCCGCGCCCGCGAGTACGACTCGTTCGAGGACTTCGTCGACAAGGCGCCGTGGATCGCGGGCCTGTTCTTCCTCGGCACGCTGCTCGTGTTCCTCGTGCCGCTCCTCGTCATCATCCTGGTGCTCTGGTACAAGATGCGCAAGACGCGGATGCTGAACGAGACGATGCTGAAGCTCGCCGAGAAGGGCGTCGTGCCCCCGGCCGAGGCGATGGACGCGATCGGCGCGACGCGCCCGCAGGCGGCGATGGAGGCCGGCAGCACGACGGGGGCGCTCTACGCCCGCGCCCGCAGCATCCGCGCCCGCAACGTCTGGTCGGACCTGCGGCGCGGCATTATCCTCGTCGCGGTCGGCCTCGCCGTGCAGACCTGCTCGATGTTCGAGAACGGCGAAGCGAGCGGAATCGGCCTCGTGCTGCTGTTCCTCGGTATCGGCTACGTCGTGCTGTGGTATTTCGAGGATCGCCGCGACCCGGTGCCACCCCGCGTGGACACCGGCGCCGACCGCACGCCATGATCGCGCCGTGGACCTCCCGCACCGCCGGCGCGCGCTTCGCGCCCCCGCACTGCCCGCGAAAGCGCTGCCCTGACGCCGCCCTCGCCCCGGCCTTCGCCGACCGTGCCTTCGCCGCAGGCACCGGACGATCGCGTGCTGATCGCCCGCGCGCTCGCGACCAGCGATGCAGCGTCGCGCGTGGCCTTCGGCGAGCTGGTGCGGCGCCATCAATCGAGCGTGCGCGCGACGCTGCGGCGGCTGACCAACGGCAACGACGCGCTCGCGGACGACCTCGCGCAGGAGGCATTCGTGCTGGCGTGGCGCAACCTGGCCTCGTTCCGCGACGAGGCGCGCTTCTCGACGTGGCTCTACCGGATCGCCACCAACTGCTGGCTCGCCAATGCGCGCAAGCGCAAGGACGTGCTGCTCGGGGATCGCGGTGAAGACGTCGAGCACGACGACGACGACGAGGACGCGATGAGCGCGCTCGGCGCGAGCGTCGGCGACTCGTCGCACGCGACGTCGCTCAGGATGGACATGGCGCGCGCGATGCGGGTGCTTTCCGATGGCGAGCGCGCGGCGATCGTGCAGTGCTACGATAACGACTTGACGCACGAGGAAGCGGCTTACGTGCTCGGCATCCCGGTGGGCACCGTCAAGACGCACATCCTGCGGGCGAAGAAAAAGCTCAAGGCGGCGATGGCCGACTGGGCTTCGTAGGAGTGACGATGGAACGACAGGCGATGGCGAACGAGGGCGACTGGCTCGACGCGCAATTGCGCGCGAACCGTCCCGCGCCGATCGCCGACGACGGCTTCGCGGCGCGCGTGATGGCGGCGCTGCCCGCGGCGACGCGTGCGCTGCCCGCGTGGCGGCGCCCGGCGCTCGTCGTGCTGTGGGCGCTCGCCGCGATCGGCCTGGCGCTGTCGTTGCCCGATGCGACGCTCGACGTGGCGCGCCAGGGCTATCGCCTCTTCACGGCGATCCCCGTGTCCGTGCCGCAGCTCGCCGTGGCGATGGTCGCGGCGGCGGTCATCATGTGGACGATCGCCGGGTACACGTTGCGTCGCGAGCTCGTGCCGGCGCGCTGAGCGCTCGACGAGGCGGCCGCGCGAGCGCGCGGCACCGCGATGAAAAAGGCCACCCGAGGGCGGCCTTGTCATTGGCGGATGCGCGCTGCCGGCTAGTCGCTCAGCGAGAAGTTGATCTCGACGCGCGCCTTGTAGGGCTGGCCCTCGGCGTTGCACTTCCAGCCCGCCAGCGTGTCGCGGACGACGCGCTCGAACACGCGCGGCGGATTCTCCGACTCGATGTTGATGTCCGACACCGTGCCCTTTTCGTTGATCGTCAGCACGGCGATGACCTGGCCCTTCTCGACGCCGCGACGGATCGCCTCGCGCGGGAACGATGGCTTCTCCATCGTCGAGCACGACACGCCCTGGCGGATCGCCGGCTTCGGCGGCGCCGGCGGCGCGACCGGCGCGGGCGGCGCGATCACGTTCGGCTCCGGCGGCGGCGTCGTCTGCACGGCGGCGATTACCGGCGGCGGCGCCACCGGCGGCGGCGGCACGGGGATGTCGGGCGGCGGCACGAACGGCTGGATCACCTTCATCTTCGGCGGCTCGATGATCCGCTTGATCGGCGGCGGCGGCGGCGGCGGCGGCCGCACCTCCTCGATGATCGTCGCGTTGAGCGGCTTCTTGATGATCTCGATCGCCTTCGAGCCGAGCCCGCTGATGAGCGCCCAGATGAGCAGCACGTGGAACAGGATCACGAATGCGATCCCGATCAGGTGCCGGGTCGGATCCCTTTGTTGTCGTGCGAAATCCATGCTTGGCTGGCTCCGGGCGGCGCGCTATTCGTCGACGAACTGCTCGCTGCCGATGATGCCGATCTTGGTGAGGCCGTTCTTCTGCGCCTCGGCCATCACCTCGGCCGCCGTGCCGTACACCGACTCCTTGTTGGGCCGCAGGTGGATCTCGGGCTGCGGCTGCGTCGCGGCGGCGGCCTTGATGCGCGTCACGAGGTCGTCGCGATTGAGGATGGGGTCGCCGTTCCAGAAGATCCGCGAGCCCTCGTCGATGTCGATCTTGATGACCTCGGGCTGCACCAGCGGCGGCGGCGGGTTGCCGGTCGGCAGGTTGAGGTTCACCGAATGCAGCTGGATCGGGATGGTGATGATCAGCATGACCAGCAGCACCAGCATCACGTCGATCAGCGGCGTGGTGTTGATGTCGATCATGACGTCCATGTCGCCCCGCTTCGGCGCGCCTACGTTCATGGCCATGTCTTGATGCTCCTTGCCCGCCGCGTCACAGGCTGCGCGGCGGCGGCTCGGTGATGAACGCGATCTTGGAGATGCCGGCACGCTGGCACGCGTAGATGACGCGCCCGACGCCTGCGTATTTCCCGCCCGCGTCGCCGCGGATCTGCACCTCCGGCTGCGGCACCAGCACCGCGATCTTCTTCAGCCGGTCGATCAGCTGGTCGATGTTCGACATCCGCAGCTCGTTCCAGTAGATGTGGTCCTGCGCGTCCACCGAGATCGTGATGTTCTCGGGCTTGGTCTCGCGGACCTCGTTGCGCTCCTTGGGGAGCTGCACCGGCACCGAATTGCGCACCACCGGCACCGTGATCAGGAAGATGATCAGCAGCACCAGCATGACATCCACCAGCGGCGTCGTGTTGATCGCCGAGATCGCCTCGTCCTCGCCGTCGGACGGGCCGACGCTCATCGCCATGGCTTACGCCTTCGTCGGTGCCGACAGCAGCACCGCGTGCAGGTCCGCGCCGAAGCTGCGCACGCGGTCCATCGCCGCCTTGTTGCGGCGGATGAGCCAGTTGTAGCCGAGCACCGCCGGCACCGCGACCGCGAGGCCGATGGCCGTCATGATCAGCGCCTCGCCGACCGGGCCCGCGACCTTGTCGATCGACGCCTGGCCGGCGATGCCGATCGCGGTCAGCGCGTGGTAGATCCCCCACACCGTGCCGAACAGGCCCACGAACGGCGCCGTCGAGCCGACGGTGGCCAGGAACGCGAGGCCGTCCTGCGTGCGGCTTTGCACGTTGTCGATCGCGCGCTGGATCGACATGCTGATCCACTCGTTCATCTGCACGTTGCCCAGGAGGCCGGTGTGCCGGTTCGAGGCCTCGAGGCCGGTCTCGGCGATGAACCGGAACGGGCTGCCTTCCTTCAGGTCCTCGGCGCCCTTCTGCACCGACGGCGCGGTCCAGAACGTCTTTTCGGCGCGGCGGGCCTGGCTGTTCATCCGCGCCTGCTCGTAGACCTTGGTGATGATGATGTACCACGAGCCCATCGACATCACGACGAGGATGCCGAGCGTGAACCGCGCGACGAGGTCGCCGCCCTGCCACAGCGCCTGCAAGCCGTAGGGGTTGTCGACGACTTCGGTGCGGGTCGCGGGTCCCGGCGCGGGCGCCGGTGCCGCCGCGGCGGCGGGCGCGGCCGGCGGAGGCGTCATCTCCGGCGCCGGCGCGCCCGGCGTCGCGGGGGTGGCGGGTGTCGCCGGCGCTGCGGGCGCCTGCGCGAGCGCGATCGCGGGCAGGAGCGTCATTGGCGCGGCGAGCGCCACGGCCGCGGCCAGCGCCGCCAGT
>Ga0134125_10007371_pt1 | contig 12409 bp, 14 predicted proteins | sample KB31751_FD_96464 | JGI IMG/M metagenome (GOLD analysis project Ga0134125, IMG submission 96464) | Terrestrial soil microbial communities with excess Nitrogen fertilizer from Kellogg Biological Station, Michigan, USA - KB3-175-1 | ecosystem: Environmental > Terrestrial > Soil > Unclassified ... | reverse complement strand
GGGCGGCTCCACGTCCGGCTCCGCCCAAAGCGGCGCCGCGTCTGGTCCCGCCCAGGGCGGCTTCCCGGGCGCACCGCCGACGGGCACCCAGGGCGGCTCCACCCAGGGCGGCCCCGGGTCGGGCTCCACGCAGGGCGGCCTCACACAGGCCGGCCCCGGCGGCGGCATGTTCGGCGGCAGCGGCGGCCTCTCCGAGGCGGTGACCTACGTGAACGCACACGGCGGCGGCACCATCGCGGTGTCCAGCCAGTCGGGCGCCTCGGCGCAGATCATCGCGAGCGGGGCGAAGGTCGCCGGCATCGGCGGATTCTCCGGACGCGAGAGCCAGGTGAGTATCCAGTGGCTGGCCCAGCAGGTCGCCTCGGGCAAGATCCGCTGGGTTCTGGTCGACGGCAGCGGCGGCGGCATGATGCAGGACGGCCGCGTCGGGAGCAGCCAGGTGATGACCGCCGTGGCCAAGGCCGGCAAGCAGGTGAGCTACGGCGGCAGCGGCACGCTGTACGACCTCCAGGGACAGGCCTCGGCTCTGCTCAGCGCCCTCTAGGCATCACGGAAGGATGAGGTGGCTGTCGCCGAACTCGTGCCAGAGGTAGCCGTGCTCCCGCGCGGACTGGTACGAGAGGTCGACGAGCCGGTCGCCGGCCATGGCACGCAGCATGTCGAGGTGTGAGGCCTCGGGCTCGTGCCAGCCGGTGATCAGGCCGTCGACCACGCTGACGCCGCGCTCGGGCGTGATCACCAGGTTGGTCCAGCCCTCCGCCGGCGCCACGGCGCCGTCGGGGCCGGCGGACTCGAGCGCCCGCACGACGGTGGTGCCCACGGCGATCACGCGTCCGCCCCACTCGCGCACGGCGTTCACCAGGCGCGCGGTGGTCTCGGGCACGCGGTAGTGCTCGGCGTACGGCGCCTCCCCGCGCTCGGGCGATGACACCCCGGTGTGCAGGGTGATCGGCGCGACGTGCACGCCGCGCGCCACCAGGCCGGTGATCAGCTCGCGCGTGAACGGGCGTCCGGCGCTCGCCATCTCCGCGCTGCCGGGCTCGAGCGCGTAGGCGTTCTGGTACTCGTGCAGCGGCCACTCGCGCGGCACGTAGCGGTAGCGGATCGCGTGCCCGTGGCGATGCAGGTACTCCTGCACCGGCTCCGGCAGCTCGAGCTTCGCCAGCCAGAGCCGCCGGCCCGAGGCGTATGGCGCGAGGATCGAGGCGCTGCCGCCGCCGGGCAGCGAGAACCGCTCGCCGACACGCACGTCGGTGAAGGGATCGTCGCCACGGCGGAGCTCCACGCGCCACCAGGTCGGATCCTCGCTGTGCGGTGCCGGGGTGGAGAGCCGCAGCTCGAGCGCCTCGCCGTCCTCGCGGATCGCGGGCAGCGCGGCCGGCAGCGTGGCGGAGTTGTTGATCACCACGAGGTCGCCCGCGTGCAGAAAGCGCGGCAGCTCGTGGAAGCGGGTGTGGACGATGCTGTCGTCGTGACGGCTGGCGACCATCAGGCGCACCTCGTCGCGACGCAGCCCGCGCGCCTCGGGCGGCTCGTGCGCCTCGAGCCGCCGCGGGAGCCGTTCCGCCGCAGCCCTCACGCGCGCGCCTCGACGAGATCGGCGGCGCGGTAGCGGCCGCTCGGCACCTGGCCCTCGATCAGGGCGAGCAGGCCGGGCACGCTGGCCTCGGGCGGTGGCCGGTCCGAGATGTCCTCGCCCGGGAACGCCGCCTGGTGCATCTGGGTGTTCATGTCGCCCGGATCCACCGCGTAGATGCGCAGCTCCGGATGCTCGGCGGCGAGGATCGCGGTGAGCTGCTCGAGCGCCGCCTTCGAGGATCCGTATCCGCCCCAGCCGTCGTAGGGCTCGACGGCGGCGTCGGAGGTGATGTTGAGGATCCGCGCGCCGTCGCTCAGACGCGGCAGCGCCAGCTGCACCAGGCCGAGCGGTCCCGTGACGTTCACCTCGTACACGTGCCGCAGCTCGTGCAGCGGGTAGCGCGACAGCGGCGGCTGAGGGCTCGGTCCGAGCAGGCTGGCGTTGTTCACCAGCAGGTCGATGCCATCGCCCGCCGCCTCCACCAGCGCGCGGCGATGCGCCGGGTCGCGGACGTCGCCGGGGATCGCGGTCGCGTTCGGGATGCCGGCCCATTCGGTCTCCAGCGCGCCGGCGCCCCGGGCATCCACCACGATCCGCCAGTCGCGCTCTATCAGTGCGCGCCCCAACGCCAGCCCGAGGCCGCGCGAGGCGCCTGTGAGGATTGCCGTTTGCATGACCCGCACGCTAGGTGCGAGCGGGTCTGAGTTACCAGTGGAAATTGGTCCTAGGACCTACGGCTGAGCCGGGTCGCGTAAAGCGCCGCCTGCGTGCGATCCGACACTCCGAGCTTCGCCAGCACGTGGCTCACGTGCGTCTTCACGGTCTTCTCCGCCACGCCCAGCTCGAGCGCGATCCGCTTGTTCGAGAACCCGCGCGCGATCAGGTCGAGCACCTCCTGCTCGCGCGGCGTGAGCGCCTGCTCCGGCTCCGCACCGCCGCCGTCGGCGACCGCCTCCACGAGGCGCGCGGCCACCGCCGGATCGATCAGCGTCTCCCCCGCGTCCGCGAGCCGGATCGCCCGCGCCAGCTCCTGCGGCTGCACGTTCTTCAGCAGGTAGCCGGCCGCGCCCGCACGGATTGCCGGCATCAGCCGGTCGTCGTCGAGAAAGCTGGTGAGCACGATCACGCGGGCGCCCGGCACGCGCCGGCGCAGCTCCCGCATCGCGCCCACGCCGTCGAGCCTCGGCATGACCAGGTCCATGAGGATCACGTCGGGCTTCAGCTCCTCCGCCAGCGGCAGCGCCTCGTCGCCGTCGCCCGCCTCGCCCACCACCTGCAGGCCGTCCTGCAGCTCCAGGAAGGTGCGCAGCCCCTCGCGCACGACCGCGTGGTCGTCCACGATGAGAACGCGGATCGGCTCGTCAGCCAATCGGTGCCTCCAGCTTCACCGCGGTCCCCCTGCCGCGCTCCGACTCGATCGCCAGCCGCGCTCCGATCCGCTCCGCCCGCTCCTCCATCGAGGTGAGCCCGAGCCGCCGCGCGCGCAGCTCGGGGGCGTCGGGGTCGAAGCCCACGCCGTCGTCGGCCACCTCGAGCAGGAGGTAACCGTTCTGCCGGCTGAGCCGCACGTGCACGTGCCGCGCCTGCGCGTGCCGGAGCGCGTTCTGGAGAGCCTCCTGGGCGATGCGCAGCAGCTCGCGGTCGCGGGCGGGATCGCCCTCGATCTCGGCATCCACCTCGAGGTCGATCTCCCCGGCCCCCGGCTGCAAACGCCTCAACACCTCCACGTGCTTGCGCAGCGCGCCGCAGAGACCGTCGCGCTCGAGGTCCGCCGGCCGCAGTTCGAAGATCAGCGATCGCAGCTCGTCGAGCGCCTGCTGGGCCAGCAGCTTGAGCTTCTCCACCTGCTCGCGAGCGGCGTTCTGGTCGCGATCGAGCAGCTCGCCCGCCGCCTCGGCGGTCAGCACGAGGCTGAAGAGCCGCTGGCTCACGGCGTCGTGAAGCTCGAGCGCCAGGCGGTTGCGCTCCGACAGCGTGGACAGCTCCCGGCTGCGCTCGTTCAGCCGCGCGTTGGTGATCGCGATGGCCGCGTGCGCGGCCAGCAGCTCGATCAGCTCCTGGTCGGTGTCCGAGAAGTCGGCCGCCCCGATCTTCTCGGTGAGATAGAAGGCGCCGATCACCTCGTCCCGCGCGACGATGGGCACCCCGAGGAACGACCGCATGTCTGGATGCCCGCGCGGCCACCAGCCCCGGAAGCGCGGATGCTCGTGCATGTCGGCCGTCCGGTACGGATCGCTCGAGTCGAACATGGCGCCGAGCATCCCGTGCTGCCGGGGGAGCGGACCGAGGGACTCGATCAGCTCGTCACTCATGCCACTCGTCAGAAACTGGGAGAACCCGCCGTCCCCATCGGGCAGCCCGAGAGCGGCGTAGCGAGCGTCGGCGAGCTCCCGCGCGGAGTCGACGAGCCTCTGGAGCACCTCCTCGACAGACCGCTCCGCGGCCACGGCAAGCACGGCATCGCTGACGGCACGCAGCGCGGGCGTGAGCGGCTCGGCCATTTGAGGTCACTGTAGAGCGCCCGCCGGGGGGCGAATTTCAGACCTGGCTGCGATTCAGACTGATATGCAGACCGAATCGCAGCCACGTGACCGTGAGATCGCGAAACTGGCCGATCGACAGCACGGTGTGGTCGCTCTATGGCAGTTGCTCGCGCTCGGTCTGGGACTGGGGGCAATCAAGTATCGAGTTGCGAGCGGGCGCCTGCACTTGGTGCATCCGGGCGTCTACGCCGTCGGGCGCCGCCGCCTCGAATGGCGTGGTGTCCTCAGTGCTGCGGTTCTCGCGTACGGGTCCGAGGCCGTGCTGAGTCACAGGAGTGCGGCCCGACTGTGGGGCATCCGGCCCGACAACCGGCGCGACGTCGATGTGACCGTGCCCGCCCGCGGGCTGCGGCGCAGGCGCGGCCTCCACCCGCACTGCGTCAGAGACCTCGACCCCTGCGAGGTCACGAAGATCGACGGCATCCCCGTCACCACCCTTCCCCGCACCCTCCTCGACCTCGCGGAGGTGGTGCCCAAGGCCCATGTGATCAGGGCCCTGACCGAGGCCGAGCGGCAGCGGATCTTCGACCTGCGCGCGCTCGAAGCCGTCATGGCGCGCAGCCCGGGCCGCCGGGGAGTGCGTCCACTTCGCCACATCCTCAGCGATGCGGTCATCGAGCCCGCCACCAAGCAGGAGCTCGAGCACCGGTTCCTCCAGTTCTGCCACGCGGCCGGCCTTCCGAGGCCGAAGGTCAACACGCAGGTCGAGGGCTATGAGGTGGACGTCCTCTGGCCCGAGAGCAAGCTCATCGTCGAGCTCGACAGCTGGTCCTTCCACCGCCACCGCAAGGCCTTCGAGGACGACCGCGAGCGCGACGCGCTACTCCTCCTCGCCGGTCGTCGAGTCGTGCGCGTGACCTGGCGGCAACTCACACGGGAGCCGAACAAGCTCGCGAGCAGACTCAGAGCCCTGCTTTAGACCGGCAGTGCTCCGAGCAGAAGTAGTAGGTGTGGCCGTCGTGCGAAGCCGTGACCGCCTTCGAGCGGTCCACCTTCATCCCGCACACCGGATCCGTCGCGCCGCGGCGCCAGGTCAGCGCGAACAGCGCAGCGAACACCACGAGCCCCAGCACGTTCAGGAACAGCTTGTAGTTCACCTGTACCGACCCGAACACATCCGACTGCGACGGCCGCGCTCCGGTCGGAATCAGCCCCGCCCAGCCGAACACCAAATCGACGAACAGGGCCGCCAGCACCATCGTCAGGAACATCAGCGCGGTGATCTTCAGCGCGAACGAGGTCCCGTAGTACTTGCGGTAGGCGAGCAGGATCGGGATCACGATCAGGTCGGCGAAGATGAACGCCATCACGCCCGCGAAGCCGATCCCGCCGGACCACAGCACGGCGGCCAGGGGCACGTTGCCCACGGAGCAGACGAAGCTGAGCACTGCGATCAGCGGCCCGACGAGCACGTTCTCCAGAGTCCGCAACCCCGACGGCGCGTTCTCGATGAACAGGAAGTTGAAGAAGTCGTCGCCCAGCAGCCCGATGAAGCCGGCCAGCACGAAGCCGAGGCCGATCTCCTTCCAGAGCATCTGCCAGTCGCCGCGGAAGTTGTGCGCCACGTCGGACCACGCCTCGAACGAGGTCAGCCGCGAGCCGCCCGCCGACTCGTGCTGGTGTCCCGCATCGGCGTGAAGCGCGTGCTCGCGCGCACGCTCCTCGTCGCGCCGCGACACGAACAGCCGCAGCATCGCCCACATCAACCCGATCATCACGATCCCGCCCAGGTACTCGCCGAGCGTGAACTGCCAGCCGAGCAGGATCCACAGCACCAAGCCGAGCTCCCACACCAGGTTGGTGGAGGCGAACTGGAACGCCAGCGCGGAAGCGGCGGAGGCGCCCTTCTGGAAGAGCGACTTGGCGATCGCGATCGCGGCGTAGGAGCAGGAGGAGGAAGCGGCGCCAAGGCCCGTGGCCAACCCAACGGAGCGAGCGCCCTCTCCCGACAGCGACGACTCGATCCGCCGCCGCGGCACCCAGGCCTGCACGATCGCGGAGATCAGGAAGCCGAGGACGAGAGCCCACCAGACCTCCCAGGCCATGAGGAAGGCGTTCCAGAAGCCGTCCCCGATCTTTGAGACCACATCTGCCACCTGACGGAGTATACCCCCTGGGGGTATGCCATACTCAGCGCATGGAAACTCACGGCTACAGTGCCAACAAGGACCAGCTCCTCAAGCGCCTCGCCCGCATCAAGGGCCAGGTGGCGGGCGTCGAGCGGATGATCGAAGAGGACCGCTACTGCATCGACGTGCTCACCCAGATCGCCGCGGTGGAGGCCGCGCTCGACAAGGTGGCGCTCGGCCTGCTCGACGACCACGCGCGCCACTGCGTGATCGGCGGCGACCCGGAGCTGCAGGAAGCGCGCACCCACGAGCTCATGGCGGCCGTCGGCCGCTTCATGAAGCGCGGCTGATGCGAGCGCGGACGAAGCTCGCACTCGGCGCCGCCGTGGCAACCATCGGCAGCGCCCTCTGGTGGCGAAAGAACCCCAGCGCCTGCCCCTACAACCAGCGCTTCTGGGTCGAGGCGCCGCACCCGTTCATCACGCGGACCCGACTCGAGGAGGCCCTGCGGCCGCAACCGGGCGAGACCCTCCTCGAGATCGGACCCGGCACCGGCTACTACTCGCTGGACGTCGCGAACCGGATCGCGCCCGGCACGCTGCACGTATTCGACATCCAGCAGGAGATGCTCGACCACACGATGCGCAGAGCCCGCGAGAACGGCATCGACAACATCGAGCCGCGCCAGGGCGACGCGAGGGTGCTCCCCTACGAGGACGGGACCTTCGATGCCGCCTACCTCGTCACCGTGCTCGGCGAGATCCCGGACCAGGAGAAGGCCCTCGACGAGCTGCAGAGGGTGGTCAAGCCGGGCGGCAGGCTGATCGTCGGCGAGCTCTTCGGCGACCCCCACATGGTCACCATCAAGGCCCTGCAGGAACGCGCCAGGGGCATGACGCTGGAGGCGCGCGTCGGCCCGAAGTTCGGCTACTTCGCCCGGCTCAGGGCTCCAGCCGCGCCAGGTTGATCGCCAGCTCGAGCGAGAGCAGGTCCTCGGAGGCCAGCTCGAGCCCGGACACCTTCTCGATGCGGGAGAGCCGCTGGCGCAGCGTGTTCGGATGGATGTACAGCGCCCGCGCCGACGTGCTCACCGAGCAGCGGTTGGCGAGGTACTCGGCCAAGGTCGCGACCAGGCTCGACCGCCGCCGCCGGTCGTACTCGACGAGAGCCTGCACCGCCTCGAAGTGGCGGTCGCGCGGCGCCTCCCCGGCGGGCAGCCGCACCAGGTACTTGTAGGCGCCGAGCCGCGCGTACGGCAGCGCCCCGCCGCCCGGTCGCAGCGCCCGCGAGATTCGCCCGGCGTCGTCGGCCTCACGCAGACCCATGTGCGCCCCGGCGAGGCCCGAGCGCGGATCGGACATGCCCACCGCCAGCTCCTCCTTCCGGCCAAGCTCGTCGAGCGACTCCTGCAACCGAGGCCACGACTCGGCCCCGAACGGCAGAGGAACCAGCGCCCGCAGCCCGCGATCGCCGACCTCCACCAGCGAACCCGGCGCGAGCCGCCGCAGCGACGCCTCGAACCGCGCCGCCCGCTCCGGCCAGCCGGCAGCGCCCGGAAGCTGCGAAGCCGCCAGCACCACCACCTCGCGCGCCGGCTGCCACGACGCGGCACGGGCACGCGCCTCCACGAGGTCCTCCCTGGCCGACTCGATCGCGTCGAACAGGTCGCGCACCACGTTCTCCGCGGTGAGCTGCTCGATCAGGGCGGCCTTGTCGAGCGCAAGGGCGAGCTGATGGGCCACGGTGCGCAGCAGCTCGTACTCCTCCCGCCCCTCGGGCGCGCCATACACGCTCAGCACGCCCACGCGCTCGCCGCCGGAGAACAGCGGCGCCGACAGAGCGCCCGGCGGCGCGTCGCCATTGACGGAGTCGAGATGCGGGTCCTCGCCCGCGAGCGGCGGATCCGCCGCCGCCGGCTCGAGGCGTCCGCTCGGAAGCGAGCGCAGATACAGACGACAGGAGGACGCACCCAGCAGACGCCGCATCCCGCGCGTCACCGTCTCGGCGAGCTGCTCGCGCCCGTGCGCCTCGGCGAGCTGCCCGCCAAGCCGTGACAGCGCCTCGAGACGCGACACGCGCTTGCGCGTCTGCTCGTACAGCCGCGCGTTCTCCAGCGGCCCGGCCAGCAGCGACGCGGTCTGCTCCAAGAAGGTCATCACGTCCTCGCTGAACTCGCGCGGCGCGGCGGTGTGCAGAACGAGCACGCCGATCACCTCGCCCGAGGACGCCGCCGGCACCGGCACCGCGCACATCGACTGGAACTGCTCCTCCTCGAGCTCCTTCACGTACTTCATGCGCGGGTCGTCCATCGCGTTCTCGCGGATGAACGTGGGCCGCGCGTTGCGCGCCACCCAGCCGGCGATCCCCTCGTCGACCGGGATCTCGAGCTGCCCGACCATGTGCGCGTACACGGGAGAGGCCGCACGCAGACGCAGCATCTCGCCCGCGCGCAGGTAGACGAAGCAGGCGTGGCACTCGGTGGACTGGGTCAGCAGCCGCACGACCCCCGCGAGCACCCGCTCGAGCGTGGGCGCGGCCATGGCCTCGATGAGCGCGTACAGCGTCTCGTTCTCGAGTCGAACCGGCTCGCTGGCGCGGCGAGTGACGGCCATGAAGCCGATCGTAGTCGGCGAGTGTGCGCTTCGCACACCTTTACGCGCGCCCACACCGCGGCTAAGGTCGTGCTTGCACAGGACTCGCAGACCTGGGGGCTCAACCGAATGACGGACCCGGCGTTGCTGCCGGCCACGGAGCTGCTGGCAGCGCTCCGTGAGCGGCGCATATCCAGTCGTGAGCTGCTGGAGCTCCAACTCCAGCGGATCGAGCGCTACAACCGCAAGCTGAACGCTCTGCTCAGCCTCGACGCCGAGCGTGCGCTGGCCGAGGCCGACGTGGCCGACGAGGCCCGCGCCCGCGGCCGCGATCTCGGCCCGCTGCACGGCCTGCCGATGACGCTGAGGGACACGTTCGAGGCCGACTCGGACGCCTGGATGCGCCTGCGCGCCGCCGGCGCCATCGTGTTCGGCACCTCCAACGCGCCCAGCCTCGCCCCCGACGGCAACTTCTACAACCCGCCGTTCGGCCACACCAACAACCCGTGGGACCTCACGCACACCACGGGCGGATCCGCGGGCGGCGCCGCCGCCGCGCTGGCCGCGGGCCTCACGAACCTCGAGCTGGGCGTGGACCTGGCGGGCACCGTGCGGCGCCCCGCCCACTTCTCGGGCGTGTACGGGTTGAAGCCGTCATACGGCGCCGTGCCCGGCAGCGACGCGGACATGAGCGCGATCGGGCCGCTCGCCCGCGGGGTCGACGACCTCGAGCTGGCGCTCGACGTGCTGGCCGGCCCCGACGACCAGGCGGCGATCGCCTGGAACCTCGAGCTGCCCCAGCCGCGTGCCGGCTGGCTCGGCGACTACCGGGTGGGAGTGTGGCTGGACGATCCGGCCGCGCCGGTCGACGGCGAGGTGCTCGGCGTGCTCCGCGCGGCTATCGACAAGCTCGCCGAAGCCGGCCTCGAGATCGTGGAGCGGCCCGCGCCGGTGCCGCTGGACGACGCCCGCCGCGTGCACCGCGAGCTGCTCATGGGGGTCTACTGCTCGGGCATGGCCGAGGGCGCGTTCGCCGCGCTCAAGCAGCTCGCCGCCACCACGCCTCACAGCGAGGACGAGAGCGAGGCGATGTACCGCGCGCGGCTGCTCACCCAGACCAAGCGCGAGTGGAGCGACGCCGACCTGGAGCGGCGCGCGATGCGCGAGCGCTGGGCCGAGTTGTTCCTCGAGTTCGATGCCTTCCTCTGCCCGGTGGCGCCACACGTGGCTCCGCCGCACGACCCGAACCCGGAGCTCGACGCGCGCACGGTGACGATCAACGGCGAGCCGCGCCCCTACTGGGACCAGCTCGGCTGGATCGCCTACGCCAGCGCCGCCTACCTGCCGGCGGTGTCGGTGCCGGTGGGGCTCACCAGCGAGAGCCGCCTGCCGGTGGGCCTCCAGGTGATCGGCCCCTACCTCGAGGACCGCACCGCGCTCGACGTGGCGCGCCGCGTGTCGGAGGTCGTCGGCGGCTTCGAGGCCCCGCCGCCTTTCGTCGCGCCAACCGCGGTTCGCGCTTGACCGTTAGATCAAGCAGAAATATAGTTTTTCAATATGAAGACGCGGGCGGCCACCGCAAACGAGATCGACGAGCTGGCCCACGCTCTGCCCGAGCGCATCTGGCTTCTCGGCCGCCTCTTCTGGCGGCGCGGCCAGCGTGACATCACCCGCACCGAGGCCGGACTTCTCAACTCACTGTCGGACGGGCCCCGCCGCATCACCGAGCTCGCTGAGCTGGAGGGTCTCGCCCAGCCCACCGTCACGCTGCTCGTCGGGCGTTTGGAGGAGCGCGGATGGGTAACACGCAAGCGTGATCCCGACGACCGGCGCGCCGTCCTCGTGAGCCACACCCCGTCGGGGCTGACGGCGCTGGAGCAGATGCGCAGCGAGTCGCGGATCATGATGCACGAGCATCTCTCCGCCCTGGAGGAGAACGAAGTGCACTCGCTGGTTGCGGCAAACGACGCGCTGGCAGCCCTCGTCGAACAGATTCAGCAGGGGAGCTAGCCGTGTTCCACAACATCCTGGTCAGCTACGACGGCTCGCCCCACGCGGAGCGTGCGCTGGAAGAGGCCATCGACCTCGCGCAGCTCTCGCACGCGCGCCTCACGATCCTGACCGCCATCACGCGCTGCCCCGCCTGGGCCTACAGCGGCCCGTCGGTGGCGGCAGCCGCCACGCTCAGCACCGAGCTCGAGCACGAGGCGGCGAACATCCAGCGCCAGGCGATCGACCGCGTGCCGGACGACCTGCCCGTCACGAAGATCCTCACCCACGAGCCGATCGTCAAGGCGCTCATGAAGCAGGTGGGCACGGGCCGGCACGACCTCGTGGTGATGGGCTCACGCGGTTTCGGGCCCGTGCGGGGCACCCTGCTGGGCAGCGTGAGCCGGCACGTGCTGTCGCACAGCGACGTGCCCGTGCTGATCATGCACGCCGAGCCCGCCGTGGCGGAGGCCGCGCCCGACCCGGTGCCGAGCGCGACGTCCTCCGAAGCCGGCTAGAAGAACATGCCGCCGCCGGGCGGCGGCGCTGGAGCGCTCTGCGGCCCGAAGTGGCCCTTGAACTGCCTCTTGAGGTGCGGGCGCCCCTTGAAATGCCCGGGCTTCGCGTTCACCAGGTCGTCGATGTTCGCGTCGAGCTTCTTCAGCAGGTTGTCCGCCTGGTCCTGGCTGATCTTCTTGTTCTTGACGGCCTTGTCGAGCTGCGTCTTCGCGGCGGACCGGATCTCGCTCTTGAGACCGTCCAGCGACTTGTTCTGAGCCTTCGCGATCTCGGCCAGGGACTTGCCGGAGACGAGCTGCTGCTTGAGCTGCGCCATCGTCAGGTCCAGGTACTTCGCCACGTCCTGGGCCGCCGCGCCGATTCCGAACCCGAACCTGAAGCCGAAGCCCGGGCCTCCGGGGCCGCCCGGACCGGGACCCTTGGGGCCGGGGCCGGCGAACGGCGGTCCGCCGAGGCCCGGCACCGCGCCGCTCTGCTCGACCTTCTTCTTGATCGCGTCCGCGTCGGACTGACTGAGATTGCCCGCCTTCACCGCGGCGTCGAGGCGGTCCTCGAACGCGCCCTTGAGCGCGGAGTTGAGCTGGTCGCGGCTCACGTGCAGACGGCTCGCGAGGTCGTTCAGATACGCGTCGCGGCCGTTGTCATTGCCGCTCGTGACGGCGTAGGCGCCGCCGGCGGCGCCGAACGCCGCGAGCACCACCCCACCGATTGCAAGCTTGCGCTTGAGCTTCCGATCCACTGCTCCTCCTCTGGCGGGACGATACCCATGGCACCAAGCGCGTTTAAGCCGGCTGTTAGAGCCAGGGCAAAAAAACGTAAGAATTCGATGAGAGCCTTGGCGACCGCGATCGACATCCACGGACTGCGCGCCCTGCTCGACGCCCAGCTGGTGGAGGTGCTCCCGGCGGAGGAGTACGAGGAGGAGCACCTGCCGGGCGCGATCAACCTGCCGCTGAAGCAGCTCGATGCGGAGACCGCCGCGGCGCTCGATCGCGGGCGGCCGGTGATCGTCTACTGCTGGGACTACATATGAGACCTGAGCCCACGAGCCGCGTGCCGGCTCGAGACGCTCGGCTTCACGGACGTGTACGACTACGCGCCGGGCAAGGAGGACTGGCT
>Ga0134125_10007370_pt1 | contig 12409 bp, 10 predicted proteins | sample KB31751_FD_96464 | JGI IMG/M metagenome (GOLD analysis project Ga0134125, IMG submission 96464) | Terrestrial soil microbial communities with excess Nitrogen fertilizer from Kellogg Biological Station, Michigan, USA - KB3-175-1 | ecosystem: Environmental > Terrestrial > Soil > Unclassified ... | reverse complement strand
GCATTCTTCGACAAGGGACCGAAGTTCCTGCATTACTTTCCCGACGCTGCTGTGCTGACGCATGTCGAGTTCGATCACGCAGATATTTATGCCGATCTCGAAGCGGTAAAGGTGGCGTTCAAGCGGATGGTAAACCTGATTCCGCGGCGCGGCCGGCTCGTCGCATACGACGCCAGCGATAACGTGACGGAGTGTGCGGCGAAGGCGTTCTGCAAGGTCGAGCGCTACGGCATGCTCGATGGAAGCTATTGGCGGGCGGTTGATCTACGGCAGGATGCGGGAACGACGAAGTGGACGCTGCTGCGTGGCGGCGAACGGTTCGCGGACCTGACGTTGCCGATGGCAGGCGAGCACAATGCCATGAACGCGACGGCGGCTGCGGCGCTGGCGGCTGGGCAGGGCGTTCCGGTCGAAGCGATCGAGGCGGCGCTGGCCAGCTTCAAGAGCGTAAAGCGCCGGCTGGAGGTAAAAGCCGAGGTTGGTGGTGTCACGGTCATCGACGATTTTGCACATCATCCGACCGCCATTCGCGAGACACTGCGCGCGCTGCGTGCGGCATATAAGGGCCGCCGGTTGTGGGCGGTGCTGGAGCCACGTTCCAACACCTTGCGGCGCAATGTTTTTGAGCGCGAGCTGGTAGAAAGTCTCGCGCTGGCTGACGAAGTTGTGCTGGCCGCAGTGTTCAAGAGCGATGCGATTCCGGTTCTGGAGCGCATGGAACCGCTGCATGTGGTCGAAGCTCTGCGCGCGCGCGGTGTGCCGGCGGTGGTCTGCGTAGACGCCGATGCGATTGTGGCGGAGATGGTTCCGCGATTGGCTGCCGGGGATGTAGTGGCGATTCTCTCGAACGGCGGTTTCGGCGGGATTTACGAAAAGCTGCCGAAGGCGATTGAAGCGCGGTAGAGCGCGTCTCCTTCGAACGCCGCCGCAACACAAAACGCAGATTTCCTCCGGGAATGACAACAAAAAAGGTGTTCTATATCTGCAAAGACTTGTTCATGTGGACCACGGTGAGTTGTTCGCCATTGGGGAGAGGGACAGCGACACGGTTCCGCTCGACATAGCCTTTGAGTGTATAGAGCGGAACGCCGGTGAGAGTTGAGCCCATTTCGAAACGGCGGAAGCCTGCGGCCTGCGCGGCTTGCTCGCAGTGGGTGAGAAGCAGAGAGCCGAGGCCGCGACGGGCGAAGTCCGGGTGGACAAAGATGGCGCGGATTTTTGCGTGGTCGATCGCAGGATCGAGAACGGTGTCGTTGCGGTCGGCGAGTTGGTCGCTGCCGTAGAGTGTGCGGCGAAAACTCCACCCACCACAGGCCACGAGGTGTGAGAGATCATTGCGGGGTGTGGCGACGAAGTAGGTGCCGTCGCGGATGAGTTGACGGTCGATGCCAAAGATTGAGCCGATGGAGCTGTCGATTTGCGACGGGGAGTAGTCGGTTTGTTGAAGCTGGCGGACAGACTGCTCGATGAGAGGTTCGAGGGCCGGAATATCGGATGCGGTAGCGGTCCGGATTGAGAACTGCGGTCCACTCATGTTCACAGTCTAGCGCTGGAGACACGATATCCTTGGCAGTATGTTTGCTGCTCTAAAGATGCTGTTCGTGTTCATCGTGCTGGGAGTGCCGGCGGCGCTGGTGGGGATTCCGTGGTCGGCGCTGCGCGGTGATTTTTCGACCATGTATCACTGGGGCATGGGCACGATCCGCCTGGGACTGCGTGCTGCCGGTGTCAAGGTGCGATTGGTGGGAACGGAAAATATCCCTGCGGGTCGCTCGTGCATCTTCATGAGCAATCACGTTTCGAACATGGACCCGCCCGTGTTGCTGCCGAGTCTGCCGGGAATGAACAGCGTGTTCCTCAAGAAGAGCCTGATGAAGATTCCGCTGCTGGGCACCGCGATGCGCATGGGCAAGTTCGTGCCGGTAAGCCGCGGGCACTCACGCGAAGAGGCGATCCAGAGCGTAGAAGCCGCCAAGGATGCACTGGCGCACGGGCTGAATATCATGGTCTTCCCCGAGGGTACACGGTCGCCGGATGGGAAGCTTCTCCCGTTCAAAAAAGGTGCGTTCTTCCTGGCGGCGGACACGGGTGCGCCTATCGTCCCGGTAATCATTTCAGGGACGACAGGGATGATGCCCAAGGGAAGTTTGAAGGTGGTGCCCGGAGTGGCGGAAGTGCGCTTCCTGCCGGTGGTGGAACCGGCCGATTACACGTCGCGCGAGGAGCTGATGACGGCAGTACGCGGAGCTATGGAACAGGTGCTGGGGAAACGTGCGCCCGCGGGGTAAATGCCTATTTGAGGATGGCGTTATAGCCGTCGCCTAGCAGTCGCTGGCGCATGGCTTCCGCGTCTTTCTTGCTGGGGAACGGCCCTACCTGGATGTGGATCAGTTTGTCCTGCGGTTCTGAGCGCGCGGCGACGGTATAGCCCTTGCGCTTGAGTGCGGCGACCAGCAGGTCAGCGTCTTCCTGATGCGAGACGGCGGCGATCTGGACGAGGAACGTAAGGCCGGTTTCAGACGCTGGTGTAGCAGAAGCTTCGGAATGAGAAGGAGCCGCGGCTGGAGGAGCGGAGGGTGTACGGACCACCGGAGCCGGAGTTGGCTGCACAGGAGTAGAGGCGCTGGTATCGGTGGTGGGGGTAGCGTCGGCGGGTGGTGCAACGACCACCGCTGCCGGCTGGACAGGTTCCGGTGCGCCTGGAGCGGGCTTGAAGCTGTCGAAGTTTGTCGCAGCCGGTGTTGCCGAGGTGGACGCAACGATTGGCGCCTGATGCGACTTGCTGCCCATGTTGTAGCCGAATCCAAAGAAGACGGCGCACAGCAGCGCGAGGCCGAAGAAGATGCCGAGGATTGCAGGGGTGCTTAACGTCAGCTCGCGCGAAGGCTGATTATATGCGGAGGGCCGCTGCGTTTCGTCATCGATTTCGTCGTGCAGATAGCTCATGCAGACTCGGCTCCTTTGCCCGTTTCTTTATCTGACCCACCAGCGAGGGCTTGGCCCGTTGATGTCAAAGTACGGTTGAGCAGGTTCATCAGTTCCATCGGCAGCGGGAAGACGATGGTCGTGTTCTTCTCGACGCCGATTTCGGCGAGGGTCTGGAGATAGCGGAGCTGCAGGGTCATGGGCTGCTCCGCCATCAGACCAGCGGCTTCGACAAGCTTGGCGGCGGAGTCGAACTCGCCCTGGGCGTGGATGACTTTGGCGCGGGCCTCGCGGGTGGCTTCGGCCTGCTTGGCCATGGCGCGCAACATCGATTCGGGCAGGTCGACCTGTTTGACTTCGACGGAGATGACCTTTACGCCGTAAGGAGCGGTGTGGGAGTCGATGATGGTCTGGATGCGGGCGTTGAGCGCGTCGCGGTGGGCGAGAAGCTGATCGAGCTCGACTTCACCGAGGACCGACCGCAGCGTGGTCTGCGCAAACTGGGAGGTCTGGTAGATGTAATTGGTGACCTCAATGACTGCTTTGATGGGGTCGATGACGCGCAGCGTGATGACGGCGTTGACCTTCAGCGTAACGTTGTCGCGGGTGATGATGTCTTGCGCAGGGACCTCCATCACGTCCTGGCGCAGCGAGACGCGGACGATCTTATCCATGATCGGGACGACAAAGATGACGCCCGGTCCCTTGGGCGTCTGGGTGGTACGTCCGAGGCGGAAGACGACGGCGCGTTCGTACTCCTTGAGTATGTTGATGCCGTTGAGGAGGACGAGGACGCTGATGACGATTACAGCGACGATGAGGACTGAAGGGTTGATTGGCATGGCGACTCGCTAACTGGTCTTACGAAAAACGAAACGTTCTAGAACTTGAGGTAGAAGCCGAGAGAGGGTTCGTAGGTCGTGGTCCGCTGTTTGATGGTCAGGTAGTTCTGGCCGTAATCGGGTGCGAGGAAGAAGAGCTGACGGAAGCCGCCTCGAAATCCGAAGTGTTCGGAGAAGTACTCTTTTTGAATCCCGAGGGAGTAGTAGTAGACGGCGCGTGCCTGGATCTTGAGGCCCTGTCCGCCGCGCGGCGTAGGCCGGAAACCGATACTTCCTGCACCGGCTGACACAAACGGCTGGAAGTCGAAGATGGTGAATGAGGGAGTGGCAACGTAACCGAGGGTGTACTCATTGGCCTGGGTCTGGACGCCACCGATGTTGGAATAGTTCTCGGTGTAGCGGGCGTAACCATAGTTGCCCTCGAGACCGAAGTAGGGCCTTGCGACATATCGCAAAGTGACCAGCGCCCCGGCGGTGTTCGATGGCTGATCGATGATCGATTGCCCGGCATTCGGCGCACCGGTGGGAATGATCGGCCCCTGGACCGTCTTGTTGAACATGCCGACGCCCTGAACGGCGAAATCGATGCGGGAGAGCTGCTTGTCGAGCCCGGTGACCGGCGCTTCCTGAGCGATAGCGGCGGCAGCGGAGAACGTGAAGGCGAGAACGGCGGCGAAAGGAAGAACGTTACGAATCAAGACGTGAATGCTCCGGAGCGCGGGTTCGAAAGTAAGGAGGTTGCGCTGCTTCTAAGTCTAAACCTTTGAGGGCAGTGCGCGGACAGTAAGCGTAAGACCATTGACTGCGGAGATAACGGTCTGTTGTTCGACGTTCGCGGCATCGGAATCGGGAGCGAGAACAGCCTGCCATAGTTCTCCGCGTACTTCGACCTGTCCGACGGGAGAAAATGGCGTGCGCACGGTGGCCACCAGGCCAAGCATTGCATTTGGGCCCGTAAGGGACTTGTTACGGCGGGCTCTCAGACCCAGATACGCGAGGATAAAGGTGATTACACCGAAAATGAGACCGCTGGCCACGGCGATCGAGGTGTGAACGCGCATCTCCGGCGGGCCGTCGACCAGCGTCAGCAGCCCAAAAATCAGGCAGACCGTGCCGGCCATCGCCAGCAAACCGTGGCTCGTAAATTTGACTTCCAACAGGATCAGCACGACCGCGCCGATCAGCAAAAGGACTGCCGTATGCCGGATGGGCAGCATGTTGAAGGCAAAAAGAGCCAGCAGGAAGCAAAGGACGCCCAGCGCACCCGGGACAATCGTGCCGGGAACGTTGAACTCGAGGTAGATGAGCAGGGCTCCGACTATAAGCAGCAGGACGGCAACATCGGGGTCTGCCAGCCGTGTAAGAAGCCGTTCGCGTGTAGACGGCGGCAGATCTTCAATGTGCGCGTTATGCAGATGCAGCGTAATCGTGGATCCGTTGAAGCGTGTGATCGCGCGGTTGTCGAGCTGGCCAAGCAATGCGTTGTCATTGGCGGCGATGAGGTCGATCAGGTGGAGCTTGAGGCTTTCATCGGCGGTGTAGGACTTTGCGTCGATGATCGCCGCGGTGGCCGCCGCACTGTCGCGCTTGCGCGGGACGGTGATGGAGCGCAGAAAGGCGCTGGCGTCTTCTTCGACTTTCTTCTTGAGGACGGGGTCCATCGTCGTGCCTTCGATGATGGGGTGCGCGGCGCCCGCGTTGGTGCCGGGGGCCATCGCCGCTACGTCGGCGGACTCCAGCAGGAAAAAGCCCGCGGAGCCGGCGCGGGCGCCCGTCGGTTCAATGAAAATGATGACCGGGACCGGCGACGTTTCGATCGCAGAGACCATTTCTCGGGTCGAACTCAGCAGGCCTCCTGGGGTTCCAAGGGAGAGCAGGACGGCGTCGGCGTGTTGCGCTGCGGCGGCGTTGAGTCCGCGCTGGAGGTAGGCGGCGGTGACGGGCTGCACGGTGTCGTGGAGTGTGAGCTTGACGACTGTTTGTGCGGAAGCGGTGACGGCCAGGAAGGCGAAAAGCAAGAACGTAAACAGTCGCGGTTGAAAGGTGCGGGCAGTAGAGCGCTCTGAACGGCATGGCAGGTCCTTCGGCTGCGCTGCGCTCCGCATAGGATGACAGATATTAGAAGGAATCATGGGACGTTCTGACCTCGGGCTTGCAATGTGCTGCGCAGCGCCTTGGCGGCGGTGTTCTGAGGTTCAAGCTGCAGGGCGTGGGTGACATCGTCGGCGCTGGCAGCGAGATTGTTGGCTGCGAGGTCGAGGCGCGCGAGGACGAGGTAAGCGGCGGCGTTGGGCTGGTCGCCGATCGAGGTGTGGGCTTCGGCGCGGGCCTCGTTGGTAGCGCCACTTTGCTCCCGGACCTGCGCGAGCCCCGCGTGAGGAGCAGCGGCGTTGGGGTTGGCGGCGAGCGCGGAGTGGAACTGTCGCTCGGCTTCCGGGAGGAGACCCTGCATGAGATAGTCGCGGCCGAGCTGGGTGTATTGCTTCACCTGCTCAGCGGCTGGCAGCGCGGACATCGTAATGGCGCGCATCTGGTCAAGCTGGAAAGCGGCCTGGCGGAAGCCGGCCTCGGAGTAGGTCCGGATGATGCGTTCGACAGGACTGAAGCCGGTGTCGGCGTTCGGCGCAAGTTTGGTGCCGGCGGGAACCTGACCGAGGTGGGCGCGGAGCTGAATGGCTTCGTTGTCGTTGGACTTGAGCTTGACAGCGGCATCGGCTTCGCGGATGGCGCCGGCGGTGTCGCCGCGGCGGAAGAGCGAGATGGAAAGGTTGTAGTGGTAGTCCTCGTCGTTGGGGTCGGCGTTGGAGGCGCGCTGGAAAATGGCGGCGGCATCCTTGGCCTGGCGGCTGGCGGCCACGGCTTCGTCGTTGACAACCTCAGGCAGCGGAAGCTGTCCGGCTACGAAAGCGAAAGCCGTTTCGGCCGGTGCATATTCGGCGGAGTTGAAGTGCGCCAGACCGAGATAAAAGTTGGCTTCGAGGGCCAGGCGGTCGGACTTGGGAACTTTGGCCAGGGTTGCCGCTGCGGCTGGATAGTCGTGGACGGCGTACTGTTCTTTGCCCAGGGCAAGCAGAGCTGCGGCGTAGGTGGGCGTGTCGGTGACGGCGGTCTGCAGGCGCTTGATGCGCTCGTCGGAAGTAGAAGCGTTGGTGCCTCGGATGTAGTTCTCGAACGAAGGCAGAGGAACGCCGCCGGGCGAAGCGAGGAAAGTCTGCTCGGCAACGCTGAAGTGCGGGTCGATCTGTCTGGCGATCTTCCAGGCGATGGCGTTTTCGGCGTCGAAGAGGCGCGGCAGGTCGGCGCTGTCTTCCAACGGAGCGGAAAGATGCAGCGCCTTTACGCTGAGTACCTGCGCCTGTACCGAAATCCTGTTGTTGGCGACGTTGTAGCTGCCGACCACGACGTAGTCCGCGTCAAGCTGCTGCGCGATCAGGATGGTGGTCGCGCGGGAAGGCCGGAAGTCGACAGGCAGGCCAAGGTGAGCTAGGGCGAAAGAGCGGTCGTCGTGAGAGATCGTAAGAAAGCCGGCGGAGTTGAGACGCTGATCGAGCGTGTCGGGAAAAGAGTCGCCGATCCAGTTGAGGGAAGGATTGCCGGAGCGGTTCTCGAACGGCAGAACGAGCACGACGCGGCCCGGGGTGTCCTGCGCGCGAAGGCCGGAACAGGCAAACATCGCCCCAAGGGCTAGGAACAGGGCGAGGAGCTTCGATGGCGACCGCATTGGGTCGATTATAGGCGTTTGCGCGAAGCAATCTTCTGGTCAAGTTTGCGGAAGATGTCATTGAGGTCGAGGCGAATCGGTGTGCCTGGAACGGTCAGGATCAAAGAAGCGGCTTGTTGAAGTCCTGCCGTGTCATAAATGTAGGCCATGCGGCGGATGGGATCGACGAGCCAGATATTGGGAACGCCCATCAGGAAGTAGTCATTCAGAACGCGGGCGGCGCGGGGAATGCGGTCCTCGGGCGACATGATTTCAATGCAGATAAATGGAGGAGTCGCCGTGACATGTTCGTGTGGCGCGTCGGCGCGCAAAATTGCTACGTCACAGACGCGGACGCGGCTGGAATTGACGCGGATGCGCTGCTCAACAACTGTGTCTACTTCCCAGTCGCCTTCATTGTTGCCGAATAAGACATCGATAAAATGCTGAACTTTGGCGTGTTCGTACTCTCCCAAATTACGCTCCTCGATTTCGCCGTCAACATAATCGACGTCGGGGTGGTAGCTGGTCTTGAGGTACTCGTCAATCGTGAGCAGTGTAGGAGTGGTCGCCACGGTCAATCCTCTGCAACGATTATGCGCTAATTTTTCGTCGCGAACGAGCTTTCGGGATACCACGTTGGGCGGGTGGGAGCATTGCCGACGCGCGCAGCCAGTTGTGCCAGCAGATCAGTGAACTGTGCGGCTGCAACCTTGTCGACCGGCTGTTGCAGATCGTCGGAAGGACGGTGGTAGCGGACCTTCACCCACTCGTTGAACACTTTCTGTTCCGGTGAGTCGGGCACCCAGCCGAACTTGAACGCGAGCGCCGGGATGCCCTGCTTCACGAAGTTGACCTGGTCCGAACGCACAAAGCGGTTTTCGTCGGGTTGTTTGTCGAACTGGACTTCTACGTCGTTGAGCTGGCAAATGGCGCGGGCGTCGTTGCCGAGCGTGGACTCGCCGAGACCCTGGACTTCGAGGAAGCGCAGAGGGAACAGCGGAAGGAACATGTCCATATTGAGGTCGGCGACGATTGCGTTCTGCGGCACCGTGGGTTGCATGGCGTAGTACTGTGAGCCAAGTTCGCCTAGCTCTTCGCCTGTGAATGCGATGAAGAGGATGGAGCGTTTGGGGCGAGGGCCGGCGGAGAGAATTTTGGCGGACTCGATTACTGAAGCCACACCAGACGCGTTGTCCATCGCTCCGTTGTAGATTGTGTCGCCATCGACGGGCCGGCCAACGCCGAGGTGGTCGAGATGGGCGCTGATGATGACGAATTCTTTTTTCAGCTTGCGGTCGCTGCCTTCCAGTTCGCCGACGACGTTGGGCGATTGGATGTGCTCCAGCGTCGTCACGACCGTTTTGGCGTGCAGCGTGCCGCGGAGTGCGAAGCGGGGAAGCGGCTTACCGCTTTCGGCGAGCGTTTTGATGTCGTCCAGCGAACTGGGTGCGCCTTCGAAGAGCGGCTTTGCGCCGTCGGGCATGAACATCGCGAACACCCTGATGCCGGGCATGGTTTCGAGCGCGGGATTGGCGAAGAGCAGGGTTGGGGGCATCACCAGCGGAGCGCCGTTAGCGGGAGCCGGTGTAGGGCTCGGGGGAGCGCCGGGGCGCGGCGGCATGATTGCGATCATGCCGATGGCGCCGGCGGCTTTGAGAACTTTCCAGCGTTCGGCTGCGTTGCGGGCATAGGAGCGTTGCGGCCCCTGCAGGTTTTCCGGCGCGGCGTTGTAGAAGACAGCGACCTTGCCTTTGAGGTCGATGCCGGCAAGATCATCGATGTGGCGTCGAGGGAGCGAAAGACCGTAACCAATAAAGACCATCGGCGCGTCAACCATTCCATCACCCGTGATGTGCGGGCTCAGCATGACGATATGCGCCAGATCGTAAGCGCGGTCATCGACTTTGAAGCTGGAGGCCTCGCGGTTGACCTGCGACGGCACGAGTTCCACGTTCTGGCGATAGCCATTGGTTCCGGCAGGCTTCAGACCGATCTGTTTGAACTGTCCTTCGACATACTGGACGGCAGCCTCATAGCCGGGAGTGCCGGTTCTACGGCCCTGGAGCTTGTCGTCGGCGAGATATTGCACGTGGGACCACCAGGCGGTGGCAGCGGGCGGCCAGTCGCGAGCGGGAGCTTGTTGCGCTGGAGCGAGGTTGGCGGCAGCGGCAACGAGTAAAGCAACTACGAATTTGGCGTGCAAAACCTTGTCTCCCGGCGGTCACGTGATGTGTTCATTGGTACACAGCGGGCCCGGAGGTTGAAATGGCGGAATAGCGTCAGTAACGGCTACATCTTTGCTCCGCGTCGTCATCCGACGCATTGATCATACAGAATTTTAGATTCGTGATTGTGAATAGGCTGATTGCGCAAAACCCTGATGAGCAATGGTTTATGCACGAGCTGTAACGTGCGAGTGGATGGAGACTTTGTGACGAACGCCCGAGCAGAGGGTTGAGTGTCAAACCCTCTGCTCGGATGAGCGAAGGCAGAGCCTTCGTGTCGCGTTATTTCCTGGGGAAGACATCTCCCATGCGCCGGATTTGGGCGCCGACACCGCGGAGCTTCTCTTCCAGCCGCTCGTAGCCACGGTCCATGTGATACACGCGATCGAGGACGGACTCACCATCGGCGATGAGCGCCGCGAGAACCAAAGCCGCCGAAGCCCGCAGGTCGGAGCACATCACGGCCGCCGATTGCAGAGCACCGCCCCCGCGCACGGTTGCTGTCCTTCCGTTGACGACGATGCTGGCGCCCATGCGGTTCAGTTCCTGGACGTGCATGAAGCGGTTCTCGAAGATGTTTTCGGTGATCGTGGTGGTGCCGTCGCACTGTGTCGCGAGCGCCATGTACTGGGCCTGCATGTCGGTAGGAAAGCCGGGATACTCCTCGGTTGAAATGTCGGAGCACTTGAAGCCGCGCCCTTCGGAACGCACGCGGATGTGGTCGGTTCCGACGTCGAGCTTGACGCCACACTCTTCGAGCTTCCCGATGATGGCGCCAAGATGTTTGGGATTGCAGCAATCGATGTTGAGGTCGCCGCCGGTGATGGCTCCCGCGATGAGAAATGTTCCGGCTTCGATGCGGTCGGGGTTGATCTTGTGGCGCGCTCCGTGCAGTTTGCTGACACCCTTGACACGGATCGTCGATGTTCCTGCACCCTCGATTTTTGCACCCATGGATACCAGCAGGGCAGCGAGGTCGGTTACTTCGGGCTCTCTTGCGCAGTTTTCGAAAACGGTCTCACCATCGGCGAGCGTCGCGGCCATCAGCAGGTCTTCTGTGCCGGTGACGGTAATTTTGTCGAAGACGATGTGTGCGCCCTTCAGGCGGTCGGCACGAGCTTCGAGGTAGCCATGGTCATAGATGATGGTGGCGCCCATGGCTTCGAGGCCCTTGATGTGCAGATCGATGGGGCGGCCGCCGATGTTGCATCCGCCGGGCATGGCGACGCGGGCCATGCCGGTGCGGGCGATGAGCGGGCCAAGCACGAGAGAACTGGCACGCATGGTCTTGACGATCTCGTACTTGGCAACGGGGTCAGACAGTACAGCGCACTGGATGACGGTCCGGTGCTGAGCGCGGCCATAGCCGAGCTCCACCTTCGCTCCCATTGACTCGAGCAGCTTGCGTTCCGTCTCGATATCGCGGACCTGCGGAATGTTTTCGAGGATGACTTCGTCCTCGGTGAGGATGGCCGCGGCCATGCAGGGAAGCGCGGAGTTCTTTGCGCCGGAAACTTTGATGGTGCCGAGCAGCGGATTGCCGCCGCGGATGACGAATTTATCCATTTGGTTAGTGTAGATGCCGGTTGGCGGAGGAAAATTCTGTGGGTATCCGCAGATACACGGTGGCGCAGGAATTAGAGCTGTGCGCACTCGGGGCGGTATGATTTTGTTAGTTTGAAATTTGGAGGAAATGAAATGCGGATTGGAATGTTGACCGGCGGTGGAGACTGCCCCGGTCTGAATGCTGTGATTCGGGCGGCAGTACGCAAAGGCATATTGCATTACGGAGACGAGTTTGTCGGTTTCCGCGAAGGCTGGCGGGGCGTGATCGACGACAAGACCATGCCGCTCGATCTCGAAACGACCAGCGGGATTCTGCATCGCGGAGGCACGATTCTGCGCTCGTCGCGCACCAATGTAAAGAAGATCGAAGGCGGTTTTGACCGCTGTCTGCAGGTCATTGAGAGCCACAAGCTGGACGCGCTCATTGCGATGGGCGGTGACGATACGCAGTCGATTTCGGTGGAACTGTCCAAGCGTGGCGTGAACTGCGTTGGCGTGCCGAAGACCATCGACAACGATTTGAGCGGTACCGACGTCTGCTTCGGTTTCGACACGGCAGTGACGATTGCGACCGAAGCGGTTGATAGGCTGCACTCCACGACCGAGGCGCACAGCCGCGTGCAGGTGGTCGAAGTGATGGGCCGCGACGCGGGCTGGATCGCCATCACCGCCGGACTTGCCGGTGGTGCGGACGTGACATTGACCCCGGAACAGCCAATCGACATGGACGAAGTTGTCCGCTTGCTGCGAGCTCGCTGGGAAAGCGGCAAGAAGTTCGCGATTGTTGTCGTTGCGGAGGGTGCGAAAATGCCGACCCACGAGGGCCAGGTTTCCGTCGGGGATAAGCTCGACTCGTTTGGACATGCGCGCCTGAGTGGCATCGGACAGGCGTTGGCGGAGGAGATCGAGCGGCGGACAGGTTACGAGACCCGCAGCGTGAACCTCGGCCACACTCAGCGCGGTGGCACACCGACGGCATATGACCGCATGCTGGCGACACGCTACGGTGTCGCGGCAATCGATCTGGTCCACGCGGGTAATTTCGGTCGCCTGGTGGTGCTGAAGGGAACGCAGATTTCCGATATTCCCCTGGCAGATGCAATCGCCAAGACACGGACTGTTGGAGAAGACCTCTTCGCCGTGGTGCG
>Ga0134125_10007368_pt1 | contig 12410 bp, 11 predicted proteins | sample KB31751_FD_96464 | JGI IMG/M metagenome (GOLD analysis project Ga0134125, IMG submission 96464) | Terrestrial soil microbial communities with excess Nitrogen fertilizer from Kellogg Biological Station, Michigan, USA - KB3-175-1 | ecosystem: Environmental > Terrestrial > Soil > Unclassified ... | reverse complement strand
GACTGGCGGGTCGCGGTGGTGGTGTGCAGCCCCTGGCCGACGGCCTGGAAGATGGTCTCCACGTCCAGGCCCAGCAGCGTCCCGATGCCGGCGGCGGCCGAGGGGCCCAGGTGGGCGACGTGGTCGATCTTGTGCGCGTGCAGGCAGATGGCCTTGACCAGGTCGACCTGGATCTCGTAACCGGTGGCGATGGCGCGGACCAGGTCCTTGCCGGAGGCGCCGGTGTGCTGGGCGACGGCCAGGATCGGCGGGATGTTGTCCCCGGGGTGGGAGTACTCGGCGGCCAGGAAGGTGTCGTGGTAGTCGAGTTCGCGCACGGCCACGCCGTTGGCCCAGGCGGCCCATTCGGGGGAGGCCTTCTCGGTGATCCCGAAGATCGAGGCGCCGTTGCCGCCCGAGCTTGGTGCGTGGGCCAGCGCCTGGGCGCGGGCGGCGATGATGGGGCCGCGATTCAGCGAGGCGATGGCCACCGAGGCGTTGTCGATCACGCGGTTGATGACCATGTCGGTGACCTCGGCGGTGACGTCGACCGGATCGGCGGCGACCACGGCGATCTTGTGCGCCAGCTGGTCCTCGCGGGGCAGGTTTTCCTCGGAGCGGTAGACGCGGACGGGGTGGTTGATCATGCGGTGGCCTCTTTCGGTAGGGCGTGGGATCTGATGTGGTCAAGGCTGTGGTGCAGGTGCAGCATCGTCGCGGCGGCGGCCAGCCCGGGGTCGCCGGTGGCGATGGCCCGGGCGATCTGCGCGTGTTCGCGCGCCGATTCCCGCAGGCGGTCCGGGGCGTCGTGGGAGAGTCGGCGGAGCCGGGCCAGGTGGACACGCAGGCCGTGCAGGGCCTGGGTCAGGTAGGCGTTGGCGGCAGCGTGCTCGATGGCGGCGTCCAGGCGGCCGGCCAGGGCGTAGTACGCGTCGCGCTCGGCCGGCGCGTCGAGCGCCTCGGCCGCCGCGTCGAAGTCCCGGGCGAGGTCCTCGAACTCCTCAGGGTCCCCGGTGCGCGCCGCGCTCCGGGCGGCTTCGACTTCCAGGGCGCGGCGCAGCGAGAACAAGTCGTCGACGTGGTCCAGCGAGACATCCGAGACGACGACCCCGCGGCCGCGTTGGGCCACGGCCAGGCCGTCGGCGGCCAGCCGGGAGAGGGCTTCGCGCAGCGGGGTGCGGGAGACGCCGAGGCGCTCGGCCTGTTCGACCTCCCCCAGCACGGTGCCCGGCGGCAGGGCCCACGAGACGATGTCCTGCCGCAGTGCCGCATAGGCCTTGTCGCTTGCCTTCATGCCGCAAGTGTATACAGAATGCCGGGGGAATGGCCATATCTGCCGCCGTTTTCCCCGGAAGGATCGTCGCTGATTCGGCCGTTGTGTATACAAACTCTTGAATTGATGTGATGCTCCCCCTAGAGTGAGCCCCATACCAGCCCGACGACGTGGGAGTCGCGATGACACCGGATTACCGACAGACGTATGCCGCCAGCACCGAGGATCCGGCCGCCTTCTGGCTCGAGGCCTCCGGGCTCGTGGACTGGGACACGGCGCCGAGCCGCGGGCTGGACGACTCCCGGGCCCCGTTGTACGGGTGGTACCCCGACGGCCGGCTGAACATCACGGTCAACGCACTGGACCGCCACGTCGCCGCCGGCCGCGGGGACCAGGCGGCGCTCATCTACGACTCCGCCGTGCTGGGCACCACCCGCACCTACACCTACGCCGAACTGCTGGAGGAGGTGGCCCGGTTCGCCGGGGTGCTGCGCGGGCAGGGCGTCGAGGCGGGGGACCGCGTCATCCTCTACCTGCCGATGATCCCGCAGGCGGCGATCGCCATGCTGGCCTGCGCGCGGATCGGCGCGGTGCACTCGGTGGTCTTCGGAGGCTTCGCGGCGAAGGAACTGGCGTCCCGCATCGACGACTGCCGCCCGACGGCGATCGTCACCGCCACCGGCGGGATCGAGCCGGCACGGCGGGTGGAGTACCTGCCCGCTGTCGCCGAGGCGGTGGAAACGGCCGCGCACCAGGTGGGCACCGTCGTCGTGCACCATCGGGACGGGTTCGACCACGACCGCGGCGAATTCGGCGGAACGGCCGCCGGATGGCACGACTGGAACGAACTGGCCGCGGCCGCCGAACCTGCAGGGCCCGTCGACGTGGCGGCCGGGGACCCGCTCTACGTGCTCTACACCTCCGGCACGACCGGCTCGCCCAAGGGCGTGGTCCGCGACACCGGCGGCCATGCGGTGGCGATGGCCTGGTCGATGCGCAACATCTACGGGGTCAACGCCGGGGACACCATGTTCACGGCCTCCGATGTCGGCTGGGTCGTGGGCCACTCCTACATCGTCTACGGCCCGCTGATCGCCGGGGCCACCACCGTGCTCTACGAGGGCAAGCCGGTCGGGACGCCCGATGCCGGGGCCTTCTGGCGCGTCGTCGCCGAGCACCGGGTCGACGTCATGTTCACCGCCCCGACGGCCCTGCGCGCGATCCGCAAGGCCGACCCCGAGGCCGGTCTGCTGACCCGGTACGACACCTCCCGGCTGCGTGCGCTCTTCGTGGCCGGCGAGCGCCTGGACCCCGACACCTTCGACTGGGCCGGACGGGTGCTTGGGGTGCCGGTGGTGGACAACTGGTGGCAGACCGAGACCGGCTGGCCCATCGCGGCCAACCCGCTGGGCCTGCAGGAGCTGCCGATCAAGGCCGGCTCGCCGACCGTCCCGGTCCCCGGCTACCACGTGCGGATCCTCGACGCGCTCGGCGACCCCGTCGGCACGGGGGAGGAGGGCAACATCGCCCTGGAGCTGCCGTTGCCGCCCGGCACGCTGCGCACCCTCTGGGGCAACGACGAGCGCTACCGCACCGCCTACCTCGAGCAGTTCCCGGGGTTTTACGCCACCGGCGATTCCGGCTACCTGGACGAGGACGGCTACCTGTTCGTCATGGGCCGCACCGACGACGTCATCAACGTGGCCGGGCACCGCCTGTCCACCGGGGCGATCGAACAGGTCCTGGGCTCCCACGCCGCCGTGGCCGAATGCGCGGTCATCGGCGTCGCCGACGAGCTCAAGGGCCAGCGGGCCTGCGGCTTCGTGGTGCTGAAATCGGGGGTCGAGGCCACCGAGGAGCAGCTCGCCGCCGAGCTCGTGGCCCTGGTGCGCCAGAAGATCGGCCCCGTCGCCGACTTCCGCCACGTCCGGGTGGTGGACGCGCTGCCCAAGACCCGCTCGGGGAAGATCCTGCGCAAGACCATGCGCCAGATCGCCGACGGCAAGGCCTACTCCGTGCCCTCGACCGTCGAGGACCCGGCCGTCATCGAGGCCCTGCTGCCGTTCCTGCGCGCCTCCTGAACGCTTCCGGGGCACCCCTCGGGAACCGGCCCCGAACGGAATAGTCTGCTGCTACCCGGCCGCCGTCCGGGATCACCGGCCCGTGGCCGAGGCCGCGGCGTCCACGCCGTGACCAACGCCTTTGGCTTCGGCGGGCAGAACTGCGTGGTGGCCTTCTCCCCGGTCGCCTGGCCCGTGGCCCTCGGCCCGGCACAGGGGACCGGGGCCGGACCGCGGGCAAAACGACAGCCGGGACCGCGGCTACTTCCAGCGGTATTCGTATTCCGGCCGACCCGGGGTGCCGTGCCGCGGGGACTTGACGGCCTGCTCCAGCCCCGCCAGGTACTCCAGGTACCGTCGTGCGGTCACCCGGGACAGCTCCAGCCGCTCGGCCACCTCCGTGGCCGAAAGGGCGCCGTCGGCGGACCGCAGCTCGCGGGAGATCGCCGCCAGCGTTTCCTCCAGCAGCCCCTTGGGCAGCCGTGTCGGCCCGACCGTGCGCAGGGCCGCCAGGGCGTTGTCGATCGAGGCCTGCGTCGCCGGGCCGCCCTCGTCGGCGAGGTTGAGCCGGAACCGCCGGTGGTTCTCCAGCTTCTCGCGGAAGGTCGCGAACGTGAACGGCTTGATCAGGTACTGCGTCACCCCCGCCGACAAGGCCGTCTTGACCACGTACAGGTCCCGCACGGCCGTGATCGCCATGATGTCCACCGTGTATCCCCGCCCGCGGATCCGCCGGGCGACATCGAGGCCGTGCAGGTCACCCAGGTTCATGTCCAGCAGGACCAGGTCCACCGGCTCGGGGCCGCCGGCCGCCTCCTCCAGCCGGGCCAGTGCCGCGTTGCCGGTGAGCACCACCGCGTCGACGCTGTAGCCGGGGACCCGGCGCACGTAGTCGGAGTGCGCCTGCGCGGTCAGGGGCTCGTCGTCGACGACCAGGACCCGCAAATCGCGTTCACCGGGCATCGCCGGCACCTCCAGGGGTTTTCATGCCGGGAACCTGCGGCACCAGGGGCAGGGTGACCGTGAAGATCGCCCCGCCGTCGGATTCCACCTCGAGGGTACCGCCCAGCCGGGCCACGGCCTGCCGGACCAGGGCCAGACCCAGGCCCCGGCCGCCCGGGGCATCCCCGCCAGCCTTCGACGAGGCGCCGAGGCGGAAGATCCCGTCCAGGTTGTCCGTGTCCACGCCCGGACCCGAATCGGCCACGGAGATGATCAGCATGCCGTCGGCGGCCGAGAAATCGGCCCAGACGCTGCGCTGCTCGGACGCGGCGGCCGCGTCGAAGGCGTTGTCCAGCAGGTTGCCCGTCACGGTGACCAGGTCCCGGGCGTCCACCGAGCCGGGCAGCAGGTCGCCGCTGGCCGTGATGGTCAACCGGATGCCCCGCTCGTGGGCCTGGGCCGCCTTGCCGATCATCAGCGCCGTGAGGAACGGCTCGTCGATGGACTGCACGAACTCGTCGGTCAGGCGCTGCGATTCCTGCCGGTCCTGGACGGCGAATTGCAGGGCCTCCTGCTCCCGGCCGAGCTCGATCATCGTGGCCACCGTGTGCAGCCGGTTGGCGTGCTCGTGCGTCTGGGCCCGCAGGGCCTCGGACAGCGTCTTCATCGACTCCAGCTCCCCGGCCAGGGCCTGCAGTTCGGTGTGGTCGCGCAGCGTGGCCACCGTCCCCAGGTAGCGGGACGTCCCTTGGCCCGGGCGGTTGCCCCGCCGCAACGACGGGGCCCAGCGGAACGGGAAGCGGGCGGTGGGCCCGGCGTCGGGCTGGGTGGCCCGCTGCTGGCTGATCACCAGGATGCGCTCCCGGGTCAGGTGGATCTCGTCGGTGGCCCGCCGCCCGGAGGCGAAGAGGTCCGCAACGGACTCGGGCAGGCCCAGCCCGGAGACCGGAACCGGCTTCAGGGCACCGGCCGGCGGCAGGCCCAGCAGGTCGGCCGCCTGGTCGTTGTAGAGCACCAGGCGGCCCTTCTCGTCGATGAGCACCAGGCCCTCGCGCAGCGAATGCAGCGCCGAATCGTAGTAGGCGAAGAAGCTGCGCAGTTCCTCCGGACCGTAGCCGAGCGTGACGCGGCGCAGGTACCGGCTCAGCAGCCACGAGCCGGCGCCCCCGAGGACGACGGCGGCGGCCGCGACCCAGAGGATCGCCGGCAGGGAGGCGGCCTGGGCCAGGGACAGGGTCTCGAGGGTGATGCCCACGGCGACCATGGCGACCACCGTGCCGTCGTCGTCGAACACCGGCGCGATCGCGCGGACCGAGGGCCCCAGCGTCCCGGAATACTGCTCGACCTGGCTCTTCCCGGCCAGGGCGCTGTCGATGCTGCCGATGTAGTGCCGGCCCAGCTGCTCGGGGTTCGGATGGGTGTAGCGCGTGCGGTCCGGGGCCATGATGGTCACGAAGTCCACGTGGGCCATGGCGTTGACTTCCCGCGCGTACGGCTGCAGGAGCGTCGAGGGGTGCGCCGAGGTGACCGCGGACTTCACGTACGGGTCGTTGGCCAGGGTCTCGGCGATGCTCAGGACCCGGTCGGCGGTGGCCTCGTGGGCCCGGGACTGGGCGTTGGCATAGCTGGTGGCGCTCAGGGCGGCGGTCACCACGGCCACGAGGAAGAGCTGGACCAGGAACAGCCGGGTGGCCAGCGAATAGGCGCCCCGAGGGGTCGCCGCCGGATGCGCCGTCGCTGCCATGCCGGTCCTCCCTTGCGTCCACCGTTAAGCGTCCCACGGCCGGCGGGGGTGTGAACAATATGAACGCAAGCGTGAGGGGCGTCACGTCCACGACCACCATGGAGGGGAAGCAGAACACCAATTCCAAGGAGTCGTCATGGCAGTGCAGCCAGGAGAACCCAAGCCCGCGATGGGCCCGAGCGGCGAAGGCCAACCGCCGGCACGCAAGAAGGACAGGACCCACTGGCTGTACATCATGGTCATCGTCGCGGTCGTGCTCGGGGCGGCCATCGGCCTGGTCTTCCCCGAAGCCGGCAAGTCGCTCAAGCCCCTGGGGACCGCCTTCGTGGCGCTGATCAAGATGATCATCGCCCCGGTGATCTTCTGCACCATCGTGCTCGGCGTCGGCTCCGTGGCCCGCGCCGCAACCGTCGGCAAGGTCGGCGGCCTGGCCCTGGGCTACTTCATCACCATGTCCACCTTCGCCCTGGCCATCGGCCTGGTGGTCGGCAACCTGATCCACCCCGGCGCCGGGTTGCACCTGCAGCCCTACAAGGCAGCCGCCGGAGGCTCGGACGGCGGATTCGTCGAGTTCCTGATGAGCCTGATCCCGGGCGACATCCCCGTGCTCCCCACCCTGGTCCTGGCACTGCTCGTCGGCTTCGCCCTGCAGTCCATGGGCAAGGCCGGTGAGCCGGTGCTGCACGGAATCCAGAACATCCAGGCCGTCGTCTTCAAGCTCATGATGATGATCATGTGGGCAGCCCCGATCGGGGCCTTCGGTGCCATCGCCGCCGTCGTCGGCGCCACCGGCTGGGCCGCCATCGGCTCGATGGCCATCCTCATGGGCGCCTTCTACCTGACCTGCGCGCTGTTCATCGTCGTGGTCCTGGGCGGCATCCTCAAGGCCGTCACCGGCCTGAACATCTTCGCCCTGCTGAAGTACCTGGCCCGCGAGTACCTGCTGATCTTCTCCACCTCCTCCTCTGAGTCGGCGCTGCCGCGCCTGATCGCCAAGATGGAGCACGCCGGGGTCTCCAAGCCGGTCGTGGGCATCACCGTACCCACCGGCTACTCGTTCAACCTGGACGGCACGGCCATCTACCTGACCATGGCCTCGCTGTTCGTCTCCACGGCCATGGGCATGCCGATGAACCTCGGCGAGCAGATCTCGCTGCTGGTGTTCATGATCATCGCCTCCAAGGGGGCCGCCGGCGTCACCGGGGCCGGGCTGGCGACCCTGGCCGCCGGGCTGCAGTCGCACCGCCCCGAACTGCTCGACGGCATGGGCGTCATCGTGGGCATCGACAAGTTCATGTCCGAGTGCCGTGCGCTGACCAACTTCACCGGCAACGCCGTGGCCACGCTGCTGATCGGCAAGTGGACCCGCGAGATCGACATGGAGCAGACCCGCGCCGTGCTCGCCGGCGAGCGCCCGTTCGACGAGCTCTCCCTGGAACCGGAGGCGCACGCCGCGCCGACGACCGCGACGGACCAGGCGGCTGCCGCGGCCGGGACCCGCTAGCCTCAACCCCGGACGATGCCGGTGCCGCCCACCCCGGGCGGCACCGGCGTCGTCCTTTCCCCCGGCGCGCGGGTCCGCTCCCGTGACGGGCGCAACCCTCGAGTTCAGCTTCAAGGTAAAGGCTCGCCGTTCCCCGGCAAACCTGCACGGTTGCGGGTCCGGACGGCGATAGCCTTGAGGCGAGGCAGTGAGACAGCAAGCAACGAACGGAAGTGTGGTTCATACCGTGAGCGAGGAAAAGGGTTCGAGGACTCGTACGGCCGGATTGCTGAAGGAGCCGCCGGCCCTCGGGCCGACCGGCCGACCCCTGACGGTGTTCCCGGAACCGCAGCCGCTCGACGGCCACGGCCCGGCACGCGTCATCGCCATGGTGAACCAGAAGGGCGGCGTCGGCAAGACCACCTCCACCATCAACCTCGCCGCCGCGCTCGCCGAATACGGGCGCAAGGTGCTGCTGGTCGACTTCGACCCCCAAGGCGCCCTCAGCGCCGGGTTCGGCACGAACCCGCACGAGCTGGACATCACCGTGTACAACGTGCTCATGGAGCGCAAGACCAGCGTCACCGACGCGATCCTGCACACCGAGATCGAGAACATCGACCTGCTGCCGGCGAACATCGACCTCTCGGCCGCCGAGGTCCAGCTGGTCAACGAGGTCGCCCGGGAACAGGTCCTGGAACGGGCGCTGCGCAAGGTCTCCGACGACTACGACGTCATCCTCATCGACTGCCAGCCCTCGCTGGGACTGCTGACCGTCAACGCGCTCACCGCCGCCCACGGCGTGATCATCCCGCTGACCGCCGAGTTCTTCGCCCTGCGCGCCGTGGCGCTGCTGGTCGAGACCATCGACAAGGTCCAGGACCGGCTGAACCCGTCCCTGCAGGTCGACGGCGTCCTGGCCACCATGTACGACGCCCGGACCCTGCATTCGCGCGAGGTCATCGGCCGGCTCATCGAGGCGTTCGGCGACCAGGTCTTCGAGACCGTCATCAAGCGCACCATCAAGTTCGCCGACGCGAACGTCGCCGCCGAGCCGATCACCAGCTACGCCAGCAACCACCCCGGGGCCGATTCCTACCGGATGCTGGCCCGCGAGCTCATCAGCCGCGGCGGCGCCCCGTAATGACCGCGGCGGGCCAGGCGGACACCGCGCCGCCGTCCGTCGCCCAGGAAACGGAACCGGCCGGCGGCTTCGCCGTCTCGCTGGAGAACTTCTCCGGCCCCTTCGACGTGCTGCTGAACCTCATCGGCAAGCACCAGCTGGACATCACCGAGGTCGCCCTCGCGCAGGTCACCGACGAGTTCATCGCCTACCTGCGCGAGCTGCGCGGCACCGCGGGGGAGCGGGCCCTGGAGTAGACGACGTCGTTCCTGGTGGTGGCCTCCACCCTGCTGGACCTGAAGGCCGCCCGGCTGCTGCCCAGCGGCGAGGTCGAATCCGACGAGGACATCGCCCTGCTGGAGGCCCGGGACCTGCTCTTTGCCCGGCTGCTGCAGTACCGTGCGTTCAAGGCCATCGCCGGGCAGCTCTCCGAGCGCCTCGCCGAGGAGGGCGAACGGCATCCGCGCCGGGTGGCCGTGGACCCGGGCATCGCCGCCCTGCTGCCCGAGCTGGTGTTCACCACGAGCCCCGGGAAGCTGGCCGAACTGGCCCGACGGGCGCTGGAACCCAAGCCGGCCGAACCCGAGGGCGTCGGCGTCGAGCACCTGCACGCCCCCGCGGTGAGCGTGCGCGAGCAGGCCGGGATCATCGCCGCCCGGCTCGAGGCGGGCACGGCGGTCAGCTTCGCGGACCTGGTGGCCGACGCCGGGCAGACGCTGGTCGTGATCGCCCGTTTCCTGGCCCTGTTGGAAATGTTCCGCGACAAATATGTTGGATTCGAGCAGGACGGGCCGCTGGGCGAGCTGCGGGTGGGCTGGAACGCCGACGCCGGCCCCTGGCACCCCGACCGGGTCGCCGAGGAATACCAGGGCGCGTCCGCCGCGGACGCGGTGGCAGACGAGATGCAGGAGGAGGGCCCATGACCGGGGACGACGACGGTGCCCCCTTCGGGGTGGCCGGGCTGCCCGGGGGACTGCGCGCCGCCATCGAGGCGGTGCTCATGGTCGCCGACGAGCCGGTGGCGGTCCCGCGGCTGGCGGAGGTGCTCGAGGCCGAACCGGCGGCGGTCGAGACCCTGCTGGGGGAACTGCGGCAGGACTACGCGGCGCACCACGGGTTCGAACTGAGGGAACTGGCCGGCGGCTGGCGGGTCTACTCCAAACGTGACTTTGCTCCCGTCGTCTCCCGGTTCGTCCTGGACGGGGCCACGGCCCGCCTGTCGCAGGCAGCCCTGGAGACGCTGGCCATCATCGCCTACCGCCAACCCGTCTCCCGGGCCCGGATCGCGGCGATCCGCGGGGTGAACGTGGACTCGGTGGTGCGCACCCTGGGCATGCGCGGATTGGTCGTCGAAGAGGGCACCGATCCGCAGTCCGGAGCCGTGCTGTACCGGACCACCCCGTATTTTCTGGAAAGATTGGGGGTAGACAGCTTGGCGGACCTCCCGCAGCTCTCGCCCCACCTACCCGGCCTGGACGACCTCGAGCACTTCGACGACGTCCCGTTCTAGGCCGCCACCACCGGCAGCAGCAACGAAGGAATCGACATGAACCAGGGATCCAATTCAGGCGCAGGCCGCGGCAACCAGCGCCGGTCCACGCCCGGCCAGGGTGCCGGCCGCGGTGCAGGTTCAGGCCGTGGCGCCTCCGGGGGCAAGCCCGGTGCCGGCGCCGGCCGCCAGGGTGGAGCGGGCAAGGGCGGCAAGTCCGGCGGCAGTTTCGGAGCCAAGAAGCAGGGCCCGGCCAAGGGCGGCCGGCAGGGCGGTAAGCCGCAGGGTCCGCAGGCTTTCGGCGGCGAGCGGTTCGGGCGCAACCTCGGACCGGTGAAGCAGAACCGCCCGGCACCCCAAAGCCGCACCACCCCGCGCACCGATGCCGGCCAGGACCAGGACGGCGTCCGCCTGCAGAAGGTCCTCGCCAATGCCGGGGTCGCCTCCCGGCGGGTGAGCGAGGAGATGATCACCGCCGGCCGCGTGGAGGTCAACGGCGAAGTCGTCACCGAACTTGGCGTCCGCGTGGATCCCGGCGCCGTGAGCATCCACGTCGACGGCATGCGCATCCAGCTGAACGAGACCATGCGCTACTACGTCTTCAACAAGCCCCGCGGCGTCGTCTCCACCATGGAGGACCCGGAGGGGCGCCCCTGCGTCAGCGACTACCTGCGCAAGAAGAGCGAACGCCTTTTCCACGTCGGCCGGCTCGACGTGAACACCGAGGGGCTGCTGCTGCTGACCAACGACGGCGAACTGGCCAACCGCCTGACGCACCCCTCCTACGAGATCCCCAAGACCTACCTGGTGCAGGTCCCCGGGCCCATGGCCCACGGCATCGGCGCCCAGATGAAGGAAGGCATCGTCCTCGAGGACGGCATCGCCTCGGTCGATTCGTTCAAGCTGGTGGACTCCACCCCGGGCAAGGTGCTGGTCGAGGTGGTCCTCCACTCCGGGCGCAACCGCATCGTCCGCCGGCTCTTCGACGCCGTCGGCCACCCGGTCAAGCGGCTGGTGCGCGTGCAGATGGGGCCCATCAAGCTCGGCGACCAGAAGCAGGGGACCATCCGCCAGCTCGGCCAGCACGAAGTCGGCCACCTGCTCTCCCGCGTGGGCATGTAGCCGATGGGGGCCACGCACCTCGCCGGCCCGGTCCTGGTGGTCGGCACCGGCCTGCTCGGAACCAGCATCGGCCTGGGCCTCAGCCGCCTGGGCCTGTCCGTGCTGCTCTCGGACACCTCGCCGACCGCCCAACAGGTCGCCCAGGACATCGGCGCCGGAACGATCCACGTGCCGGGATCCTCCCCGGAGCCCACCCTGGTCGTGGTTGCCGCCCCGCCGGATGTCACGGCGGCCACGGTTTCGCGGGCCCTGCGTGACCACCCCGCCGCCACCGTCGTGGACATCGCCAGCGTCAAGAGCTCCATCCTGCGCGCCCTGCAGGCAGACCCGGAGCTGGGGGAGGCCGACCTCGCGCGCTACGTGGGCACCCACCCGATGGCCGGACGCGAGAAATCCGGGCCGGCCGCGGCCCGCGGCGAGCTGTTCACCGCCATGCCGTGGGTCATCTGCGCCCATGCTGGTTCCGCCCAGGACAGCGTGCGCATCGCCGGATCGCTGGCCATCGACCTGGGCGCGACCGTGCACCGGCTCGACGCCGCCGACCACGACGCCGCCGTCGCCCTCGTCTCGCACTTCCCGCAGATCGCCTCCTCGCTGCTGGCCTCCCGGCTGATGAACGCCCCGGCACACGCCCTGGCCCTGGCCGGAAACGGACTGCGCGACACCACCCGGATCGCCGCCTCGGATCCCCGACTGTGGATCCAGATCCTCAGTCACAACGCCCCCGAGCTCGTGGGGATCCTGCACGGGCTGCGCGAGGACCTCAACCGCCTCATCGGCACCCTGGAGAACCCGCAGGGTCCCGGCGCCCTGTTGGACCTGGCCGAGCTCATGGGCGAGGGCAACGCCGGGCAAGCGCGCATCCCGGGCAAGCACGGGGCCCCGCCGCAGGCCTTCGCCGTGGTCACCGTCATCGTCGACGACAAACCGGGGCAGATCGCCCGGCTGCTCACCGATGTCGGCGAGGTCGGCGTCAACCTGGAGGACCTGCGGATGGAACACTCCTCGGGCCACCAGGTCGGCATGGTGGAATTGTCGGTGCTGCCGGGGCGCAGCGTGGAATTGACCGAAGCCCTCATGGAACGTTCGTGGAAGGTAGTGCAGTAAGTGGAAAATCTCGTGGTGGCCATCGACGGCCCCTCCGGCAGTGGCAAGTCCTCCGTTTCCAAGGAGGTGGCCCGCCGGCTGGGCGCCG
>Ga0134125_10007367_pt1 | contig 12410 bp, 12 predicted proteins | sample KB31751_FD_96464 | JGI IMG/M metagenome (GOLD analysis project Ga0134125, IMG submission 96464) | Terrestrial soil microbial communities with excess Nitrogen fertilizer from Kellogg Biological Station, Michigan, USA - KB3-175-1 | ecosystem: Environmental > Terrestrial > Soil > Unclassified ... | reverse complement strand
GTTATAGTTGTTGATTTTTTATTGTTTTTATTTTGATATTACAATCAAGCGGGCTCTGTTCACTTGGATTTTATAAGGGCATTTTATCTAATATTTTGAATTTATAACTTTTAGAATTTATTCTTGCTATATCCCTCTTAAAATTTACACAATTATATTATTTTCTTGTTAGTCTTTTTCTATAGAGTATTAGATAAAAGAAAACTTATTTCTTAAATGAACAGAGCCATCAAGCGATATTAATTTTTTATATATGTGCATATTTCCTCGATTGACCGTTATAAAACTATGCTAGTGATTATTTTGGTATTAAATTTATTGAAAATAAATTTAATATATGTGTAATAATAATATGTTTAATGTCTGTATTATTCCAAGATCGAAAAAGCGCTGGAGAAGAATTAACAGACAAAATAAAAATATATTTGCAGCAATCGGAAAATATAGATTTTAATGAATTAGCAATTACAAAAATAAAAGACTCTTTATTGATCTTGGTAATTCCAAGAGGTGGTATTATATTGGGTGATATAATTGCATCAAATTTGCATTGTAATATTGATATTGTAGTTTCAAGGAAAATAGGAGCACCTTCTAATAAGGAACTTGCAATTGGTGCAGTTATGCCAGATGGAATTTACTTTATAAATGAACATACTGTGAGAATGCTTGATATATCAAAAAGTTATATCCAAAGTGAAGTAGAAGTTCAAAAGAAGGAGATAGAAAGAAGACTAAAGGAGTTTAGAGGGAGTACAGAATATGATAATATTTTAAAAGAAAAAATCGTGATTTTGGTAGATGATGGAATAGCAACAGGATCTACAATACTTGCAGCAGCTAGATGGATTAAAGAAAGAAAAAATGAATGTAAAAAACTAATAGTAGCAGTACCTGTTGCTCCATCTAAAAGTGAAACAGTTACAATGTTAAATCAGATTGCAGATAAAGTTATTATTTTGTATATGCCTGAAGAATTTTATGCTGTTGGCCAATTTTATAAAAAGTTTGATCAGATTAGTGATAATGAAGTAAAATCAATACTTGATAAATATAGTAAAATATGAACTACATAGTTTGATTTTTTTATTAAGAATTAGAGTTTCCAATTTTAAATCACTATGATATTATATTAATCTGATCCTTTAATTTTGGTTAATGTATTTTTTTATGGTTTGCTTTATAATATTTGATATTTTCAATATGAACAAAAATTTGTATCCTTTTTGGTTTTTCTATTTTTTATGGATAAAAAAAATATATATATATGAATGTTTTATTTTTTTAATCTTGTATAGTAAAAGTTGTTTTAGACTGTTTTGACTTTTTTAATATTAAGACAGGATTAAAGTAAATATATGAAGTAAAAGCAAATCAAATAAAAAGATGATAATTTCTTATTTATTATTATTGTAATTAGATGAAAATGATTCTTTAGGTAAAATATTTGACAAACACATCGAGTATGAATTTAAAAAAAAGACGTTGATAAGAATATGACTACAATGACAATCAAACCTTATGTACATCTTGTTCCGTTTTAACCGGGGAAATAAGCTACAAAAATGTATATAATTTTTATAAAAATCATTTTATTGGCAAAACGTCAAAAGATACAACGATAATTCGTATATCTGTACTGCAGATAAATATCAAGTTGTAGATGGTTTTATTTTGTGCTTTACACATGACGCCAAAATTGATTTTATGTTGCCTGAAATTCCTCCAGGAGCGAGATATATAGATCTTTTACATGTAGTGGTTATGAATTTGAAGATGATATAATAGCCCTGAATACATCTATGGAATCAGGCATCACTTTTAGCACAAATATGGCTTGTTACTAGTAAAGATCTGCCTATATCTGAAATTAACAGGCAAAGATACTTGTTGATTTGGTTACAAAAAAGGGTGATAATGAACAAAAAGAAGTCATTTAAAAAGATTTAATTACTTTCTATGGCTCTGTTTACTTGGATTTTATAAGGACATTTTATCTAATATTTTGAATTTATAACTTTTAGAATTTATTCTTGCTATATCCCTCTTAAAATTTACACAATTATATTATTTTCTTGTTAGTCTTTTTCTATAGAATGTCAGATAAAAGAAAACTTATTTCTTAAATGAACAGAGCCCATTCTATAGTTTAATTAAAAAAGTAGCTTATTTTCAACTATTTTTCTATGATGATGAATTAGTTGTAACTATGTCATTTAAAAGATTGTAAATTTATGCGATTATGATAAAGAAAAATTGCGCTTGTAAATTTTAAAATGATGTTTAATAAATACAATATTAATAATAATATTAATTTGATATGGGATTTATTGGATATTGGGCTTCGCAAGAGCAATATTCTATGCATAGTTTAATTAAATTTGTAATAGAAGCTGAAAAAGGTGGTTTTACCGCAACCATGACCAGTGACCATTTCCATCCTTGGTGGCATGATAATGGATATGGTAATTTTACATGGGTTTGGTTAACAGCAGCAGCAGAAAGGACAAAGAATATGAAATTTGTTACTGGGGTTACATCGCCAGTTTATAGATATAATCCAGCAATAATTGCACAAGCTTTTGCTTCTATTGATGTACTATATCCTGGACGAATTGGTCTTGGACTTGGTACAGGTGAGGCAATGAATGAGGTTTCTGTAGGTTTTAATTGGCCTTCTTCTGAAATTAGGCTAAAGAGAACCATAGAAGCAATACAAATAATAAAAAAATTATGGAATAAAAAAGAACAACAACACCAAGAAAAAGAAGAAGAAGAAAACAGTAAAGAAACAAATCAAAAAGATTTTGATCTTTTAAATAAAAGCGATATGGATGAAGAGGGCTTTGTTACTTTTAAAGGTGAGTACTATAAGACAAAAAGTGCCAAGTTATATACTCCTCCTTCTAAAAATATTCCTTTATATCTTGCTGCTTCAGGACCCGAAACAATTAAAACTGCAGCTAGATATACTGATGGATTAATTACTATTTCAAAACCTAATAAAGTGAAAGAAATGTTTGATCTGTTTGATAAAACGGCTATCGAAGCAAATAAGAAATCACAGACTCTCCAAAAGATTGGTAAACCTATGATTTCTTATTCTGAAGATTATGATAAAGCATTCAAATCTTCAGAGTTTTGGCGAGCTGGTCAAATAGAACAAGTATTTGATATCGATGTAAATCATCCAAGAGCGTTGCAACAAAAAGCAAAACAAGAGGTTTCAGATGAAAAGTTAAAAGAATCAATATTAATAGTTACCTCTATATATGATTTAATTAAACCGCTGGAAGAATATTTCAATGCAGGATTTACACAAATATATTTACATAGTACTAGTCCAGATGAAATGGACTTTGTACAAAAGTTTTGTACCGTAGTGTTGCCTTACTTTAAGGATAAGAACAATAAATGACAAAAATACTAATACATTATATTTTATATTGGTTTTTTTAAAGTCAAGTAATATTATACCATATTTGTATAAAAGTTGTTGTTTCTATTTTAAAAAAATAGTTTAATTATTAATAGTGTTTATTAGAAGATTACCCGATAATATGGTATAAAATATCTTGGATTCAAATATATTAATTGGTTGTTCTGGTTGGAATTATAATGATGATCAAGATAAAGGGGGATGGTTAAATGTATTTTATCCTGATACAAAAACTAAAAAACTAAGGTTTTATTCACAATTTTTTAATACTGTTGAAATGGATTCTACTTTCTATAAGGAATTTTACCTTAAAATGAACAAGGGTTTGTTTATGGGCCTTTGCAAAGCTACTCCAGATAATTTTAAATTTTCAATTAAAGTTCCAGAAATAATTACTCATGAAAAAAGATTAGATGTAGAAAAAAATGTGATTTATGATTTTTTAGAGTTTCTTGATAAGATATCTCCTCTTAAAAATAATAATAAATTAGGAACAATAATTATTCAATTGCCTCCAAGCTTTACAATTAAAGAATTTGCAAAAACTGAAGTATTTCTTGATAGATTGACTTCATTGGTAATCGATAGTAATGGAGATCTAAACCATAATTTTTACTCTATAGAATTTAGACATCCTTCTTGGAATACTGAAGGAACATTCGAGATGCTAAAACATTATAATATTGCCTCCGTGATTACGGATTCTCCATCTAAGGAAAACTTGGGTTTTTTATCAGATGAAACTAATATTGTAACTAATACTCATGCAATAATAAGAATGCATGGAAGAAATGACAATAAAAATCATTATTGGTATGATTATCTGTATTCTGAAAAAGAATTAATTCCTTGGGTAAATAAAATAGAAAAAATAAAAGAACAGGCAAATTCTGTTTTTATATATTTCAATAATCATTATGGAGGTAAAGCAATTGTTAATGCTCTCCAATTCAAAAAATTATTAGATAATACTTCTATATCAGAAAGTGAAGCAGCTACCTTAGAAAAAGCCAAAAGGTTTTTTCTAAATGATTAAAATCTGATAGTAATGTGATATAAATCAATTAATATTATAGTTATCAATAGGATTTATTTTTATATTGTTTTTATTATTGGTCTTGTTATTTTTTTAGTAGTTTTACATATAATTTTATATTTAAATTCAGTTTATTGCTTTGTTCTTTTTACTATGAAAATAAATACATACATCATTTAAGATCTTACAGTGTATCATTATGTTCAAATGCATATACCTTAGTATTATAATTATAAATATGTATTAATTGTATAATACTTGTTAACATGCCTAGATCAAAACGTTCTGAGTTGATCACCCTAAGAGTAGATCTGGTTAAAGAATTAAAGGAAAAATGGATTGAAGAGCGAAAAAAATCGCCTTTTGTTAATGAACACTTTGGAGGTTTTGTTAATGATCTACTTCATGATATATTGGAAAAAGATGAATTTCTAAAGCACTATGCTCCATTTTTATCTGAAGATGGTTGCAGTAGGGATACTATATACATTAAAGATTTTAAAGAAAACAAAACTGCTGAAGTTCATCTTAATAATAATAGGCTTTATTGTTCATTATGTGAATCTTTTTCATGTTTTCACATTCAATTTGTAATGGCCATACCAAGAGTAGCAAAACTAAATCCTTTACATAAGCCAATAATGGATGATGATGAAGTTGAAAGGGATGGTCAAAAAGCAAAAAAAATAATTCGAAAAAAAAGATCAGCATAACTCATATTTTTATCTAAAAAAATTAAATTTTATAAATTTAGACTAGGGAAATATAATTTTAAAATTTAATTTATATTTACTATGGGGGTATCATTTTATTTTATTATGCTGTAAAGAAATGATAGTGATGCATTTTGTATATAAAGGACTTTGGATTTCCATTTTTGCTTTTATTTCTTCTTTTTCATGTTCTTGTTATTTTTTTACCTTAAAAGATCTACAAATTCATATGTCTTGCTTTGAGTGTCAAACAATATTATTCTGCCAATTTCAGAAAATGCTCCAGATAAACTAATACTCTTCCTATGTGCAGATCCTGGATTTAAAATTAATGTGTTGTTATTGTTGTCGTCTTTTTCTATTTTCCCAGAATTATTAGGTTCCCTTTTATGGGTATGCCCACATATAAATACATCGTACTTTTTACTGAAGATAATTCTTTCTTTTATCTCTTTGTCAGTACCATGATATATTCCAAATTTTATATTGTCGATTTCTATTTCTCCAATCTCTCCTTTTAATTCTCCATTTACATCAATAAACGATTTTAAAATTCCATTTCTTTCACCATCATTATTTCCAAAAACTCCAATTAATTTGGCATTTAGTTTTGAAAATTCTTTAATTATACCCGGAAAGATATAGTCTCCTGCATGAATTACATATTTTACTTCATTTTGATTAAATATTTGTATAGCTTCTGAAACATTTTCTATATCATCGTGGGTATCGGATATTATGCCAATTTTCATCTAATAGATACAAAAAATTATTATTTTAGTTTTTCTAACAAAAAATAAAATATGCCTTTAAATATATTTAATATAGATTTAAAGAATAAGAAAAAGACAAGTGTTTGAAACATAAATGTGTTTTTTTATCAATATATTTTTTATTATATGATTTAAAGACCAATAACAAATATTAATTAAATATCGTTTTTTTATTTAAAAAAATAAAAATTACTTCGAGTTTTTATTTATTTTTATTTGGTATTTGTTGAATTATATTTATTTTCCCATTGGAATTGCATTGTTGTTTATAATTCTGTGATCTGGGGGTTGTTGTAATCCTTCTGTGGAAATACCTGTTGGAGAAATAGGTGAAGTAGGAGGTTCTTTGGCAAAATTATTTGCCGCTGTAGAATTTAGTGCAATTGCCGATCTATCTATTGAAGTGCTGATGTTACTGTTTGTGGTATTATCTACAACTGTTGTCTTGGTATCATTGGAAGTAGAATATGGAATAACTACATCTCCTATTATTGTAGTTGAACTACCTTGTTTACTATTCATTTGGGCATATGCAACTGACTCTGACATGTATTTTATGGAGATATTGTTTCCAATAGTTAATAATTGGATGGCAAAAAATGCTGCACCTGTAGCCACTGCAGCTATCAATGTAATTGTAAATAATGATATTGTGAATGATTCTGTGCTAAATGGCATTCTTTTATCTTTTTTTTGATTTTTGATTTTCATTTTTACTCGCCTCTTTAACCTTAATGTACTATTAGCTTTCCTACCATGTTAAAGTGGTTTTCAAGGGCTGCCTCAGGAGCTGAACAGAATGAGGTACATCTAAATGTAAAGGTCCCAGGTTTGTCTGCTATAAACTCTACAGTTTGTTGTGTTCCTTTGAGTAGAAATGCATTGACATTATAACCTTCAATTCCAAATCCATGTCCATTATATAGAGCTACCTCATCTTGAGCAGTTGTAAAATGTAATCTTACTAAATCTCCTTTATTTACTTCTATAATGTTAGGTGTAAATCTCCATGATTCAGCTTTCATGTTGATATCTTTGATTTTTCCATTAGATGTTCCATTACTAGTAGGTTGGGTGATTTGGGTTGTAGTAGTAGTATTGTTTGGACTTACAGTAACATTAAGATCTGCTTGTCTAATTACTTTTGGTTCTATCATAAAGTTTGGAGAACCTGTTTGTTGACCATAAATAAAGTTAATATGATAAGTTCCCGCCTTTGAAAATACATATTCAAATTCTATAACACTTCCATGACCATGATTGTTTGGAAATACAGCGACAGGCTGGCCAGTTGGATCAGTTATTGCAATTCGGAGATCACTGTGCCAAAGCCAAGTTTTGGTCGGATCTTGCAAGAAATTTAAAACAAACAGAGTTGGTTTTCCTACCGTGGGGTTCTTTGGTACCATTGCTAAATCTAAAATATATGGAGGTTGGTCGATTTTTTTTATAAATGCAGTATCATTTGTGAACATTCTAGTTGAATCAGGAATGGGATAGTCTTTTGCAGGTTGAGCGAAAATTTGAAACATGTTATTATTATTGGATGACCCATAAACTAAAGCAAAACTTATTCCTATCAAAAAAAGTATTAGAGCAGCTGAGTTAGGAAAAGGTTTAGTTTTTTTAAGATATTGATTATATATAGTTGTGTTTTTTTTCATTTTTTATCCTCTCTTTTATTAAAATCAATCATTAATTATCATTATTATCAAAAAAGGTTAAATAGATATGGATATTTAATAATTTAAATAAAATTTTAAAAAATTTTTTAAATAAATGTATGTTATTTAAATATTTTATTATGTAAACTATGACAATGACATATTCTGATACTGACGATGATCATAAAGATAAATACAAATACAAACCTTTTATCTATAACAAAAAGATAGTCGACTTACATTCTAATAAACAAATTGTTTCAATGTTTATGGCAACACTATTAATACTATCTACATTTACTGTTTCTTTATCTTTATCTTTTGATAATTCGAATGCATTTGGTGCTGGTATACGTCCACCTGAACCGTTAATTCCTCAAGGATTGATTAACTTTGATAAAAAACCTTCCACCAATGTTTTTAATATACTGCCTGGATATAAAATAGAACCTGTATTATGGAACTTGACTTTACCAAGTACAGTTACATTTGATGATAATGGTAGTATGTATATTGCAGAAGCAGGTTATTCCTATGGTGGTTTTCATCCAACACCTCGAATACTTAAAATGGACTCTATGGGAAATGTTTCAGTTGTAGCTGATAGACAATTAAATGGACCAATTACTGATATTGAATTTGATAAGAAAAATGCTACGTTGTATACATCACATAAAGGAATAATTTCCTCAGTTGATCTTACAGGAAGAGTAAAAGATCTTATAGTTGATTTACCAAGTATGGGCGATCATCATAATAATCAAATAGCCTTTGGACCTGATGGTAGAATATATTTTGGACAAGGTACTGTAACTAATACCGGTGTTGCAGGAGAGGATAGCTATGCATATGAATGGCTAAAGACTTCACCTGAACTTCATGATATTCCAGCTCAAAATATTACTCTTACAGGGCAAAATTTTCAAACAATTAATCCTCTAACACCTCAAAATCTGCATGACTATGCTACAACGGGTGCCTATGTTCCATTTAATCATTCTACAGTTAATGGTCAAGTAATTAACGGAGATGTAAAATGTAGCGGTTGTATTATTAGTGCAAATGCAAATGGAACAGATTTAAAAGTACTAGCATGGGGATTACGTAATCCTTATGGTTTGGCCTTTACCTCAGACGGAAAGAATCTTTTAGTAACAAATAATGGAGCTGATGAACGAGGAAGTAGACCAATAGCAAATGATTTTGATAAGGTTTATAAAATAGATTTGACCAATTCATCTGGTTCTCCAAAATATTTTGGTTGGCCTGATTATTTTAATAATTCTGAATCTGTAAATAATAATTCTAAATTTTTATCTGATAGCTCTCCAAATGATAAACTTCCTAAATTTTTGATTAAAGATCATCCTTCTATAGGAAAACCATTGTCACTTTTGGGCGAGGGAGTAGCTGTAACTCAGCTAGCAGTTTCCAAAAATAATAGTTTTGGATTTCCTGGTATGGCATTTGTAGGTGAATTTGGTACTGCAGCACCTTTGATTCATCCATTTGCTCAACTAACACAAAAGATGCCTGGATTTACACCCGTAATAGTAGGACAAAAAGTGTTATTGCTTGATCCTAAAACAGGAAACTTCTCTGACTTTATATCTTTAAAAAACATCGATAAGAATTTCAGGCCCATAGGAGTTAAATTTAATCCACAAGGTGATGCATTATATATTATTAGTAATGGACGATTTGAAATAACTACGGATGTTCCTGGCCCATTCTCTGGAGTAGATCATTATAAAACTGGAAAAGGTCTTTATCCGTTTGCATCTTTACATGCAACGGCTTGGCCATATGCAAATACAGGGATTATTTGGAAAGTAACTAAAATTCAGAATGATAATAATGTCTCAAATAATGATATAGCTAGTAATACCAGTAATACTGTTGGTATATATAGCAAAAATATTAATGTAAATACAGGAAATAACAATACGATACCAAATTCACCAAATGCTCCAATGACTTCTACTCAATAAATAATTAGATCAATTTAAAAAAATCATTTTAATTTTATTTTATTTGTCGAAAATGAATTAAACCGAAATTAAATAATATATATATGTGTGTGTATGTTTTTGAAATTTAATTTATAGTTATTATTGTATTGTAAATAAAATTGAAATGGATGTTATATTCAAATAATGGATTTTAATAATTTTATTTTTTCTTTTTTATTTTACATTGATTTGTGTTATTTATGATCATTCTTTTTATATTAAATGAATTTATCATTGGAGTAATTATTAGCAAAGGAATACTAAGTGATAAAAACAAAACATAATAGTTAACGGTAAAAGAAGCTATAGTGGTAGCCAGAGAGCCAGATAAAATACTGAATAAATAAAATGATGCACAAGTAGGACATGCTGTAAATAAGCTTGTAGTTGCACCAAGAATACCTAAGAATTTAGCCCCATTTTTGAAAACAGGCGATATAGATGTTTTTTCTGTTCTCTTTTTTTCTGAAATATATGCTTTAATTGCATAAATGGATGAAATGACATTTAATCCTACCAGGGTAGAAATTATTAATATAATAATAATATTTATAGGAATAATTAATATTCCAACATTGTCGTTTAAATATATTGATATTGAAGGCGTGTATCCAACAGGACCATACTGCATCATAATTATAGTAGGAAATTTTTCAATTCCAGACATATGGGTTATGCTTCCATCAAAACGAATGATTAATGTACTAGATATTAAAGCATAAAAAAGCCCATATGTTATGGTGATTGGTAAAAAGAAAAAAGAAGATGATTTATCTGTTATCATATTAAATAAAATTTTCCATAAGGAAATGGGTAAGTATTCTTTATCTTTATGGGATAAAGGATTTGATTTAGAAATTGTTGATGATGATGCATTAGATGGGAAGGATGTTGATAATGTACTTGGTATATTTGTTGATTTATATCCTGGTTCTTTATATTTTAAAGCCAAAAGATTAATTGTTTTTCGAATGGCAATTATTTCAATAACAATACTCGATACAAATATGATATAGAAGATATAGCTTGATGATTGAATCCATTGAGAATTTTCACTAGTTATTACATTTGGAAGAGATAATGGATAGTATAAAATATTGGAGATTAGTATTACGATGCCTACTAATATTAATATTATTGGCAAAATTATTTTGGTGGATCTTTTAATTTTATTCAATCATATAAAATATGCTAGAAAGGTATTTATCATATTAATATTTTTATATTGAGGTAATGGCTCTGTTAACTTAGAGTTTTATAACTATTTTTCAATTTATCGAATGCTTTCTCAAAAAAAATTTCAAAAACTTATGTAAAATTGAACTTTAATTAGGATAAAAATGAATAAATCATTATCTAATCATTACATTTAGATGATGGTTAAAATAAATGTGATTTATTTTTCTTTATTGTGATTCATTAGTTGATGATGATGATGATGATGAATCGACAACTGTTGCTGATTGTATCTTTGGCCACAACTTTGCTAACATTTCAGGCGAATTGGTCTTTATCCATTCAACCATATTCTGCTCATCTTTTAAATTCAGCGATAGAGGCTCTGCTGCCTTTAGAAATTCCCCTTTTGTCATTTGTGCTTTCTCTATCAGCATAAGGTAACATGAAACTTCTGCGTTTTCTATGATCAAATCATGTTCAGTCTTTTTTAACTCCCATTCGTATTTTGTCATCGAATTTTCCATCATTTTCCTTATTATATCTGGATATGATGGTAATGGCAACTCAACTTTCAGTTGAGTTGGCTCTCCTCCCATCGAAGTAATTAATTGTTGTAACCTTTTTTGATGCTCTAAACTTTCTTTTAAATGGTGTTGTATTTGTTGTTTGGCTTCTGGTATACTAATTTCTTCAATTCGAGTTGCAAGCCGTTCTATTCCTGCATTCTCGAATGCAAGGACTTCATTTAATTCTAGAATAAATTTTTTTGTTATAATATCTTCGAGATTTGATTTAGACATATTGTATTATGAATAACATGCTTTAATACAACAAGTATACATATTAAATTTCCATTTTAAAGAAGGTTTTGCAATATTATAACTATCTTTTGTTATTTTAAAAACAATCAAAAAATATGTTCATTAAAGAGATAAACACTTAATTTTTATTATCATAGTCCTTTTCTTTTAAATTGAAGTAATATTACTCAAGCATATCATCGACCATTCATTAGAACTGTAATTCTTGAAACAGTATGGGGTATAATAGCAGGCATAGTTATGTATCCTTTTCCTATGATTATTTCAAATGTTATGGGAATTCCTTCCGATAGTCTGTCAATAGCCAGAGGTATGTCAATTAGTCACAGTTATAATAATAATTTTAATTTGATATTAGGTATTGGAATACATCTGTTTACCAGTACTATTGCGGGTATTATATTTGGATTTGCGATAAAGATAATTAACAAATTCAAAATCACTACTTTTAGAAAAGGAATAAAAAGAAGGGATTATTTGGGCAATAATAATATTCTTGATATTATATATTCCTACAACCATGATCATTGTAAAACCCAATATATTGGAGATTATACGTCAAGGTAACCCAACTCACAATAATTTACAGAATCAACAAATATTTAGACAAATGATTATTCCTTTATATGGTTTTTGATTTATTGCACACATATACTCAATAACATTAATTCGTAGATCTCACCAGATACTTTTTGATATTTAAATTGAATCTCCTCGTTCTATAATATTGAGAAACCATATTCCTAAGTGATTGAAAGTTTGGATAGTAATTT
>Ga0134125_10007366_pt1 | contig 12413 bp, 12 predicted proteins | sample KB31751_FD_96464 | JGI IMG/M metagenome (GOLD analysis project Ga0134125, IMG submission 96464) | Terrestrial soil microbial communities with excess Nitrogen fertilizer from Kellogg Biological Station, Michigan, USA - KB3-175-1 | ecosystem: Environmental > Terrestrial > Soil > Unclassified ... | reverse complement strand
CTGATCGCCGACGTCGACGGCACGCTCGTCACGCAGGAAAAAGTGCTGACCGCACGCGCGCGCGATGCCGTCAAGAAGCTGCGTGAGGCCGGCATCGCGTTCGCCATCACCAGCGGCCGTCCTCCACGCGGAATGAGCATGCTCGTCGGCCCGCTCGAGCTCACCACGCCGATCGCGGCGTTCAACGGGGGCTTGCTGGTCAACCCCGATCTGTCGCCGATCGAAGAGCAGACCCTTCCTGGCGCGATTGTGGCGCAGGTCATCGAGACCATCGTGCGCCACGAGCTCGACGTCTGGGTCTATCGCGGCGCCGATTGGTTCGTGCGCGATCCCAAGGCGCCGCACGTCGACCGAGAGCAGTGGACGGTGAAGTTCGCGCCGACGGTGGTGCCGAGCTTCGACAAGCTGCAGGAGCACGTCGTCAAGATCGTCGGCATCAGCGACGATCTGGCGCTGGTCGCGCGCTGCGAAGCCGACGTGCGCAAGCAGTTCGGCGACCACGTCTCGGCGGCGCGCTCGCAGCCCTACTACCTCGACGTCACGCACCCCAACGCCAACAAGGGCGCCGTCGTCCGGCGTCTGTCCGCGCTCCTGAAGGTCCCGGCCGAGCAGATCGCGACCATCGGCGACATGCCGAACGACGTCCTCATGTTCGCGCTCAGCGGCCTCAGCATCGCGGTCGGCAACGCCAGCCTCGAAGTCCAGCGCGCGGCGCGCCGTGTCTCGACGTCGAACGAGGATGAAGGCTTCGCCAATGCCGTCGAGCGCTACGTGCTGCCGCGGGGCGAATCGGCCTTCGGTCGAACCGCGATCGAGTAGATCCTTCTCAGTGCTGGGTGCCCGGCTGTTGCTGCTCGCCCTCGAGCGTGTGGAGAACGCTGACCGGCCCCTTGAGAACGAGCGTATCCGTCACGTTCTGGATGAAGTCGCAAGGGATGTCCAATCGGGCGGCGCGAAACGTGCCGTGCGCGGCTCCGATCTCTTCGGCAACATCCTTGTTGAGCTTGACCCGCAGGGCCAGGACGCGCCAAGACTCGGCATCGAGTACCAAGGCGGCGACCTCGCCGATCAGGCGTCCATTCGAATCAATGACCGAGCGGCCGCTCAGAGACTCCTCGTAGACGATCCGCATCGCCCTGGCCTCCTTCCCTTTCGTTTCATAAGCAGCATCAGTGCCAGCAGGCTGGGCCGCGGCCCGCTCAGCCGGCGGCCCGTCGCTCACGAAGAAGCCGACGAAACTCCCGCCAGACGAGCCACACGATGACGGCGTCGAAGACGGTGAACAGGCCGAGCGCGATCGAGTGCGTGCCGACGAGCCGGTAGCATTGATAGGCGATGAACAGGAGCAAGCAACCGATGAGCGTGGGATAGGCCCATAGTCTTCGCCGCAGCAGCGCGATGACGAGCACCACCTTGACGATCCCGTGCGCCAACAGGTACGCCGCCGAGAACAGGCGTGTGCCGTTGCTGTAGTGGTGCGCCCAGGCGACTGCGTGGGTGGCGATGAAGTCATGCGGATCCTCGGCGAGCTCATCCACGGTGAGGAACCGCACCAGGGCAATCAGCATGGCGGGACGAACGATCCAGACCGCGACTGCCCCGAGGATCTCCAGCACCCCGTCGATGAGCTTGAGAATGACGCCGACCTTGAACGCCTTCCTCTCGATCGGCGTGGGTGCTGGGGCTGTCGAGGATCCGCGCACGCTAGAAGAGCTGCCGTTGCGGCGCATCTGCGCTCTTTATCGACACCGATATAGGGGAGGCCAGGGGGTTGGTTTGATATATCCCCTTGCGCCGTCCTCCTTTCTGCCTACGAGTTCCGCCTATACTCGTGACGGACGATTCGACCAACCGCAGCGTGCAGGTCAGGCTCGGGCTTCCCCTGCAGACGCGAGCGTGTCTGTTCGACCTCGACGGCGTGCTCACGCAGACGGCGAAGATTCACGCTGCAGCGTGGAAGCAGATGTTCGACGCCTATCTGCGCACACGCGCGGCAGCGACGGGCGAGGCGTTCGTGCCGTTCGATCCAATTCGCGATTACGATCTGTACGTCGACGGCAAACCGCGGGCGGATGGTACCCGGTCATTTCTGAATTCGCGCAATATCCGCCTTCCCGAAGGAGAACGCAGCGACCCTCCGACGGCCGAAACTATCTGCGGCCTCGGAAACCGCAAGAACGAGATCCTGCTCGGGCTGCTCCGCGACGAAAAGGTCGCCGCTTACGATGGCTCGGTGCGATATCTTCACGCCGTGCGCGACGCGGGGCTGGCGACGGCGGTGGTGTCGTCCAGCGCCAACTGCCAGGCGGTACTCGCGTCTGCCGGAATCGCCGATCTGTTCGACGCGCGCATCGACGGCATCGTCGCGCGCGAAGACCAGCTCGCGGGCAAGCCGGCGCCTGATACGTACCTCGCCGCCGCGCGCGCCCTGTCGATCCCGCCGTCGGCCGCCGCCGTCTTCGAAGACGCGCTCGCCGGGGTCGAGGCGGCCCGGGCCGGCCGATTCGGTTACGTCGTCGGCGTCGATCGCGTGGGACAGGCGGCGGAGCTTCGTCGCCACGGCGCCGATATCGTCGTCACCGATTTGGCGGCGCTCATGCAGAGCCCATGATCAAACATCCGGCATTTCGCGTCGAGCCGTGGGCGCTGCACGAGACCGAGCTGTGCCTCGACATCCTCGCCCAAACCGAGTCGCTGTTCGCGCTCTCCAACGGCCACATCGGGCTGCGCGGCAACCTCGACGAAGGCGATCCGCACGGCTTGCCGGGCTCGTATTTGAACGGTCTCTACGAGCTTCGCCCGCAGCCGTACGCCGAAGCGGGATTCGGCCTGCCGCAGTCGGGACAGACGCTGATCAACATCACCAACGGCAAGCTCTTCCGGCTGCTCGTCGATGATGAGCCGTTCGATGTGCGTTACGGAGAATTGCGCGCGCACGATCGGGTCCTCGACCTGCGAGCGGGAACGCTGACCCGCAAGGCCGAATGGATGTCCCCGGCGGGCCGGACCGTGCGGGTCACTTCGACCCGGTTGGTGTCGTTCACCGAGCGGGCCATCGTCGCCATCTCGTACGAAGTCGAGCCGCTCGACGGGCCGGCCAAGATCGTCGTGCAGTCGGAGCTCGTCGCCAACGAAGAGATGCCGTCCATCGCCGGCGATCCGCGCGTCGCCGCCGTCCTGCAGGCACCGCTGCAAGCGGAGGATCAGTCGTGCCACGATCACCGATCGACGCTCATCCATCGAACCAAGCGCAGCGGTCTACGGTTGGCTGCCGCGATGGACCACGACATCAGCGGTTCGCCCAAGCTTCACGTTGCGTCGGAAGTGCTGGCCGACTCGGCTCGCGTTTCGGCGATCGATGCGCTCGAGCCCGGAGAGCGGCTTCGCCTCGTCAAGCTCGTTGCCTACGGCTGGTCCGGCGAGCGGACGGTTCCCGCGCTGCGGGCTCAAGTCGCAGCCGCGCTGGCGGCGGCGCGCCAGACGGGGTGGGAGCAGCTCCTGGCCGATCAGCGACGGTACCTCGAACATTTCTGGTCGTGCGCAGACGTGGAGATCGACGGCGACGCCGAGCTGCAGCAGGCGATCCGCTTTGCGCTGTTTCATGTCCTTCAGGCCGGCGCGCGCGCCGAGCGGCGCGCGATCCCTGCCAAGGGCCTGACCGGCACCGGCTACGATGGGCACACGTTCTGGGACGCCGAGACGTTCGTGTTGCCGGTGCTCACGTACACGCTTCCGTGCGCGGCGGCCGATCAGCTGCGTTGGCGCCACGAGACGCTCGCCATCGCCGAGCGCCATGCGCGCGAGCTCGGCCTTCGCGGCGCTGCATTTGCCTGGCGCACGATTCACGGCGAGGAGTGCTCGGGCTACTGGCCGGCGGGCACCGCGGCGTTTCACGTCAACGCCGACATCGCCGACGCGGTGATTCGCCATGTCGATGCCACCGGCGACGAGCGCTTCGACCACGACATCGGCGTCGACCTCCTCGTGCAGACGGCGCGACTGTGGCGCTCGCTCGGGCACGACGACGTGCAAGGCGCGTTTCGCATCGACGGCGTCACCGGCCCCGACGAGTACAGCGCCGTCGCCGACAACAACGTGTACACGAACCTCATGGCGCAGCGGAACCTGCGCGGCGCCGCCAGCGCGGCGCAGAGGCACGAGGACAAGGCGCGCCAGCTCGGCGTCACGCCCGAGGAGATCGCCGCCTGGCGCGCGGCCGCCGATCGCATCCTCATTCCGTACGATCGCGATCTCGGCGTACACCCGCAGGCGGAGGCGTTCACCACGCACGAGGCGTGGAGCTTCACCGCAACCAAGCCCGATCAGTATCCGTTGCTGTTGCACTTCCCCTATTTCGATCTCTATCGAAAGCAGATCGTCAAGCAGCCCGACCTCGTCCTGGCGATGCACCTGTGCGGCGACTCGTTCACGCTCCAGGACAAGACGCGCAACTTCGATTACTACGAGCGGATCACCGTGCGTGACTCGTCGTTGTCGGCCTGCACCGAGGCCGTGCTCGCGGCCGAGGTCGGCTGTCTCCCGCTGGCGCTCGATTACGTCGCCGAGGCGGCGCTGATGGACCTGGAGGACCGCGAGCACAACGCGCGCGATGGGCTGCACATCGCATCCCTGGCCGGAGCGTGGATCGGCGTGGTCGCGGGCTTGGGCGGCATGCGCGACCACGGCGGCACGTTGGCGTTCGCGCCGCGGCTGCCCGACGGCCTCGCGCGACTGTCGTTCAAGCTGATGCGACGTGGCCAGCGGCTCCGCGTCACGGTCGGCCCGAGCGCTGCCACGTACGAGCTCATGGACGGCGGCGGCGGCACCCTCGAGCTCGTGCATCATGGAGAGCGATTCACGCTGACCGGCGCGGCGCCGGTCGAGCGGCCCATCTCGCCCCGTTCGCCGCGGCCGGCGCCGCCCCAACCACCGGGACGCGAGCCGCGGCGCCGGTTGGAAAAGAGAGCGCAGTAGCGCCCACCGACGGGCGGGGCCGTGGGCTGATCGAGCACGGCAAGCGCTCCCCGACCGTGCGAGCTCAGTCGCGCGGCGCGGCGGCCTCACGCAAGGGCGCACGGTCGCCGAGAAGCGGTAGGCGCACCGTGAGCCGCGGTCGTGGCGCACGCGGGGCGGTGCGCGCCTGGACGATGCTGGCGCGCAGCCGCGGCAGCACCTCCTCGTCGGTGAAACGAACCATGTGCTCGGCGTTGATCGCGAGGCCGACCGCGCGCCGGAAGCGACGCGGAGTGCGCCACAGCGCGCGCGCCAGAAACCGCCAGTACGATCCCCGACGGCGCGAACGCACTCCTTGCTGCCATAGCGACCGCACCAGGCAGCCGAGCGCAAAGCCGGTGGGCAGGCGGAAACGGGACGCATCGACCGGGCGCAGCGCGAGGGAACGAAGCGCCCGCGCGTAGAAGCCGTCGCAGGAGTAGATTTCCGCGAGCAGCCGAGCGTATCCCTCGAGCAGCTTCCCTTCGTCGAGGACGGTGACGAAGTTCGTGCGCATGAAGTTGTCGCCGTCGGACTCGTGGATGAGGCGTCCCTCGCGCTCGAGCCGGCGCTCGAGCTGCGTTCCCGGCAGCGCGATCAGAAGACCCACCATGGCCAGCGGAATCGGCGAGCGGCCGATCCAGACGCGCTGACGCTCGACCGCCTCGGCGTCGTCGGTGTCGAAGCCGACGATGAAACCCGCCATCACCTCGAGCCCGCGCGCGGTCAGCTTGCGCACCGCCTCCTCGGCGTCGACGGTGGTGTTTTGCAGCTTCTGGGTATGCCGCAACGCTTCTGCCGACGGCGTCTCGATGCCGATGAAGACCGAGCTGAAGCCGGCCGCGACCATCGCGTCGATGAGCGCGTCATCCGTGGCGAGATTGAGGCTGGCCTCGGTGTACAGACAGAAGGGATCGCCGTGCGCGCGCATCCAGCGCTCGAGCGGACCGAGGAGCCGCCGCGCCTCGACCTTGTTGCCGATGAAGTTGTCGTCGACGATGAACAGCGATCCGCGAAAGCCCGTGGCGTAAATGGCGTCGAGCTCGGCGAGCAGCTGCGCCGGCGTCTTGGTGCGCGCGCGGCGACCGAAGATCTCGATGATGTCGCAGAACTCGCAGTTGAACGGACAGCCGCGGCTCCACTGCACACCCATCGATTGATAGGCCGAGACCTCGAGCAGCTCGTAGCGCGGCGTCGGCGTCATTCTGACGTCGGGATACTCCGCGGACTCCAGCCGCGCGGGCAGGACGCCTCCGCTCTCCAACGCGGCCACCAACTCCGCTACCAGGCCCTCGGCTTCGCCGACGACGACGCAATCCACCTCCGCTGCCAACGCATCGGGGCTGGTCGACGCGTAGGCGCCACCGGCGACGACCCGTTTGCCGTGCGCGCGCGCGGCGCGTGCCACCGCGTGCAGAGACTCGCGCTGGATCAGCATTCCCGAGACGAAGACGACCTCCGCCCACTCCAGATCGGCGGGATCGAGCGGCCGAAGGTTCAGGTCCGCGAGCCTGACCGGCCAGCTTGGCGGAAGCAGCGCAGCGACGGTGAGGAGACCGAGCGGCGGCAGCATCGACTGCTTGCCGGTGAGCGCCAGCGAGAGCTCGGCGCCCCAATAGGTCTTGGGAAACGACGGATACACACACAACACGCGCATGAGCCTGTCGTAGGCACCGATCATCACGGATCTGTCACGGCGGCGTTACGAGTCGAGATTGCTGCTCACGTCTCTTCGGACGCGACCCTGATGAAACGGTGTAGGCAGGCCGGGGCTGACGAGCCCAGCTGCCGCGCGAGCGCTCGCCCCAGCTCTTCACAGTGCAGCTCCAGGTGATCTTCCTCGTCGCTGCTGTCGTCGTCGGTGCCGAATTCGATCCCCTCGAGCGCGTCGCCGACGATGAGCAGGTTCGCCACCGACGGCTCGGCACGGGTCGCTTCGAGCTCGTCCCGGAGATGCATCAAGCGAAAGCGACGATTCGCTGTACGCCGCTGTTCCCGACGCAGCTCGCGCACGAATTGCTCCAATTCCCCGACAACCCTAGCGCGCTCGCCCGACGGCAACTCGAGCGCCTCGGCGTGCGCGCCGAGCGCGCGTTGCGCAACCTCGAGCGGATCCATCGGCGGAAGCGCAGTCTCGATCTTGCCCATGAGCGACTTCACTTCGGCTCTGAGCGCGGGGAGAAGCTCGGGAAGAGCAGCCATGCACCCAGAGTACGCCGCTTTGGCCTGGGATGTCGGTTTCGAGAGCGATGCGGTACGCTGCCAGCGTGAGCGTCACGATCAATCAGGAGCACGCGGTACGAGACGTGATTGTCGTTGGCGCGTCGGCCGGAGGCGTACGTGCAGTCATCGAGCTGCTCTCCCGGCTCCCAGCCGATCTGCCGGCGTTCATCGGCGTCGTGATTCACCGATCGCCCGGTTCGACTTCGGACTGGTCGGAGGTGCTCGGGATGAAGACGAGCTTGCGAGTCGTCGAACCGAACGACGGCGACACCTTGACCCGCGGCGTCGCCTACATTGCGCCGGCGGATTGCCACATGACGTTTTCGCGGGATCGCATCACGCTCGACGGCAGCGCGAAGGAACATCGGACGCGGCCCGCCGTCGATCCACTCTTCATCTCGGCGGCAGCCGCCTATGGCCCACGCGTCGTCGCCGTCGTGTTGACCGGCGGCGGCCACGATGGAATGCAGGGCCTGTTGCGTGTCACGACGGCGGGCGGCCTCTCTCTGGTGCAAAAACCGTCCGAGGCTGAACACACTTCGATGCCCGAGTACGCCATCGCCCACGACCATGTCCGTGCCGCGCTCACCATCGACGAAATCGGCGACGCGCTCGTGCGGCTCGCTCGCGGAGAAGCAGTTTCCGTCGGAGCGTGAAGAGGCTACGCCGTCGAGCGCGATCGATCGATCGCCAGTGCTACAGCTTTCAATAATTCTTCCACGCCAAATGGCTTGGCGAGATAGACCGTGTTCGACGGCGGATTCAAACCTTCCGCCGCAGTGCTCGTCACAATCGCCGTCGAGGCGAGCGTCGGATCCGCGCGCAAAAGCCTGACGAGGTCCCAGCCGGACATGAACGGCATCATCAGATCGATGATCACCAATCGCGGCGCATCGGCTGCACGCAAAAGCTCGATCGCCTGCCGTCCGTCATGCGCGGCGAGCGACCGGAAGCCTTCTGCGCCAAGAACATCGACGATCGTTTCAACCGTCGTTGGATCATCGTCGACAACTACGACGGTCAATTCATCGCCCATCGCCGCCTCCCACCACCATTGCGAATTGACCTGCCGACAGGCCACCCCGGATCTTCGAGCGTATCCCGTTCCGCGGAGAGCGGCGTGAAGAAAAGCGCTGGAGGCGCGGAAATGTCGTTGCCAGTGGACCGCGTCGCGCTAGACGCGGGGTTGCGGCTTCGGCAGATCGACGGTAAAGACGCACCCTTTACCGGCGATGTTGCGCGCGCGCAGCGTGCCGCCGTTGGCCTCGACTCCGCGGCGGCTGATGGCGAGGCCCAGGCCGAGACCCGATCGATCGCTGTCTTGCTGCTCGAACGGTCGAAACAGATCCTCGATCGTCTTGGTGTGCAGACCGCCGCACTCGTCCTCTACTTCGATGAGGATCCGATCGCCGGGCGCGTGCGCCCGTAACGACACGCGGCCGTGCGCTCGCGTGAATTTGAAGGCGTTGCTCAGAAGGTTCGATACCGCCGATGCGAGGATCTGCCGGTCAGCGTCGACGGTGACGGGGCCGTCGTCGACTGCGACCGTAAGCTCGAGACCGCGCGCGTTCGCTTCCATTGCGGCGGAGACTTGCAGCTCCTCGACGAACGCGGCAAGGGGGATCCGTTCGCGTGGCACTGGAAGGCCGGCAGCCAGCCGAACCTCGGCCAGAGAGCGATCGATGAGATCGCGCAATGCGGCCATACTGCGGTCGAGCACGGCGCCGGTCGCGCCGCCGAAGGCGATCTTGCCGCTCTTGATGGCGCCGATCGCCAACGTGGCGGTGTTGAGCGAATTGCGTAGCTCGTGCGCGAGGACTCCGAGGCGTTGATTGCTGGCGCGGTCACTGTCGTCCGAGAGCCGCTGCTCGCGCTCGCGACCATACTCGGTGACGGCCCCGGCGATGGCATTGTCGAGACAGCGGGTGAGCGTGCCAAACTCCTCCATCGTGAATGGCGCGTTCGTCTCCGACGCGAGCTCGCTGACGGCCTGACACAAGTCTCCGTAGTCGTGAACCACCTGGTCGACGGTGAATCCCCGGCGCTGGAGATCATGGCCATGCTGCGCAGCCGTTCTGTCGATTTCCGATTCCGAGTCGGGATGGGCCGAAGCGGTATCGTCATCGAAGCGCAGCGCCGCGATGAGTTGATCGAGGAATTGCGGGATCCCGTGCTGCAACTCCGCTTCCGTTGGACGAGGCGCTCGTCTCGTCTCCACCTTGGCGCGGCAACGCTTGATCAGCTCGTCGCGATGGGCGCTGAGAAATTCGTGTAACACCGATTCGCTCCAGCTCGATTATGCCACGTTGGTGAGGAGCCGCGAGCACGGCGCTCGGCGAAACGCGCTTACCACTGGAAGTCTATGCGAAGAGACCTACCTTGTCTTTTGTCGCGCGATAGGGGCTGTTGGTGGCAGCGGGTCGGGCGGGAATGGAGCGAGCAGATGTTGCACGAGTTTCTCAGCGCCAATCGCGACGAGCTGGTCGCGCGCTGCCGCGTGAAGGTCGCCAAGAGGTCCGCGCCCCGGCCCACAGAGGCAGAGCTGAAGCATGGGATCCCCCAGTTTCTCGACCAATTGATCAGGACGCTCCGCATCGAGGAGAAGAGCCCTCGGTTGCACGGCGACCCCGTTTCCGCATCGTCCGCGGAAGGGAAGATTTCAGGTGGGTCAGAGCCGGGTCGTAGTCCTGCGGCGTCGGAAATCGGCCAGACCGCGGCGAAGCATGGCAATGACCTTCTCCTCAGAGGATTCACCGTCGACCAAGTGATTCACGACTACGGCGATCTCTGCCAGTCGATTACTACGCTCGCGATGGAGTCGAACGCGCCCGTCACGACGGATGAGTTTCGCACGCTCAATCGCTGCCTCGACAATGCCACTGCCGACGCCGTCACCGAATACGGCCGACAGCGCGATGAGCAGGTGAAGGCCGAGGACAACGAGCGGCTCGGCATGTTCGCACACGAGCTACGCAACCTGCTCACCACGGCGACGTTGTCGTTCAGTGCGCTCAAGCGGGGCAACGTCGCGATAGGCGGCGCAACCGGCGCCGTTCTCGAGCGCAGCATCAACGGACTGCGCGCTCTGGTCGATCGATCGCTGACCGAGGTGCGACTGACGGCAGGGATTGCCGTGCGACGGGAACGAATCCCGCTTGCCCACTTCATCGAGGAGATCCAGGTGGCGGGCGCGTTGGAGGCCAACGCGCGCGGTGTCGAGCTCACGGTCGAGGTCGCCGACGGCGGTCTCGCCGTCGAAGCCGATCGACAGATTCTTGCGTCGGCGGTTTCGAATCTTCTGAGCAACGCCATCAAGTTCACCCGCGCCAATGGTCACGTGATCCTCAAAGCGCACGCGGCGGCCAATCGGATCCTCATCGAGGTCACCGATGAATGTGGCGGCCTGTCGACGGAAAAGATCGAGGATCTGTTTCGTCCATTCGAGCAGCAGAGCTCCGATCGATCGGGCCTCGGGCTGGGACTCGCGATCAGTCGTCGCGGCGTCGAAGCGAACGGTGGAGAGCTGCGCGCACGCAGCATCGCCGGCAAGGGATGCACCTTCACCGTCGACCTGCCCACGCCTCCACGGCGAGATTGAACGCGCAGATAGTCGGCGCGAGATTCAGCGTCGGTCGCGCCCTTCGGCGTCGTGCGCCCCGCTCGACTCGAGGAAATATTGGCGCACATATGCGGCGACTTGGTTGTCGGTCGGATGATCGACCGTCTCCACGCCCACGATGCTGAGCTTCGCCGTCGAAGCGTGGGCGAGCAGGTAGTCGCGAAAGTGCAACTTGGCCGTCGACGGACCGAGGATGAGCACGCTGCCGGCTCCGCTCAGCGATTGCACGACTTCGGCAAAGAACCGGCCCTCATCGTCGGGATGATTGTGCGGCCGCGCCTCCCGCTGCGGATGCCGCGCGACATGCTCGGGAGCATGAACCGTCGATTGCTCGAACGCGGTCGCATCGACGTGAAAAACGTGTGCGTGTTGATGATCGATCCAAACTGCCACTTGTCGGTTGCTCACGTTGCACACTCACTCTCTGGGCCGTCCTCTTCCCAACATCCAATGTGCTCACGCAGCGGCGAGCGCGCCTGCTCGGTTAGTTCGCTTCCGTCCATCTACCTTCTGGCGATCCCAGAAAACAGCGCCAGGAAGAGCACGACATTGACGACGGTAATCAGAATCGCAGGCCCAGTACCTCGAAACCCATCGCAAAGGGCTGAAGCTTCGCAGTAGCCATCGATTCCTCCTCGAGGGCTCAGACGACCGACTGCGAAGAACCCTCACCATGGAATATGGGCACCATTCCGATGCGCGCCTGCTCGCTCGCATCAAATGCGACGACAATTCTCATCCGTCAGTCGATTTGACGCGAGGTGCTCGTAGACGACTTCGGCCAGCGCCGCGCTAGGATGGGGGGCATGCGCAAACCGTCACGACACACGGAGCGACACCGGAGCGGACGAAACAGCTGGCTACGCGCGGCCGTGCTCGGGTCGGACGACGCGATCGTTTCTACCGCGAGCCTCATGCTCGGTGTCGCGGCGTCGTCCGCTTCCAAGGAAGCGATCCTGATCGCGGGCGTTGCCGGGCTGGTCGCCGGCGCGATGTCGATGGGCGCCGGCGAGTACGTGTCGGTGAGCTCGCAGAGGGATGCCGAGCAGGCCGACATCGAGGTGGAGAAAGAGGAGCTCGCGCGCCACCCGCAAGCCGAGCTGAACGAGCTGGCGATGATCTACGTCAAGCGCGGCGTCGACAAGGCGCTGGCGATCAAGGTCGCCGAGCAACTCAGCGCGAAGAATCGGCTCGACGCGCACCTTCGAGACGAGCTGGGGATCGAGAAGGGAGCGCTGGCGCGGCCGCTCCAGGCGGCGTGGATCTCCGCCGCCAGCTTCGCGACCTTCGCAATGGTACCGATCGTCGCGCTCCTGGTCGTCCCGGCAACGTTCCGAATCTACGCGATCGCAATCCTGTCGTTGGTCAGCCTCGCCGTACTCGGAGCCGTGGGCGGCCGACTCGGTGGTGCGTCCGTCGGCCGCCCGGCGCTGCGCGTGACCATCGGCGGCGGTCTCGCAATGGCCGTAACCGCGGCGATCGGACGTCTCGTCGGTGTTTTTGTCGGCTGAGGCGGCAGTGGATCGCTTCTTGCGGACTCGCCTGGCCGAAGCGGCTGCGCAGCCGTCGCTCAGACACG
>Ga0134125_10007364_pt1 | contig 12414 bp, 14 predicted proteins | sample KB31751_FD_96464 | JGI IMG/M metagenome (GOLD analysis project Ga0134125, IMG submission 96464) | Terrestrial soil microbial communities with excess Nitrogen fertilizer from Kellogg Biological Station, Michigan, USA - KB3-175-1 | ecosystem: Environmental > Terrestrial > Soil > Unclassified ... | reverse complement strand
CGACGCTCGATGCCGCTGCGGCGGCTGGGGCTTATACGCTCGCCGATCGGGGCACCTGGCTCAGCCTGTCGGATCGCGGCAATCTCGCCATCTTGCTCGAGAGCGATACGCGGCTGCTGAATCTCTATGATGTGATCGAGCTCAATCCGCAGCTTCACGGCCAAGCCAAGCTCGCTCTCGCCAAGCAATTTGCCGATTGGCTTGCCTCGGCCGAGGGGCAGCAGGCGATCGGCGAATACGAAGTCGCGGGGCAGAAGCTGTTCCACCCCGCGGCCGATCCGAAGCCCTGAGAGGCTTTATTTCTTCGGCAAAAATTCCTCGGTGAACAACGCCTTGTCCTCGGGCTTTTCTTTCACAGTGCCGAGGTCCAGCATCGCTTGTTTCACCGCCGCGACACCTTTCGGATCGAAGCGGCCATCGGTCGAGAAGGTCGGCATTTCGATATCGTAGACCTTGCTCGCGAGGTCGTCGCTCAAGAGCGTCACTTTCTGCGAGTATTTGATCGTTTCGGCCTTGTGCGTCTGCGCGAAGGCGACTGTCTCAAACCAGGCCTTGAGGAAGCGGCGGATCGTGTCGGGATGCTGCGCGATCATATCGTTGGTCGCGTAGATCACATGCGCGATGAAAGGGTCGACGATATCGCCGAAGGAGAGGAGGATCTTGCCCCTACCGGCCTGCTCGACGCGCAGCGCAGCTTCGAGCGAGGTGACGGCGGCATCGAGACTCCCCGTCTCGAAACCGGCGACATTCGCCTGGCCGCCGCCGGTCGTGACGATCTCCACGCCGTTGAGCCCCCAGCCTTCATGCTGCGAGAGCTTCTGCGCCATCCAATAGGTGAGGGCGCCGACGCTCGACACCGCGACCTTCTTGCCCTTGAGCGCTTGGATCGTTGTGATGCCGTTCTTGGTGTTCCCTTGAATGACGATGTTCGAGGGCTTGGTCGCGAGCGCAGCGACACCTTTCTCGGGTGCGCCTTTGACGATGAGCCCAAAATCCGTGCCGGCGCTGAGCGCGATATCGAGGCTTCCCGCCGTCATCGCCGCATGCAGCTTGGCACCGCCGGCGAGCGCGACGATCTGCAGCTCGAGCCCGTTCTTTTTGAAGATGCCGGCCTCGGTGCCGACATTGGCGAAGGAGAAATGGAAATCGTCGCCGGCGGGATTGCCGACGCGGACCAAGTCTTCCGCGAAAGCAGGCGCCGCGAGTGCCGCCGCGGCGATGATGGTTGCAGCGAGAATTGTCGACCGTACGCGCATTCTTTCCTCCCTGAACGTCACGCATTTGTTGTTGCCCATCATCACGATTACGGCCCACGCTTGCAAGCACGATGGGACATGCCTTGCACAACCAATGATCGCGCCCCATCATCTCTAGCATGAAAGAATTCACGGTCCGCCCCGATCCGGATGATTCGCGCTTGACCCATCGGGTCATCGGCGTCGATCAGGACGGCAAGGAGGTCGAGACCGCGGTGGTCGTCGAACGGCCGCTGACCCTGTTCCTCAACGGGCAGGAGATCGTGACCATGATGACGGTCGGCGATCATCCCGATTGCCTCGCCATTGGCTATCTCCTCAACCAGAACATGCTGCGCGCCGATGACCGGATCACCGGCATCGATTACGACGACCCGGACGATCCCGAGACCGTCGTCGTCCGCACCAAGCGCAAGACCGATTTCGAGAAGAAGCTGCGCAAGAAGACGCTGACCTCGGGCTGCGCCCAGGGCACGGTGTTCGGCGATCTCATGGAGAAATTCGACGAGATCAAACTGCCGCGCGACGCGGTGCTGAAGACCTCATGGCTCTACGCGTTGTCGAAGAAGATCAATCTCGCGCCGAGCCTTTATCTGGCGGCGGGCGCGATCCATGGCTGCGTCCTCTGCGAGGAGGATCGTCCTCTTATCTATATGGAGGATGTCGGCCGGCATAACGCGATCGACAAGATCGCCGGCTATATGCATCTCAACAAGATCGGCCCCGAGGGCAAGATCTTCTACACCACTGGCCGTCTCACCTCCGAGATGGTGATCAAATGCGTGCAGATGCGCATTCCGATCCTTGTCTCGCGCTCGGGCTTCACGGCGTGGGGCGTCGAGCTCGCGCAGAAAGCCGATCTTACGCTGATCGGCCGTGCCAAGGGCAAGCGCTTCACCGCGCTCGCCGGCACGCATCGCCTGGTCTTCGACAGCGATCCTGGCAGCGTGCCCGACGAGCCGCGCCGCGCTGGCCGCAAGGCGAGCGTCGCGGAGGATGCGTAAGTGAAAATCGCCGGCGTTTTGCTGGCGGGCGGCCAGTCGCAGCGCATGGGCGGCGGCGATAAGAATTTGCGGCTGCTCGGCGGCAAGCCGATGCTCGCGCATGTGATCGAGCGCGCCAAGCCGCAAGTCGATACGCTGGTGCTCAACGCCAATGGCGATCCGCAGCGCTTCGCATCTTTCGGCCTACCAATTATCGCCGATAGCGTGACCGGTTTTGTCGGCCCGCTCGCAGGCGTGCTCGCGGGGCTCGATTGGGCGGCGGCGAATTTGCCCGACGCCGAGCTGGTCGCGAGCTTCGCTACCGATGCGCCGTTCTTTCCGCGCGATCTTGTGCGACGCCTCGCCGTTGCGCTGGAGGAGGGCGGCTTCGATCTCGCCTGCGCGCAATCCAATGGGCAGGCACATCCAGTTTTCGGCCTGTGGCCGGTGTCGCTGCGCGAGGCGCTGCGCGAAGCGCTGGCCGGCGGCTTGCGCAAGGTCGATCGCTGGACGGTGCGCTACAAGCTGGTCGAAGTCGAATTCCTGGCCGAGCCGGTCGATCCTTTCTTCAACGCCAACAGCCCCGAGGATTTGGCCGAGGCCGAGCGGCTGGTCGCGCTGGCGCCTTAGACTCTCGTCATCACAGCAACTACCGAGCTCCAGAGCGTTAAGTTTGCTCTGGATAGCTTCGCTTCGCTCGCAATGACGTGTTATGTAGTTTCATATTGTCAGAGCAGGGGAACAGCATGGCGGTGATGGTCGAGTTGCGGGTGATGGAGCTGCTCAATGCGCGGCTTTGCCATGAGCTCATCAGCCCGGTCGGCGCGATCAATAACGGCGTCGAGCTCGTCGCCGAGGAAGACGCTGATGCCGATTTCCAGCGCGACGCAATGAAGCTTATCGCCTCGAGCGCCAAGACCGCCGGGCATCGCCTCAATTTCTATCGCTTCGCCTATGGCAGCGGCCGCGGCAGCACCGGCAAGGACGCGGCGGTGGGCTTGCTCGAAGGGGGCAAGGTCAAGCTGGACTGGAACGATTCCGCCTCGGCTCTGCCGCTCGAATGGCAACGCCTCGCGGGCAATTTGGTGGTCATCGCGGCGGAAGTCCTGCCGCGCGGCGGCACCGTGCAGGTCGCGGCGGGCGAGGGCGGCAAGGGAATTGTTATTAACGCTGGAGGCGACAGCGTTAACCTTACTGCGGAGTTACGCGCGGCCTTGACCGATAATGCCGATACGGATGCACTCACTGCGCGCACCGTACACGGCTATTACACGGCGCGCGTTGCGGAGAGCCTCGGCGCCAAGCTCGAATTGGCCGAGCCAGGGGCCGGCAAGGTCCTGTTGACCGCCAAACCCGCGTCCTAAACCTCGCATTCAACACGTCTTTAAGCCATTTCGGGCAGTCTTTCAGGGGTCCCGGAGGTTCAGCGCGTCTAGAAGGACGGTTTCCGGGTGTGGCCTGGAAGCGGTCCTTGGAAAGCTATGGACGAGCTGCTGCGCGAATTCATCGCCGAGACCAACGAGCATCTCGCGATCCTCGAAAGGGATCTCGTTACGCTGGAGCAGGCGCCCGACGATGCACACCTGGTCGACGACATCTTTCGCAACATCCATAGCATCAAAGGCACCTGTAGCTTCCTCGGACTGAAGCGGCTCGAAAGCCTGTTGCACGCGGCTGAGAACGCGCTCGGCAAGCTGCGCGACCAAGCATCGCCCGCGGCGCCCGCCGTGACCAGCACGCTGTTCGGTGCTTGTGATCGCGCCAAGACCATCGTTGCCGCGCTGGCGCAGGACGGGCATGAGCCCGAGGGTGGCGATGCCGATATCGTTGCGCGGCTGGAACTCACGACGCGGCGCTCCGCGATGGCGGAGGCCCCGGCGCGGGCGATGCCCCAGCCGGCAGTGGCTCAGCCGGTCGCGTCGGCAAATACGATCCGCGTCAATCTCGATACGATCGAGCGGCTGATGGCGGAGGTCAGCGAGCTGGTCCTCGCGCGCAATCAGCTCATGCAGATGCTGCGCGGCCGCACCGATCCGGAAGCGACGATGGCGCTGCAGCGCCTGTCACAGGTGACGAGCGATCTGCAGGAAAGCGTGATGAAGACGCGCATGCAGCCAATCGGCCAGGCCTGGACGAAGCTGCCGCGCATGATCCGCGATCTCGCGCGCGACCTCGGCAAGAAAATCGAGCTGAAGCTCGAAGGCAGCGAGACCGAGCTCGATCGCGAGGTGCTCGATCTCGTGAAAGCTCCGTTCACGCATTTGATGCGCAACGCCGCCGACCACGGCATCGGGACGCCAGCCGAGCGCCGTCGCGCCGGCAAGTCCGAGACGGGCGTCGTGACGCTGTCAGCGCGCCAGGAAGGCAGCGCGGTCGTCATCACTTTGTCGGATGATGGGCGTGGCATCGATCCCGAGCGTATTCGCGCCGCGATCCGCCGCGGCGGCTTCGCCAGCGATGCCGAGTTGCGAGCGATGAGCGAGCATCAATTGCTGCAATTCATCTTCCATCCCGGCTTTACCACCGCGGCGCAGGTAACGAATGTTTCGGGCCGCGGCGTCGGCCTCGATGTCGTGCGCAGCAATGTCGAGAAGATCGGCGGGACTGTCGAAGTCGCGAGCAGCCTCGGTCGCGGAACGCGTTTCACCATCAAGATCCCGCTGACCTTGGCGATCGTGCCGGCGCTGCTGCTCGATTGCGGCGGGCAGCGCTTCGCTATCCCGCAAACCGCGGTCGCGGAACTGGTGCGCACCGGCCCTGAGCACCGCATCGAATGGATTCATGACGCGCCCGTGATGCGCCTACGCGGCAGTCTGTTGCCGCTGGTCGCGCTAAGCGATGTGCTGCGCCTCGACGAAAGTCGGAGCGACGAGGATGAGCGCCTCATCGCCATCATCGGCTACGGCGCGCAGCGCTTCGGTATCATGGTCGACGGCGTCGACGATGCCGAGGAGATCGTTGTCAAATCGCTGCCACCGCTGTTGCGCGGCACGCGGGTCTTTGCCGGCAGCACCATCCTCGGCGATGGCAGCGTGGTGCTGATCCTCGATCCGGGCGCGCTCGCGGCCGCGGTCGGCGCGGTCGAGAGCATCGAGCCGGTACGCGCGGCAGCGTCGCCGCCGAGGCGCGGCAGTGATGCGCGCGGCGATGGCTTGTTGCTATTCCGGGCCGGCGGCGAGACGCCGAAAGCACTGCGCCTCGCGTCGCTGTTACGCATTGAGGAGATCGGACCGGGACAGATCGAGCAGATCGACGGCAAGCGGGTCACCCTCTATCGCGGTGCGGCGCTGCCTCTGCATCTCTTCGACGATATGCCGCCCGAAGCGCGGCAGCTCGTGCTGATCGCCACGCATGACGGCCGGATGTGCGGGTTCCTCGCCGATGCGGTGATCGATACGATCGAGGAGATGCCGGCTCTTGATGGTTCCCTCGCGGGTCCGGGTTTGCTCGGCGTGGCAACCATTGCTGGGCGGCCTGTCGAGATCGTCGATGCCGCGCATTACATAAAGATCGCGAGCACGCGGCTTCCCGTGCCGGAGCGGAGCGCCGCGTGAGCGACTTCGTCGCCATCCGGATCGGAAACCAGGATTTCGGCGTGCCGGTGATGCAGGTGCGCGATGTGCTGCGCCGCCGGCATCTGACGCCGGTGCCTTTGGCGCCGCGCGCCATCGCAGGATTGCTCAATCTCCGCGGTCGCATCGTCACCGCGATCGATTTGCGCACGCGCCTCGGGCTGGAGCTGCAAACCGCGGAGAGCGATGCCGCGCATGTTGTCGTTGAAGACGGCAGCGAGCTTTATGCGCTGGTCGTCGACGGCGTTGGCGATGTGCTGCATGTCGATGAGCGGCGGCTCGAAACCGTGCCACCGGGGCTCGATCCGCAATGGCGCACGGTCGCTTCCGCCGTCTACCCGACCGAGACCGGGTTGATCGTGCTGCTCGACATCGCGCGGCTCCTCGATATCGCGCCGCCGCGCCGCGCCGCGTCCTGATCGGCTGGCCTTCGATTACGGCCTCCGCCTGCAGAAAAGACGACGCGGAATACGGTCTTCGAGCTGTAAGGCTACGCGACGAGGATGCGGCGCAGTCGTAACCGCCGGTTGGGGCGGCTCGATTTTGGCCGCGACAGGCAACGTCGCGGGAAGGACTTAATTTCTTTTCACATTGAAGTAACTCTAGATCACCTCTAGGGGTGACGACGCTCTGTCAAAAGGAGCGCAGTATCATCGTAGTGATTCGCGCGGGTGAATGCAGACGGCCGATGAGCCGACCGCAGATTTGATGCCGACGCGAATTTTTTCCTCGATAAACGCCGACTGACGGCACGCGACGCACATTGGATGAGGCAACTCTATTTGATGAGGCAACTCTATCTAAGGGAGGACGACGCATGCCAAAGACCGCTTTCAAAGTCGATTTGTCCCGGCCACCGGAGGCCGCGGAGATCAAGACGCATAATCGATGGCATCCGGAAATTCCGATGGTCGAGATGATGAAGCCTGGAGAAGAATTCCGGGTCGAATGTTTTGACTGGACCGGCGGCCAGATCGAAAACGATGACAGCGCAAACGATGTGCGCGATGTCGATCTCACCAAGGTGCATTATCTGAGCGGGCCGTTCGGCGTCGAAGGCGCGGAGCCGGGCGATCTGCTGGTCGTCGATCTCCTCGATGTCGGCTATTTGCCGGCATCGCCTTGGGGCTTCACCGGCATTTTTGCGCGCGAGAATGGCGGCGGTTTCCTCGTCGATCATTATCCGCAAGCCCGAAAGGCCTGTTGGGATTTCCACGGCATCTATACGACCTCGCGGCATGTACCTGGCGTTCGCTGGGCCGGCATCGTGCATCCAGGTCTCATCGGTTGTCTGCCCAATCAAGAATTGCTCGATCGCGCCAATAAGCGCGAAGCAGAACTCATCGCCACCAATCCCGACCGCGTGCCGCCATTGGCGACGGCGCCGAATGCGGAAACCGCTCTCATGGGGCAAATGACGGGGCGCAAGGCACAGGCCGCCGCCAAGGATGCGTGGCGCACCGTGCCGCCGCGCGAGCATGGCGGCAATTGCGATATCAAGAATCTGTCGCGCGGCTCCCGGGTCTATTTCCCCGTCTACATGAAGGGCGCCGGGCTTTCGATGGGCGACATTCATTGGTCGCAGGGCGACGGCGAGATCACCTTCTGCGGCGCCATCGAAATGGCAGGCTACCTCGATATCGGTGTCGATCTGATCAAAGGCGGCATCGCCAAATACGGGATCATCAATCCTGTCTTCCAGCCCAGCCCGATCGAGCCGCGCTATTCCGAATACCTCGTCTTCGAGGGCATTTCGGTGGACGAGAAGAGCGGCAAGCAGCTCTATCTCGACGCACACGTGGCGTATCGGCGTGCGTGCCTCAACGCGATCGAGTATCTCAAGAAGTTCGGTTATTCGGGAGAGCAGGCCTATGTGATTCTCGGCACGGCGCCGGTCGAGGGGCGCGTTAGCGGCATCGTCGATATCCCGAACGCATGCTGCACCGTGGCGATCCCCACGGAGATCTTCGATTTCGATATCCGGCCGAATAGCAGCGGTCCGAAGCCGAGCATTCCTTCCGGCGTGGACATTTCGGTCTGTAAGTGAGGATGCGGTTGACGGGCAGGGGGTGCGGCGCCATCGCCTCGCCTCCGCCCGGACCGGCGAATTGCCTACCCGCGGCCTAACCGTCGGGTCCAGTGGGAGGACCAAACCATGCTTCTCGGTCTTGCCTTATTCTGGGTCGGTGCCGTGCTCTGTCTGAACGGCATCTGGCTTCTTGGAAAAATCGGTGACCGCGAGATCGCCGTCATCGATGTCTTCGTTGGCTTCGTCACGTTGCTTGTGTCGCTCTACCTGGCGTTCGGCCCGGAGGCGAACGCCGCCTCGATCAAGGGCGCGGCGCTCACGCTGCTGTTCACATTCACCTATTTCTGGGTCGCCTGGAATCGATGGAATAACGCCGATGGCCGTGGCCTCGGCTGGTTCTGTCTCTTCGTTGCGATCACGACAATTCCGGTATTCCTTCAGACCTTCGCGACTGCTCAATCCACATGGGATGTGTGGTTCGGAATCTGCTGGCTGTCGTGGGGCGTCCTCTGGTTCCTGTTCTACCTGATTCTGGCCCAGGGGCGGACGAATCTGACGCGAGCCACAGGGGCGCTGTGTGCCCTTCAAGGGGTTTATACCGGATGGATTCCGGGATACTTGCTCTTGAGCAACGCCATGCCCGGCGTGTCACTACCGGGATCGTGATCGGTTACACGTATTTCATCGGAAGGAGACGTGATGCCTCTCTACGATTACGTCTGCGACAGCTGCGGTCCGTTCAGAGATTGGCGACCGATGAGCGCATTCGATGAGGACGCAGACTGCCCAAGTTGTGGAAGCGCTTCGAGGCGCCTGATCGCGATGCCCTTTCTACCATGCGTGACCCGGAACGACCGCATCGCGCATGAGCGCAACGAGCGCAGCGCCGAAGAGCCAAGGGTGATGCGACAGGAAGAGCTGCTTGCAGCGCACGGTCATATCAAGCCGCGCAGGCAGGGGCATGACCGCAACATGTACGGCAGCTCCGTATTGGGCCATTCTCACTGAGCGAGGCGTGCTTCGGGATGCACGGCTTAGTGCGGCAATAACAAGCTCGCATCGTTGTGCTCTTTGTCGTGCGCCGTGTCGGATGGCATGGTTTCCGGCGTGGTCGTCCATGCGTCGTTCGGTAGCTGTTCCGCGCACAATCGCACGAGATCGACCTGTCGATGCGTCTCGGTTTTCATATAGATGCGCTTCATGTGCGTCCGCGCTGTATTCTTGCTGATATGGAGTTCGGCAGCGGCCGCCAGCAACGAGCGCCCGCTGACAATCAGCGTGGTCAGCCGCGCCTCAGCAGGAGTCATGTGATAAAATTCGCACAGGTGATGTGTTGATGGGGCGCGCTCGACCAGATGTGCAAACACGGCGGCAAGAGACCTCGGCCGGCCGGCATAGTCTGTCTCGGAACATCGGATAGGTGCGATCCGTAGAATGAGGTGAGGATGACCTGATGGGCCGCCGATGGCGATCTCGTTGTCCCGTTCGCCCGCGCGCTCGTCCTGGCAGCCGATCGCGGCGGCGACAAGCCGTCGAAGCTCACCCGTTCCATCGTCGGAAATTGCTGCGAGCACGCCGTGCACGAGGACGAGACTTTCGTTTTGTGCGAGTAGCCGCTCTGCCGCACGATTGAGCAGTACAGGCCGTCTCTTGCCGTCGACCACGAAAACCGCTTCCGGAAGAGTCCTCATCACGGCCATTAGAAGGTTTCGCTCAAGGCGACTTGCTGCGAACTCGGTCCCGAGTTCGCAGGCGCACTGCAAATGGGGAAGCAGAGAGGCGAGGCGGTGCTTGTCTCGTGCATCAAAAGCCGACCGTTCAAGCGGCCGAAGCGCAATCAGGCAGCGAATCTCTTCGCCGCATCGAGAGACGCCGCCGACGAGACAATGAAAAGCGTGCTGAGGCCGAAGCCAATGCCGATAGAACTCTGTTCTGACGAGTTCCCAATTCGCCACCAATTCGGCGCCCGTACATACTTGCCCGGGCTCAAAAAGATGTTTGGCATGAAGCCAGACGTTCCGTCCCGCATAATGCGCGCCGTAGAGTTCCTGGAAGCTCGGTTCGATACCGGCGGCGTGGCTGATCTGACCTTGATGGGTAATGAAATTGTGTTCGACGAAAGCAACGATATCCGCGCTCAACGCCGCGCGAAGCCGTGCCGAGACTTCGTCCCAGAGGGGTGGATTACCGGCCGCGTGATGCGCGAGATGGATGATCTCGCTGCACGTTGGATTCATCTCCACCGTGCCTTCCGCAGTCGCCTCAAAGTAACGGGACTGGCAGTTAACTCTGGCTTTCGCCCCGTCGCGACCGCTTGCTTAGGCCCTCATTTTCAAGGGCATCATCAAGTTGAGCTTAGCATGGGACGCGCGGTGCGAGGAAGTTGAAGTCGCCCGAATACGCCTGAATAGCGATGGCGGCATCAGATTCTTGCAGGATCTTTAACCGGCTGGCCATTCATCAGGACGCGGCGCCCATCTTCGATTTGGGCCGCTCGTTGCTCAGGAACAAAAAAAAGCTCCATCGCCTTCCACGTTCCATCTCGGTAGCGGCGATAGACCCGCTCATAAGTCGACGGATAAGTGACGTCCAGGGCCGATTGCCATGTCCCGTTGTTCACCACTGCGACCAGCCGGTCGCCATCGGGAATTCGCGGCGCCTGCGCGGGGACGTCGTCACCCGGCCGATTCACGCCTAATACTTTTCGTCCTTCGGTCTGAACCGCGACGACGGCCAAATATCGTGCCATGGCAACGCACTCCGTCCGTCACCCATCGGCAACGGCGATGGGAATGCCAAAAATGTAAGGCCTATGTGAGCGGACATAGGCCAGCGCGCCCCCCAGTTTAATTTCGTTGATGATCCATTCGGCCATCTTGTCGCGCTCGCCATAACTCTTGTCGAAGGCGAGTTTCTCGCCGGACGCATCGCTCAGGTAACCGACGCATCGGATCAGCAAGGCCCGAGCTTCGCTCTCCGTGCGGAGATAGAATGGATCGCGGGCGGATATCGTCTCGCGTGCAGCGTCATCCTTCCTCACCAGCGTGCCTTGTGCATCGCCTGAAGGCTTCTCATTCACAGCGAATTCGGTGATCGGATGAAGGCCAAGTTTGCGATCGAGACGACGACGATCCAACAGGCGGTGCCAGACCGCAATGCCTTCCTGCGTCCGCGACACCTCATCATCGATTTCTTCGAAACGGCGGGCTTGTTCTTCTGTCAGACCCACAACATCGGCATCCTTGATCATACGCTGCGTGCTCCACCAAACTTCAGGACCAAGGTTCGTGAATCATCGATAATTAGTTGTGCCATTTGCCAGATATCATCCTTCGGAAAACGGCGGTATCAGAGATTGGACATGAGAGCCAGTGCTCCGCCGGCCACCATCAAGGCGGCCCCGACGACCAATGCCGTCCATCCGAGAAAACGTCGTTCCGGGGAAATGCTGGAGACTGCACTCCGCGCCCCGTTCCTGTCCGCAAGGGAACGGCCGCTGTTCGTCTCCTGCACCATGGAAACCTCTCCTTGAACTACATCGATCATCGATCATTCATAAGGTTCTTTTGCGCGCTATCGCTCCGTGTCGAAACGTGCAACGCCGTGCGACAACTGCGCGCGGGCAGTCGGCGCAGTCGCATTTAGCTTTTTAAGAGCGGGGGGATGTCTGGAGATCTTCAGCTGCGCGATCGGCAGGTCGACGGACGCCTCAGTGGAAGACAGATATCGCGAAAATCCCGCACACGTCCTTCTTCAATATGTCTTAAACGACGCAATAGAAAGGTCGCTACCGGCCATTCCGCGGTCAAGGATTTTCTGTAGGCTAGTTGGATGAAAGAGTTGAGCGGAGGATCGCCATTTTTCTGGCGAAGAGATTGGCGAGGCCTGCTGAATCAAAGAACCCGCTCTCTTGCGAGAGCGGGTTCTTCTTAACCCCCGATTGCAGCTCGGTCAGGCCTTGGCGCCCGCGGCAACCGCGACCGGCTCATGGCGCGACGTATTGGCGCTCTCGGCATCGGCCGGCGGATCGCGCAGCACATAGCCGCGGCCCCACACCGTCTCGATGTAATTCTCGCCGGCGGTGGCGATCGACAGCTTCTTGCGCAGCTTGCAGACGAAGACGTCGATGATCTTGAGCTCGGGCTCGTCCATGCCGCCATAGAGATGATTGAGGAACATCTCCTTGGTCAGCGTCGTGCCCTTGCGCAGGCTGAGGAGCTCGAGAATACCGTATTCCTTGCCGGTCAGGTGCAGCGGGTGACCATCGACCTCGACGGTGCGGCTGTCGAGATTGACTGTCAGCTTGCCGGTGCGGATGACCGATTCACTGTGGCCCTTGGCGCGGCGTACGATCGCCTGGATACGGGCGATCAGCTCGCGGCGGTCGAAAGGCTTGGCGACGAAATCGTCGGCGCCGAAGCCGAGGCCCTTGATCTTGTTGTCGAGCTCGGCGAGGCCCGAGAGGATCAGGATCGGCGTACGAACGCGCGCAGCGCGCAGGCGGCGCAGGACCTCATAGCCGTCGATATCCGGCAGCATGAGGTCGAGAATGATAATGTCGTAATCGTAAAGTT
>Ga0134125_10007363_pt1 | contig 12415 bp, 8 predicted proteins | sample KB31751_FD_96464 | JGI IMG/M metagenome (GOLD analysis project Ga0134125, IMG submission 96464) | Terrestrial soil microbial communities with excess Nitrogen fertilizer from Kellogg Biological Station, Michigan, USA - KB3-175-1 | ecosystem: Environmental > Terrestrial > Soil > Unclassified ... | reverse complement strand
GGCCGACGGCGACGACGGCGCCCGGGTCTGACCTCCCGGTGGAACCGGGCCCTGGGCCGCCGGCCCGGCCGGCGGCGGCCGGGCCACCGAGGAGCACCTGGCGGCGGCGCTACCCTGTCCGGTGGGCCGCGTCGAGGCGGGCCAGGTCGGCGGCGCCGATGAGCCCGGCGTCGGCACCGAGCCCGGCCCGGCGCACGCGTGCGAAAGGCCGGTAGCCGCGGCCGGGCAGATGGCGCCGGTAGGCCGCCTCGGCCTCGTCCAGCAGCAGCGCGGAGGCAGCGCCGAGCCCACCCCCGATGACGAAGGTCCCCGGATCCAGGGCGGCGGCCAGGTTCGCCAGGCCGATCCCCAGCCAGCGGCCTGCCGTCCCCACGATTTCGCGGCTCGCCGGGTCGCCCGCGGCAGCCAGCTCCGTGACCAGGGCGCCGGTGACCGCCCCGGCATCTCCCCCGGCGGCGTCCAGCAGGGTCTGGGCCGTCGGGGAGTTCGCCCGTGCCAGTTCGCGTGCGTCGCGGCCGACGGCGTTCCCCGAGGCGTACTGTTCCCAGCAGCCGCGGTTGCCGCATGCGCAGAGGTGTCCGTCGGGGACGATGACCTGGTGGCCGAACTCCCCGGCCAGGCCGTAGCGCCCCCGCCGCAACCTGCCCTCGGATACCAGGGACCCGCCGATGCCCGTTCCCAGGGTCAGGCACACGAGGTTGGGTTCGCCCTGCCCCGCGCCGAACCGGTATTCGGCCCACCCGGCGGCATCGGCGTCGTTGGCCACGCGGACCGTCCCGCCCAGCAGCGCCGAGAGGCGGTCGCGCAGCGGTTCGTTGCGCCAGGCCAGGTGCGGGCTGAACAGCACCGTGCCCGTCTCGGGGTTCATCCAGCCGGCCGCCCCCACGCCCACCGGGGCGCCGGGGGCGTGGTGGCGCAACCGCTCCACCAGGTCCAGGACCGCCTGCTCGACGAGCGCGGGACTGGTTCCCGGGGTCCGGGCGTGCGCGCGCTGGAGGATGGTCCCGTGGGCATCGACGAGGCCGGCAGCGATCTTCGTGCCGCCGATGTCCAGCCCGATGGCCGGTTGCCCGTGGGCCTGCTGCCCCATCGACCCCGCCCTTCCGCGGCACCCGCCGGCGCCGTAAGTTACTAATGAGTACACTAGTGATCCAACCCACTATGCTGGGAGCAACGACCCCACGTCGCCAGCCGTCCCGGCGAGTACCTAGGAAGCAGAGGAGCACACCGTGCGAGAGTTCAGCGTACCCCCGCTCGTGGTCAGTCCGCCGACGTCCAACACCACGGATTTCGTGTTAGAGCAGGCGGCCGGGTCGAATCCGATGCTGTTTTCCCGGCCCGACGGTAGCGGCGGGTGGATCGACGTCTCCGCCCGGGAGTTCGCCGCCGATGCCACGGCCTTGGCCAAGGGGCTCATCGCCTCCGGGCTGGAACCGGGCGCCCGCGTGGGCATCATGTCCCGCACCCGCTACGAGTGGGCACTGGTCGACTTCGCGGTCTGGTTCGCCGGCTGCATTTCCGTTCCGGTCTACGAAACCTCCTCCCCCAGCCAGGTCGCCTGGATCCTCGGCGATTCCGGCACCACCGCGGCCGTCGTCGAATCGGCCCACCACGAGAACGTCATCCGCCAAGCCGCCCACCAGGAACAGCTGGAGACGATCCGCTCCATCTGGCAGATGGACGGCGACGGCCTGGACGCCCTGCGCGAGGCCGGCACCGGGATCAGCGACGAACTGCTCGAGGAGCGCCGTTCCTCGCTGCAGCTGGACAGCGTCGCGACCATCATCTACACCTCCGGAACCACCGGCCGGCCGAAGGGCTGCGAGCTGACGCACCTGAACTTCGTCGAACTCAGTCGCAATGCCCAGGCCGCCCTGCCCGAATGCGTGCACGAGGGCGCCGCGACGATCATGTTCCTGCCCCTGGCCCACGTGTTCGCCCGCTTCATCTCCGTGCTCTGCGTCGCCGGCGGCGCCAAGGTGGCCCACACCCCCGACATCAAGAACCTGCTGGGCGACCTTCAGGGCTTCAAGCCGACGTTCATCCTCGCGGTACCGCGCGTGTTCGAGAAGGTCTACAACTCCTCCATGCTCAAGGCCGAGGACGGCGGGAACGTCAAGGCCAGGATCTTCCACGCCGCCTCCCGCACCGCGGAGGCCTGGTCACGCGCCGAACAGGCCGGCACGGTCCCGCTGGGCCTGAAACTGCGCCACCGCCTGTTCGACCGGCTGGTCTACGGGAAGATCCGCGAGGCGATGGGCGGACGCATCGAGTACGCGGTCTCCGGCGGCGGGCCGCTGGGCGAGCGCCTGGGCCACTTCTTCCACGGCATCGGGCTGATGATCCTGGAGGGCTACGGCCTCACCGAGACGACGGCGCCGATCACGGTGAACACCCCACGGCGCCTCAAGATCGGCACCGTGGGCACGCCGCTGCCCGGCAACGCGGTCAGGATCGCCGACGACGGCGAGATCCTCACCCGGGGCGTGTGCGTCATGCGCGGCTACCACAACCGTCCTGACCTGCGCGAGGAGGCCTTCGAGGGCGATTGGTTCCGCACCGGGGACGTCGGCGAGCTCGACGCCGATGGGTTCGTGCGCATCACCGGGCGCAAGAAGGAGATCATCGTGACCGCCGGGGGAAAGAATGTCGTCCCCGGGCAGCTCGAGGACCAGATCCGCGCGGACGTGCTGGTCTCCCAGTGCCTGGTCATCGGCGACAACCGGCCGTTCATCGCCGCCCTGGTCACCTTGGACGCCGAGGCACTGCCGGGCTGGCTCGGCCGCAACCATCTCGGGGGGCTCTCCGTCCAGGAGGCCGCCGAGCGCCCCGAGGTCCGGGACGCCATCCAGGCTGTCATCGACCGGGCCAACCAGTCGGTCTCCCACGCCGAGTCGATCAAGGCCTTCCGGATCGTGCCCACGGACTTCTCCGAGGCCTCCGGGCACCTCACCCCGTCGTTGAAGGTCAAGCGCGGGCAGGTGCTCAAGGACTTCGACACGGTCGTCGAGGAGATCTACTCGGCCAAGAAGCCCGCCTGACCCGCGTCCGGCCCCGTCCCGACAACGGTCGCAGGCCGGGGGCCGGGCCCGGGGCTACAGCGGGGCGTCTGCGTCGCGGGGCAGGTCCAGGCCCAGCAGCGCGTTCTCCACGACCTCGGTCAGTGCCGGGTGGATCCAGTAGGGGCCGCGTGCCATCTCGACGACGCCCAGGCCGGTGGCCATCGCCTGGATGAGCGGCTGGATGAGCATCGAGGAGTCGTGCCCCAGCAGGTGTGCACCGAGCAGCTGGCCAGTGGAGCGCGAGGCCACCAGCTTCACGACGCCTTCCCGGTCCTCCATGGCCCAGCCGTAGGCGGTGGAGCCATAGGCCTGCAGGACGACGACGATGTCCTCCGGGTCCCCGGCCTGCGCGCGCGCCTGGGCCTCCGTCAGCCCGACCGCTGCGACCTGCGGATCGGAGAAGACCGCCGCCGGAACGGCCGTGCGGTCCGTGGGCCGCAGCGCCCCGGGATGCTCGAGGTTGTGGGCCACCACGCGTGCCTCCCGGTTGGCCACGTGCTTGAGCTGGTGCTCGCTCGAGGCATCACCGAGCGCATAGCAGCCCTCGACCGGCTGCCCGCCGCGCAGCACGCGCTGGTAGTCGTCCACGGCCAACCGGCCATCCTCTTCCAGGTCCAGGTCGGCCGTGGCGGCATCGAGCCGGTCCGAGTTCGGCGTGCGTCCGGTGGCCATGAGCACGACGTCGGCTGCGACCTCGAGTGCCTCGCCGTCGTGGTCGAAGTGGCCGGTGACGCTGCCGTCCCCGTTGTCCGTGATGGAGACCAGGTCGTGGTCGAGCACGACCTCCCAGCGTCGGGCCGCAGCCGCGGTGAACCGCCGCGAGATCTCCTCGTCATGGTGGCGCAGCAGGGCACCGGAACGGTTCACCTGGACCACTTGGGCGCCGAGCCCGTGGAAGATGTGGGCGAACTCGGCGGCAATGAATCCGCCGCCGACGATGAGCACCCGGGCAGGCAGTTCCTCCAGCCGCATGATGGTGTCGGAGGTGTGCACCTGGGACAGGTCGACGCCGGGCAGGTCGGGCACCACGGCCCGCGATCCGGAGGCCAGGACCACCTGGTCGGCGGTGATGACCTCGCCCGAGTCCGTCACGAGGGTGTGGGGATCGCGCAGCCGGACGTGCTCGCGGTAGACCTCCACGTTCTCCAGCTCGTCCCGGCGGTAGCGCAGCCCATCGGCCGAAATCGCGTCGATGCGGCCGAAGATGCGGTCGCGGATGGCCCGCCAGTCGGCTCCCCGGCGGACCAGGTCCACGCCGAGGCGCCCGGCCTGCGCGGGCGCGGCCCCCAGGGTTGCCGGGTAGGCGAACATCTTGGTGGGGATGCAGCCCACGTTCAGGCAGGTGCCCCCGAAGGTCCCGGCCTCGATCAGGGCGACCTTCCGGTGGTCCCAGTAGGGGGTGATCAGCGAATTGCCCGATCCCGAGCCCACGATGGCCAGATCGTAGTGCGGCATGGGTTCAGCCCTTCAGCTCGTCGACGACCAGCGCGGCCAGTTCCATGACCGCGTCCCGGGTGGCGGGCTTGAGCCGGTCCAGTTCCACGCGCGACCCCTCGGCCAGGTGCGGGTCGTGGGGCAGCCGGACCACGGTGGCCACGCGGGAGCTGAAGTGCGCCTCGATCTCCTCGACCTTGACCCCGTGGCCATGGCCGGCCGACTGGTTGATGACCACGATGGCGTTCTGCGCCAGGTCGGTCCGGCCGTGGGCTTCGAGCCAGGACAGTGTCTCGGAGGCGAGGCGGGCCTCGTCGACGCTGGCCCCGGAAACCAGGACGACGGCGTCGGCCTTTTCCAAGGTGCCCTTCATGACCGTGTGGACCATCCCGGTGCCCGAATCGGTCAGCACGATCGAGTAGTACTTGGACAGCAGGTCGGTGACGGCCCGGTAGTCGGCGTCGTCGAACGCCTCGGCGACCCGCGGGTCCGTGTCGGACGCCAGCACGTGCAGGCGCGATCCCTCCCGGGCCGCGTAGGCCGAGAGCTTGGCGAAGGTGTCGACCGCGAAGCGGTTCTGCACCAGGTGACGGGCGGTGTAGGCCGACTTGCCCGGGGACCGGTCGCTGAGCGTCCCCCGGTCCGGGTTGGCGTCGAGCGCGATGATCCGGTCCTCGCGCAGCTGCGCCAGGGCCATGCCCAGCAAGGTCGTCACGGTGGTCTTGCCGACCCCGCCCTTGCGGGACAGGACCGGCACATAGCGGGTCGTCCCTGGCAACGGTGCCGAAATGCGCCGCTCGGTCTGCCGGCGGATCCGCACCGCATCCGAGTCCCCGACGTTCATCCGCCCAAACGTGGCCCGGAACAGCAGGCGTCGCCAGCCGCCCACGGGTTCGCGGTCCCGCGGCTCCAGCAGCCGGTCGGCGGTGAGCTGGCCGGCGCTCTCGGGGACTCTCGCGACCGGTTGCGCGGTCCCGGCCGCCGGGCCCCGTTCCGGCTCCCCGGGCACTGCCGGGGCCGCCTCGGCGACGGGTGCGGCGGGCATGACCAGTCCATTGCCCACGGGACGTGCGGCATTGGGGGTGGAGGGACCGGCGTCGTCGGCCGGTTGCCAGTCGGCGAGTTCCGGGAGGTCGGCGGCACCGGAGCCCGCGGTCCCGGCCGCCGGGCCCGGCTGGCCCTCCGTGCCCGCGGCGTCCTGCGGGAGGTCCTCCGATGCCGGGGCCGTTGCGTCGTCCGGCCCCTCGATCGGGGTGCTCCCGGCGTCGTCGTCTTGGTTCTGGTGCGGCTGGCTCATCTGGTCCTTCTGCGCGAAAAATGGTGTCGTTCGGCTCGTCAGCACTCACCCTAGCGCACCGCGGGGCGGCCACACCGTGCGTGTGACCGCCCCCTCGATGCCCGTCGGGGCCCGGTATCAGGCCTCGAGGACCACCAGCAGGTCGCCACCCTGGACCTGGGCGGTGCCGTCGATGGCGATGCGTGTCACCTTCCCGCCGGACGGGGAGGTGATGGCCGCTTCCATCTTCATGGCCTCGATCGTGGCGACCGTGCCACCGGCGGGCACGGTGTCCCCCACGGAGACGCCGGCGGTGACCGCACCGGCGAACGGAGCGGCGACGTGGCCGGGGTTCGCGACATCGGCCTTCTCGGCCGACTTCACCGTGGATTCCACGTTGCGGTCCCGCACGGTGATCTGGCGCATCTGCCCGTTCAGGGTGCACATCAGGGTGCGCATGCCCTTCTCATCGGCATCGGAGATGGCCTGCAGGGTCACCAGCAGCCGGACACCCTTGCCCAGCGAGATGACGTGCTCGGCGTGCTGGACCAGCCCGTAGAGGTAGTCGCGGGTGTGCAGGACCGACACGTCCCCGTATTCGTCCCGCGAGGCCTCGAAGTCACGGGTCGGGCCGGGGAAGAGCAGCCGGTTCAGCGTCTGCCGGCGGGTGGCCGAGTCGCCCTTGAGGGCCTGGGAGTCCTCGGGTGCCAGCTCCTCGACCCTGACCTTGACGGCGCGTCCCTCCAGGGCCTTGGAGCGGAACGGCTCCGGCCAGCCCCCGGGCGGGTCGCCCAGTTCGCCGGAGAGGAACGCGATGACCGAATCCGGGATGTCGAAGGCCTGCGGGTTGGCCTCGAATTCCCGCGGGTCCACGTTCATGCCCACCAGTTGAAGGGCCAGGTCCCCGACCACCTTGGAGGACGGGGTCACCTTGACCAGTCGGCCGAGGATGGCGTTGGCGGCGGTGTACATGTCCTCGATGGCCTCGAACCGCTCGGCCAGCCCCAGCGCCTTGGCCTGCTGGCGCAGGTTGGAGAGCTGCCCGCCCGGGATCTCGTGGCGGTAGACCCGCCCCGTGGGCCCGGCCAGTCCGGATTCGAACGGCCCGTACATCGAGCGCACGGCCTCCCAGTACGGTTCCAGCGAGGCAGCTGCCTCCAGCGGGATCCCCGTGTCGCGCTCGGTGTGGGCCAGCGCCGCCACCAGCGCCGACTCCGAGGGCTGGGATGTGGTCCCGGCCATCGAGGACACCGCGACGTCGACCGCGTCGACCCCGGCATCGGAGGCGGCCAGCAGCGTCGCCAACTGCCCGCCGGCGGTGTCGTGGGTGTGCAGGTGCACGGGCAGGTCGAAGCGCTCGCGCAGCGCGGTGACCAGCTTCTTCGCAGCCGCAGGACGCAGCAGCCCCGCCATGTCTTTGATGGCCAGGATGTGGGCGCCGGCATCGACGATCTGCTGGGCCAGGTCCAGGTAGTAGTCCAGCGTGTAGAGATCCTCCGCGGGATCGAGCAGGTCGGCCGTGTAGCACAGGGCCACCTCCGCCACGGCAGTGCCCGTGGCCCGGACGGCCGCGATGGCCGGGGCCATTTGCGAGACGTCGTTGAGGGCATCGAAGATGCGGAAGATGTCGATGCCGGCCGCCGCCGCCTCCTGCACGAACGCGTCGGTCACCTCCGTCGGGTACGGGGTGTAGCCAACCGTGTTGCGCCCGCGCAGCAGCATCTGTAACGGGATGTTCGGCATCTCGGCACGCAGCAGCTCCAGACGTTGCCACGGGTCCTCCCCCAAAAAGCGCAGGGCAACGTCGTAGGTCGCCCCGCCCCAGACCTCCATGGAGAACAGCTGCGGCAGCGTGTGGGCATAGGCCGGTGCGGCGGCGAGCAGGTCACGGGTGCGCACCCGGGTGGCCAGCAGCGACTGGTGAGCATCGCGGAACGTGGTGTCCGTCAACGCCAGCTCGGTGCGGGCCCGCAGCTCCGCGGCGAACCCCTCCGGGCCGCGCTCGAGCAGGACCTGCCGCCAACCGGCCGGCGGCTGGTGCTCGGACGGGCCGTCGAACGGGCTGCGGGTGGGCTGGTCCGACTTGTCACCGGGGAAATGCGGAAGCTTCTCCCGGGGGTCCAGCCCTTCGACGCGCGGGCCGTTGGGCTGGTTGACCGTGACATCGGCCAGGTAGGTCAGGGCCTTGGTGCCGCGGTCCTGGCTCCGGTTGCCCTCGACCAGGTCCGGCCGCGAGTCGATGAAATCGGTGGCCACGTCGCCGGCGATGAACTGGGGATCGTCCAGGACATTCATCAGGAACGGGATGTTCGTGGCGACCCCGCGGATCCGGAACTCAGCCAGCGCACGCCTCGCCCGGCGCACCGCCGCCTCGTAGTCGCGCCCACGGCAGGTCAGCTTGACCAGCATCGAGTCGAAGTGCGGGGAGACCTCGGCACCGGTGTAGATCGTGCCGCCATCCAGCCGGACCCCGGAACCACCGGCCGAGCGGTAGACCGTGATGGTCCCCACATCGGGGCGGAACCCGTTGGCCGGGTCCTCGGTGGTGATGCGGCACTGCAGGGCCGCCCCGCGGATGCGCAACTTCTCCTGGTGGATGTCCAGGTCCTCGAGGGTCTCGCCCGCGGCGATGCGCATCTGGGCGGAGACCAGGTCGATGTCCGTGATCTCCTCGGTGACCGTGTGCTCGACCTGGATGCGAGGGTTCATCTCGATGAACACGTGCTGTCCGGCGCGCTCGCCCACGGTGTCGACCAGGAACTCCACCGTTCCGGCATTCTGGTAGTCCAGCGCCTTGGCGAACTTCACCGCGTCGGCGTAGAGGGCCTGGCGAATCCCCTCATCCAGGTTCGGCGCCGGGGCGATCTCCACGACCTTCTGGTGGCGGCGCTGCAACGAGCAGTCCCGCTCGAAGAGGTGCACCACGTTGCCCTGGCCGTCGGCGAGGATCTGCACCTCAATATGCCGCGGCCGGAGCACCGCCTGCTCGAGGAAGACCGTCGGGTCCCCGAACGCCGTGCCGGCCTCGCGCATGGCAGCGTTCAGGGACTCGGGCAGGTCCTCGCGCCGGTCGACCCGGCGCATGCCGCGTCCACCGCCACCGGCAACGGCCTTAACGAAGATGGGGAAGCCGATCTTCTCCGCTTCGCCGATCAGCCAGTCCGCATCATCGCTGGGCTCGGAGGACGCCAGGGTCGGGATGCCCGCGGCCTTGGCGGCCTTCAGGGCCTGGACCTTGTTCCCGGCGAGCTCGAGCACGTCTGCCGGGGGGCCGACGAACGTAATCCCGGCCTCATGGGCGGCCCTGGCCAGCCCGGGGTTCTCGGAAAGGAAACCGTACCCGGGGTAGATGGCATCCGCGCCGGCATCCTTGGCAACACGGATCACCTCCTCCACATCCAGGTAGGCCCGCACCGGGTGGCCCTCTTCACCGATCTGGTAGGCCTCGTCGGCCTTCTGGCGGTGGATGGAGCCGCGGTCCTCGTAGGGGAAGACGGCGACCGTCTTCGCGCCCAATTCGTAGCCGGCGCGGAACGCGCGGATGGCGATTTCGCCTCGGTTGGCTACCAGTACCTTTGAAAACATGGTGCTCCTGCAGGGTGTCTGTTGGTCAGGACGAACGCAACGGAATGCCCGGGTTCGGGACGCGGTGTGCTCCGTGCGTCAGGCGCGATGTGTCGATTCAGGCCTGTCGTTACCCTACAGTGGCGCATCACACACCCGGAACTGTGTTTCTACATGACGTGTGCCACACCGGCGCGCGTGGACCTGGGGGCTGCGGCGCCACCTTATGATGGGTAGGAGCCGAAACAGCGAAACAACACAGTAAGGTCGTGGTCCGTTCCGTGCAGGTCGTGAGCATCAGCAGTCTCAAGGGTGGCGTCGGCAAGACGTCCGTCACCCTCGGTTTGGCATCGGCGGCCCTTGCCGCCGGGATTCCGACCCTGGTAGTGGACCTTGACCCGCATGCCGACGCCAGCACCGGGCTGGGAGTGGAGCCCAACGGCGAAAACGACATCGGGCACCTGCTCAAGAACGCACGACGGGCCGACATTGCCGCCGCCGCGGTCCCCAGCCCGTGGGCCGGCCGGTCCGGCGCGGCCGCCGACGACAGGACCCCCGTGCTGGATGTCGCCGTCGGCGGGGCATTCAGCGGCATCTACGACCGCCCGGACCTGAAGCTGCGCAACCTGCGACGGCTCCACACCGTCCTGTCGCGCCAGGACCGCTACGAACTGGTCCTCGTCGACTGCCCGCCGTCGCTCAACGGCCTGACCCGCATGGCGTGGACGGCCAGCCACAGAGTCCTGCTCGTGGCAGAGCCGAGCCTGTTTTCGGTTGCTGGGACCGAACGGACGCTTCGGGCGCTGGAGCTGTTCCGCAAGGAATTCGTCCAGGGCCTGCAGACCGCCGGCGTGGTGGCCAACCGCTTCCGCGAGTCCTCGGCCGAACAGCGGTTCCGGCTCGAGGAGATGCGCACGATGTTCGGCGATGCCCTGCTCTCGCCCGTGCTGCCGGACCAGGCGAACTGGCAGCAGATCCAAGGTGCCGCCTACGCCGTGCACCAGTGGCCGGGCGATGCCGCCCGCCAGTCGGCGGCACGCTTCGACGAATTGCTGCGCGGCCTGGCCGATCCCGCCAACGCCCCGGTGCGCTAACCGAGCGCCACACCCTTCCCCGGGGGGGAGCCCCCGGACACTGGAACAGCGCGTGTCCCCGCGGGGACACGCGCTGTTTTCGCGTCAACGGCAGCTGCCGGTGCTAGCTGGCCGACTTCTTGGCGGCCCGACGGCGTCCCAGTTCGTCCCCGGGGAAGACGGCGTCCTCCTCCACTGCGTGTTCGCTGGGCAGCTCGGACAGGCTGCCTTCGACTTCGCGCCAGACTCGTCCGACAGCGATGCCGAACACCCCCTGGCCGCCCTGGACGAGGTCGATGACCTCGTCGGCCGAGGTGCATTCGTAGACGGAGGCACCGTCGCTCATCAGGGTGATCTGGGCCAGGTCCTCCACGCCGCGTTCACGCAGGTGGACCACCGCGGTGCGGATCTGCTGGAGGGAGACGCCCGTGTCGAGAAGGCGCTTGACCACCTTGAGCACGAGGATGTCCCGGAAGCTGTAGAGGCGCTGGCTCCCGGAGCCTGCCGCTCCGCGGACCGCGGGCTCGACCAGGCCGGTGCGGGCCCAGTAGTCGAGCTGGCGGTAGGTGATGCCGGCGGCCTTGCAGACCACGGTGCCGCGGTATCCGGCACCTTCGTCGAGGACCGGCAGGTCCTCGGTGAAAAGCAGGCCCTGCGCGTTCGCGCCGGCGCCCTGGCCGGAGCCGGACGATGCCCCGCTGTGCTCACCTATCGGACTCACGTGGACCCTCCTAGTCAAAAACTCCCCCCATAGGGAGCTTGCCGGCTGCCGGGGAACCGTGGAGGCGTTGGGTGCCATCCACTGTGCCGAGTGATGGGACAGCGAAGCAATGGGATTCTTATGCTTTGACGGTACGGCCGAACGGGTCCCACGTCAAAGACCTTCAAGTTTAACTTGAGGGCGTGTCGCTACTCGTCGAAATCCTCGGGCTCGACGTCGGCCAGGAACTCACGGAACTGGCGCACCTGGTCCTCTGCGCCGTCGGCGGTGCTGCCGTCCTCGCTGACCATGACACCGGCCTCCTCCAGGACCTCGTCCGCGCAGGTGATCGGGCAGCCGGCCCGCAGGGCGAAGGCAATGGCATCCGAGGCCCGGGAATCGACGACGGCGCCCCCATCGAATTCCAGCTCGGCGTAGAACACCGTTTCCTTGACCGCGACCAGGCGTGCCTCAACGAGGGGGTGGCCCAGCGCGGAGACGACCGACTCGAGCAGGTCATGGGTCATGGGACGCGGAGTGCCCATCCCCTGCTGGCTCATGGCGATCGCCGAGGCCTCAGGTGCCCCGATCCAGATCGGCAGGTGGCGGGGCCCGTCGATCTCCTTGAGCAGGACCAGCGGCTGGTTGGACGGCAGTTCGATCCGGACGCCGACGACCATGAGTTCTCGCACGGGTACCTCCTGCGGTGCTAGTGGTCCATCCTGGCGATGGAGCCGTTGACCAGTGCGCTGTGCAGCGCCAGGCAGGCATCGCTGATCTCCCGGGCTGTTTCGGCGGCGCGAGCCCGGGAGGAGACATCACGGCGGCTGGCCAGCGGCGCGACAGCGCGCTCCACCAGGCCCAGCTCCCGGTCCGCGGCGGCGCGGAAGCCGCGCAGGTGGCGGGGTTCGATGCCGTGGGCCGCGAGCTTGGCGCTGGCGGTGGCGATCCGCACGGCGTGCTCGTCGAAGCGCTGGTCCTCCTCGGCGATGATCCCGTAGGCGAGCAGTTCGCCGATGAGCTGCTCCGACGCGCCCGTCGCACCCTGCAGTTCGGCGCGGGTGAGGGGGCGCGTATGCCCTGCCAGTTCCTGGGCCAGCTGGTCGGTGACACTGCGCGGCGCCAGGGTCAGGCCACCGGCGAGCTGCTCGGGCCGCTCCCCGCGGTCCACGGCGTCGAGGTAGTCCTTGATGACCTTCAGCGGCAGGTACTGGTCGCGCTGCAGCGACAGGATGAAGCGGAGGCGGTCGATGTCCCCGGGCGTGTACTTGCGGTAGCCGGCGGCGGTGCGCTGCGGGGTGATCAG
>Ga0134125_10007361_pt1 | contig 12417 bp, 10 predicted proteins | sample KB31751_FD_96464 | JGI IMG/M metagenome (GOLD analysis project Ga0134125, IMG submission 96464) | Terrestrial soil microbial communities with excess Nitrogen fertilizer from Kellogg Biological Station, Michigan, USA - KB3-175-1 | ecosystem: Environmental > Terrestrial > Soil > Unclassified ... | reverse complement strand
CGACCGCGCGCCCCGCCGCCGACACCACGAGCTTCGCGGCGCGATCGATGGCGACCGCCTTGTCGCCGACGTGGACGGTCACGCCCGCGGCGCGATATTGCTCGAGGCGCGCGAGCGCCAGATCCTCGGCGCTCTTGCCGTCGAAATATCCCGACAGATTCACCCGATCGTAGGCGAGCCGGGGCTCCTCGCAGAACGTGGTGATCTCGAAACCGCCGCCGCCCGCCGCCTCGCCGCCACCGGTCGCAGAAGAGAGGAGCTCCACGAACCGATGCCCGACCATGCCGTTTCCGACGACGACGACACGCGTGCGACCAACCATGCTCTGGTTCTACGCAATGCGTCGTTTCGGTGGCGTAAAACGGCCGTTAAATCGGGCGAAGCGTCCCGGAAATATCCCGGAAACCTGATTCAGGCGCGCATTCCATAACGCGTTACGAAAACGATACCAAGATCACTTCTGCGGATCGTACATGCCGAGCGCGTCGTTGGCGCGGAACTTCACGTCGGTCGCCAGCGCGTCGCCTTCGTCGGCATCCTGACAGCGCGCCAGGATCTGCACCAGCGCTTCGCGACAGCGCCGCAGCTCTTCGATCAGCCACAGCACGTCGGCTTCGTCGTCGCGGCCCGAGCCGCGCCGCTGCTTCTCGATGGCGCGCAGCCGCCACTCCAGCTTGGCGCCGCGCCCGAGCGGGTTGCCGTCGCCGAAGCAATCGGGACAGACGTCGGCGCCCTGCTCGGTGACGATCTCGCCGGTTCCATAACAGGTCGCGCAGCGTCCGGGCGTGATTTCGCGGCTCATCGAAACGGATTATACGCAATATTCACCACGCGCATATACGAACGAAACAATCGACTCCTACGCTCCGTCGCATGCGGTGGCCCCGAAGCTGGATCGACGCGTGGGACCCGGAGAATCCGCTCTTCTGGGAGCGCACGGGCCGGCGCATCGCGCGCCGCAATCTCGTCTGGTCGATCTTCGCCGAGAACCTCGGCTTCTCGGTGTGGCTCGTGTGGAGCGTGGTCGCCACGCGCCTGCCCGCCGCCGGCTTCCGCTACACCACCGATCAGCTGTTCGCGCTCGTCTCGCTGCCCGGCCTCGCCGGCGCGCTCCTCCGTTTCCCCTATACCTTCGCGGTGCCGCGCTTCGGCGGACGCAACTGGACCGCCGTCAGCGCGCTCCTGCTCCTCATCCCCACGCTCGCGCTCGCCACGCTCGTCGGCCGGCCCGACACGCCCTTCTGGCTCATGGCGCTCGCCGCCGCCAGCGCCGGCTTCGGCGGCGGCAACTTCGCCTCGAGCATGGCCAACATCTCCTTCTTCTTTCCCGACCGCGACAAGGGCCTGGCGCTCGGCCTCAACGCCGCCGGCGGCAACCTCGGCGTCGCCACCGTGCAGCTGTGCGTGCCGCTGGTGGTCGGCGCCGGCGCCGCGCACCTGTCGCGCGCCGGCACCCTGTGGCTACCGCTCATCGTCGCCGCCGCCGCCGGCGCGTTCCTCTTCATGGACAACCTGTCGACGGCGCGCTCCAGCTTCCGCGATCAGCTGGCGGTCGCGCGCGACAAGCACACCTGGATCGTCGCGCTGCTCTACATCGGCACCTTCGGCTCGTTCGTCGGCTACTCGGCCGCGTTCCCGCTGCTCCTCAGGACGCAGTTCCCGATGGTGACCACGAGCCTCGCGTTCCTCGGCCCGCTCGCCGGCTCGCTGGCGCGCCCGCTGGGCGGCCGCCTCGCCGATCGCCTCGGCGGCGCCCGCGTTACCCTCGCCAGCTTCGCCGTCATGGCCGCGTCCGCCGCCGGCGTGCTCTTCGCGATGCAGCACCACGCGCCCGGCGGCTTCGTCGGCGCGTTCCTCGCGCTCTTCGTCGCCAGCGGCCTCGGAAACGGATCGACGTTCCGCATGATCCCCGCCATCTTCCGCGCGCAGGCGCTCGCCGGCGCCAGCCGCGACGGCGCCGCGACCGCCGCCGCCCACCTGCGCGCGCGCCGCGACAGCGCCGCGGTCATCGGGCTCGCTTCCGCCGTCGGCGCGCTCGGCGGCTTCTTCATCCCACGCGCGCTCGGCGCCTCGATCCACGCCACCGGCGGCCCGGCGGCCGCCTTCAGCGCGTTCCTCTCCTGCTACTTCTTCTGCGTCGCGCTGACCTGGTGGCACTACCTGCGCGCGAGCTTCCTGGTGACGCGCCTGCCCAGCCTCGCTCACGCCGCCGTCTGACGACCGAGCGCGGCCGACGCGCCAACGCGCGCTACGCCGACGCGCTCCGCCGCGGCCAGACAGTCACGAAGCGCGTGCGCGTGGCGTCGTTGCGATCGAGCGTCACGCGCCCGCCGTGCGCGGCCAGGATCGTGCGCACGATGAAGAGCCCGAGGCCCAGGCCGCGCGCCCCGGCGTCGCCCTTCTTGAACGGCTGAAACAGCCCCGCCTGCAGCCGCTCGGGGAACGCGCCGTCGTTGGTCACCGTCACCGTCACCTCGTGCGCGCCGCCCGCGATCTCCACGGACACCGCGCTGCGCGCATGCTCGACCGCGTTGATGACCAGGTTGCCGATCGCCTGCGCCACGCGATCCCCGTCCCAGCTGCCGGCGACCTCACCGCTCGTGCGCAGCTCGATGGCGTGCCCCGGATGCGACAGCTGCACCTCGTCGATCACGCGCCGGCACACCTCGTCCATGCGCTGGTCGACGCGCATCACCGGAATGCCGCCGCCGAAGTAGGTGCGCGCATAGTCGACCAGCGATCGCACCATGCGATCCATGCGATGCCCGCTCGAGTTGATGCGCATGAGCGCGGCGCGCCGCTCCTCGTTCGTCTCGTCCTTGAGCAGATGCTCCGCCGACGCGCAGATGGCCGTCACCGGGCTGCGCAGGTCGTGCCCGAGCACGCCGAGCACCAGGTCCTTCATCTTGAGCGCGCTCTCCGCCGACTGCCGCGCGCGCCGCTCGCGATAGAGCGCCACGAACGAGCGCACCTTGTCACGCAAGAGATCGGGATCGAACGGCTTGTAGATGTAGTCGACCGCGCCGAGCGACAGGCCCTGTCGCGCGTAGTGCGTCTCGGTGTGAATCGCGCTCAGGAAGATGATCGGCGTCTCGCGCGCCCGCTCGTGCTTGCGCATCAGCGCCGCGGTGGCGAAGCCGTCGAGATCGGCCATGCGTACGTCGAGCAGCACGAGCGCGAAGTCGCGCCGCTCGATCTCCTCCAGCGCCTGCCGCCCCGAGCGCGCCTGCACCAGCGTCTCGCCGAGCGGCTCCAGCGTCGCCTCGAGCGCGAGCAGGTTGGCCGGATGGTCGTCGACCATCAGGATGTTGACTGGCTCCTGACTGCTACGAGTGCTCACGTGGCACGTTCCGGGCAACCAGCGCCTCGACGTTGGCCACGAGCTCCGCGGGACGGAACGGCTTGCGCATCACCACCTCGATCGATTCGGAGAGCTGTGGCGCCAGCTCCGCCGCGGTCAGCACGATCACGGGAATCGACGCCAGGCGATGATACGCGCGCACCACCGTGAGGAACTGTCGACCGTCCATCACCGGCATGCGGATGTCGAGCACGATCACGGACGGCTGCTTCTCATCGAGCAGCTTTCCCAACGCGTCGCGTCCGGTTGTCGCCGTATCCACGGCATATCCGGCGCGCAGCAAAATATCGCGAACACTCTCGAGCGTGCTCGGGTCGTCTTCGACGACAAGTACCGTAGACTTTTCCATGTCACTCACCCCAGTGACACGTAAGCACGCGGCCAGAGGCGTTCAAGCCATGCACAGCGCGACGGCGATCCACGACGATCTTGTCAGACGCGCCGGCACCACCGTGCAAATTGTCACCGCGCGGCGTTTCCTGTAATGGGAAACTCCATATTCGCGAATCCATTACGAGTACATTGCAAACCTCAAAATCGCGATTACGATCGAGTCCACTAGGTTATTGCAATGAGCATCTTGGTGATCGAAGACGATGAGGGCGTACGGGAGTCACTGGTCGCGATCCTACGCGACGAAGGCTATGCCGCCGAGACGGCAGCCAACGGCGCCGCGGCGCTGCGACGGCTCGCCCAGCGGCCGTTACCGACGCTGATCCTGCTCGACCTCATGATGCCCAAGATGGACGGCGTCGACTTCCGCTCGCACCAGCTCGCCGATCCCGAGCTGCGCAAGATCCCGGTGGTGATCATCTCCGCGCGCCCCGACGTCGCGCGCCAGGCGGCCGAGCTGCACGTCGACGACTTCCTGCGTAAGCCGATGAGCTTCGAAGAGCTCCTGCACGTGGTGCAGAACCGCGCGCTCACCGAGGTGGGCGTGCCGGAGTAGCGGCCTCGCCGTCCGGGCGCAGCTCGCGATCGAGCAGCTCGCGATCGAGCAGCCGTCCCACGACGACGAGGAGCTCGGCCGGATCGACCGGCTTGGGCAGGTGGACCTGGAACCCTGCCGCGCGCGCCCGCGCGCCGTCCTCGGCGGTGGCGTAGCCGGTGAGCGCGATCGCCGGCAGGCAGCCGCCCGACGCCCGCTCCGCCTCGCGCACGCGCCGGATGAGCGCGTGGCCGTCTTCGCCCGGCATGCCCACGTCGCTCAACAGGATGTGCGGCCGCCGGCGCTCGATGGCGGCCATCGCCTCCGCCGTCGACGACGCGCGGTCGACGGCGGCGCCGTGCTGCTCGAAGACCATGGTGAGCATCTCGCGCGAGTCTTCGTCGTCGTCGACGACGAGCACGCGCACGTCGCGCAGCTCGAGCACGCGCGCGAACGATCCGGTGGTGCGCGAAGGCCAGTTCGCCACCATGACACCCTCCTCGCCCGCCCACAGGGGAAGCCGTACGATGAAGCGCGCGCCGCTGCCGCTGCCGTCCGAGCGCACGTCGACGCTGCCGTGGTGCAGCTCGACGATGTGCTTGACGATCGCCAGCCCGAGGCCAAGTCCGCCGTGGCTGCGCGTCGGCGAGCCGTCGGCCTGACGGAACGCCTCGAACACGTGCGGCAAGAACTCCGGCGCGATGCCGCTGCCGCTGTCGACCACCTCGATCTCCACCGTGTCCTCGACGCTGCCGACGATCACCTCGACGCGTCCGTCCGCCGGCGTGAACTTGATGGCGTTGGCCACGAGGTTCCACACCACCTGCTGCAGGCGGTTGGGATCGGCGTCGATACGGCACGCGACCGGCTCGATCACCGCCACGAGCTCGACGCCCTTCTGCTGCGCGGTCGGCATCATGGCGTCGACGGCGGTGCGCACCACGTCGCCGGCGACGACCGGCTTGGTGTCGAGCGTGAGTTTGCCGGCGACGATGCGCGAGACGTCGAGCAGGTCCTCCACGAGCTTGATCTGCGCGCGCGTGTTGCGCTCGATGGTCTGCATCGCCTTCTGCGCCTGGCGGCGATCGAGCTCGCCCGAGCGCACCATGCGCGTCCAGCCGAAGATGGCGTTGAGCGGCGTGCGCAGCTCGTGCGAGATGGTGGCGAGGAACTCGTCCTTCATGCGGCTCGCCTCTTCCGCTTCGGCGCGCGCGGTCTCGGCGCGCCACGCCAGCTCGGTCATGCGCGTCTCGGCGTCCTTCTGATCGTCGATGTCGGTGGCGGTGGCAATCCAGCCGACGATGGCGCCGCGCAGGCCGCGCTCGGGCACCGCGCGCCCGAGGTGCCAGCGATACGCGCCGTCGGCGGCGCGCCGCAAGCGATACTCGACCACCAGGGGCTCACCGGCGCGCACCGCCGCGGTCCACGCGTCGAGCACGCGCTCCCGATCGTCGGGATGGATGACCGCGAGGTGGCCGCGGTCGTTGGCCGCGTGCGCGTCGAGCCCGGTGTATTCGGCCCACGCCTTGTTGGTGTAGGTGATGCGCCCTTCGCGGTTCGCCGCCCACACGCACAGCGGCATGAGATCGGTCAGGTTGCGCACGCGGTGCGCGGTCTGCTCTTCGTAGCGCTGGCGATCGCGGCGGCGGATCGCGGCCAGCTCGCGCTTGTGCTCCTCGGCGCGCAGGTGCGACTCGAGGAACAGCGTCGCCTTGCCGCGCAGCACGCGCGCGTCGCACGGCAGGCCGATGAAGTCGACGGCGCCCTGCGCGTAGGCGCGCGCCAGATCGCCGGGGTCCACCTCGCCGCCGGTGGTGAAGATGATGGGCAGCTTGCGCGTGCGCGGGCGCGCCTTGATGAGCGACGCGGTGGCGAAGCCGTCGAGCGTCGGCATGCGCACGTCGATGATGGCGAGGCCGAAGTCGGTGCGCGACAGCTGCGCCAGCGCCTGCTCGCTCGAGCCGGCGCGAATGACGCGATGTCCGAGCGGCGCCAGGATGGCTTCGAGGGCGTCGAGGTTGGCCGTGTGCTGATCGACCAACAAGATCGATGTCACCGCCCGCGGGGATTCACACGGCTGCACATCTCCTCCGAAAGAGTTACGTGAGATTCGTTCCCCTCGTCATGGACACGTGCTTGTTCTAGCCCCGGCCGGGGCCGTGTCAATTGCCCGCCTATATTAATGATCGCAGAAGCCGAGCAGCAGGCAGGGATGGTCGCAGCAGCCGTTCAAGCAGCAGAATTGTGACGGCCCGCAGCAGGTCGAGTTCTGCGTGCAGCAGAACGTGCCCGGCGAGCAGCCCGGGCCCTGCGCGCAGCGGCACGCGCCGTCGGAGCGCGTGGGATCGCACGAGGTGGCGAGCTTCGGATCGCACGCCGGCTCGTCGCCGCAGCGGCAACCCACGCCCGGCGCGCAGTGATCGACCATCTCACCGCCGCACGCCGGTCCGCCGCCGCAGCTGCAGCCGTTGGTGCCGCAGCTGTCGGCGTTCTGCGAGTTGCACACGCCGACGCTCGACGGCCCGCAGCTGCACAGCCCGTCGGCGTTGCAGGTCGGCTCGAGCGACGAGCTACAGCTGCCGGTGCCGGCATCGACGTCGACGTCACAGGTGCAATGCGCGGCGCCGAGATCCCCGCGCACGCACTGCCCGCCGCCGCAAGCGATGCCGCAGCCGCCGCAGTTCTGCGGATCGCGGTCGACGTCGACGCAGCGCCCGTCGCAGCACGCCATGCCGCTGTCGCACGGCGCGTCGTTGCCACAGGCGCAGCGCCCGTCGGCACCGCAAGAGTCGGCCGCGAAGCGATTGCAGTTGTCGAGCGTGGTGCACTTGTTTCCTGGCGCGCGCCCGAGCTCGCCGATGGCGAAATCGTACGTCGGCACCACGCCCTGGTCAGGCTCCGGCTCCGACTGCTCGCACCGCAGCGGTCCGAAGCAGCCCCCCAACAACATCAACGCTGCGACCCAGCTCCACCGAGATGCGCGCATGTCCCCTCCGTCATCGTACACTCACGCGCCGTCGCACGCGAGCGTTCCGTGACCGAGTGCAACGCGAGTGCCGCGCCCATCCTCCGCGCAGTCCGCGCCGCTCCAGCGCCCCGCCACCGCCTCTCCGTCGAGCCCCGTCGAAAACCAACCAGCGCGCCTCACCACCGACCAGCGCCGAGGTGCGCACCAGTGCGCACGAGTGCGCACGAACCCAGAGCGCACGAACCCAGAGCGCACGAACCAGCACCGACGAGCAACCCGCGCCCCCGCCCCGCCCTCCTCACGGCTACCGCTTCCGCCCCCCGCGCCGCACCCTCTCCACCACCGCCCTCCCCGTCGCCGACAACCCCTCCGGATCCACCGCCGCCTCCAACCTCCGCATCCTGCCCCCTTCCTCGAACGCCCTCACCCGCCCCTGCTCGCCCAAATCCAACCACGCCGGATGCGCCCTCACCCGTCCATCCCTCGGATCCCTCGGCCGCCACGCCCCCGCCGCCGCCTCGACGAGCTCTTCCTCTTCGCGCGTCATCCGATCAGCTCCATCACATCCACCCCGCGCCGCCGCAAACACTCCGCGATCAACTTCCGTGCCCTTCCGACGTTCTGCAGAAACGTGTTCAGCCGCATCTTCACCCGCGACGCCAACACCGCATCCGCGTCACCACCCGCCGACTCGAGCCGCGCCGTCAGCGCCACCGCCGGCTTCCCCGGCAGCGCCTTCCGACACTCCTCGATCGCCGCCCGCAACAACGGATCCACCATCACCCCCGCCACGCCTTCCCGCGACGCCGCGTCGCGCGCCATCGCCGCCTCGAGCTCGCCCGCCTCCTGCACGCTCACGCGCCGCGCCCTCCGCAGCTCGTCGATCGCCAGATTCCGCGCGATCCGCACCCCCAACCGCAGCAACGCATTCGGCCGCTCATCGCGCCGACAGCGCGCCGCCACCTGCCACACCCGCAAGAGCGCCTCCTGCAGCACCGCCTCGCAATCCACCTGCGCCGCCATCGGCCGCAACGTCGCGCGCAACGGCGCCTCGGCGCCGGCGACCCATCGACCAAATGCGTCGGGGTCGCCGGCGACGATGCCGTCCAGCTCTCGATCCAGATCGACGACGGTCGTGGTCGTCGTCGTCGTCACACCACGCTCTCCACGATCACGATCTCTCGCGCGCCCATCCGCACGCGCGCGCCCTCCCACGCCACCTGCTCCGTCGCTGCGATCACCAGCACCAACCGCAGCGTCTGCCCCGCCGTCATCGCCCCATCCCCGGTCGTGCGCGCCCGCTCCACCTTCGCCCGCAGCACGCGCCCATCCGCGTCCTCGATCTCCACCTCGTCCTCGACGCGCCACTCGGCGTCGTCGAGCACCGCGATCTCCACGACCGCCTCGTCGCCCTTGCGCCGCACCAGGCGCCCCTCGAACGGCGCCCCTTCCGGCGCCTCGGCCGGCGGCGGCGACTCGGTCACCTCGCGCATCTCGCGCACCTCGCCGTCGGCGACCTCGTCATCCGACGGCGCCTCGCCCTGCCACATGTCCTTGAACGCGCCGAACACGCGGCCGACCCCCGTCGTCGACTTCTTCGCCTTCTCCCCGGCGCGCCCGCCCGCGTCCGCCTGCGCGCGGATCGGCGACGGCTTCTTCGGCGACGCCGGCGGTGGCGGCGCCGACGGCGGCATTCCGCCCGCCCCCATCGCCCCCATCGGCGCGAACGCCCGCGTGCGCGACATCGACTGCACCTGCGCCGGCGACGGCATCGCCACCATCCCGCCCGGCCCCATCGCCTCGCGCAACCCGAGCCCCTCCACCGACACGCCGAACGGCAGCTCCTGCGGAATCTTCTGCTTCCGCGTCGGCGCCTTCGGATCCACCGTCGGCTCGTCGGACACCGCGATCCACGAGGTCACGCGCGTCGCGATCTGGAACTCGAGCCCCACCCTCTCGATCGCGCCGTCGATCTTCTCGCGATCCTCGCCCGCGCACAGCTGCATCTCGAGGTCCTCGACCTTCTCGCGCCCGAACAGCGCCACGACCGCGCCGTTGCCCGCGCCGCACGCGATCGGCGCCACCTCGATGCGCTGCCGCCACTCGCCCTCGGCGGTGCGCCCGCGCGCCACCAACTCGCCGCCCTCCGGCTGCAGCGCCAGCGCGCACAACGCCGGCGCCCCCGCGAACAGATCGGGCAGCCGCAGCGGCGCGTGCTCGACGAGCGCGCTGCCCTCGAGCACCAGGTCCACCACCAGCGGCGCCGCCGTGCGCGCGCAGATGCGCTGCGCCGCCCGCTCCAGATCCTCGCCGATGCCGATGATCACCTCGACGCCGCGCCCCGCACGCGCCGCCGGCTCGGTCAGCGATCGGTTCACGCCCGACCCGACGCCGACGGTGTGCAGCCGCGACGCGCGCGGCAGCGTCTTCAACACGTCGTGCACGATCTCCTGCTCGAACCCGATCGCGCCATCCGAAACGAGCACGATCTGCCGCTGCGACTCGGCCCGCAGCGGCGCCAGCGCCTCCATCAGCGCATCGCGCATCTCCGTCGACCCCGACGCCTGCAGGCCGCGCACCCACGCGCGCGCCTCGGCCCGCGCCTTGCCGTCGGCGCGCACCGGCTTCTTCTTCCAGCGCCGCGGCGCATTCGAGAACTCGATCATCTCGAGCATGTCGTCGTCGCCGAGCGTGTCGATCATCGCCTCCATCACGCGCGCCGCCTGCTTGAGCGGCTCGCCCGACATCGATCCCGACGTATCAATCAGGAAACACAGATCGCGCGCCACCTTCGCCGTCTTCGCCTCGCGCGCCGGCGGCACCAGCGTGACGAGACCGTAGCCGCGCCCCGCGTGCGGCTTGCCCTCGGCCGGCCGCCCACAGTCGACCGTCAGCCCCGGCGTCGCCGCCGCCACGGCCCAGCGCACCACGAGGTCGCGATCGAGCCGCGTGCCCTCCTCGACGAGCCCGATGACGCCGTCGCTACCCATGCTCAACGCATGCGATGTCGACTCCGCCCGGCAACCCTCGCGCAGTCGATCGCGCACCGTCAGCGTCAGCCGCGCCCGCGCCGGCAGCGCCGCGTCCGCGACGTCGACCGTCACGCGGCCGATGTCCTCGACGCGCCCCGGCGCGCCCATGTAGCGCGGCATCGCCACCGTCGGAAAACGCCACTCCCACGCGCCTTCGTCGAGCCACCGCAGCTTTTGATCGATCGTCAGCTCCGCGACCACCTCCGCGCCCGGCGGAATGTTCCCGATCTCCTGCGTGAACAAGCTCGACCGCTCCTGCTCCACCAGCGCCGCCGAGCGCCCCGTCGCGATCGCCTCCTCGAACCGCTCGCGCGCCGCCTGACGCCGATCGATCTCGCCCACGATCCGCTTGTCGCCGATGGTGAACGCATATCCCGACACCGCGCCGTCCGACGGCAGCGGCATGAGGTACGTCACCGCCAGCGGCTCGGCGAACGTGTTGGCGAAGCGCTGCTCGAGCACCACGCGCGCGATCCCGCCCTTGGCGTCCGCGCGCAGCGTCGCGCCGCGCAGCGCGAGCGTGCGCCCATCCGCCGTCACCAGCCGTCCACCGCTCGATTCGACAATCCCACTCATCTTCTTCGTCGCCGCGTTGCTCATGGTCCCCTCCAAGGTCCTCACTTCGACCAACGAACGGGGGCCGGCTTTTGTGACAAACGATTTTACAAGCCTCCGCCTCGACTTGCGTGCGTATACTGCGCGCCATGCTCTCCTACGCGCACGGCGTCGGTGACGCGCCGCTCCTCGGCGATACGATCGGCGCCGCGCTCGCTCGCACGGTCGAGCGCTTCGGCGATCGCGACGCGCTCGTGGTGCGCTCGCAGGGCTACCGCGCGACCTGGCGCCAGCTCTCCGATCAATCGGCGATCGTCGCGCGCGCCCTCATGGCCCGCGGCGTCGCCCCCGGCGATCGCGTCGGCCTCTGGTCTCCCAATCGCTACGAATGGGTGGTCACGCAGCTCGCCTGCGCGCGCGCCGGCGCGATCCTGGTGAACCTCAACCCCGCCTACAAGACCTCCGAGATCGAGTACGCGCTGGCGCAATCGTCGACGAGCCTGCTCCTGCACGCGCGCGCGTTCCGCACCAGCGACTACAGCGCCATGGTAGCCGAGGTCCGCCCGCGCCTGCCCGCCCTGCGCGAGGCCATCGCCTTCGAAGACGGCTGGCAGGCGCTCTCGACCGACGGCGCCCGCGTCGACGCCGCCGCCCTCGCCGCGCGCGAAGCGTCGCTGTCGTGCGACGATCCGATCAACATCCAATACACCTCCGGCACCACCGGCTTCCCCAAGGGCGCCACGCTCTCGCACCACAACATCCTCAACAACGGCTACTTCGTCGGGCGCGCCCTCCGCCTCGACGAGCGCGATCGCGTCTGCATTCCCGTGCCCTTCTATCACTGCTTCGGCATGGTCATGGGCAACCTCGCCTGCGTCGCGCTCGGCAGCGCCATGGTCGTCCCCGACGAAGCCTTCGACGCCGCCAAGGTGCTCGAGACCGTCGCCGCCGAGCGCTGCACCGCGCTCTACGGCGTGCCCACCATGTTCATCGCCGAGCTCGATCATCCCGACTTTCCGCGCCACGATCTCGCGTCGCTGCGCACCGGCATCATGGCCGGCTCGCCCTGCCCCGTCGAGGTCATGCGCAAGGTCATGCAGCGCATGCATATCGGCGAGATGACCATCTGCTACGGCATGACCGAAACCGCGCCGGTCTCCACGCAAACCGCCGTCGACGACCCCGTCGAGCTGCGCGTCGGCTCCGTCGGCCGCGTGCACCCGCACGTCGAGATCAAGATCGTCGACGACGACGGCCGCACGCTCCCGCGCGGCGAGAAGGGCGAGCTCTGCACGCGCGGCTACTCGGTCATGCGCGGCTACTGGAACAACGACGAGGCCACGCGCATCGCCATCGACGACGCCGGCTGGATGCACACCGGCGACCTGGCGACGATGGACGAGCGCGGCTACGTCAACATCGTCGGGCGCAAGAAGGACATGATCATCCGCGGCGGCGAGAACGTCTACCCGCGCGAGGTCGAAGAGTTCCTGCACACCCACCCCGCCGTCTCCGAGGCGCAGGTCATCGGCGTGCCGAGCGAGAAGTACGGCGAGGAGATCATGGCCTGGGT
>Ga0134125_10007360_pt1 | contig 12418 bp, 10 predicted proteins | sample KB31751_FD_96464 | JGI IMG/M metagenome (GOLD analysis project Ga0134125, IMG submission 96464) | Terrestrial soil microbial communities with excess Nitrogen fertilizer from Kellogg Biological Station, Michigan, USA - KB3-175-1 | ecosystem: Environmental > Terrestrial > Soil > Unclassified ... | reverse complement strand
GCGAGCGCCGTAGTTAATGGTCAGGCGCGAGTTCACTTTCCAGGAATCCTGCGCGAACATTTCCCACATGCTGCCTCGGAAAGGCGTATAGGCGCGCTGTCCGATTTCGGAGTACACATCGAAGAGTCCGAGGGCTGCGTTTGCAATGCCCACCCCCGACGTGGCGTTGCCGCCCGTGCGGGAATCGCTGAACTGGAACCGGCCATTTTGGTTGTTGGTGCCGCCTGGCACGCCATTGACGTTGATTTCGTCGCCGTCGTTTTCACCCGAATACTCATACAACACGCCAAACTTTAACGTATGGTTGCCGGTGACTTTTGTGAGGTTATCCGAAAAGTCGTAAATCGGGCCGGAGGAGTGCGACGGATACGGTCCGCCATTCAAGCCGTAGAAGTTCGGAATCGCAAGCGTCGGGATGCGGTTCGGCACTTCTTTCCCCACCGGGAAAATATACGGATAATCGATGCCATATTTCGTCCGGTCATACAGCCCGCTGCTCAAATCGAGCGGGATGTACACATCATCGAGACTGACCGTCGCCAGAGCTTCGTTCACCATCGTCGGACTGATGGTCCACGTATAGCTCAACGAGTTGGTCTGGTTGGGACGATTGAAGAATTTCGGCACGCGATCGGAACCGCCGTCGAAAGGCTGAAATTCGAGGTACGCATAGTTCTGGCGGCGGAAGGCCACGTGGTGACTTTGGCCGGGATAGAAATCGGCGGTAAGCGTATCCTTCCGTTGATTGATCGGGTGTCCAGCCTGCGCAATCCAATTCTGGTTTCCGTTGATGAACGGCGTATTCGGTGCAGGATAAGCGCGCAGAAGACCGATACCATTCGGGCTCAGATCACTTTGCGGAATAATATTTCCGGCATACGGTATACAACTTGAACTTACGGCAGAACATGTGTTCGGCCTGTATATCGGTTGCATCTTCCCATAGAACGGATTGTTGGGATTCAGCAGTTCGCTGAAATCGCCATTCCGCATCAGGTCCGTTGGCACCGTCTGAGTCTGCGTATCGGTGAAGCGATAACGCAACCATTCCTGGCCCCAGTAAAAGAAGATTTTGTTCTTGTCTTTATTGAAGTGGCCGGGAATATAGAACGGTCCCCCGATGTTGTATCCGAACTGGTTGTAACGGAAGGGCGAGGTAAAGTTTGTCGCCGCGCTCTTGTTACGAGTCGGAGTATTGGCATTGAATTCAGAGTTGCGAAGGAATTCGAATAGACTTCCGTGGAAATCCGACGTTCCGCTCTTGCTGATGATGCGGATCTGGCCGCCCGAAGCGCTGCGGTACTCCGGCGCATAGTCACCGGTCAGGATCTGGATTTCCTGCGTGGAATCCACATCGGCCACGCCGATGCTGGTGCCGTTCGAACGGGTGCGGACAGCGGGAGCGCCATCGAAGGTAATGAGATTGTCCTGCGATCGCGAGCCGTTGATGGAAAAGCCGCCGCTATCGAGGCCGAAATTGAAATTAGCGAGCGACGAACCGCGCCGCACGCCGGGCATCAACTGCGCCAGGTACAGCGGATTGCGGCCGTTCAGCTGAATGGATTCGATTTGCGAACGGGTCACCAACTTCTGCACGGCGGCCGAATCGGTTTGAAGCTGCTGTGAGCTGGCCGTCACTTCCACGGTTTCGGATGCTTGGCCGATGGCCAGAGTGATATCGACGCGAGCCGTGGAGTTCGGATCCAACTTACTGTGCAGCGTCTGGGATTTCTTAAATCCCGGAGCGTCAACGGTGACGGTGTAGAAAGCGGATGGAATATTGGTGACGGTATAAACGCCGTCGTTGTTTGTCGTGGCCTTACGTTCGGTGCCGGTCGCTTCATCTTTGATCGTCACGGCGGCGTTTGGAACAACCGCCCCGGTTGGATCGTGAACGAATCCGGTGATCGAACCAAAGTCCGATTGTGCTTGCAGTGATGTTGGACACCATGCAAACAGAGCAAGGATGCATAATGCTGCCGCAAGGCAGCGCAAAAATTTCATCGTGGAAACCCCCAACTTTTTAAAACTACTCAGTTTTATTCCCGCGGCAGAATGCCCCAGGAACCCCAACACGCGCAACAATAGATCAGATTAATTTTATAAGGCTCCGGCAAGGCAAATCAAGACATTTAATGACGCAACCCCAATTTTCATGGGTCGTTCACGCTACCATACTCGCTGCGCTATACTAAAGCTTCATGTGGTTCCGCAGCCATCGCCACCATCCTCATCACCATCGCTCGATGGCGTGAACGGCGAGGCATGCGCGCGATTTTCCTAAGAACGTAAGTTCATGAAGCCCGCCGGCTTTGGCGGGCTTTTTCATTTCCCTAAGGATTGCCGATGGATCTCGAACTCGACTTCGATAAACAGAATGGACTAATTACCGCGATCGTCCAGGATTACAAGACACAGCGGGTTTTAATGGTGGGCTATATGAACCGGGAAGCCTTCGGCCGCACGCTCGAAACGGGGCACGTCACTTTCTTCAGCCGGTCGCGCAAGAAGATTTGGACGAAGGGCGAAAGTTCGGGACACTACCTTGTGCTGAAATCGATCTCGACCGATTGCGATGGTGACGCTCTGCTTGTTCAGGCCGAGCCAATTGGTCCTGGCGTCTGTCACAACGGCTACGAGAGCTGTTTTTACCGGACATGGAGCGAAGACCGGTGGGTTGAGACAGAACAGCCCGCCTACGACCCGGCAACTGTGTATGGAGCCAAACAGTGAAGCTGAAACTCGGCATTCCGAAAGGCAGCCTGGAAAACGCCACCATCGATTTGTTTCGAAAGGCCGGCTTCACCATCACGGCAAGCAGTCGGTCTTACTTTCCGGCGATCGACGACCCCGAAATCAATTGCATGCTGATCCGCGCGCAGGAGATGGCGCGCTACGTGGAAGACGGCATTCTCGATGCAGGTCTCACCGGGCTTGATTGGGTTGCGGAAAACGATGCCCAGGTGGAGACCGTCGCCGATCTGATTTATGCCAAGCAGAGCTTCGGCAAAGTTCGCTGGGTACTAGCCGTACCGGAAGCGTCGCCGGTCCGCGGCGTCAAAGATCTTGAAGGCAAGATCATCGCAACGGAACTGGTGGGAGCTACAAAGCGCTACCTTGCGAATAATGGCGTGGAGGCAAAAGTCGAGTTTAGCTGGGGCGCAACCGAGGTAAAGCCGCCGGAGCTGGCCGATGCAATCGTCGAGATCACCGAAACCGGATCGTCGCTACGCGCCAACAAACTGCGCATAGTCGAAACCGTTCTGGAATCGAATACGCAGTTGATCGCAAACAAAACCGCCTGGCAGGATTGCTGGAAGCGGCGAAAACTCGAAGACATCAAGCTCTTGCTTGAAGGCGCAATTAGCGCGATGAGCAAGGTTGGATTGATGATGAACGTTCGCAAAACGGATATCGACGCCGTGGTGGCCGTGTTGCCCGCCTTGAAAAATCCGACCATTTCTCAGTTGAGCGATCCCGCGTGGGTCGCGGTAAATACGATTCTTGAAGAGACCACCGTGCGCAATATCATTCCGCGGCTGAAGGAAGCCGGCGCGCAGGGAATTGTCGAATATCCGCTGAACAAGGTCGTGCTATAGGCGGCGATGATACGCATCGTTTCACATATCGAAGCAAAGCCGCTTCTCGAACGGCGCACTACCCGGCTGGAGGAAGCGGAAGGCGTGGTAGCGCCGATTCTGCAAGACGTCCGGAGCAAAGGCGACCGCGCGCTTCTCGAATATGCGCGCAAGCTCGATGGCTTAGGCAACCAGCCCCTGCGCGTATCCGAAGACGAATTAGCCGCCGCATGCGGCCGGCTCTCGGACCAGATCCGCGGCGCAATTGAGATAGCGAGCCGCAATATTCTTGAATTTGCAAAGGCCCAGCTTCCGCGCGAATATGTCGAAGAGTTCAGCAGCGGCCGCAGCCTGGGCCAGATCGTGCGGCCCTTGGATGCCGTGGGCTGTTATATCCCGTCCGGCCGTTATCCCCTACCCTCCACGCTGCTGATGACCGCAATTCTGGCGCAAGCGGCGGGCGTGCCCCGTATCGTGATCGCATCGCCGAAACCGACGGACGAGATTCTCGGCGCCGCGCATCTTCTGGGATTGCGCGATGTTTTTCGGATGGGCGGAGCGCAGGCGATCGCCGCAATGGGATACGGCACGGCGACAGTGCCGCGCGTTGACCGCATCGTGGGTCCGGGCAACGTTTATGTCGCGGCAGCAAAGAAGCTGCTCGCCGGCGAGGTGGGCATCGATTTTGTCGCGGGGCCAACCGAGATTCTGATTTTAGCGGCGGACGGCGATCCGCGAGTGATTGCAGCCGATATGCTGGCGCAGGCCGAACATGACGCCGACGCCATGGCCATTCTCATTACGACATCTCAGGCGCTCGCCTCATCGGTGCAAGCCGAGATCGAAACGCAGCTAGAGACCCTTCCAACCGCCGCGGTTGCGCGCGAAGCGATCGATCGCAACAGCGCCATTGTTCTGGTTCCCGATTTGCAAGCGGGCATTGCTCTCTCGAACGACTTCGCGCCGGAGCACCTGAGCTTGCACGATCCATCGTTGTTGAAAAATATTCGCAATGCCGGCACAGTATTTCTCGGACAGCATTCCCCTGAGTCGGCGGGCGATTACGCCGCCGGCCCGAGCCACGTGCTCCCGACATCGGGGCGCGCGCGTCTACGAGGGGGCTTGTCGGCCGCCGATTTCGTGAAAGTAATCGCCATTCAGGAATTGTCGCCCGCGGCGCTGCGGGAACTGGCTCCCGCTATCACCACGCTAGCCCGCGCCGAAGGATTGGAAGCGCACGCGCGCTCCGTGGAGGTTCGTTCTGTCAACTAACGCAGTCAAGCCGCCGAAGGCCCGCCCTTCCCTTTCGCCGCGCGAAGCGGTCGAAAAGATGGCTCCGTATCATCCGCCGAGCGGCGGCCGCCGTAACAAACTGCGGCTCGACTTCAACGAGAACACCGTGGGCGCATCGCCTCTGGTGCTCGATTTCATCAAGCGCTTTCTGACTGCGGCGGATCTCACCATCTATCCGGAGTATGAGCATGCGCTCGAAGATTTAGCCGCGCATTTCGGCGTCAGCCACAATGAACTGACGCTGACCAACGGCACGGACGAAGCCATTCAGCTCGTAGTGAACACGTTCATCGGCGATGGCCAGCAAGTCTTGATTTTGAAACCGTCCTACGCCATGTACCGGTTCTACAGCGAACTGGCGAGCGCGAAAGTAGACGCGGTCGAATACCGGCCTAAGAATTTGGCTTTTCCGCTGGAAGAGTTATTGGAACGCATCACACCGGAAACGCGCGGCGTGTTCATCAGCAACCCCAATAACCCGACGGGAACGGGAACAAACGTTGCCAGTTTGGAGAGGATTCTCGATCGCGCGCAAAACGCAGCCGTGCTGGTCGATGAGGCGTATTACGAATTCTGCGGCGTCACAATGCTGTCGTTCCTTCGTAACTGGCCGAATCTCTTTGTGAGCCGCACTTTTTCAAAAGTGTATGGCATGGCTGCTATGCGCTGCGGATGCTTGTTCTCACGCGAGGAAAACATGACTTATGTGCGCAAGGCCCAATCGCCCTACAGCGTGAACATGCTGGCCGCAATGGCCGCTCGCATCGCCGTGCAAGATCGCAAATTCGTCGAAGACTACGTGACGGAGGTGCTGGCCGCTCGGGAATTTCTTTATGTCGGTCTGGAACGGCTGGGAGTGCCTTATTACATGAGCCAAGCCAACTTCGTGTTGTTTCGCGCCGGCGACCGTGCCGTCGAGATTCGCGATGAGCTGAAGCGCCGGGGAGTGCTGGTGCGCGACCGGAGCTACGAACTGCCCGGCTGCGTCCGCGTGACCGTTGGCACGCACGACCAGGTGGAGAAGTTTCTAAAAGAACTGGAGGCAATTCTCTAGTGGCTGTTCCTGAAGTAATTGTCTTCGACGTGGATGGCGTGTTGGTCGAAGTGACGGAGTCGTACCGCGAGGCGATTCGCGCCACCGTGAGGCACTTCACTGGCCAGGATGTGTCGCCCGAATTGATTCAAGAATTCAAAAATCAGGGTGGCTGGAATAACGACTGGGATCTGACGCACCGCTTCATTCGCGATTTTGGGCAAGATGCGCCCTACGATGCTGTCGTCGACAAGTTCAATGAGATTTTCTTCGGTAAAGATGGCGATGGGCTGATCCTGCGCGAGCAGTGGATACCGCGCAACGGCTTTTTTTCCGAACTGCAGAGCCGCTCGAAGCTCGCGATCTTCACCGGCCGCGTCCGGTACGAACTGGATCCGACGATCCGGCGATTCGCTGCAAATATCGGCTTCGATCCCGTGGTGACGGCGGACGATGTGGCGAATCCGAAACCGGCGCCGGACGGCTTGTGGCTCATACAGGCGCGGCATCCCGAGAGCACCATCTGGTACATCGGCGACACGGTCGACGATGCTCGCAGCGCGAAACTGGCTGGCGTGCCATTCATCGGAATCGCCGCGCCATCGAGCCCAAGGTACACGGAACTCGTGGATGCGCTGAAAGAAAACGGCGCATTTGCGGTATTGAACGATGTGAATGAACTGCCAGGGTTAATGAAGTTATGACCCGCCAATTGCTTGGAGTCCGCTTGCCGATCGTGGCGCAGGACAGCTTTCGATTGACACAATTGCCGAAACTGCATCGGATGAACGGATCGTACTCCGAAGGCGATGAACATCTTGAAACTGAGCCGGAAGCGTCAGCGACTGCGAACCTGGTACAGGCTCGACAAGCTGTTGAATTTTCGAAAGTGAGCCGTGAGCGTAAGAGACCTAGCAGGGAAGCTCGAACGAGTGGCTGCGAACCGTGGTTCGCTTCGGGGTCGCTCACGCTTCCGGCTCAGTTTCAAGATGTTCACCACAACCAGTAGCCATGCGAGAAGCTTCCATCGAACGAATTACAAAAGAGACGCAGATCCGCGGATCGCTGCGGATTGAAGGCGCCGGTACGTACGAGGTCTCGACCGGCGTACGCTTTCTGGATCACATGCTGGAATTGTTCTCCAAGCACGGCGGATTCGATCTTTCCATCGACGCCAAGGGCGATCTGGATGTCGATCAGCACCACACCGTGGAAGACGTCGGCATCGCGCTCGGAGATCTTTTCTCAAAAGCTCTTGGCGATCGCCGCGGCATTAATCGCGCCGGCTATTTTGTGCAACCCATGGACGAGACGCTTGCCGTTGTAGCGGTCGATCTGGGAGGTCGGCCAGCGCTGGTCTACGATCAGCAGGTTGACGTAGTCCACGTCGGCGACTTACAGACCGAGCTGCTCGAAGATTTCTTTGGCTGATTCGTCAATCATGCTGGCGCCAACCTGCACGCGAAGGTGATGTACGGCCGTTCCAATCACCATAAGATTGAAGCGATCTTCAAATGTTTCGCCCGCGCCATGCGCTATGCGTGTTCGACAGATGAAAGATTAAAAGATCAGCTTCCGTCCACCAAGGGTCTGCTGTGACGACTATCGTCGATTACGGCGCCGGAAACCTGCGCTCCGTACAAAATACGCTCGACGAACTGGGAGCGGAATACGTCGTCACCAATCAACCGCAAACGGTGCAAGAAGCGGACAAACTGCTGCTGCCGGGAGTGGGGCATTTCGGACAGATGATTACGGCGCTGGACCGCCTCCGTTTGCGCGATCCTATCCTCGACCAGATCCGAGCCGGCGTTCCGATGCTCGGCATCTGCCTCGGGCTGCAGTCGCTGTTCGAGAGCAGCGAGGAGTCGCCGGACAGCCCCGGCCTTGGCCTCTTTCCGGGAACCGTGAAGCGTTTTACCGGAAACATCCGCATACCGCACATGGGCTGGAATTCGCTCTCACCGGTGCGCCAGACACGCCTGCTCAAAGGACTCACGAACGAACCGTACGCCTATTTCGCCCACAGCTTCTACGTCCCGGTGATGGATGCGACGGCCGCCACATGTACCTACGCGCTGCCCTACACCGCCATCCTCGAGCACGAAAACATTTTCGGCGTGCAATTCCATCCTGAGAAATCCGGCCCGGTCGGTCTGCAAATCGTCAAGAATTTCTTGGACTTCTGATGTTGTCGAAACGAATCATTCCCTGCCTCGACGTAACCGGTGGCCGTGTGGTCAAAGGAGTCAATTTTGTCGGCCTGCGCGATGCCGGCGATCCCGTCGAACTGGCGGAACGGTACAACACGCAAGGCGCCGACGAACTGGTATTTCTGGACATCACCGCCTCGAGCGACGCCCGCGACATTATGGCGGATGTCGTGGCCCGGACCGCTCACCGGGTGTTCATTCCGCTGACGGTTGGCGGCGGCATCCGAACGGTGGCGGACGCGCGGCAAATTCTGCTCTCCGGAGCGGACAAGGTGAGCGTCAATACCGCCGCCGTGCGAAGACCCGAGCTCATTCACGAGTTAAGTGAGGAATTTGGCGCTCAGGCGGTGGTGCTCGCGATTGACGCTCGCCGCTCCGGCGAAGGCCGCTGGAACGTGTATACGAAAGGCGGACGCGTCGATGAAAGAATCGATGCGGTCGAATGGGCGCGACGCGGAGAATCGCTGGGAGCGGGCGAAATCCTGCTGACATCGATGGATACCGATGGCGTCCAGACCGGTTTCGATTGCGCCCTCACCCGCGCCGTTGCGGGAGTGACCAACATTCCGGTGATCGCGTCGGGTGGAGCGGGCAAGCCGGAAGATTTCGTGGAAGTGCTGACCGCGGGGTGCGCCAGCGCGGCGCTAGCGGCTTCCGTTTTTCATTACGGCAAATATACGGTGGGAGATTTGAAAAACGCGCTGAGCGAGGCCGGCGTTCCCGTTCGGCCCGGAGTATGAGAATCGCATGATTGTTCCCTGCATCGATCTGATGGGCGGCAAAGTCGTCCAACTCGTTCAAGGGCGCGACAAAGCGCTCGAAGTGGACAGCGCCGACGAAATGCTGCAATGGTTTTCGCCGTTTTCGCAGATTCAGGTTATCGACCTGGATGCCGCCATGGGGCGCGGCTCGAACGACACACTGGTCCGGCACATCGCCGGTAAAGCGACCACGCGCATTGGCGGCGGAGTTCGCACGTTGGAACGGGCGCGGCAACTTCTCGATCAGGGCGCCTACCGCGTTATCGTCGGCACTTCGGCATTCAACGCAGACGGACCTAACGAGCGATTTTTGCGCGAACTTCAGGACGGCATCGGCGCCGAACACATCGTGATTGCGCTCGACAGCAAGGCCGGCCGCATTGTCGTGAAGGGCTGGAAGGAATCGACCAATTTAACCGCCGCTGATGTAATCGCCCGGCTGGAGCCATATTGCTCCGGGTTTCTTTGCACCTACGTCGATAAAGAAGGCATGATGGAAGGCACCGATCTTGGATGGTTCCAGAGCCTTCGGAGTGTGACAGATCGCGAAATCACGGCGGCCGGCGGCATCACGACGATGGAGGATGTCCGCGCGCTCATGGGCATGGGTATTCATTGCGCTATCGGTATGGCAATTTACACCGGACGCCTGAACTTGGATGAGCTTGCAAAGCTTGATGGCGCTCGGGACTGACACCAAGGTCTTAATTTCTTGTAGTGTCGAGGAACGCCTCTATCGCTGGCCTTCATCGCCTACACCAGCGTTAGCTCGCGCTCGCGCTCTTTAGCTTCTTTGGCGGTCTGGGCCGCTTGCCGGTTACGTTCCACTTCGTCCATCGGCTTGAATTTGACCGAGACGAGCCGCGAAACCCCGGGCTCTTGCATAGTGACGCCGTATAACGATTGCGCGGCTTCCATCGTCCGCTTTGCGTGCGTAATCACGATGAATTGGGTTTGCTCCGACATCGCACCAAGTAGACGTGTCAGCCGATGAATGTTCGGTTCGTCGAGCGGGGCGTCCACCTCGTCGAGAATACAGAATGGACTCGGCGTGTACTGAAAGACGGCCATCAGCAGAGCCATTGCGGTAAGCGCCTTCTCGCCGCCCGATAGCAGCAGCACGCTTTGGAGCTTCTTGCCTGGAGGCGAGGCCACAATCTCGATACCGGACTCGCTGACGTTCTCTTCGTCCGTCAGCCGCATTTCCGCGAGGCCCCCGCCGAAAAGAGTCTTGAACATCTCCGTAAAATTGCCGTTGATTGCATGAAACGCTTCGGTGAATCGCTTACGAGATTCGATATCGATCTCATGTATCGCCTTTTCCGTATCGCGAATGGAATCGAGCAGGTCCTGACGCTGCGTGTTCAGGAAGTCCTGCCGCTGCTGCGATTCTTCGTATTCTTCGAGCGCCTGGGGATTCACTGGTCCAAGCGCATCGATCTTACGGCGCACTTCTTGATACTTCTGGTCCAGCTCGGCCAGTTCCTCTTCGCCCGGAATCGTGTCAAGCCCTTCAGCGACTTCCTTAAGGGGCGTTTGTAACTCGTTCTGACTCGTCTCCTCAAGGTGTTTCAGGTCGCTCTCAAGCCGCGCCATGGTCACCTGGAGCGCGGAGCGCTTTTCTTGTAGCGCGCTCGCATTCGAACGCAGCGCCTTTAGTTCTTCTTCCGACGCGCCCAACTGGTTCCGCGCTTCCGTTTCGCGCAAAGCAAACTCGCGAACAGCGGAATCGAGTGCTGCGATTGTCTGTTGAAAGTCACCGCTCTGCGCCGCAAGTTCTTCGTTGCTGGCAAGAAATTGCGCCCGCTCGGCCGTGAGGCGTTGGCGCTCGGCGCCGAGATTCTCAATGCGGCCCTCGATCTCGCGCAGTCGGCTTTCGAGACGAGCCTTGTTCGACGACAGCGAACGGTGACGCTCCTCAAAGCTGGCGAGATTCGCGCGAAGCGTGGAATGCTCTTCGCCAACGCGAGCCATGGCGGCCTGAAGATCGTGCAATTCGTCGCGAGCCGATTCGAGCACCTGTTCCTGCTCGATGCGAGCAGCCTCTTTCTGCTCCAACTGCTCCCGTGTTTGCGCCAGAGCCTCATCGTGCCGCACACGATCACGAGCAATGCGATCTAGTTCCAAGCGGGCGGCGGAGAGGCGCTGGTTGACTCGCTGAAATTCTTCGGCTAGTTTACGGCTTTCGTGATCGAGCGCCAGGACATCTTTCTCCTGCGTTTGCTGCCGCTGGCGCAGATACTCCAGTTGCTCGGTTAGCTCGGCGATCTCACGTTCGAGCGCGACGAGTTGCGCCTGTGTAGTCGTCAGTTCCTGCTGCTTGGCCCGCTCGATCTGCGAGACTTCGCGCAATTCGCGCTTCAGCGCCAGAGGTCCGGCGCCGGTTTTCTTTCCGCCACTGACGGCGTGGCCGTGATAACTGATGCCATCCTGCGTTAAGAACCAGCAATCCGGATATTCAGTGGCAAGGCGCTGTGCGGAAGCGCGGTCCTCCGTCACGTAACACCTGGCGACCCGCGGAACCAGATCGAACGGAGCGTGCGTCAATCCATTCGTGAAATGCAAGATGTCGCGAAGACGCGTGACGATTCCGTTTTCCGCCGATGGCTCGGAGCCGGCCCCGGCCGGCGCAGGCACGGTTTCCAAACTTTCGACCAAGAAGGTCGCGCGCCCGTCGATCCCGCTACGAAGCAGATCCATGCCGCGCTCGGCATCCTGCCAGTCGTGCACGACAACATATTCGAGTTCTTCATGCAGAAACTCTTCGGTCGCCTTTTCATATTGCGAATCGACTTCGAGGAAATCGGCCAACACGCCGACCGGTCTCAGGTCGTTCGCCTGATTCCTGGCGATCGCGGTGAACAGACGTTTGACAGTTTCGGTGCTGTAACTGCGATGCGAGATGACCTCTTCCAACGAGTCCTTGCGCGCTTTCACGCGAGAGTGCTCAGACCGCACGCGGTCCAGCGTCTGCCGGCTTTCATTCAAGCTCGCACGCTTCGCTTGCAGCGCCGATTCGATGGAACGGCGCTCTTCGCTAACAAGATTGAGTTCCGTCTGGCGCGCCGCCAGTTGTTCACTCGTATTGGCTTTGATCTGCTCGATGCGGGAGAGATCGGATTCCGCTTGCTGCTGCTCGCCTTCGGCACGGGCGGTTTCACGATCAAGCGCGGCAAGCTGCGCGTCGATCTGCGCAACCCGATTCTTGAGCGATGAAGCCTCGTTAAGCAGCCGCAGCAATTGCTGCCGCGAGGCTTCCTGTGTGCGTTCTCGTTCGTTGAGCTGGTTCTGCGCCTGTTGCCGTTCGGCCGATTTGGCCTCCAGTGCTTCCCGTGCGGCGGCGCGTTCTTCGTCGAGCGACTGCAGGTCGACCGTATGCTGCTTCAGTTCATCGGTATTTTCGATCTGCTGGCGTCCGAGTTCGGCGGCCTCTGTCTCTCTAGTGGAGAGGCGCTGATCGATCTGGCCGACTTGCTTCAGTTGATATTCGAATCGTCCTCGCGCGCGTTCGGCCTCAAGCTGCAGATCCGCGAGCCGCTT
>Ga0134125_10007359_pt1 | contig 12419 bp, 11 predicted proteins | sample KB31751_FD_96464 | JGI IMG/M metagenome (GOLD analysis project Ga0134125, IMG submission 96464) | Terrestrial soil microbial communities with excess Nitrogen fertilizer from Kellogg Biological Station, Michigan, USA - KB3-175-1 | ecosystem: Environmental > Terrestrial > Soil > Unclassified ... | reverse complement strand
CGCCGCGGCTCGCCGAGCTTCATGGCGCCTCGTTTCACCGCGGCTGGGGCGAAGGCGAATTCGAGAGCATGCTGGGCGAATCGAACACGCTCGCGCATCGCCTGAAGCTCGGCCGAAAAATCATCGGGTTTGTGGTGTCGCGGTTCGGAGCGGACGAAGCGGAGATATTGTCGATCGCAATCGATCCACGCCATCGCGGCGAGGGATTCTCACGTAATCTGCTCTTGACCCATCTCGGCCATCTCGCGACCCGTGGTGTACGAACCATATTTCTCGAGGTTGAAGAAAATAACCGCCCCGCGCTCCGACTCTACGAAGCGGCTGGATTTGCCGTCGTAGGCCGCCGCGAAAGATACTACCGGGACGCTTCCGGGGAACAATCGAACGCGCTTCTGATGCGTCGCGAGTTGTCGTAACATGAGCGTGGTGGCACAAGGCGCCAGCTCTCAAGGCAACAATCCATGACCGTATTGAAATCGTCGTCGGCACCAAAAGCCTCGGGCATCGAGGGACGATGCGCCGCTACCGGCATGCGGATGACTGAACAGCGCCGCGTGATCGCCCGCGTGCTGGCGGAAGCCGAGGATCATCCCGACGTCGAGGAACTCTATCACCGCTGCGTCGCCGTTGACGACAAGATCTCGATCTCGACCGTCTATCGCACGGTGAAGCTTTTCGAGGATGCCGGCATCATCGAACGGCATGATTTTCGCGAGGGCCGCGCGCGCTATGAGCAGATGCGCGACAGTCATCATGATCACCTGATCAACTTGCGCGACGGCAAGGTAATCGAATTCACCTCGGAGGAAATCGAGAAGCTGCAGGCCGAGATTGCCCGCAAGCTCGGCTTCAGGCTGGTCGATCACCGCCTGGAACTGTACTGCGTGCCGCTGGAAGAGGATAATTCCTCGATTTAGGGGTTATTTGATCTCATCATTCCCGATTGCGAATTGGCGATCTTTTGATGCCACGCGGCGATTGCCGGCCCTGCCTGGTCAAATTGAGCAAAAATCGGCCGCTATCGCTGGATTTTCACCCATTTAGCCTATATCTGAGCCACGCGCGTCGACTGTACGATCTACCCCGGTGTTCCCAAGGATCACGCTTTCGACAAACGCGCCGGTGCCGATACTTAAACCAGGGTTCATGAGTCCCAAGCGCAAGCTCCACATCAAATCCTACGGCTGTCAGATGAACGCCTACGATGCCCAGCGCATGGTGGATACGCTGGCAGTGGAAGGTTTTGTCGAAACCGACAGCGCCGATGATGCGGACCTCGTGATTCTCAACACCTGCCACATCCGCGAGAAGGCCTCCGAGAAGGTCTATTCTGAACTGGGGCGGTTGCGCCTCACGAAACAGGAAGCCGCGGGCGAAGGCCGCCAGATGCGTATCGCGGTGGCCGGCTGCGTCGCGCAAGCCGAGGGCGACGAGATCATTCGCCGCGCGCCCGCCGTCGATATCGTGGTCGGGCCGCAAAGCTATCATCATTTGCCAAAGTTGATCGAGCGGGCGAACAGCGAAGGCCGTGCGATCGAGACCGAATTTCCGGCCGAAGACAAGTTCGCCTCCCTGCCGCAGCCTGCGCCCGCGGCGATCCGCGCGCGGGGCATTTCCGCTTTTGTCACGGTGCAGGAGGGCTGCGACAAATTCTGCACCTTCTGCGTGGTGCCCTATACAAGGGGCGCCGAAGTGTCGCGCCCCGTCGCGAAGATCGCGGACGACGCGAAGCGGCTGGCCGACCACGGCGTGCGGGAGATCACGCTGATCGGCCAGAACGTCAACGCCTACCATGGCGAGGGCCCGGATGGCGCGACCTGGTCGCTCGGAAAGCTTTTGCATCGGCTCGCCGATATTCCCGGAATCGCGCGGCTGCGCTATTCGACCAGCCATCCCCGCGACGTCGACGACAGCCTGATTGCGGCCCATCGCGACCTGCCGGCGCTGATGCCGTTCGTGCACCTGCCAGTCCAGTCCGGTTCCGACCGGATACTGGCGGCCATGAACCGCAAACATACCGTCCGCGATTATTGCGAAACCATTGAACGTTTCCGGCGTGCGCGCCAAGACATTGCTTTTTCGTCAGATTTCATCGTCGGCTTCCCGGGAGAGAAGGTCGAGGATTTTTCCGCCACCCTCGCGCTTGTCACACAAATCGGCTACGGTGCGGCCTATTCGTTCAAATATTCGCCGCGGCCCGGTACGCCGGCGGCGGAGATGCAGGAGACGGTGTCGACAGCTGAAATGGACGAGCGTTTGGCGCGGCTTCAGGACCTGATCAACAGCCAGCAATCGGCCTTCAATGCGGCTGCCATCGGCACCACGACCGACGTGCTGTTCGAAGCCCCGGCGCGCTATCCCGGACAGATCGTCGGACGCAGCGCCTATCTGCAGCCGGTCCATGTCATGGGATCGGCCGAGATCATCGGCCAAGTGTTACCGGTGCGGATCGAGAAGCTCGAGCGCTTCAGCCTGCTCGGCACGCTTGCCGCCCCCATCTCGCACGATCGGCCCGCAGCTTCTCAAATGACCATTGGAGCCTGAAACCCTTGCCAAAAAGCGCATCGGATTCACCTTCGCTCGCTCCCAGCCGCAAATTTGATCGCGACATGCAGCTACCGCCCGAGACGCAAGTCGTCATCGACTTCGACGACAACCGGGCCGTCTCCGCGCTGGTCGGCCCTTACGGCCAGAACCTGGCGCAGATCGAGCGCCGGCTCGGTATCGTCGTCGATTCGCGTGGCAACCACATTACGATCGCAGGTTCCCGCGACGGGTGCGACGCGGGCAGACGCGTGCTGGAAGCGCTCTATGCCCAGGCCGTGCAAGGCCATGATGTCGGGCAGGGCGAGGTCGAAGGCGCGATCCGCGCCGTGATCGCGCAAGGCTCGCTGTTCGAATATGACGCCAAATCGGCCAAGAGCGCGTTCGAGATCATCAACCTGCGCAAGCGCCCGGTGCGGGCGCGCACTGCCGCGCAGGACTCCTACATCCGTGCGCTGAAGCGCCATGCGCTGGTGTTCGGGACCGGTCCGGCCGGCACCGGCAAGACCTGGCTTGCGGTGGCGCATGCCGCGCAATTGTTCGAGCGCAAGGAAGTGGATCGGATCATCCTGTCACGGCCGGCGGTGGAGGCCGGCGAGCGGCTCGGATTCTTACCCGGTGATTTGCGCGAGAAGGTCGACCCTTACCTGCGCCCGATCTATGACGCGCTGTACGATGTGATGGATGCGCGGATCGTAGAGCGCGCGCTGCAGACCGGCGAAATCGAGATCGCGCCGCTTGCCTTCATGCGCGGCCGCACGCTGACCAATGCCGCCGTCATTCTCGACGAGGCGCAGAACACCACGTCCATGCAAATGAAGATGTTCTTGACCCGGCTCGGCGAAAACAGCCGCATGATCGTCACCGGTGATCCATCGCAAGTCGACCTGCCAAACGGCCAGATGTCGGGCCTGGCCGAGGCCACCCGGCTGCTCGACGGCGTCGAGGGCGTGGCGCAGGTGAGGTTCACGGCGGAAGATGTCATCCGGCACGAATTGGTGGCACGAATCGTCGCAGCTTACGAAGCTCCGCGCGCAAAGCAGGCAGCGAACTAGCTCGGATGGGAAGATCGCGCCGCGCCTGAAGGCGCGATTTCCGGCCGAACATGTATTCCACTTGATCCAACAATATGCCGAACCCAACCGCCCCCCTCACTGAAGTCGTCATTGCCGCCGAGGGCTGGCAGAACGAACCGGATGCCGAAGCCGTGATTCAGCGCGCGATCGCGGCGGCGGCCGCTGCTTCTGGGGCCGAGGCCGGCGATGCAGAACTCGCGGTGATGCTGACCGACGATGAAGGCATTCGCGCACTCAACAAGGATTTCCGCGGCATCGACCAGCCAACCAATGTGCTCTCATTTCCGGCTCCGGAGATCGGCGGCAGGGCAGACCGTGCGCCGCGCCCGCTCGGCGACATTGCGATCGCCTATGAAACCGTGCGGCGCGAAGCCGATGATGAGCGCAAGCCGTTCGCGGACCATTTGAGCCATCTCGCGGTGCACGGTTTTCTGCACCTGATCGGCTATGATCATGAGACGGACGACGACGCGGACGAGATGGAAGCTCTCGAGACAGAAGTTCTGGCGCAACTCGGGATACCCGATCCTTATGCGGAAAGGGAATGGATGAACTGAGATGCCGGATTCCGACCCAACCCAAGACAATCCGCGCAACACGCGCAACCTGCCCGCCGTGCTGCCGTCGCACGAAGTCGGCAGGCCCGCGTCCGAGAGCTGGCTGATCCGCGCGATCCGAACGCTGTTCGGCTGGAAAGCCGGTTCAGTGCGCGACGATCTTCAGGTCGTGCTTGACGCGTCCGCGCCCGACGACGTCGGCTTCACCGCCGTTGAGCGCACCATGCTGCGCAACATCCTGTCCTTGCATGAACGGCGCATCGCCGATGTCATGGTGCACCGGGCCGACATCATCGCGGTCAAGCGCGACATCCAGCTCGGCGAATTGATGGACCGGTTCGAAAGTGCCGGCCATTCGCGCCTGGTGGTCTACAATGAGACCCTCGACGATCCCGAAGGCATGGTCCACATCCGCGACCTTCTGGCCTTCATGACCGCGAAGGCCCGCCTTCGCGATCCCACCAAGACGCGCCGCAAAAAGCCCTTTCCGGCCGGCCTCGATCTGCGCTCGGTTGATCTCGCCCTGCCGCTGGCGGACGCCAATATCATCCGCAAGCTGCTCTACGTGCCGCCCTCGATGCGCGCGATCGACCTCTTGGCGCAGATGCAGGCTTCTCGTATCCACCTCGCGCTCGTCGTCGACGAATATGGCGGTACCGACGGCCTGGTCTCGATCGAGGATATCGTCGAGCAGATCGTCGGCGAGATCGATGACGAACATGACAGCGACGAGCCGCCATCCATCGTGCGCCAGCCGGACAATTCCTTCATCGCCGACGCGCGCGCGAGCCTGGAGGATGTCCGTTCCGTGATCGGCGAAGACTTCCTCAACGGCGAGGCCGGCGAGGAAGTGCAGACGCTGGGCGGCTATCTGGTGAGCCATCTCGGCCGCCTGCCGGTGCGCGGCGAGGTCATTTCCGGTCCCGGCAATTTCGAGGTCGAGGTGCTCGATGCCGACCCGCGGCGGGTGAAACGGCTGCGCATCGGCGTCCGGAAGGAGCGCCCCGCACCGCGAACGCAGCGCGAGAGCCGTCGCCGCGAGGCTTCGCCTGACACCGGTTCGCCCCAGGCGAACGACAATTCACCGTCGCCCCCCGGCGAAGGAGCCGGCCCCCAGTGAGCGTCTCAACAAAACTGCGCGCGGCAGGCCTGTCGATCATTCTTTCCTGGGGCTGGAAGCGAGCGCTGATCGCATTCGCCGCGGGCAGCCTATCGGATCTGGCCCTGGCGCCATTCAACGCCTGGCCGGTCCTGTTTGTAACGTTTCCCGTGGTGGTCTGGCTGATCGACGGCGCGGGCGCGGGCCGCGCACAAGGACTGCCGGCGGCGGCGCTCGCCGGCTTCTGGTTCGGCCTCGGCTATTTCGTGCCGGGCCTGTATTGGATCGGCGATGCCTTTTTGGTGGATGCCTCGACTTTTGCCTGGCTGATGCCGTTCGCAGTGCTGGGGCTGCCGGCTTATCTCGCGCTCTTCACGGCGTTCGGCTTTGCGCTGGCACGTCTCGTCTGGACCAAGAACGGCTCGCGGGTGCTCGCGCTGGCCGCAAGCCTCACGATCGCGGAATGGTTGCGCGGCCATCTGCTCACTGGTTTCCCTTGGAATGCGTTCGGCTATGCGCTGACCGAGCCGCTGGCGCTGGCGCAGACGGCCTCGCTGATCGGAATCTGGGGCCTGACTTTTCTGACAGTCGTGATCTTCGCCGCACCGGCGGTGCTGATCGACGGCAGCCCACGTCGGGGGAAATCATGGATCGCGCCGCTCGCCGCCCTCGCTCTGTTGATCGCGATGGGCGTTTTCGGCGTCATCCGTCTGTCACTGCACCCGACTCGGATGGTTGCGAATGTGAAGCTCAGACTGATGCAGCCCAATCTGCAGCAGGACGAGAAATTCAACTATTCCGCCAAGGCGGCGGTGATGCAGAAATATCTGGCGCTATCCGATCGCGCCACGGGGCCGAACACGTCAGGGGTGCGCGACGCCACCATTCTGATCTGGCCTGAATCCGCCTTTCCGTTCTTCCTCACCCGCGAGCCGGATGCGATGGCGCAGATCGCGGACTTGCTCTCGAAGGGTTCGAAAACGGTGTTGATCACCGGGGCCGTGCGCGCGCCCGACGTGCCGCCGGGCATGCGCATCACGCGAGCGTACAACTCGATCTATGTGATCGGTCACGACGGCAGCGTGCTGTCGGTCTATGACAAGTTGCATCTTGTCCCATTCGGCGAATACCTGCCGTTTGAAGATTGGATGGCAAAGCTCGGCTTTGAGGAACTCACCAAGGTCCAGGGCGGTTTCATCCCGGGCAGGGTGCGCCACACGCTGCAGATTCCGAATGCACCGCGCGCGCTGCCCTTGATCTGTTACGAGGCGATCTTTCCCTCCGGTGTTGACACTCCTGACGCGCGTCCGGGCTGGATGGTGAATGTCACCAATGACGGCTGGTTCGGCCTTACGACCGGTCCGCACCAGCATTTGCAGCAGGCGCGGCTGCGCACCATCGAGCAAGGCCTGCCGCTAGTACGTGCGGCCAATACCGGAATTTCCGCCGTCATCGATCCGGTGGGACGCATCGTGGCCCACCTCCCGCTCGGCGTCGAAGGCGTGTTGGATTCCGCCCTGCCGGCGGCCATCGCTCCGACCGTCTATGCACGTGTGGGCAATATTCCCGCCGCGATTTTCGTCGCCATCGCGCTGATATTCGTCATCCGACGCCGCTTCTCGCGCCATTGACGTCGACACAGTCTGCCGACTGTTGCTTCAAGTCCTGCGAGGCAAAGAATTTTTGCGACCGGGCGACCCCACCAGTTGACAGATCGGCACCGCTCTTCGCATTTTCTGCGCACGATAAGTCCGATCAGTCCAGTTCCCCGCATCACCTCCCCTTCCCCCGGTCAGGTTTGACGCTGCTGGCGCCCACGGGCCATTCGTTTTGTTTGCCCCGCTGGCTCAAGTCTGATCGCAAAGGAGCATCGGAGATGTCCACCAAAGCCCCGAACCCTGTTGACAGATATGTTGGCAGTCGGGTGCGGATGCGCCGCATCATGCTGGGAATGAGCCAGGAAAAGCTCGGCGACGCGTTAGGCCTTACCTTCCAGCAGATCCAAAAATACGAGAAAGGGACCAACCGCGTCGGCGCAAGCCGGATCCAGCAGATCGCGGAAGTGCTGCGGGTCCCGGTCTCGTTCTTGTTCGAGGGCGGCCCCACCAGCAGACCGGACGGCGAAGGCTTCGCCGAAGAGGCTTCGCCGGCCTACGTATCGGATTTCCTCGCCACATCCGAAGGGCTGGCGCTCACCCGCGCCTTCACGCGCATCACCGAATCCAAGCTCCGGCGCAGCATCGTGGACCTGGTCGAACAGATCGCCGCGCGCGAGGCCGCCGAGAAGCGCTAGTGCATGATCCGGAACCGCAGGCCGCGTTAGCGCAAAGTGGGCACCGGTTTTCCGATACGATCATGCGCAAAGCAAAGACCCAGCTTTGGATTTGAGCCGGCGCGAAATCTGGCCTATGTCGTGAGGAATACGTCCCTCCTCGCAAGGCCGCACGATGCTCGAGACTTCCAACCCGTTTGACGCCAGGACCATCCTCGACGGCATTCGCCGCTGGGTCGAAATCGAGACGCCGACGGACGCGCCCAATGAGGTCAACCGGCTGGCGACGCTGATCGCCGACGGTTTTCGCGAGCTGCCGGCACGCATCGAACGTATTCCGGGACGGAGCGGCTGCGGCGACCATCTCGTCGCGCGGTCGTCCTGGGGCCAGGAAGCACCCGGCATTCTGGTTCTGAGCCATCTCGACACCGTGCACCCGCTCGGCTTCATTGAGCGGCTGCCCTTCAAAATCGAAGGCGACAGCGCCTTCGGGCCCGGCATCTACGACATGAAAGGCGGCGCCTATCTCGCCTATCATGCCTTCCGGCAGCTTTGTGTGGGTGGGGAGCGCTCACCGCTCGGCATCACTCAGCTCTTTGTCTCCGACGAGGAAATCGGCAGCCCGACTTCGCGCGAGCTGATCGAGGCGGAAGGACAAAAGGCCAAATATGTGCTGGTGACCGAGCCCGCCCGCGACGGCGGCAGGATCGTCACCGCCCGCAAGGGCGTCGGGCGGTTCGACGTCTTCATCAAAGGCGTGCCTGCGCATGCCGGTGCCCGCCCGGAGGATGGCCGCAGCGCCATCCGCGAACTCGCCAATGTCATTGCGGCGTTGGGCGCGATGAACGATCCGCAGCGCGGCATCACCGTCAACGTCGGCGTTGTCCGCGGGGGCACGCGTCCGAATGTAATTGCGGAAGAGGCTTTTGCGGAGGTCGATCTGCGCGTGCTCTCCATGGCCGACGCCGATGAACTCGTGGCAAAGATCCTCAATCTGAAATCGCGCAGCGAGGGTGTCAGCGTCGTCGTGAAGGGCAACTTGAACCGACCGCCGTATGAGAAAGGCAATGCCGGCGCGGCGCTGTTCGAGCACGCCAAGCAACTGGCCGCCGAAATCGGCTTCGAGCTCATCGATACTGCAACGGGCGGCGGCTCGGACGGCAACTTCACCGCGGCGCATACCGCAACGCTCGACGGCCTCGGCGTGGACGGCAAGGGCGCCCATACCCACTACGAGCAGCTCTTCATCTCCTCGATCGAGCCGAGGGCGCGGCTGTTACATCGCCTGTTCCAGACGCTGCCATGAGTGCGGCGGCACGCGATTTTCCGCACCAGGAGGCTGGGCGGCAGTCGGGCTCGTTCTTCGGCCGCCGCAAGGGACACAAGCTGCGCAGCCATCAGGCCGAGCTGATCGAACATCTCTTGCCGCATCTCGCGCTGGATATCGCAGGCGCGGCGCCGAACGATCTCTCCAGTCTGTTCGATCCGCGCGCCGATCAGATCAGGCTCGAAATCGGCTTCGGCGGCGGTGAACATCTGGTCGCGGAGGCCAGCCAATTTCCCGCTAGCGGCTTCATCGGCTGCGAGCCCTATGTCAACGGCATGGCCAAGATCCTCGCCCAGATCGAAGCCAATAATGTCCGCAACATCCGCCTGTTCGCCGGCGACGCGGCCGAGTTGCTCGCCTGGCTGCCGGCGCGCTCGCTGGCTCGGATCGACCTCATTCATCCCGATCCCTGGCCCAAGCGTCGGCACTGGAAGCGGCGCTTCGTGCAGGATGCAACAGTCGCCGCCATGGCGCGCGCGCTGCAAAGGGGCGGCGAATTCCGTTTCATCAGCGACATCGACGATTACGCCGCATGGACGCTCGCGCATCTGTTGCGCTCGCCTGACTTTGCCTGGATCGCCGAGCGTGCCGACGACTGGCGCCTGCCATGGCCCGGCTTCACCATGACGCGCTACGGCCGCAAGGCCGAACGCGAAGGGCGCAGGGCCACCCATTTGCGATTTCGGCGAATGTGAGAGATTGCCCGTTGTTTTAGGGCGCGCGCATCGAACTTGAGCCTGCCCAAGTTCGCCATTCTTCCTTGTCCAGATTCTTCGTTGTCCAGATTCTTCGTTGTCCAAGTCGGCAACAGCCGACTTGGACGCGAAGCCGGAATGACGGCCCACCTCACGCCGACTATCGCGTCTTCCAGAAACTCGCGACGCGCTCCGCGGTGGACGCCATCAACCGGGCGAAATTCACCCGCGCCGCCTCGAGATCAGCCGGGGCCGGCACCCGGTGCGGACCGAGCCGGAGTACAATGAGCGCGCGCACGGTGGCCCATTCGAGACCGATGGCCTTGCCGACAATCAGGATCGGGTCGTGACGGTCACCCGAGATCAGCTGGTCCAGCGTCGGGATGCTGACGCCCGACAGCGCGGCAAGCGCGGCGATGGACTCTTCGTAAGCGTACTGCTTGGCAAAGCCGAGCAGCGCGGCCTCATTGAGCTTGCCGGCCTTGTGCAACGCCAGGATGGCGCGTTGCGCGGGGATAAAGTCGTGCGTGGCTTTCTCAAGCTGCTCGGGGCTGCCGAGGATCTCGCTCAGCGCCTGCCTGATCGCCGCTTGTCTGTCGGGCTTGACCACATCGAACAGGCGGCGGCGGACCACGTCCAGCGATCCCGCCAATAACTCCTTCAGACGCGGCTCGGGCAGATCGTCGCGCCGGCCGACCGTCAATGTCAGCACGGCGTCGCGCGTGCCGCGCTTGATCAGTTCGACAAAGCCCTTCTCGGAGAACATCGCGCCAGCGTTGCCCGCAGTACGCCGCACCACCTCGCGGTCGCCCCGATGGACCATGACGTCGGTCAGGACGGGCGAGAGCGTCTTGCGTTCCGCCATCGCCAAGAGGTGCCCCTGGCCCTTGAGCCGCGCCACTTCCAGCAGCACCTGCTCTTCCAGCACCGGCGAGCGCCGCAGCACCGGTCCTGCCACCAGAATTTCGTTCTCGCGCGCAAGCTGGCCGACCAGGCTGCGCGGCGCATTGGCCAGAAGGGAGAAGCGTTCGGCGAGTTCGGCGCGCGCAATCGTTGCGACATAAGGCACGAGGTCGATCAGGATGCCGTCGAACAGATCGACGTGGTCCGAACGCAATCTGGCGGCGCCCTGGAAGAACAGCTCCGCGATCCGCCGCGCGGCCTCGGCGCGCCGCTCAGGACCGCCATTCCTGACGAAGTCCTCAAATCCGGGAATCAGCGACGCAGCGGCTGTCATCAAACCTGCTCCGAACGCCCCGACACCACGCAACCTTCTTCCGCGCCCGCAAGCGCTCGGCCGGAAATCTTTTGGGCAATTTAGGATTTGCTGGTGAAGGAAGGGTTAGGCCGCTTTCGGCGGATTAACGGAATCATAAATTCATGCCACGCGAGCCCGCCGGCCCTTGTGGGACGCCGAAAATCTCGCTATATCAGCGGCAACTTAGAGTTCTCATACGGATAGCGTATCGAGAGTGGGCTCCCCCGGGAACCCGCTCTTTTTTATTACCTGAAGCCCCCCGACCCTCCGTCTGAGGTTTAAGGTAGCGCGGCCGGACCGCACTCGAGGCAAGCGCCAGTCCGGTCCAACCAACCCATGCAAGCAAAGCTGTTTTGACACTGGATATGATCGATTCGACCGCCGCTCGAGAAGATGCCGATGTCCTGGCCGAACCCCGCCTGGTGGTCGAGCAGGGCGTCGCAGCACGGGTCGCCGCCGTTGCCGCTCCGGTCCTGCACGGCATGGGCTATCGTCTCGTGCGTATCAGGGTTACGGGCGAGGCCGGCTGCACCGTCCAGATCATGGCGGAACGGTCTGACGGTTCGATGCAGATCGAGGATTGCGAGGCGGTCTCGCGAGCGTTGTCGCCGGTGCTCGACATCGCCGATCCCATCGAGCGCGCCTATCGGCTGGAAATTTCCTCGCCTGGAATCGACCGGCCGCTGGTGCGCCGTTCCGATTTCGAGCGCTTCCGCACCCATCTCGTGAAGATCGAGATGGCGACTGCCCATGAGGGACGCAAGCGGTTCCGCGGCACGATCGGCGGCGTCGAAGGCGACTGCGTGCGGTTACAGCGTGACGACATGCCGGCGGACGAAGATGCCGATGTCCTGTTGAGAATCGAAGACATTGCCGAGGCGCGGCTCGTGCTCACCGATGAATTGATCGCCGAGTCGATGCGGCGCGGCAAAGCAGCCGAACGCGAGCTGAAGCGCAATCTCGGGCTCGAGCCGCCGCTGCCCGCGCATGCGAAGAAGGACTCCGATAAACCCGCGCCGAAAAAGAAGCCGGCGCCGAAGAACACCAAGCATCACCGCCTCGCCGCCGAAAAGGCGCGCAGAGGCGAAAGCGATCCTGAGAGAGGAGATTGAACCATGGCCGTCAGTGCCAACCGACTTGAACTGCTGCAGATCGCGGACGCGGTGGCGCGCGAGAAGTCGATCGACCGCGGAATCGTGATTGCCGCGATGGAAGATGCGATCGCCAAGGCCGCCCGCGCCCGTTACGGCAGCGAGACCGACGTGCATGCCGAGATCGATCCGAAGAAGGGCGAGCTCCGCCTGTCGCGCCACATGCTGGTGGTCGAGAAGGTCGAGAATTCGGCCAACCAGATCTCGCTGGAAGATGCGCGGCGCGCCAATCCGGGCGCGCAAATCGGCGACACCATCGCCGACACGCTGCCGCCCTTGGAATATGGCCGCATCGCCGCGCAATCGGCCAAGCAGGTCATCGTGCAGAAGGTGCGCGAGGCCGAGCGCGACCGCCAATACCAGGAATTCAAGGACCGCATCGGCGACATCGTCAACGGCATCGTCAAGCGCGTCGAATATGGCAGCGTGATCGTCGATCT
>Ga0134125_10007358_pt1 | contig 12420 bp, 9 predicted proteins | sample KB31751_FD_96464 | JGI IMG/M metagenome (GOLD analysis project Ga0134125, IMG submission 96464) | Terrestrial soil microbial communities with excess Nitrogen fertilizer from Kellogg Biological Station, Michigan, USA - KB3-175-1 | ecosystem: Environmental > Terrestrial > Soil > Unclassified ... | reverse complement strand
TTCTCCGAACCGACGAAGTCGACGACGGCATAGGCGCCGCCACCCGTATCGGTCATCAGTTTCTTGGCGCTGTCCGGATCCTTGGTGTTGTAGGTTGCAGACGCTCCCGCCTTCTTCGCGGCCGCCAGCTTCTCGTCGTCGATGTCGGCGGCAAGCGGACCCTTGCCGAACAAAGCTTTCGCGAACTGAACGCCCATCATGCCGACGCCGCCGACGCCCAGGACAAGAACCTGATCGTTGCGGCCGAGCTTTCCGATCTTCTTCATGGCCGAAAAGGCGGTGAGGCCCGAACACATATAGGCCGCGCCGAGCGCGGGATCGGTCTTGCCGTAATCCAGCAGATATTTCGGATGCGGCACCATCACATGCGTCGCATAACCGCCCGCCACTCCGGACGAGCAGCCGAGCTGGCGCGGGCCGCCGACACAGATATTCTCTTCGCCGCGTTCGCAAGCCGGACACTTGCCGCAGCCGATCCAGGGAAATGCCGCAAAGCGCTGCCCGACCTTCACGTCTTTGACGTCAGGACCGACCGCGACGACTTCGCCTTCAATCTCGTGTCCGAGGGTATGCGGCAACTTCATGCTGGCCATCGGCAACTTGTTGCCGCCGCCAAGATCGAAATAGCCGTCATGAATGTGAACGTCGGAGTGGCAAACGCCCGCATTATGCACCTTCAGCAGGACTTCGGTGCCTGTGGGAGTGGGCGTCGGCGTCTCCACCAGTTGCAGCGGCTTGCCGAATTCCGTGATCGCCTGGCTCTGCATGCGCGTCTCCCTTGATTTTTTTGCTTGGAGTCAGTCTGGCATGTTCAAACCCGGCTTGTCATGCCTGCCATCGCGGCCTTCAGACGCCGAACTGTCGCGCCAAAGCGGCGAACTCCGCTACGGAAAGTTGTTCAGGTCGCGCCGTCGGCGCGATGCCTGCGGCACGGATGCGTTCTTCCGCATTGGCGGCGAGGCCCTTCAGGCTTTGGCGCAGCATTTTGCGCCGTTGGCCAAACGCGGCCGCGGTCACCCTTTCGAGATCGGCGAGACGTGCGGGTGCAACGGGTGATGCGAGCGGTTCCAGCCTCACGACGGTGGAGGTGATCTTGGGCGGCGGCACAAAGGCGCTACGCGACACGTCGAAGAGAATCTTCGCCGAACTGCGCCATTGTGCGAGCACGGACAAGCGCCCAAAGGCTGCGGTTTCCGTTTTGGCGACGATGCGTTCGGCGACCTCGCGCTGGAACATCAGCGTCAGGCTTTGCCAGAAGGGCGGCCAGGGCTCGAGCGTCAGCCACTTGACCAAAAGCGCGGTGCCGATGTTGTAGGGCAGGTTGGCGGCAATGCGCACACGCGACGTTCCGAACAGCGCGTACTCGTCAAGCTTCAACGCGTCGGCCGAGACGATCTTGAGTTTGCCCGGATGGGCAGTCGCGATCTCGGCGAGAGCAGGGAGACAACGCTCGTCTCGTTCCACGGCCACCACGCGAGCGGCGCCCTCGGACAACAAGGCGCGCGTCAGGCCGCCAGGACCTGGACCGACTTCATAGATCGTTGCGCCTTCGAGCGGTCCGGCGGCGCGCGCGATACGCCGCGTGAGATTGAGGTCGAAGAGAAAATTCTGACCGAGCGTTTTCTTCGCCCGCAAGTCATAGGTCGCGATGACTTCGCGAAGTGCGGGCAATCCGTCAGCGCTCGGCATCGGCCATCTTAGCCGCCATGCGGATGGCGGCGATCATGCTGCGCGCATCCGCCTTGCCGGTGCCGGCGATGTCGAGTGCCGTGCCGTGATCGGGCGAGGTGCGAATGATGGGGAGTCCGAGCGTGACGTTCACGCCGTCCCAGAAGGAGAGCGTCTTGATCGGGATCAGGGCCTGATCGTGATACAGGCACAGCGCGGCGTCGTAGCGCGCGCGGCCCTCGGCATGGAACATGGTATCGGCCGGCAAGGGTCCCAGCACATCGTGCCCGCGCGTTCTCAGTTCGGCGACGGCGGGGGCGATGATGGTTTTCTCCTCGTTGCCGAGCACGCCGTCTTCTCCCGCGTGCGGGTTCAGACCTGCCACCGCCAGCCTGGGCGCGGAGATCGCGAAGAAGCGCTTGAGCGAGGACAAGATGATCTCGCCTGTCTCCACGATCGCAGCCGTTGAGATTGCTCCCGGCACCGCCGCAAGCGGCTTGTGAATCGTCAGGGGCGCGACACGCAACAGATCGCTCGCAAGCATCATGACCGCACGTGGCGCGCGCGTCAGCGCTTCGAGGAATTCGGTGTGACCGGGATAGGCGAAGCCTGCATGCACCAGAACGGCCTTGTTGATCGGCGCGGTGACGATGGCGGCAGCATCTCCGTCGCGCGCCATCGTCACGGATGTCTCGATGGCTTCGATGACGGCCTTGGCGTTGCTCGCGGCCGGCTTGCCCGGCGAACGCGACGCCTTGGCGCGCGTCGGCACGATGGCGGCTTCGTCTTCGAGGCCGCAACTGCGGAAGACGGAACCATCGCCGACGAGCTTCAACGGATGACCAGCGATCCGTCCGCCCAAAGCGCGGAACGCGGCGACCGCGATCTCCGGTCCAATGCCGGCGGGCTCGCCCATCGTCACGAGGATCGGTCGGTCCGCGCCAGGTCTCTCAGCGGGTTTCGACATTGGCGTTGCGGCGAAGATCGCGAAGATAGCGCCGCGAGAGATTCGTGATCTGCGCGTCGAAAAGCTGCTCTTCGACCTGCTGGCGCGACGGGATGGTGTAGGCGGTGATGATCGGCGCGCGCTTGTCGCAGCGTACCATCATCTCGATGCCGGCCGGCGAGAAGAAGGGCGGCGTCGCCTCGCCGGGCCCGGCCTTGTTGATGGCTTCCTGAATCTCCGGGCTGAGATCGGTGATTTTAATGCCGAGTTTGGCGAGGTCCTGAACCACCAGACCATGGATCTGTTGCTCAATCTTGGGCAACGTCTCGCAGCCATTGACATGGTCGTGAATCTGAACCGCAACCTTCAGCGCATTGTCCTTCAGTTGCTTTGATGGATTGGCGCCGAGCGGCAACAACACGCGATCGACGGTGAGCGGGCCCACCGGTTTTACCGTCGCCGGATCGGGAATCTTGGTCCCCAATCCCTCCTGACGGTCGCGCAAACCGAGGATGTAGTAGCCGCCTGTCGAACGGATGGGCGGCGAGACGGCGCCGACCTCGAGATGCTGCAAGGCGTCGTCGAGTTCAGTCGGTAATTGTCCCGCATGCACCCAGCCGAGATCGCCTCCTGCCGCAGCCGTCGGGCTCTGGCTGAACTGGCGCGCCACGGTTCCGAAATTGGCTCCGGAATGAAGTTGCGTTTCGATATCCTGCGCGTCCTTCAGGACCTTCGCGTCGACGTCGGGATTGTCGACCGTGAGGAAGATTTGCGAAACGAGAAAGTGGGTCTTGTTCGCACCCTCCTGCAGCTTGGCGAGTTCCGCGTCGACGTCGGCCGGCGTGACGTTCACCCGATCCTGGAATTCGTCCTCGACCGCCTTTTGCCAGGCGATCTGCACGGCGATCTGGCCGCGCAAGGTCGACATCTCGACGCCGCCTTTCTTCAGAAGGTCGGCAAGCTGGTCCTTGGTCAGGTGGTTGTCTGAGGTGATGCGCTCGATTGCCTTGTCGACGTCGGCCGGTGAAACGGTGATGCCCTTGTGACGCGCTTCCTGGATCTGCAGCTGTTCGGTCTCGAGCTGGGAGAGCACCTGGCCGCGAAGTTTTGCGAGAATCTCCGGCGTCGCCTGCAAACCGGAGGTCGCGACGAAGAGAAGGACGCGCTGACGCAAATCGTACTCGGTAACGACGGCGTCGTTCACGATGGCGGCGACGCCGTCGCTGGGGCCGGTATCGGTCTGGAGAACGGCGCCGGCAGGCGGAATGGGCGGCAGCGCCGCGGTTGCGCCGGTGCCGGTTCTGGCGGCGGCTGCCGGGGGTGGTGCGGCTGCAGGCGCGACGGCCTTGCCGAGCGCGGGCACCGCGCTCAGCAATGTGGCGAGCGCAATAACGGCGTGAATTCGACGCATCTGAATCAAGGCTCGGCCCTTCGGCAGCAATCTCAATGGTTTACGCGCTCGCCCCCGAACCGGCCGCGAGAATAAGCAAAATCGCAGACGGTTCAAGGATGAGAAAAGACATCCTGCGGGAACAGGCTGAACGGCATGATGGGCTGGTCTCCCGTTTTCAGGCTGAACCGCAGAATGATCGAGGTGGAAGGCGGCAAGTCGCGGTCGGTGGTGAACTTCCGGCGATAGGCAACCGAAACGCCAAGACACTCGTCCTCATAGCCGAGCCCGAGTTCGGTATCCAACATTTGTCCAGCGAGGAGATCGCGGCGGATGGCGCCGAAGGCTTGCCAATTGCGATAGAAGTTGATGTCGGCCTGCGCGTTGATTTCCTCGCGGGCGCCAAGTCCCAGCGTTTCCTCTTCGGCCGGCAACTGGACATAGCTGATCTGAATCGTGGAGCGATTGTAGATGCCCGTCAGGTAGACTTCGTGGCGCCTGACCGTTCCATTCGTGCGGTCGATATCGATGCGGTCGGTGAGGTCGACGTAGGGCAGAAATTTGACGCTGACGCGTCCGACGATGTCCGACGTCGTGCCATGCTGGCCCGAGTCCTCGCCGAAGATCGGATCGGGCTTCCAGCGATAGGTCTGGCCCAGGACGGCGTCGATGGAGCCGGAGGGGAACTGAGCGCGCGCATGCAACCCGACATTCGCGCGCGGTCCGCTTTCCACAAGGTCGTAACCCGGCGTCTGATCGAAGGAGAGGATGTTGTTTTCATCCAATTCGAAGTCGGTGCTGTCCTCGATCGGGATGCCGGCCGGATTGCCGCCATAAGGCTGGACGATCATTTGCGCGATCGGTTCGACGATGAAGGCGCGACCGTCGCGCGAGCTTGAAATGAAGGGCCAACGCCAGTCGAGCGCCGCGTAGGGGATTCCGCGCGAGATGAACGTGTCGTGGGATACGAGCGGCGGCGGGTTGCTGATGTGGTACACGTCTCCACGCGCGTCGAGTTGCAGCGACAGCATCTGTCCGCCCGGAAGAATCATGGGCCAGCGCATGCGTGCTTCCGCCGTGGCGCGCTGGCTGTCGACGCCGATGTCGCGCGTGAGTGTCACGGAGTTGAAGTCGAAGCGGAACTGGCCGCCCAGCCAATGCTGCAACGGGCTGAAGCTGAACTCGACCAAGGGCAGAGCCAGCGGAATGACGCGGCTGTTATCGGTGGCGCGCAGGCCCTGGAAGAAATAGCCGGTCACAGCGAAGCGCGTTCGCGCTCCCGCTCCTTCGATATACACATCGTTCACCAGCCGGTCGGCCTGTGAGAAATCGTAGCGTTTGAGATAAGTGTCGTTCGACGTCAGTTGCGCGTCGTATCCGGCCGTCCAATTGTCGGAGACAGGTATCCGGCCGGCACCGAAAAGGCTGGCATACCACTGATGCTGGGTTTGCGTGATCCCGCCATAGGGATTGTAGGCGACGCTTCCCTGCAGCCACATGCCGCCATGTTCCCAGCGTTCGCGATACTCGCCCGCAAGAACACCGCCGCCGCGCGTCGAGGCGATGGGCGTGATCGTGGCATCGTTTGTCGGCGACAGCGCGACATAAATCGGGAGGCGCAGAAAATAGCCGATGGAAGTCGACGACCCGAAGTCGGGCGTCAGGATTCCAGATGCGTAGCGAACCGACGGATCCGGCTGCGAGAGGTAAGGCGTGTAGAAAACCGGGACGTCGAAGAATTCCAGCGTTGCGCCCTTGAACACGATGCGATGCTTGACCTGATCGTAGATCACATGGTCGGCCTGCACGCGCCACACGGGCGTGCGCTGACCGGGCTGGTTGCAGATTTTGCAGGGCGTGTAGGCGGCGTCGAACGCCTCGGTGAAGCGGCCTTGGCTCCGTGATGCGCTTGCGGCGACGAGGCGGCCGTTCTTGCCGATCAGGGCCGCGAAACTCCTGAGGGCGCCTTCGCGCATCTTGTCGTGGAGCGTCACATGATCGGCGAACGCGACATTGCCCTTTTCATCGGTGATGCTGACATGGCCGCTGGCGGTCACGGTGTCGCTATCCTGGTCATACGACACCTGGTCGGCGAGCAGGATCCGGTTGTCGCTGTCGATCTCGACATGGCCTTGCGCAGTGACGATGTGCTTGTCGACGTCGTAGTCGAGTGCCTCAGCCTGGAGCAGGAACTGCCCTTTGATGGGCACTGCCGGTGCCGCCTGCGACACGTTCGGCGCAAGCGCCATCAACCCCGCCAGGATGAGACCGGCGCGCGTCATCCATCCTCCTGATTGAAGACGAGCGTCATGCCGATGAGGATCGAAGCGATTGCCGGCGCGGTGGCTGCGAGCGCAACGGGCAGGATGCCGCTTTGACCGAGCGCGCGCGCGAACTCGCTGAAGAAATAGACGCCGAAGCCGGCCAACGCACTGACGAGAACGACCCGCGGCAGTCCGCCTCTGCGCGCCAATCGCACCGAAAAGCTCGCCGCCATGAACACCATGGCCGCGAACAAGGCCGGGGTCGCGAGCAGGGTATAGAGATAAAGCTCATAGCGGATCGCAGAGAAGCCGGCGCTTTGTGCGGTCCGGATGAATCCCGGCAATTGCCAGAATGACAGTGTATCGGGCGACGCGAAGCTCTCCTGGATCTGCGCCGGCGTCAGCGTGGTTTCGAGCTTGTATTTGTCGTGATGGACGGGCCGCCCCTCGGTACCGCTCACCCAGGCGTCCATGAGCATCCAGGTCCCGGCCTGAAGCTGCGCCGATTTGGCATCGACGCGCCCGAGAAAGCGATCGTCGGCGCCATAGAGAAACACGATGACATCTTCCAGATGTACGCCCTGGTCGGTGACGCGCAGTGCATGAATCACGGACTGTTGCGTCGCATCGCCCTGTCTCAGCCATAGTCCGTTGCGCGACACGGCAAGCTGCGAGGCCTCACCCTTTATGTACTTGGCTTCGAGCGCGGTGAACTGCGCCAGCATGCGCGACGAGATCGGCGTGACGATCAAGACGAGAAAGACGCCCAACGCGGCGGCGACTGCGAGCGGCGGGGCCAGGAAGTCCCACGCCGACATGCCGGCCGCGCGTATCGCAACCAGTTCCTGGCTGCGCGCCAACCTCGCAAAGGCGAACACCCCGCCCAGAAGCACGGCGAAGGGCAGCAACTTCTGTCCGAGGTCGGGCAGCTGAAGGATCGCCATCGCGATCACGACGATCGTCGCCACGCCGTGCCCCGCGGTCCGGTTCGTCAGGTCGACGACATCGATCGAGAACGCCAGAAGCAGAAACACCGAATAGACGATGACGACGCCGATGAGGAACTGCTCAGCCAGGTAGCGGTAGAGCGTCCAGGACCAACTCATGAGAGGGCCTCGACCGGTTCGCTGCGCTTGAACCACGGGGCGGGATTGACGCCCGCGAGCACGGCCAAGGCGACCGCCGCGCCCAAAAGCGGGATCAGATAAAAGAGAAAAACGAGCGACGGCGAGCCGACTGCGAGACCCTGCACGCCGTAGCCGGCGATGCGCACGACCGCGGCACCAAGGGCCGCCAGCGCCAGCCTCAGCGCATTGGCACCGCGCGCCCGGCGCCCGCGCAACACGGCCGCAAGGGCGATCAGCGCGAAGGCGATGCAATAGAGCGGCTGCGACAAACGGTTGTGGCCTTCGGCGATGTAGGCGTTGCGCAGCTTCGGCATGAGCTTCGGATCCGGCGAGAACAATTCGGACAGATAACGTTCGCTGGTGGCGCGGTCGGTGGCGCGCGCCGGGCCTGCGAACTGGTCTAGGTCGAACACGTCGCGCTGGAAGTTCAGCACCGTCAGCTGGCCTCCGGCGTGACTGCTTTGCTCGACGGTGCCGTCGAACATGATCAGGCGCGCGCCCGCGGGCGTCTGCGCCAGTTGACCGCGTACGGCGAGATAGGTGACGGGGCTCTTCTTGTTGCGATTGTCGTGGACCATGACGCCCCGGATCGTGCCATCCGAGTTCAGCTCGCGGATGAACACCGTCAATCCGCTGGCAGGCGTGTTGAATTCGCCTTCGTTGAGCAGGGCCGCTCCGATATCGGCGCGTATATCGACGACCTTGTCCTTCATCGCGCGTTGTCCTGCCGGCATCAGGTAGAGACCGCAGAGATAGGTGAGGGCCATGACGATCGCGGCCGCGAGCAACACAGGCAGCGTGATCTGCGCGCGGCTGAAACCGGCGGCGGACATCACCACGAGCTCGCTGTCGGAGTTGAGCTTGTTGAGAGCGAACAGCGTGCCCGCGAAAAACGCGATCGGCAGGATGATGACGAGCAGGCTCGGGAGGATGAGAATCGTCAGATAGACGAAGGTCGGGGCGGACTGGCCGCGATTGATGACGAGATCGAGCAGGCGAAGCGATTGCGTCAGCCAGATCACGGCCGTGAGCAGAAAGGCAAAGAGCAACGTCGGGCCGATCATCTGGCCGAGCACGTAGGTCGACAGTCGCGGCAGTTTCACGCTTACAGCCGTCATGGCGCGGGAATGCACACTTTTGTGTGCGCCCTTTCGCCCCTTATCAGATTCGCCCTAAACTAGCATTCCGGCGTGGTAATCCGGCAATATGGATCGGCCGCGCTCCCGCCTCTTAATACCTGTCAGTCGGGTCCCAAGTCACGTCATCGGTTCACGTCAGGAGACATACAATGCAACTGTCCTTCGCCGCGCCGCACGCGATCGATTCGGGCGCCTGGATCGTGGGTGCGTCGGATGGCGGCACGCTCAGTGCGACTGCGCAGAAAGCCGACAAAGCTGCGGGCGGCGCGTTAACCCGCGCACTCAAAGTCAGCAGCTTCACCGGAAAGTCCGGACAGGTTCTGGAAATCTTGGCACCCGCGTCAGTGAAGGCTTCGCGCATTCTCCTCGTTGGAACGGGTAAGGCGTCGGAGTTCGACGGCACGAAAGCCGAGAATCTCGCGGCCTCGATCAACGGGCGGTTGAGCGGTTCGGGAGAGACCGAAGTCACGTTCGATATCGACGTCCCTAAGGGCGCCAAACTGAAGCCGGGAGAACTTGCGGCGCATCTTGCGCTTGGCGCGCGGCTGCGCGGTTACGCCTTCAACCAATATCGCACCAAAAATCTCGACGAATACGAATTCAAACTCAAGAAAGTCACGATCGCGACAGGCGCGCTCTCGGAAGCAAAGAAAAGCTGGGCCGAACTAGAGGGCGTAGCCGGCGGGATCGTCACGGCGCGCGACCTGATCAACGAGCCGCCGAATGTCTTGCATCCCGAAGAGTTCGCCCGTCGCGTCCGCGCATTGCTGACCAAGCTCGGCGTCAAGGTCGACATTCTCGGCGAGGCCGAGATGAAGAAGCTCGGCATGGGCTCGTTGCTCGGCGTCGGCCAGGGCAGCGAACGCGAGAGCCAGCTGGTCGTGATGCACTGGAATGGTGCGCGCAAGAAAAGCGACGCGCCCGTCGCGTTCGTCGGCAAGGGTGTGTGCTTCGACTCCGGCGGCCTGTCGCTCAAGACCGGCCCCGGCATGATGGGCATGAAGGGCGACATGGGCGGCGCCGCGGCCGTCGTCGGAACGCTCCAGGCGTTGGCAACGCGCAAGGCCAGGGTAAACGCGGTCGGCGTCATCGGGCTCGTCGAAAACATGCCGGATTCCAAGGCGCAACGCCCTGATGACGTGGTCAAGTCGATGTCCGGCCAGACGATCGAGGTGCTGAACACCGACGCCGAGGGCCGTCTCGTGCTCGCCGATGCGCTGACCTATACGCAGCGCAAGTTCAAGCCGAAGTTCGTCATCGATCTTGCGACACTCACCGGCGCGATCATCATGGCGCTCGGCCCCGAACATGCCGGATTGTTCTCGAATGATGACAAGCTCGCCGGTCGGATTACCGATGCAGGCAAGGAAGTCGGCGAACCGGTTTGGCGCATGCCGCTCGGCCCCAACTACGACAAGCTGCTGCGCTCCAAGATCGCCGACATGAAGAATATCGGCGGACCGAATGCCGGCTCGATCACGGCAGCACAGTTCCTGCAGCGTTTTGTCGAGAACAAGACGCCTTGGGCCCATCTCGACATCGCCGGTGTCGCCTGGCAGGACGGCGAGCGCAAGGCGCATGCGCCGAGCTGGGGCGTCGGGTGGGGCGTGCGCATTCTCAATCAACTCGTCTCGGAGCACTACGAGGATTGAGCGAAGTTCTCTTCTATCACCTCGAGCGCCGCACGCTGGACGACGTGCTTCCCGGCATGATCGAAAAGACGCTTGAGCGCGGCTGGCGCGCGCTGATCCGTGTCGAGTCGTCCGACCGGGCGGATGCGATCGATAATCTGCTCTGGACTTATAACGAACAGACCTTTTTGCCCCACGCCCAGGCGGGCGAGTGCGACCCGAAGCGCCAGCCGGTCCTCATCACGGTCGAAGACGACAACTTGAACGGCGCCAACGTGTTCTTCCTGGTCGGCGGCGCCGCGCCTCCGGCTTGGAGCGAACCGGCCACAAAGAGCCTGACCCGTGTCGTCATGATGTTCGACGGGCGAGACGGCGAGCAAGTCGGACGCGCTCGCACGGCCTGGAGCGCCGCGAAGGCGGCCGGGCACGACGTGACATATTGGAAAGAGTCGGCGGCCGGCAAATTCGAGAAACAGGCTTGAGATTGCCGCCGCAAGCGACCATCTGGTAGATCAGCGCCACCCGGAGTTTCGCTTGCTCAATCCGCTCGTCTATCTGGAAAATCCGCTGACGCTCATTCCGTTGGCGCTGATCGTGGTCTGCGTCGTGCATGCGGTCCGGCGCGGCAACATTTTTCCCTGGATCTACATCATCGTGTTCCTGCCGGGGATCGGCAGCCTGATCTATCTGGCGATCGAGATCATTCCCGAACTGGTGCGGGGCAGGGGCGCGGCGCGCGTGAAATCGGGTGCGGCGGCGGTGCTCGATCCCAACAAGTCTTTCCGCGAAGCGCATCGCGCCGCGGCTCTGGTGGGCTCGGTCGATGCCAAGCGCGCGCTGGCCGAAGAGTACGTTGCGCGCGGTGCCTATGCCGACGCCGTTGCGCTCTATCGCGAAACCGCGCAAGGACAGTTCAAGGACGATCCCGCGCTCCTGCTCGGCCTCGCACGGGCACAGTTCCTCAACAACGACCCGGCTGGCGCACAGGCGAGCCTTGACGCCTTGCAGGCGGCCGATCCGAGTTTCGTTTCCGGCGATGCGCATCTTCTCTATGCCCGTGCGCTCGAAGGACAGGGCAAGAACGAGGAAGCGCTCGCCGAGTATCGCAAGCTCGTCCCCTACTACTCAGGCGAAGAGGCGCGCGCCCGCTACGCCATGCTCCTGGAAAAGACCGGTGCCCGCGACCAGGCGCGCGCGCTCTACCAGGAAATCGTCAGGCTGATCGACGGCGCGCCGTCGCGCTATCAGAAATCGCAGAGAGAGTGGGGCGATATCGCGCGCCGCGCGCTGCGCTAGCGCGGAGCCGTCATGCCTCCGCCATCGCTTGCTCGTACTCTTCCTGCATCTTGACCCAGCGCGCCTCGAGCGATTCAAGCTTCTTGATCGCGTCGGCGCGCTTCTTGGAAACGGCTTTGCCGCGCGCCGGATCCTTCGCAAAGAGGAGCGGATCGGAGAGCGACTTGTCGCACTTCGCGATCTCGATGTTGAGCTCGGCGATCTGGTGTTCGGCGGCTTCGAGCTTGTCCTTCAGCGGCTTGAGCTGGCGTCTCTTTTCCGCGCCGTCGCGGCGCGCCGTTTCCTTGCCGGTCTTCGCCTCGGGTTCGCGGGCGGGCGCTACGTCGCCCGAGAGCAGAAACCGGCGATAGTCGTCGAGATCGCCGTCGAACGGCCTGACCTCGCCGTTGGCGACCAGCAGAAGGCGGTCGGCCGTCGCCTCGATCAGGCGGCGATCGTGGCTGACGAGCACCACGGCACCGTCGAAATCATTGAGCGCGCTCAGAAGTTCGCCGCGAGCGTCGATGTCGAGGTGATTGGTGGGCTCGTCGAGGATGAGCAGGTTTGGCTTGTCCAGCGTGGCCAGCGCCAGCATCAGGCGCGCGCGCTCGCCGCCGGAAAGATTTCCAACTTTCGTCAATTGCTTGTCGGCGGAGAAGCCAAACCCGCCGAGCTGCGTGCGCACTTCCCGTTCGCTGAGCTTCGGTCTCAAATGCTGCAGCGTCTGGATCGGCGTGATCAGGCCGTTGAGTTCTTCCAGCTGGTGCTGCGCGAAATAACCCGGGACAAGCTTCTTGGCGCGGATCAAGTCGCCGCGCAACGGCTCGAGCTTGCCGGCAAGAAGCTTGGCGAGCGTGGACTTGCCGTTGCCGTTCTGGCCGAGCAGCGCGATGCGATCATCCGGATCGAAGCGCAGCGCCAGATGCGAGAGCACGGGTTTGCCGGGCTCATAACCGACCGCGACGCGTTCCATCGTCACC
>Ga0134125_10007357_pt1 | contig 12421 bp, 12 predicted proteins | sample KB31751_FD_96464 | JGI IMG/M metagenome (GOLD analysis project Ga0134125, IMG submission 96464) | Terrestrial soil microbial communities with excess Nitrogen fertilizer from Kellogg Biological Station, Michigan, USA - KB3-175-1 | ecosystem: Environmental > Terrestrial > Soil > Unclassified ... | reverse complement strand
TATTCGCACACCGCCTCCGAGCGATGGCCGACGGCGTCGACGGCAAGGCGAAGCCCCGGCTCCGTGCAGCCGAGCCGGTACGTCCAGTAGCGGACGTCGCCGTCCTCGGACAGGCTGATGTGGGATCGGTCGTGGGGCACGCGGGGTTCGTATTCGTCGCTCATCGCAAGGCTCGGTACGTCGAGCCCGGATCGTCGCCCGTGTGGTTGACAACGTGCAATCGGACAAATGCCGACAATGCGGTAGGAAGCGGCGAAGGAAATGGCGGAGAGTGAGGGATTCGAACCCCCGATACGTTGCCGTATACCTGATTTCGAGTCAGGCGCCTTCGACCACTCGGCCAACTCTCCGGACCGCGGATTATAGCAGCGCGATCGCGCGGGCCGCCCGCACGGGAACGATGAGGCGGCGCTCGCCTCGCTTGAGCGGGGCCGCGCGGTACGACTCGAGGACGACGCGGCGCTCGCTACGCCGCGGCCGCGCGCTAGTGCTTCTTCGGCGGCGAATGCGCCATCGCCTTCTCGGGCTCGGCGCGCGAGGACGGCGGCTTCTGCGGCTCGGCGCTGCCGCCTGTCGACGGCAGTTGCGGCGTGACGGTCACGCCCTTGGCCTTCTGCTGCGCGATGTAGATCTGCGCGACACGGTTCTGCGCGTTGGTCAGCTCGTTCTTTTCCTTGTCGGCGGTGGCCGTCTTCTTGGCCTCCGCCTCCGCCTTCTGGGCGTCGGTCATCGGCGGCGCCGGCGGCAGCTTGGCGTAGGCGGCGCTGCACGCGACGGCGATCGCGGCGACGACGACGGGGCGCAGTACATTCATCGGCAGGTCTCCATCCGGGCGAGCGCGCTCGCGTTCGTTGAAGTTCAGGCGGGCCGCGGCTTCACCGCGGGCTCCTTCGACGACGGCACCGCTTCGACATCGACGCGGCCGGCCTTGACGTCCTCGTACCAGTACAGGTGGTGCTCGCGGGCCCAGGTCTCGTCGACGTAGCCGGTCTTCATCGCCTGGTAGGCGCCGATCATGCCGATCGTGCCCATGTAGATGTGCCCGAGCCCGGCCATCATGAACAGGCATGCCGCCGCGAGGTGGATGATGTTCGCCCACTGCATCGTCTGGCGCGTCTGGTCGAAGTTGGCGAAATCGAGCACGAACCCCGAGGCGCTGACGACGACGCCGAGGAACAGCACGCCACCCCAGAACCACAGCTTCTCGCCCGCGTTGAACTTGCCCGACGGCACGTCGTGACCCGACAACATGCCGCCGAACTTGCGGATCCACACCATGTCGTAGGCGCGCCACCAGTTCCGGCGCACGAACGTGAAGAAGATGATGACGGTGCAGACCGCGAACACCGGCCCCATGAAGTTGTGCAGGGGCTTCGCGATCTGCGCAAGCCACGAGAACAGCGTGTGGCCGAGGATCGGCAACAGCATGCTCTTGCCGAAGCCGAGGATGATGCCGGTGATCGCGAGCACGACGAACGCAGTGGCCGTCGTCCAGTGGATCAGCTGCTGGAACGGCAGGAAGCGACGGATCTTGCGCCCGGTCATCGGCGAATGCAGCCGCAACGGCCCCTTCCACAGGTAGAACGCCGCGATCGCGACCAGGATCACGACGATGGCCCACCCGCCGTAGACGGCGACCTGGCCGTTGCGCAGCGCGCGCCACGTCTGCCCGCCCTGCTGGATCAGCACGTTGGTCTCGCGGCCGCGCACCTGCGTCACCTGCGGCCGGCCGGAGCGTACCTCCGACCACACCGGCTGGTTGTTGAGCGGCTGGGTTTCCTGCTGGAGCTGCTGGGCCTTGGCCGACGCCGCATCGTCGGCGTTGAGCGCCGGCGATTGCGCGTGCGCCGGCATTGCCGACAGCGCTGCCCAGGCGACGACGACCGCGAGGGACCTCGCGGCACGCATCGCGCGCGACATCACGGGATCATCGTGGCCGGCCATTGCGTCAACCGCCGATCCGCTTGTACTCGTTCTGGTTCTGCGCGCGCTGCTTGAGCACGTTCGTCCACTCCTGCTCGTTGCCATTGAACGGCGCGTTGGACCAAGCCGGCGTATCGGGCTTGCCCGAATACGTGCCCTGCTTGTAATCGACGACCTGCGGGCGCTCGCCGCAGCCCGCCAGCATCAACGCCGACAACGCCGCCGCCAGCGGCACCACGATTGCTTCGAGCCGGCGAGTCATGACTTGCCTCCCTGGGGTGCTGCGGGCCCTGCGGAAGGCGCAGGCGTCGCGCCCGCGGGTCGCGGGGCGCCGTTGCCGCCGGCGGGCGCCTTGTACGCGGTCGCCCAGCCCCACACCTCGGCGCCCTTGCCGCGGCGGAGCACGCGATCGCGATAGATGTCGGCGAGGACGTCGCCGTCGCCGGCGAGCAGCGCCTTGGTCGAGCACATCTCGGCGCACACCGGCAGCTTGCCTTCGGACAGTCGATTGCGGCCGTACTTCTCGAATTCCGCGGCCGAGCCGTCGGGCTCGGGGCCGCCGGCGCAGAACGTGCACTTGTCCATCTTGCCGCGCACGCCGAACGCGCCGAGCTGCGGGAACTGAGGCGCGCCGAACGGACATGCGTAGAAGCAGTACCCGCAGCCGATGCACATGTCCTTGTCGTGCAGCACGACGCCCTGGTCGGTCTTGTAGAAGCAGTCGACCGGGCACACCGCCATGCATGGCGCGTCCGAGCAGTGCATGCAGGCGACCGAGATCGAGCGCTCGCCGGGGACGCCGTCGTTCATCGTCACCACGCGGCGGCGGTTGACGCCCCATGGAATCTCGTGCTCCTGCTTGCACGCGGTGACGCAGCCGTTGCATTCGATGCAGCGCTCGGCATCACACAGGAATTTCATTCGCGCCATGGCGTTGCGACCTCCGTTAGACCTTGACCACCTGGCACAGCGTGGTCTTGGTTTCCTGCATCATCGTCACCGAGTCGTAACCGTACGTGGTGGCCGTATTGACGGCCTCGCCGCGCACGATCGGATGCGAGCCTTCCGGATAGAACGCCAGCATGTCCTTGCCCTGCCACCAGCCCGAGAAGTGGAACGGCACGAACGTGGTGCCGGGCCCGACGCGCTGGGTGACCAGCGCGCGCACCTTGAGCTGCGCGCCGGTGGGCGTCTTCACCCACACGTAGTCGCCGGCCTTGACGCCACGGTCGTTCGCGTCCTTCGGGTTGATCTCGACGAAGTTCTCCTGCTGCAATTCGGCCAGAAAGCGGTTCGAGCGCGTCTCCTCGCCGCCGCCCTCGTACTCGGTCAGGCGGCCCGACGTCAGCACCAGCGGGAATTCCTTGCTGATGTCGTGGTTGCGCTGCTGGACCGTCTTGAACAGCGTCGGCAGCCGCCAGAACACCTTCTTGTCGTCGTGCGTCGGGTACTTGTCGATGAGGTCGGGCCGCGGCGAGTACAGCGGCTCGCGGTGCTGCGGGATGCCGTCGGGGAAGTTCCAGACGATCGCGCGCGCCTTGGCGTTGCCCCACGGGTGCACGCCGTGCTTCATCGTCACGCGCTGGATGCCGCCGGACAGGTCGGTCTTCCAGTTCTTGCCCTCGGCCGCCTTCTGCTCGTCGGGGGTGAGCTCCGTCCACCAGCCGAGCTTCTTCATGAGCACGTGGTCGAACTCGGGATAGCCGGTGGTGAGCTCGCTGTCCTTGGGATGCGAACCGTCCTCGGCGAGCAGGCTGACGCCGTCGCGCTCGATGCCGAAGTTGGCGCGGAAGCAGCCGCCGCCGTTCATCATGCTGCGCGACTCGTCGTAGAGGTTGGGCGAGCCCGGGTGCTTGATCTGCGGCGAACCGTAGCACGGCCACGGCAGGCCGAAGTAGTCGCCGTCGCACGGACCGCCGCTGGCGCGCAGCGTCTTGACGTCGAACGTCGCCATGTTCTTCATGTGCAGCTTGAGCCGCTCGGGCGACTGGCCGGTGTAGCCGATCGTCCACATGCCGCGATTGATTTCCTGCAGCACCGACTCGATCTCCGGCTCCTCGAACTTGCGGTCGCCGTCGGGCTTGACGATCTTGTAGTTCTTGACGAACTCGGGGCCGTAGCCGAACTTCTTGGCGAACGCGTACATGATCGCGTGGTCGGTCTGCGACTCGAACATCGGCGAGATCACGCGCTCGCGCCACTGCAGCGAGCGGTTCGACGCCGTCACCGACCCCGACGTCTCGAACTGCGTGCAGGCGGGCAAGAGATACACGCCGTCCTGGCGCACCATCGCCGCCATCGCCGCGGTGGCCGACGGATAGGGGTCGACGACGACGATCGCGTCGAGCTTTTTCATCGCCTCGGCCATTTCCTTGCCGCGCGTCTGGCTGTTGGGCGCGTGGCCCCAGTAGACGATCGCACGCAGGTTGGAGTCCTGGTCGATCAGGTCGTTCTTCTCCGTCACGCCGTCGATCCACCGCGACACGGTGATCCCGGGCTTCTCCATCATCTCCTTGGAGGCGAACCGCTTCAGGATCCAGTCGTACGGCACGCCCCACACCGTCGCGAAGTGCTTCCATGCGCCTTCGGAAACGCCGTAGTACCCCGGCAGCGAGTCGGGGTTGGGGCCGATGTCGGTGGCGCCCTGCACGTTGTCGTGGCCGCGGAAGATGTTGGCGCCGCCGCCCGACACGCCGATGTTGCCGAGCGCGAGCTGGAGGATGCACGACGCGCGCACCATCGCGTTGCCGATCGTGTGCTGCGTCTGGCCCATGCACCACACCAGTGTCGACGGCCGGTTCTTGGCCATCATTTCGGCGGCCTGGAAGATCTGCGCCTCGGGCACGCCGCTCACTTCCTCGACCTTGTCCGGCGTCCACTTGGCGAGCACGTCCTCGCGGACCTTGTCCATGCCGTAGACGCGGTCGTTGATGTACTTCTTGTCTTCCCAGCCGTTCTTGAAGATGTGGTACAGGATGCCGAACAGGACCGGGACGTCGGTGCCGGAGCGGAAGCGGATGTAGTGGTCGGCGTGCGCCGCGGTGCGCGTGAAGCGCGGGTCGCAGACGATCATCTTCGCGCCGTTCTCCTTGGCATGCAGCATGTGCACCATCGACACGGGATGCGCCTCGGCGGCGTTGCTGCCGATGTACAGCGCGCACTTGGTGTTCTGCATGTCGTTGTACGAGTTCGTCATCGCCCCGTAGCCCCAGGTGTTGGCGACGCCGGAGACGGTGGTCGAGTGGCAGATGCGCGCCTGGTGGTCCATGTTGTTCGTGCCGAAGTACGACACGAACTTGCGCATCAGGTACGAGCCCTCGTTGCTGTGCTTGGAGCTGCCGACCCAGTACACGGCGTCGGGCCCCGATTCCTTGCGGATGGCGAGGAGCTTGTCGCCGATCTCGTTGATCGCCTGGTCCCACGACAGACGCTGCCATTTGCCGCCGACGAGCTTCATCGGCGTCTTGAGGCGCTGCGAATGGTCGTGCATGCCGTGCTCGCGCACGCAGGCGCCCTTCGCGCAGTGGCCGCCCAGCGAGAGCGGCGAATCGAACACCGGCTCCTGGCGCGTCCACACGCCGTTCTCGACCGTCGCGTCGACGGCGCAGCCCACCGAGCAGTGCGTGCACACCGTGCGGTGCACTTCGCGCTTGACGGTGTCGCCCTCGCCCGCGGCTTCGGCGGTGCCCACGGTGCCGAGCGGCAGTTGCGTCGCGAACGCGCCGGCACCTGCGGCGAGCCCTGAGCGACGAAGGAAGGCGCGGCGGTCCATCGTCGCGGCCTGCGCGGCGAGCCGTCGCAGCGGGGGCGTCGCGGTGTCGCCTCGGGATTTACGCGTCAGAAGCATGGCAACTCCGGGCTGGTGGGTTCAGTTCCTGGCGCTGGCGTAATAGCGGCGCACGTGGTCGGTCTCGCGGTAGCCGTCGGCAGCGGCGCGCGTCGGCGCCGGTGCGCCGACGGCAGCGGCGGCGGCAGTGGTCTCGGCGCCGATCGCGGCGGCGCTCGACGCACCGAGGGCGAACAGGAAGCGCCGGCGCGACGTCTGGGGTGGCACGGGATCGCTACGGATCCCGGAGGGAACGGGCGCGTCGATCGCGGCTTGGGGCGACCCGGCGCGGCGCCCATCACGACGCGAAGATTCGTGCATGGCGTCCTCCGAAGGAAACGACTCTGCGACGTGCTTATTGGTCAATGGCGAACGCGTCGCGCTCGATCGCCACTAGTACTTGAGTCAATTGTGCAACGTATCGGTATAGGTTTGCAAGAGCATGTTTGCATATTGCATTGCAGCACGCGTCGATCCACGGCCCGAGATGCGCGTCGAAGAACTGCTTTTGCTCGTCGATCGGCGACGGTGGTCGCGATCCATCGCCGACGATCAGCACGCGCATCGCTTCGCACAGCGTTGCAAGATGATCCTCGTAAATCGCAACATCGGGAAGGCGCGCGAGCCCGAGGCGCGCGAGATCGGCGCGCACGCGCACCAGCGGCCGCTCGGAGCGCGCGCCCACCACCCAGTGCGACGCGTGCAGGTCGAGATCGGATTTGCCGATGCCGATGAAAAGTGACGTGTATTCCTCGTCCGCGGATTCGGCAGCGATCGCGGCGCTCGCCGCCCGCAGCCCGTTCCAGGCCTCGGACAGCCGCGAATCACCCTCGCCCGGCGGCAATGCGGGCGCCGCCGCGACCCGCGCGAGGAGCGCGGCGTCGGGCCCCCGCGCGTAGAGCCGCGCGAGCAGCGCATAGAGGTCGGCGCGCGCGCGGTCCTCGGGCGCGATCGGCAAATGCACGGTCGCCGTGGCGGTCACCGGGCTATCGCGCCGTGGCGGCGAACTGGTCGATCACGCGGCAGTCGGCGCACATCCGCAGGCGCGCGAGCGCCTCCGGTGTCGCGAACATCGAATGCGTCGCGAGGCGCGCCACCATGTCGTCGATCAGCTTGACAGCGCCGAGCGGCTTGCCGCAGCGCGTACACGCCGCGACGCGTGCCGCGTTGAGCACGCGCAGCGTCTTTGCCGACGGCTCGAGGCAGAGGCCCGGCCGCAACGTGATCGCGTGCTCGGGACACGTCGCCTCGCAGATGCCGCATTGCACGCAGCGCGACTCGATGAAGCGCAGCTCGAGCGTGTCCTGGCCGTCGGCGAGCGCACCGACCGGGCAGGCGCCGACGCAAGCGAGGCACATCGTGCAAGCGCTCGCCGCGACCTCGATCGCGCCAAAGGGTGCACCGGCCGGCAGCGGGATGTGCGTCTGCGGCGTGGGCGCGTGGCGCGCGAGATGCTCGATCGCCATCGCCAGCGTCGTGCGCTTGTCCGCGTCGACGGCGAACGTCGCCGTGACGCGCGGCGCGAGCGGCGGAGCCCAGCGCCACAGCGCGTCGTCGAAGCGCGCGGGATCGGTGTCCACGAGGCGGAAATGCTCGCCCTGGTAGCCGAGCGCGTTGGCGATCGTCTCGCCGAAGCGCATCTGCGCCTCGATCGCCTCGCGGTAGCTCGGCGCGAGGTCGGGACCGGCGAGCACCGCGATGCGCGAAGCGCCCGACGCGAGCGCCGCGAGCCACAGGTCGAGCCCTACCGACGCGACGTGATGGACCTCGACCGGGATCACCGCCGACGGCAGCCCGCGACGATGCCGCGCGGCCTGCGCGATCGACGCGGCGCCCTGCGCCGCGTGCAGCAGAATGACCGGGTCGCGGCCGCCGGCGGCGGTGTACGTGTCGACCAGCGTGCGCACGCGCCGCGCGAGATCGGGCATCGACGGGTACGCATAGCGCATCGCGCCGCTCGGGCACACGGTCGCGCAGCCGCCGCAGCCCATGCAAAGGTGCGGCTCGACGACGACATGGTCGCCATCGGCGCGGATCGCGCGCGTCGAGCAAACGTCGATGCAGGCGCTGCAGCCCTCGACCTGCGAGCGCGAATGCGCGCAGATCGACGCCTTGTAAGCGAAGTAGCGCGGCTTCTCGAACTCGCCGGCGAGCGACGCCACCTCGACCAGCGTGCGAGCCTGGGCCGCGACGTCGTCGCCGGGAGCGAAGTAGCCCTGCGGCGTGTCGAAGCCCCTGAGCGACGGCACGCGCTGCAGGTCGACGACCGCATCGAAGCGCGCGCTGCGCGTGGTCTTTTCGCGCTCGAAGTCGATCGCGCCGACCTCGCCGCACGCCGCGACACACGCCCGGTGGTCGCGGCAGGCGTCGAGGTCGATCTGGTAGTCGAAGCCGATCGCGTGCTCGGGGCAGGCGCGGATGCAGGCGTTGCAGCGTGTGCACGCGTCGAGATCGATGGGGTTGTCGACGCGCCATTCGACGTCGAACGCGCCGAGCCAGCCGGCGACGCGGGTGAGCGCACCGGCGTGCGTGGCGAAGTCGCGCGTCGCGGGCAGCTCGACGCCGTCGTCGCGCGAGGTGACGAGCACGGTCACCGCGGCGTGGCCGTCGAGCGCGCGCGCCCAGCGCAGCGCCTCGGCCGCGGGCCCGGCGACGAGGACCTGACCGCCCGAGCGGTACGTGACGACCGGCACCGGATCGGGCTCCGGCAGCGCCGCGGCGGCGATCAGCGCGGCGATCTTCGGCGTCGCCGCGCGCGCGTCGCTCGACCAGCCGCCGTTCTCGCGGACATTGACGAAGCGGATCGTGCGCACGTGTCCCGCACGCTCGGCGGCGCCGTTGAAAAGATGCGCCTCCTGCGTGCACGCGACCAGCACGTCGCCGCGCGCGCCGTCGGTGAAGTCGCCGAGCTCGCGATGACACAGCATGGTGCGCACCGCGGGCGCCTCGGGCAGCGCGAGCGCGCGCCCGAGCGCGCCAGCGTCGAGCGGCTGCGTGCCGTTGCACGAGCACAGGAACAGCGATTTGTCGGCGACGTCGGTCATGTCTTTTGTGAAGGCGCGAGATGCTCGCGCGAAATGGCGGGTTGTACGGCGCCGTCCGCGCCGATGGCGTCGGGATCGATTTCGGCGACGCTTGCCGGAAGCGGGATCGGCGCTTCGAGCGACACCGGTGACGCAAGCGCTGCGTCATCGCCCGCGTCGGCGATTTCCACGGGCGATTCGGCGCTGCCGGCGTCAGGCACGTCGCTCGCCGGCGCCGCCGTCGGCGCCAGCGTCGCAACGGCGTGCTGAAGCTGCGCCAGCATCGACGGCGGGATCGGATCCGGCTTCGTGTAGTCGTCGATGTAGACGTCGAGCCCGTCCATCACGTTGAAGCGCGGGTCGCGCAGGAGCTTGCGCACCGCCGCGCGCCGCACGTCGGCGTCGACGCCGTTGGCCATGAATGCGGAGAAATCGGAATCGAAGGTCAGCGCGTCGACATCGGGGAGAGGCACCGCGACCGGCGCGTCGCCCGCCTCCGGCAAAACCGCGCCGGCCGGTGCTTGCGCCGGCACGCGATCGGCGGCGACACCGTCCTGTCGCAGCCGAGTGTCATCGCCCGCGACGTTCGCACGGCCGCGCCGCGCGTTACGCTTGCGCGCCGACCAGCGCGACAGCGAGAAGCGCTTTTCCGCGGGATTCCCGGGGACGCTCACGACTCGCGACGCGGCGCGTTCGCGCCCACCGGCGGCGCATCGGCGTACGGGCCCACCCGACGACGCTTGCCCTTGACCTCGGGCGTGTAGTTGGCGGCGACGTAGGCATCGAGCCACGCGAGGATCTCGATCGGCATCGGCACCGGATCGACGGTCTCGCCGCCGTCCATCGAGCGCGCGGCCTCGTGGTAGCTCACCGTCGCGAACACCGGGTACACGGGTGGCGTGCGCCTGTCGTCGCGCCGCCACATCACGAAGACCTGCGGCGCGTCCTCGCGCACGTTGAGGTAGTAGCCCTCGCCCTCGCTGCGATGGATCTCGAGCGCGAAGCCCGCGAAGCGCCACAGCGTCATTTCCGCGTCGTCGCGAAAGCACACCGGCGGCGCCGCGACGACGTCGAGATCGTCCTGCGGCACGCCGGCGATCTCGATGCCCCACGGCGCCCACTTCTCGTCGGCCCATCGGCTCACGAGCGGTGTGCGGCGCATCACGATGTGCACCGGGAATCGCGGAATCTTCAAAGTCGTCATCTGCGTTCGCAGGGACATCGCCCTCGGTCAGTGGTCAAATCGGCAATGCGTGTCCGATGCGTCCGAAGGTATCGCGACGCACCGCGTTTGACAACCGGTGCGACGCGTCGTTTCGCTCTGCTACCATCGGTCAAAGGACGCTCGCTGACGCAATCACCTATGGTCATGAAGGTCATTCCGCTCGCCGACCGCCGCGATGCCGAGCGCCGCGCCCGCCTGCTGGCCGAGCGCGACGCCGCGGGCACGCGCGACGCGCAGCCGCTCGACATGCGCGGGCGGCCGCTGCACGACCTGCGGATCTCGGTCACCGACCGCTGCAACTTCCGATGCGTTTATTGCATGCCGAAGGAGATCTTCGGCCGCGACTACAAGTTCCTGCCCCAGGACAAGCTGCTGACGTTCGAGGAAATCGCGCGTGTCGCGCGCGCGTTCGTCGCTGCAGGTGTCGCCAAGATCCGCCTGACCGGCGGCGAGCCGCTGCTGCGCCGGCACCTGGAGCGACTCGTGGCGATGCTGGCCGAATTGCCCGTCGAGCTCACGCTGACGACCAACGGCGTGCTGCTCGCCAAAAAGGCGCGCGCGCTGCGTGACGCGGGGTTGAAGCGCGTCACGGTGAGCCTCGATGCGCTCGACGACGCGACGTTCAAGGCGATGAACGACGTCGACTTTCCGGTCGCCGACGTGCTGGCCGGCATCGACGCCGCCGCCGCCGCGGGCCTCGCGCCGATCAAGGTCAATGCCGTGATCAAGCGCGGGGTCAACGTGCACGCGATCGTGCCGCTGGCGCGCCGCTTCAAGGGCACCGGCCACATCATGCGCTTCATCGAGTACATGGACGTCGGCCATACCAACGGCTGGCGGATGGACGACGTCGTGCCCGCGGGCGAGATCGTCGCGGCGATCGACCGCGAGATGCCGATCGAGCCGGTCGCGCCCAACTACACCGGCGAAGTCGCCAAGCGGTGGCGCTATCGCGACGGCAGCGGCGAGGTCGGCGTGATCGCGTCGGTGACGCAGGCGTTCTGCAGCGACTGCACGCGGGTGCGGCTGTCGACCGACGGCAAGCTCTACACGTGCCTCTTCGCGCGCAGCGGCGACGACGTTCGCGCGCAGCTTCGCGCAGGCGCGAGCGACGACGAGATCGCCGCGCTGGTGCGCGCGATCTGGTCGCTGCGCGCCGACCGCTACTCGGAGCTCCGCAGCGAGGCGACGCGCCGGCTCGACAAGGTCGAGATGAGCTACATCGGCGGATGAGCGCGCAAGGTCGCCCCGGGCGCGACGCGGCCGACGCGGGCGGCACCCGCTACCGCCCCGTCCTCACGCACAACGCGCGGCCCGCCACCTTCGACGTCGAGGCCGTCGACGAGAACGGCCAGCGCCGCGACGTGTCGATCGCCGGCGAGCACCCGCTGACGATCTACGTCGACAAGCAGGAGCTCCTGACGCTGATGACGCTGGGCGCCGCGCCCGAGGCGCTGACGATCGGGTACCTGCGCAACCAGCGCCTCGTCAACGACATCCGCGACATCGTCGCCGTGCAGGTCGACTGGGACACCGAGTCGGTTGCGGTGAAGACGCGCGGCGGCTTGGCCGACCTCGCGGAGAAGACCGCGAAGCGCACCAAGACATCGGGGTGCGGCCAGGGCACCGTGTTCGGCGACCTGATGGCCGAGATCGACGACGTGAAGCTGCCGCCCGGCGCGACGCTCACGCGCGACGCGCTGTACGCGCTGCTCGAGCGCGTGCGACTCCACGAGACGATCTACAAGCAGGCGGGCGCAGTGCACGGCTGCGCGCTCGCGAGCAACGACGGCGACGCGAGCGAGATCCTGATGTTCGTCGAGGACGTCGGCCGCCACAACGCCGTCGACGCGATCGCCGGGCAGATGTGGCTCGACGGCATCGACGGCGGCGACAAGATCTTCTACACGACCGGGCGGCTCACGTCCGAGATGGTGATCAAGGCCGCGCAGATGGGCATCCCGTTCCTCGTGTCGCGCTCGGGATTGACGCAGATGGGCTACGAGATCGCGCAGAAGGTCGGCATGACGATGATCGGCCGCGCCACCAACCGCCACTTCCTGCTTTTCACCGGCGCCGAGCGGTTCAAGGGATGAGCGCCGACGCGCCGCCCGCATCGGGCACTGGGGGCGCTCGCGCCCCCGAGGGGGGAGGCGCGCGCAGCGCGCTTCGGGGGGCGAACCGTTGATCGGCACGAGCTCGATCACCGGCCTCGTGCTCGCCGGCGGCCAGGGCCGCCGGATGGGCGGCGTCGACAAGGGCCTTGTGGACTTCGACGGGCGGCCGATGGTCGCGCACGTGATCGATCGCTTCGCCCCGCAGGTCGCGACGATCGTCGTCAACGCCAACCAGAACGCCGAGCGCTACGCGGCATTCGGCTACGCCGTCGTCGCCGACGCGGTGGGCGGCTTCGCGGGCCCGCTC
>Ga0134125_10007356_pt1 | contig 12421 bp, 9 predicted proteins | sample KB31751_FD_96464 | JGI IMG/M metagenome (GOLD analysis project Ga0134125, IMG submission 96464) | Terrestrial soil microbial communities with excess Nitrogen fertilizer from Kellogg Biological Station, Michigan, USA - KB3-175-1 | ecosystem: Environmental > Terrestrial > Soil > Unclassified ... | reverse complement strand
CGGGCGTATCGCGCCACGGCAACGATGCCACGGTCATCAACCGCGATCACCGCAGGGCGTCGGATGATCGATGTGACATGCAGTTCTCCTGAAGCCCTGCGGCCACGCTCGATCGCAGCCCTGGATTAGCGGGGCCTGGCCACGACGCTCAGCCGTTTGGCGCCCTCGGAATTCTCCTCCTTTGCTGCAAGCGAGATCAGTCGTCACCACAGACTGAGGCGCCGCGCGGAGACGACAGGAAAGTCATCCGACCCCCCAGAACCCGCAGTGGTGTACCGCGGCGAAGTTCTGTACGAGCTGCGGTTGCGGCTGCACAAGCGAGAGCACGTTTGAACTCATGTTGATCGACGGCCACGGCACTGCCGCCGCGGACGGATTCCCGGTCGCGGCGAAGTTGGTCCAGGCCCTGCGCATGCTGGCGGCGAGCGCCTCCTGATCGGCGTTCAGCGGTGTGGCGTGCGGCGCGTTCGGCTGATCGAAGAGGTATTGGATCTCGGATGAGTGCGTTGCGACCGGCGGGAAGCCGGGCCCCGCGAATATCGGCGGCGCGGTGCCGTCGTCGAACTCGTAAGCGAACGTCGGCACGCGCCTGGACGTCCAGCGGTCGACCTGCAGCGCCGGGCACGCGAAGTTCGCGTCGGAGACAATCGTACTGAGTGCGAAGAATCCCGGCGGTGGGTATGCGCTAAACGGGTACTCGGCCGCGATCGCCGCCGCTCTGGCCGCGGACACGCCGAGCACCGATGCAATCACGCTTTCGTAATTGTCCGAGGTCGGTGTCGGGGCCAGCACGAACATGCCGTTGCTTACCGCTAGCCCGAGCCCGGCGACGAACAGGAGCTCTTCATTCTGGTTGATACCGTTGATGACCGGCACCCGGGCAAAATGCCCCGCGGCCAGCGCCGCCCCGATCGGCTCAGTGAGGACCTTGCCGTCGACGACGCCGGGGATGGCAGCGTCTGGGAACGTGTTGACCAGGGTGTCGACCGGCACCTTGCGCAAGCAGGCCGGCGTCTGATCCTGGCAGTTGACCTCGTTCGCGAACGACGTACCGAAGGCCTCGGCGGCGGCCAGTGGCACCTGGTTCAGTGCGAACGCACCGCTCTCCACGATCGCCCGCTGGAATAGCCCGCGTGCGCCGCGCGAGACGAGCTGGGCTAGCACCGACACCCCGCCGGCGGACTGGCCGGCGATCGTCACGTTGTTCGGATCGCCGCCGAACCGCGCGATGTTGTCCTCGACCCAGCGCAGCGCAGCCTGCTGATCCATCAAACCGTAGTTGCCGGCCGGACCGCCCGGCCGCGTAGCAAGCGCCGGGTGCGCGAGGAAGCCGAGCGCGCCAAGCCGGTAGTTGATCGTGACGACTACGGCGCCGTTCGCCGCAAGCTTGGTGCCGTCGTAGTTGCGGGCGCCGTCCTGGGTGAAGCCACCGCCGTGAATCCACACCAGCACTGGCCGCCGTGCGTTGTGGTGCAACGTCGAGGTGGAGACATTCAGGTACAGGCAATCCTCGGACTGGGGTCCGGGCGGCACGAACAGGCTCGGCTTCTGCGGGCAGCTCGGCCCGTAATGCGTGGCGTCGCGGATACCGGTCCACGAGGCTGGTGGCTGCGGCGGGCGCCAGCGCCGATCCCCTGTCGGGGGAGCGGCGTAAGGCAAGCCGCGGAAGGCGTAGCCCCCGGCCACCGCCACGCCCCGAACGACACCGCCATGCGTGGCCACGACCGGGTTGACCCTCGAGTCCGAAGCGACGCCGACGCTGCCCGCGGCAGCCGGCGTGGCTACGACAGAAAGAGTCAGCGCGGTCATACCCGCGCAGGCGAGCGCCACCAGAGCGCGCCGAGGGTTACTCGCGGGCATGAGTGACTCCCTTGATCCGAGGCGTTGGCCGTTGGCCAAGAGTATGGACCGCGCCGGCCGAGTACCCAATATCCGCGACGGTGGTGCGGGTTGCCATGCTCGGCGTGAGACGAATCGGCGCCGCTACGCCAGGATCGCCTCGACCGCCGCGGTGACGGTGCGACGCCTGCTCGCCGAGGAGGCTCGGCCTTTCGCGGTGCCGCCCGAGGGAAGCAGATCGGTGCCGACCGTGGCGAGGTTGAGCAGCATCTCCAGCAGCGTCGCAGCCGGATACGCGGCAGTAAGCCGACCCTCGGCCTGGGCCTGCGCGATCAGTCGAACCTTCGAGGCCGTCGACGTGACAACCTCCGGGGGCGGATCGTCGTCGCCTCGTTCCAGTCGGTACCACGCCGAGATCCGGACGATGTCGCGATGGCGAGCGTAGTACCTGATCAAGGCGTCAACATAGCCGGGCAAATCCTCGACAGTGAACGGCACCGCAGTGACAAGTTGCGCTGATAGCGCGCTGAACACGGTGTCGAACAGTTGCCTCTTGTTACCGAAGTAGCGATACAGGAGAGCGTTGTTCACGCCCGCGGTCTCGGTGATGCGATCGACCCGGGCGCCTGCGATGCCGTGCCGGGCGAACTCCGCGGACGCAGCCGCGAAGATTCGACGCTTCGTCTCTTCGGAGTCGCGTCGCACATATCCATCATAGGTAGGTCGTTACCTACATGTGGGCGAGCAGTGCGTCGTGTCGGCGCCCGGCCTCAACCCGTGCCTGAGACCGCAATTCACGACTTGACACCGCAGCCACGCCAGCGCACGCTACTAAGTAAGCAATCTCCTACTTACTTTGAGAGGCCGCTCGGTGTCTGCCTCAACCATTGTCGTCACCGGCACGGCTAGCGGCTTCGGCAACCTCAGCGTTCGACGTTTCGCCGCCGCAGGATGGAACGTCGTCGCGACGGTCCGCAAAGACGCTGACCTCGCCGTTCACGACGGCATCGGCAACGTCCGCACCCTGCTGCTGGACGTGAACGACGAACAGGCCGACCTGATCTTCGGTGACGTCGCCGTCAGCCAGTTCGGCCGCGTCGACGCGTTGATCAACAACGCCGGCTACTTCCAGTCCGGACCACTCGAAGGAACCACCATGGAACAGGTGCACCGCCAGTTCCAGACCAATGTCTTCGGACTCATCGCACTGAACAAGGCGTTCATCCCGATCTTCCGCACGCAGCGGTCCGGGGTCATCGTCAACGTCAGCTCGATCAGCGCAGATGGTGGATACCCCTACACCTCCGTCTACCAGGCGTCCAAGGCTGCGGTCGCGGCCCTCACCGAGGGGTTGCACGCCGAGCTGGCCGAGTTCGGCGTGGTGGTGAAGGCATTGCACCCAGGCAGCATGCAAACCCGGATCTTCAGCAAGGTTGACCGCGCCCAGAATCCGCCTGAGGAGTACCGGGGATCGTGGAACAACTTCGCATCACTGAACCTGGTGCGTTCCGACCCTGCCGTCACCGTCGACGTCATGTTCCGCATGGTCACTGACGGCAACACCCGCAAGGTGCACTACTACAGCGGCCCCGACGGCGAGGCCATCCCGCGAGTCAAGCAACTGCTTGGACAAGATTGGTACCTCGAAGAACTCGGCGCCAGAAACCGAGGCGAATCCACCCCGCTCTGGACGGCATTGATGCCGCACCCCCGGTAACCGCGGTACCGAACCGAGTCGTCAACCCGCTGGCGAAACTCGCCGATACCGCCACACGCGCGGATCGTGGACGCGCTGACCCAGGCTAGGCCACGACCGTCACTTGCGGTGGGGTCCAGGAGACGACGTCAGTCCTGGTGCGGTAGTTCTGACCACGCCCGTACTGCGGTGACGAGCTCGGCCAGTTGCGTCGGCACAGCGAGCGAGCGGCAGGTGATTTCCTCGATCCGGCGTAGCCGGTAGCGCACCGTGTTGGGGTGGCAGAACAACGCTGCCCCAGCGGCGTTCGCCGAGCCGCCGACCTCCAGCCAGGTCAGCAGTGTGGTGATCAGCAGGTCGCGGTCGTCGTGACGGAGTTCGAGCAGTCCGCCCAGTACCGAGCGGGCCGCGTCAATGGCGGCGTCGGGCGCTGACGCGAGGAGCACCGAAAGCGGACTGTCGCTGAATTGCTCGACTCCCCGACCGGGTTCCTGGTGGTCCATCGCCAGCCGGGCCAGACGCAACGCGCGGCCGGCCTGGCGCAGTTCGGTGAACATCGGACTCACCCCAATCCGCGCGATCGCGTGGTGGGTCAGGGTGTCCAGCACGCTGGGCGTCTGGGTGGTGCGGCGCAGGGTGAGCACTCCGACCGACTGCTCGGGCTGTAGCCGCCACACCGAGCTGACGTCAAGCGCCGCCAGTGCCGGCTCGATCCGAGGCAACGGGTCATGGCCCATCTCAACCGACTCGGCCGCGACGACGAGGAAATGGCTCTCCAGCGGTAGCCGGAGGGCCTGCGCTACCTCCCAGAGGGTTCCCTTGCTCGTCGGCCCGGCCAGCACGGCCTCCACAAGCGCACTGTGCTCCCGCGCGGTCGTGCGCACGATCTCGCGGTACTCGTCGCGGTAGCCGCTCACGGAGGCGTCGGCGTAGCGACTCTGTAGTACGAACATCTCGCCCGCGAGCTCAACCAATGTCGCGTCGCTCGCCTCGGGCACGGTCCGCGCCACGGCAACCAGCTCGTGCCAGAGCTCGGCGAACCCCAACCGGTAGGCGGCGAGCATCTCGACCAGCGGCACACCCTGTGCGGCGCGGGCTCGGCCGGTAGCCATGGGCGCGGCCAAGTCTCCGATGTCGCCGCCCAGTAGGCCTCCGAGCACGTACTCGACGTTGGCCCGTAGGGAGCTGCGATGTTCGGCTGCGTCGACGACGTCCTCGTAGACCGGGACTTCAGTCCGGATGCGCTGTGCCATCCGATCCAGCAGCCCGGGTAAGCGCTCCTGAGCGGCCTGCACGATCCGACCGACCGACCCCGGCAGCTCTGCCATCCGGGTGAGCGTATAAGTGATTGTTCTTGCTAACAACGAACGGCCTACGTGCGCACGATCTCAGCAAGTAGCCTGCTCGAACGCTTGGTCCGCAATACGGCTACGCCGGCGGTCGCCGCGGGGCGCCTTGCCAGCCTGGCAACGTGCCGCGGTTGTCAAGCGGGACACCAAGTCTCGCCCGCTCAAGGTGATGGCCGGGGCCATGACCACGGTCAGTGGCCGAACAACAGCCCGTACAGCCGCTGGTTCGGGTCCTGGTTGGCCGCCCGGTGGATGTATTTGACCTCGGTGTACTCGTGCAGCGCGTCAGCGCTGAGCTCGCGGCCGATGCCGCTCTGCTTGTATCCGCCGAATGGGCCGTTGAGTGGAAAAGCGTGCCAGTCGTTTACCCAGACGGTGCCCGCCTGGAGACGCCTGGCCACCTCCATCGCCCGTTCCTCGTCGCCGCCCCAAACGCCCGCCGCCAACCCGTATTCGGTGTCATTGGCGATCTCGATGGCCTCGTCCACTGTGTCGTACGGGATGATGACTCCGACCGGCCCGAAGACCTCCTCGCGGGCGATCCGCATGTCATTGGTGACGTCGGTCAGAATCGTCGGGCCCACCCAGTGGCCGTCCTGGAACTCGTCTGCCTTGGGCACCGCACCCGCGAACGCGACGGTTGCACCGTCGAGCCTCGCGGTCTCGAGGTAGCCCTCGATACGCTGCTTGGCCTCGGCGGAGAAGACAGGGCCGAAGTCCGTGGCGGGATCGTGCGGATCTCCGATCTTGAGGCTGGCGAGCTTGGCCACCATTCGCTGCACTATCTCGTCCTGCCGGGACCGGGGCACCAGCACACGGGTGCCCGACTCGCAGACCTGGCCGTTGTACATCAGGAACGCGAATAGCGAGCCCGGTATCGCGAGGTCAAGGTCAGCGTCGTCGAGGATGATGCTGGGGCCCTTTCCGCCCAGCTCGAGCGTCACCTTCTTGATGTTGGTGGAGGCGCCCTGCATCACCAGGCGCCCCACCTCCGTGGAGCCCGTGAACGCGATCTTGCGGACGTCCGGGTGCTCGGACAGCCGCGCGCCGACCGTAGGGCCGTCGCCGGTGATCACGTTGAACACACCCGGCGGGAGGCCGACCGCTTCGGCGGCCTTGCCGATCTCTAGCAGGGTGAGGGGGGTGTTCTCATCCGGCTTGACCACCAAGGTGTTGCCGGCAGCGAGCGCCGGCCCGATCTTCCACGCGCCGAGCACCATCGGGAAGTTGAACGGCAAAATGGCCGCGACGACACCGACCGGCTCGTAGCGGATGAATCCCTGCGCCGGCAGCGGTAACTCGACGGGGTCGAGCTTGCGTTCGAACTCGAAAGTGCGGGCGAGCTGGGCGAAGTAGCGCAGGCTCGCCAGCGCCACCCCGACGTGGAACGCGGTGGCCTGCCGGATGCTGGCGCCGTTCTCGTCGGTGACGAGTCCCGCTAGCAGCTGCTGCCGTGCGGTGAGATAGTCGGCCATCTCGTCGATGAGGTCGGCCCGCTGCTCGGGATGGAGCGAGCTCCACGGGCCGGATCGGTGGGCCTTGAGTGCGGCCTCGACCGCCTGGTCGGCGTGCTCGACCGAACCGAGCGCGACCGTCGCGGCCAGCCGTCCGGTCGCGGGTGCATGGATGTCGTGACGACTCGCGCCCTCGACCCAGCCACCGTCGATGAACATCGGATAGTGCGGCACATCGCTCATTTGCGGCACAGCCTCCTCGACGGTCACTGGCATGATCACTTCACTGCGCCCGCTCGTGCTCCGGGCGCCCCGCGCCCCGCGCGCCGCGCGACCCGTCGCCGTCACGTGTCCGCCGAGGTATGCGAGAACAATCCTCAACGGGTGCACGACCGGGGTCCATGTCTCGCATGACAATCTCCCGAGCCCTATTACTGTTCCTGCGATCAAACTGGCGGTTACGTAGGGAAGCCGGTACTGATGTCTGCCGTCGTGCCCTTCCGAGTCGTCCGCGGTACTCGGTGCAGGACGCGGTCGCTTGTTCCGAGCGACAACCGGGCCGAGTACAGATCTGTGGCCTCAAACATGTCGCCCGCACCCGGGCAGCTGAACACTGAAGTCCATCCGAACGCGTGGATCACAGCGGATAGTCCGATGCGCTCGAGTTCTATTCGATATCGAGTTCGCAGCATTGAGCGAAGCGAGCGTCTGGTGTATTCGAGCCGAAGAAACCACGAAGGACCTGGCGTAGGTCGGAGCGGTAGGCGTGCCGCGCTGAGTGAAGAGTCGTCCCGACCAACCCGGTGGGATTGGAGTGACACTTCGAATGAGCGACCAGATGTCCGTTCATCAGGCGACCTACGACCTGCTGCGCAGGCTCGGCCTGACCACGGTTTTCGGCAATCCCGGATCCACCGAGCAGACGTTCCTGAAAGACTTTCCCGCGGACTTCACTTACGTCTTGGCCCTGCAGGAGGCCTCTGTCGTAGCAATGGCTGACGCGTTCTCCCAGGTCGCAGGGAAGCCGGCGCTCGTGAACGTACACACGGCGGCTGGCACCGGTAATGCGCTGGGCAGCCTGGTCGCGGCCTACGACGCCAAGACCCCGCTGATCATCACCGCGGGACAGCAGCACCGCGACATGGTGATCACCGAGCCGTACCTGGCGAACCGGGATGAGACGATGCTCCCCCGGCCTTGGGTGAAATGGGCGTATCAGCCAGTCCGCGCCGAGGATGTGCCAGCGGCCTTCATGCGTGCGTATGCCGTCGCTATCCAGCCCCCGGCCGGTCCGGTGTTCCTGTCGATTCCACTGGATGACTGGGCAAAACCGGCGCTGGGTCCGGGCCAGATCCGGGAGGTGAGCCGCCGCGTCGCCCCGGACATCGAACGACTCGCTAGCTTTGCGGAACGCATCGACAACAGCCGTAACCCAGCGCTCGTGCTGGGCCCTGAGGTTGATCGCGCTGGAGGTTGGGACTCTGCGGTTGCACTCGCGGAGAAGTTGCGAGTACCGGTGTACAAGCCGCCGCTCGCTGATCGGGTGTCCTTCCCGGAGGATCACCCGCTGTACCAAGGCAGTTTGCCGATGACGATCCCCGGTGTGAGCAAACGTCTCGAAGGCCACGATCTCGTAGTTGTCATCGGTGCGCCTGTGTTCCGCTATTACCCGTACCTTCCCGGCCCGTGGCTGCCGGACGGGACCGAGGTACTCCACGTGACCTGCGATCCCGACACTGCGGCCTATGCCGCGTCGGGTGACAGCATGCTCGGCGACGCGAAGCTCGTGATCGATCTGTTGATCGAGAAGGTCGCGGCCGCGCCTGCCGGCCGGGTGGCTCCGGTGCCGTTAGCGTGGCTGCGCAAGCTGCCGTCGACCCCGACTAGCCCCCTCACGCCGCCCGAGGCCTACGCCGCGCTCAGCGACGTTCGCCCGTCCGATGCGGTGATCGTCAACGAGTCCACTTCGACCATGGTCCAGCAGGCCGAATGGCTGCCGACGGTGCGTAGTGGTTCGTTCTTTACCACGGCCAGCGGCGGTATCGGTTGGGGCGTGCCGGGCGCCGTCGGTGTCGCTCTAGGCGACCGTGCTCGAGGCGTACACCGGACTGTCATCGCCACCATCGGCGATGGCTCGTTCCAGTACTCGGTACAGGCGGTCTGGACGGCGGCCCAGCACAAGCTACCTATCGTGTTCGTGGTCTTCCGCAACGGCGAATACTCGATCCTCAAGTCGTTCGCGCAACTGGAGGAGGCGCCCGGCGTTCCGGGCCTCGACCTTCCAGGACTCGACATCGTGTCGGTCGCCAAGGGTTTCGGGCTGCGCTCGGTACAGGCCAACACGGCTGAAGAGATCAGGGATCGGTTCAAAATCGCCGTTGCGGCCGACGGTCCGACGGTGATCGTTGTCGACACTCAGCCTCAGGATGCGACGCTCGGCTGACCTTACCCGGCGTGCTCGTTGCGGCCCCTGATCCCGAGTCGCTCCGACTCCGGTGAGTCCCGATCCGGGCCGCGCGTTCTCCCGTCCGTCCACCGCGCATCTCGTCAAGGACGTCATATGCCCGTGTACACCTGTACTACCAACACCGAGGCTATCGATCGCGGGACGAAGAGCGATCTTGCGGCGGAGATCACCCGTATCCGCGGCTCGATGACTAAAGCGTATCGGCAGCGCTCATCCGAAGACATTCCTGGCGAAGGCGGGTGGGGCGCAGCATGGATCTAGGCGTGCGCAACCGCGCCTATCTGCTGACGGGCGGGAGCGCAGGGCTCGGCTACGCCACTGCGAAGGAGCTGGTCACCGAGGGAGCGCATGTAGTCATAACCGGGCTGACCCAGTCTGACACGGCTCGAGCAGCCGAAAGCTTGGGCGGTCTTGATCGCGCGATCGGCGTAAGCGGCGACAACTCTGATCCAGTGACGGCGGACATGCTCGTGCAGACGGCACTGCAAAACTTCGGGCGCCTCGACGGTGCACTGATCAGCGTCGGCGGGCCGCCACCCGGTGCCGTCATGGACGTCGATGACCGGCAGTGGCGCAGCTCGTTCGAGGCGGTCTTTCTCGGCGCGATCCGGATCGCCCGCACCGTCGGAAGAGCGGTCGAACATGACGCTTCCATCGCGTTCGTACTCTCTACATCGGTCCGGGCGCCCCTCCCTGGGATGGCGATATCCAATGGCCTTCGCTCCGGACTCGGCATGGTTGCCAAGGCGCTGTCCGATGAGCTCGGCCCACGCGGTATCCGAGTCAACGGACTCATGCCCGCATGGGTTTCCACCTCGCGCGCCGCCGAGCTGAGCGCGGCTGGCCACGACAAGCCGTTGAACTCGCTTCGCAGGCGCGGAACCGCGGAGGAATTCGGACCTGCGACCTCCCATTGACCCCAGGGATCCAGCCCAAGCAGCTCAGTGGCGGTGCTCCGTCGATGTCGCCCCGCTTTCGAGCACGACGGCGGAAAGCGCATCAATATCTCACAAATCCCTAAACCACCGAATCCTGACAGCCACGTCTCGATGCGATCTCACACCCTTGACGGACCGGTTGCTGCGCAGCACGCTTCGGACACGGACATCAGCCGCGATCGGAGCCGATCATGCATCAGAGCGGTGGAGTTCAAAACCATCAGACCGGCGGAGTCATCGGCGAGCACGGTCACACCCACGGCCATTTACAACGCACCGTCGGGTTCTGGGGACTGATGTTCGTCTCGCTTGGGTCGATCATCGGCTCGGGGTGGCTCCTCAGCGCGTTGACCGCATCGGAAACGGCGGGCCCCGCGGCGATCATTTCGTGGGCCCTGGCCGCGGTGATGCTGACGGTCTTGGCGCTCGTCTACGCCGAGCTTGGGGCGACATATCCCGTCGCTGGTGGAACCGGACGATTTCCGTACTTTTCCCATGGACCGCTGGCCGGCTTCGTCGCTGGATGGTCGTCCTGGCTGCAAGCGGTCCTGATCGCGCCGATCGAAGTGCTTGCGGCGATCGCGTATGCGAACAGCCTCACCTGGGTACAAGAAAACTTCAACATGATCTACCAGAGCGGTTCCAAAGCGGGGCTACTGAACGGGTTGGGCCTCGCCGTAGCGACGATCGCAATGATCTTGTTTACCCTGATGAACCTCGCCGGCGCGCACTTCATGGCCGAAAGTAACTCGATCGTCGTGATCTGGAAGACCGCTGTCCCGCTGCTCGCGATCATCGTGATCGCGTCGATGTCGTTCCATTGGGGCAACTTCCACTCAGCGCAGGGTGGTTTCATGCCCTACGGCATTCACGGGGTTTTCGCGGCCCTTCCGCTGGGCGTGGTGTTCGCGTTACAGGGCTTCGAGCAGGCCGTGCAACTGGCCGGCGAGGCCCGCGACCCGAAGAAAGACATCTCGCGCGCGATCATCGTGGCGATGGCCATCGGAGCCACCATCTACATCTTGCTCCAGTTCGTATTCATCGCCGCCGTCAATCCCGTGGATATCGCCCAGGGCTGGGCCTCGCCGCTAGGCCCTAATGCCTCCGCCGATCAAGGCGCCTGGCACACGCTCGCAGTCGCTGTGGGCGCCGGCTGGCTGGCCGCGATCATCGTCATCGACGGCGTCGTCTCTCCGTCCGGAACCGGGATTGTCTACGTCGGTACGTCGGCCCGGCTGTCCTACGCTTTGGGCGAGGAACGGGAGATGCCGGCTGCGCTGGCATCGGTCAACAAGAAGGGCACGCCCGTCGTGTCGATTCTTGTCGCGTTCGTCATCGGGCTTGCCGCCTTCGGGCCGTTCCCGTCGTGGAACAAGCTGGTCAACGTCGTGACGGGGACGACCGCGATCATGTATGCGTTTGCGCCAGTTTCGCTGGCTGCGCTGCGCAGGCGAGATCCTGATCGACTCCGAACTTATGTGATGCCGCTGTCACGCATTCTGACGCCGGCCGCGTTCTGTTTTGCAAGCCTGCTGCTGTACTGGGGCGGTTTCCAGACGATATGGAAGATCGACATCGCACTGCTCGTCGGCGTGATCCTCTTTGCGATCGGAGTGGTGGTAGTAAAGACCGACTGGCGGCACATGGTGCGTCCGGCGTTGTGGATCGTGCCCTGGCTGGTCGGCATGACGCTTATCGATGCGTTTGGCCGGTATACGAGCGAAACCAACGGAGTGAGTAGTCACACCCACATCGGCAACTGGTGGGACCTGCTCCTCGTCATCGCCTTCAGCCTGGTGATCTTCTATTACGCGGTCAGCGTCGCAATATCGTCCCAGCGCGTCAAGGAACTCGTCGAGGTCGACCACGACCAGCTCGTTCCCGAACCCGAACTGGTCTAGCGAGTGGGCGACCTGCTGTCGCTCTTCCCGCCGGGCAGCACGGTTGACGCCGATGGCAGCCTGCTTGTAGCGGGATGCCGGGCGACCGACCTGGCGGCCGAGTTCGAAACCCCGGTGCTTGTGGTTTCGGAGCCGGCGTTGCGAGCGCGAGCGAGGGAATACGTCACGGAGTTCGCGGCCCGGTGGGCGGACTCGCGCGTTGTGTTCGCGTCGAAGGCGTTCCCCTGCACCGCGGTGCAGCGGGTCATGACCGAGGAAGGCGTCGGACTCGACGTCGCCGGAGGCGGGGAGATTATCACTGCACTCAAGGCCGGCGCCGATCCCGCGTTGCTTGTCCTGCATGGCAATGCCAAGACCGACGCCGAGATCGCCCTGGCAGTGGAACACGGAATCGGTTTGGTCGTCGTTGACAACAGCGACGACGTGGATCGGCTCGAGGCGACCGTGCCGCCAGGCCGCCGGCAGGATGTGCTCGTTCGCGTCATCCCTGGCGTCATCGCGGACACGCACGCAAGCGTGCTCACCGGCCATGCCGAGTCAAAGTTTGGCCTCGCGCCCGCGGCGGCCGCCGAGCTGATCAAGCGGATCGAGCACAGTCCGAGGCTGCGAATGCGCGGGCTGCAGGTCCACATCGGCTCCCAGATTCTCGACGCCGAACCGTTCGCCGCGTCGGTGCCCGCGCTGGCAGCTCTGGGCGAGTACGAGGTGTATGACCTCGGCGGGGGACTCGGCGCCCGGTACACCTACGCAGACAATCCACCGTCCGTGCCGGAGTAT
>Ga0134125_10007355_pt1 | contig 12421 bp, 14 predicted proteins | sample KB31751_FD_96464 | JGI IMG/M metagenome (GOLD analysis project Ga0134125, IMG submission 96464) | Terrestrial soil microbial communities with excess Nitrogen fertilizer from Kellogg Biological Station, Michigan, USA - KB3-175-1 | ecosystem: Environmental > Terrestrial > Soil > Unclassified ... | reverse complement strand
GGTCGTGTCGAACTTCATCAAAGCGCCGGGCGCGCACGATGTCCCGCCCACGGCCAACATCAAAGTATTGCAAGGAACGCAGGAAGTGCCGCCGTCACAGGCGCTGCGCTCTCCGATCTTCTGGACCATGTACCTAATGTTCTTCCTGGTCGCGGCCGGCGGACTGATGTCCACGGCGCAACTCGCGCCGATCGCGAAGGAGCGCGGCATCGCCGACGCGCTCGTCACCATCTTCGGCATCACGACGCCCGCGATCGTCGCGGCATTGACCGCTCACAACATCACTAACGGTGTCGGGCGTCCGCTCAACGGCTGGATCTCCGATCATATCGGGCGCGCCAATATGATGGGGATCGCGTTCGGCATCGAGGCGCTGTGCCTCATCGCCTTCGGATTCCTCGGCACAACCCCGATTTCGTTCATCGTCACCGACGCTCTTGTGTTCCTGTTCTGGGGCGACATCTTCAGCCTGTTCGCCGCCACGGTAGGCGACGTCTTCGGCCGCCAGTATGTGACCGTGAACTACGGGATCATGTACACCGCAAAAGGAGTAGCCTCGCTTCTGGTGCCGCTCGGCAACGTGCTCACGCACGTCACTGGAAGCTGGCACGCGGTTTATATCGTCGGATGCGGCATGAATGTGATCGCGGCGCTGCTCGGCTTCTTCGTGCTGCGGCCGATCATCAACGCGCGGCTTGGAGCCTATAAGGTAACCAGCATGAAGAAAGCCGCTTGAAGCAAAGCGGGCGCGGCGATCGTCGCCGCGCCCGAAAACCGTTTACGGCAGCGTCACCGGCACGAAGCGCTGCTCGTCGCCGCGCATCACCAGCATCAGCGCCGATTTCTTGCCCGCCTTTTTCAGCGCATCGATCCGCTTCTGCATGTCCGCCGGCGTCGCCAGCATCTCGTGCTGGAACTCGAGGATCACATCGCCGGGCCGGATACCACGGTCGGCGACCGGCGAATTGTTGTCCACCGAAGTCACCACCACGCCCTTCGCATTGGGCTTGATCTTGTATTTCTTCCGCATCTCGTCGGTGATCGCGGAAAGCCCGAGACCGAGCGTGTTCTTGGGCGCCGCGACCTTCGCCGGCTCCTCCTTGCTGATCGAGGCAAGCTTCGGCTTTTCGCCGTCCTCAAGACGCCCGAGCGTGATCTTGATCGTTTTTTCCTTGCCGTCGCGCAGCACCACCATTTCGACCGACTTATCCACCGCCGTGTCGGCGACGATTTTCGGAAGGTCGCGCATTTCCTTGATGTCATGGCCGTCGAATTTGACGACCACGTCGCCGGTCTTCATGCCGGCCTTCGCGGCCGGACCGTCGTCGTTGACGCCCGCGATCAAGGCGCCGCGCGCCCTGCCGATGCCGAGGCTCTCGGCGATCGCGTCATCGACCTGCTGGATGCGTACGCCGATCCAGCCGCGCCGCGTCTCGCCGAATTCGCGGAGCTGCGCGACGATCGGCATGACGCTCTGCGAGGGGATCGCGAAGCCGATGCCGATCGAGCCGCCCGACGGCGAGATGATCGCCGTGTTGATGCCGATCACGTCGCCGTCCATGTTGAACAGCGGCCCGCCCGAATTGCCGCGATTGATCGCGGCATCGGTCTGAATGAAATTGTCGTAGGGGCCGGCATTGATGTCGCGGTTCCGCGCCGAAACGACGCCTACCGACACCGAACCGCCGAGGCCGAACGGGTTGCCAATCGCCATCACCCAGTCGCCGACGCGCATCTTGTCGGAATTGCCGAAATTCACGGCCTTGATCGGCTTCTCCGGCTTCACCCGCAGCACCGCGATATCGCTCTTGGTGTCCTTACCGACGAGCTCCGCTTTCAGCTTCGAGCCGTCGTTGAAATTCGCAAAAATTTCGTCGGCGTCAGCGATGACATGGTTATTCGTGATGATGATGCCGGAAGCATCGATCACGAAGCCGGAACCGAGCGAGGACACCTTGCGCGCGCGGCCGCCGCCTTCCTTGCCGTTCTTCTTGAAGAATTCGTCGAAGAACTCCTCGAACGGCGATCCGGGCGGAAGCTGCGGGATCTGCACGCCCTTCTGCGCCTCGACCGTTTGCGAGGTCGAGATGTTCACCACCGCGTCGGTCACGCGTTCCGCAATGTCGGCGACCGACTCAGGTCCCTTTCCCGAAGCGGCAAAACCCGTGCCCGCGGCGAGGACGCCGAGCCCCGCCGCAAAACCAAGCGCGGCGATCGAACGAAGCGAAATTCTGGTCAGCATGGACATGGCGATCCTCGAAAGACGATTCTGGCCGGACAAACTGCCCCCGAAAACCCGCAGGAACAAGACGAAGGGCGAATATCCCTATTCACGTTATCGGGCGCGATGATTCCGGCGGAAAAGCGACAACATTCCCCTCAATGCGCCGCCGTCCGGATGGTTCCTAAACCGGCATCCCGCGCATGAACCAGAGCAATAAAATGCCGGCGGCGGCCGCCGCGAGCCCGATCAGCCGCAACGGCCCTTCCTGCGCGCCCGCCACTTCCTCGGCCGCGCGCTTGGCGGCGCCGGGAAAGGCCGCGAAGGTCAGCCCCTCGATCGCGAGCAGAAGTCCGAGCGCGGCAACGAAGTCGTGCATGCCGCCCTCTCGCGCTCGTTATCGCGGCGCGCTGGCAGCAGGTTTGCCGGCTGCGTCGTTGAAGTAACGCATGAAATCGGAGTCCGGCGCGAGCAGCAGTGTGGTATCGCCGCGCTTCATCGAATGTTCGTAAACCTGCATCGAGCGGTAGAAGGCGAAGAAGTCCCGGTCCTGATTATAGGCATCGGCAAAAATCTTGTTCCGCGTCGCGTCGCCCTCGCCGCGGATTTGCTCGCCGCGCGATTGCGCTTCCGCCACCGTCACGGTGACCTCGCGGTCCGCCTTCGCGCGGATCGTCTGCGCAAGCTGATTGCCGCCCGCGCGGATTTCCGCGGCTTCCCGCTGGATTTGCGTTTGCATGCGCTGGAACACGGCCTGGCTGTTCGCGTCGGGAAGATCGGCGCGGCGGATGCGGACGTCGACTACCGAGATGCCGAAATTCTCGCCCTCGCGGGTCATCTGCTCGCGAATTTTACCCATCAGGTTTTCGCGCTCATCGCGCACGATCTGAATGAAGCTCGCCTCGCCCAGCACGCGGCGAAGCGCCGAGTTCAAGAGTGTTCCAAGCTGAGAATTCGCGCGCTCGACCGTGCCGAGCGCCTGATAGAAGCGCAGCGGATCGGAAACCTTGTAACGCGCGAAGGCGTCGACCACGAGCCGCTTCTGGTCGGACGCGATCACTTCCTGCGCGGGGTTCTCGAGATCGAGAATGCGCTTGTCGATATAGACGACCGCATCGATGAACGGGATCTTGGTCTGCAGCCCTGGTTCGAACGCAAATTTCACCGGCTCGCCGAACCGGAGCACGATTGCCTGTTGATTCTGATGCACGGTGAAGAGCGAGCCGTATGCGATCACGAGGACGATCGCGACGAGAACCGCCAGCGCTCCGCTAAGTCCCTTGCTCATCGTGTGCCTCCCTGCGCCGGCGCAGGCCGCGTAACTGTGCCGCCGCTGTTCAGCGGCAGATACGGCACGATGCCGCTCTTCGAGATGCTCGGGTCGATGATCGTCTTGTTCACGCCCGTCAACACATGCTCCATCGTCTCTAAATACATGCGCTTGCGCGTGACTTCCGGCGCTTTCTTGTATTCCTCATAAATTTTGCTGAAGCGCGAGGCTTGGCCTTTCGCTTCCGCAACCGTCTGCTCGCGATAGGCTTCCGCCGCCTGCTGAATTTGCGAGGCACGGCCGCGCGCTTCCGGCACGACCCGGTTCGCATAAGTCTGCGCTTCGTTTTGCGCGCGTTCGGCGTCGGCGCGCGCCGCCTGCACGTCGCGGAAGGCGTCGATCACCTGGCTTGGCGGATCGACCTTCTGCATCTGTACCTGCGTGATGATGACGCCCGTACTGTAGGAATCGAGCGTCTTTTGCATGAGCTCGTGTACCCCCTGTTCGATATTCTGCCGCGCGCCGGTCAGAATCGGCTGAATAGTGGAGCGGCCGATCACCTCGCGCATCGCGGATTCGGCGACGGCTTTGATGGTGCCCTCGGGGTTTTGCACGTTGAACAGGAAGTTGGCCGCGTCCTTCACCTTCCAGAGCACGGTGAAGTCGACGTCGACGATGTTTTCGTCGCCGGTGAGCATGAGGCTCTCTTCCGGCACATCGCGCGTGGTTGTGCCGCGGCGCGGGTCCTCGATCAGCCGCATGCCGATATCGATGCGGCGGCTGCTCGTCACCTTTGGCACGAGGACGGTCTCGATCGGATAAGGCAGATGATAATTGAGGCCCGGCTGCCGCTCGCCGATATATTTGCCGAAGCGCAGCACCACGCCCTGTTCGTCCGTTTGCACGCGATAGAAACCCGAAAGCATCCAGAGCGCGATCGCGCCGAGCACGATCAAAAGAGTGCCCCAGCCGCCGAACGAGCCGCCGGGCAAAAGGTTCTTGATCTTATCTTGGCCGCGCCGGACGAGTTCTTCGAGGTCGGGCGGCGTCGGTCCGCCGCCGGGTTGCTGACCGGAGCCCCAGGGACCGCGCGGTCCGCCGCCCGATCCCCATGGTCCGCCGCTCTGGTTTTTCCAGGACATGAATTCCTCCGCCCGCAAAAAGCGGGCGCGACCTTATACGGGAGTAGCCGGGTAGGTTCAACGCGCCCGAGTTCCGCCAAATACCAGCGGGCGCGCGGGCAACATTAAATTGCTGTAACGTCAGGCGGCGCGCGGTGCCCGGAAATGGTCAAGCACATAGAGCCGGATCGCCGACGACAGATTGCCCTGATTACGCAGCGCGTCGATATTGGCGACCACTTCCGAAAGCGTCACATCGCGCGCCGAAGCGATTTCCTTCAACGCGTCCCAAAATGCATCTTCGAGGCTGACGCTGGTCTTATGCCCCGCGATGACAATCGAACGCTTCACTACCGGGCTCTTGATCATGATCCCTCTCCGGATTCGATGCGGCGACCGTCCAGATCGCGCTCACGTTTCAGTTCGATCGCTTTTTCCGTCCGCTTGGCCGCGAGCGTGCGGCCATATCGCACGCGATTTTCGGCGGCACGGCTCGCTTCCTCTTCCCGTGCGTTCGCCTTGCGCCGACGTCTCAGATTGATGATTTCGCCCATTACCCTGCCCTCATCGCGCAATTCGCAAACGAAACAGCGATCGGCCACGCGGAACGCAGACGGGAATCAAAGGTCGGAAGAGAATATGGCCGCAGTATAATACCGCAAGCGCCCTTTTGACCCTTTACTCACCGCATGGGTCTCGCCTTATAGGAGCGATTTTCCCCGTGCACCTACCCTAGGATACCGTTAGCCGCCGGTATTGGACTGCGACACGTTGTCCCAAAGTCGTAGATTTTAAGCGGCGGTGCAGCATCCGAAATCCCGTCTTTCCGGGATTTCCAGACTGCATGTTAATACCCCTCCGACTCCCGAAAACAGCAAGGCTCGCCATGACTGCCGCAAAGACCCGCACCGAAACCGACACGTTTGGGCCGATCGAGGTGCCGGCCGACCGCTACTGGGGAGCGCAGACGCAGCGGTCGCTGCAGAACTTCAAGATCAGCGGCGAAAGAATGCCCAAGCCGATCGTGCGCGCGCTCGGCATCGTGAAGATGGCGGCGGCGCAAGTGAACAAAGACCTCGGCGCGCTCGACGGCAAGCTCGCCGACACGATTTCCGAAGCCGCGCGCGAAGTGGTGCATGGCAAACACGACGACCACTTTCCGCTTGTCGTCTGGCAGACCGGCTCCGGTACCCAGTCGAACATGAATGCCAACGAAGTCATCAGCAATCGCGCGATTGAGATGCTGAGCGGCACGCTCGGCTCGAAGAAGCCGATCCATCCCAACGATCACGTCAACATGGGCCAGTCGTCGAACGACGCCTTCCCCACCGCCATGCACATCGCCGCGGCCGAGGAAATCACCCACCAGCTCATCCCGGCGCTCGAGCACCTGCACAAGGCGCTCGATGCGAAGGTCAAGGAATTCGCCAAGATCATCAAAATCGGCCGCACGCATACGCAGGACGCGACGCCGCTCACGCTTGGCCAGGAATTCTCCGGCTACGCCGCGCAAGTCGACTCCAGCATCAAGCGTATGAAAGTCGTGCTGAACGAGCTGTGGCCGCTCGCGCAAGGCGGCACCGCCGTCGGCACTGGTTTGAATGCAAAGAAGGGTTTTGCCGAAGCCTTCGCGAAAAAAGTCGCGGAGATCACCAAGCTTCCTTTCATCACCGCACCGAACAAGTTCGAGGTGATGGCCGCGCACGATGCATTTGTCTCCGTGCACGGCGCGCTCGCCGCTTGCGGAACGGCCCTGTTCAAGATCGCAAACGACATCCGGCTCTTGGGTTCCGGCCCGCGCTCGGGCCTCGGCGAATTGTCGCTTCCCGAAAACGAGCCCGGCTCCTCGATCATGCCGGGCAAGGTCAACCCGACCCAGAGCGAAGCGCTCACCATGGCTTGCTGCCAGGTGTTCGGAAACCAGACCGCCGTCACCATCGCCGGCAGCCAGGGCCATTTCGAACTGAACGTCTACAATCCCGTGCTTGCCTACGCGCTCCTGCAATCCGTGCGGCTTCTTTCCGATGCCGCCGTTTCCTTTACCGACAACTGCGTCGTTGGCATCAAGGCGAATGAAAAACGGATCGCGGATCTCATGGAAATGTCGCTGATGCTGGTGACCGCACTTGCCCCCAAGATCGGCTACGACAACGCCGCCAAGATCGCGAAGACCGCCCACAAGAACGGCACTTCGCTGCGCGAGGAAGCGGTCGGCGGCGGCTATGTCACCAATGACGAATTCGACGCGCTCGTTCGACCGGAAAAGATGATCGGGCCGGGCTGAAGTGGCTGGCATCCTTACTAAACTGTCACTTGCAAAACCGAACTAAAGCCGCATTGGCGAGTTGAGCTTGCCGCATGGGGGCGTGCACCCGCTTTTTGCCGCTCTAGGAGGCCCTATGAAAAAGTCCGTTCTAGCCGTCACCACCGCGGCGATCCTCGCCGGTTCCGCCGCCACTTACGCCATCGCCCAGCAGCCGCCCGCGCCGCAGAAGCCGGGCATAGAAGATCAATGGAAACCCTCGCCCGCCGATCGCGCCGCTTTCGCGAGCGCGCGCGTCGCCGCGCTTCACGCGGGCCTAGCGCTCACGCCCGAGCAGGAACAGCTCTGGCCGCCGGTCGAAGCCGTGCTCAAGGACATGGCGCAAAAGCGCGAAGTGCGCCACGAGGAGCGCCGCGCGGAATGGGACAAGGATAAGAAGGATCGTCCCGACGCCATGCAGCGTCTTCGCCGCGGCGCCGAAGTCATGAGCGAAACCGGCGCCGATCTGAAGCGGCTCGCCGATGCCGCGCAACCGCTTTACGACAAGCTCGACGACGCGCAAAAGCGCCGTCTGCATAAATTGATCCGGCACGGCATGCATGAGCGGATGCGCGAAGGTTTCCGCCAACGCGCGATGCACCGTTTCGCCGAGTGGCGCGATCGTTATGAGCATTGGCGCGACGACGATCGCGGCGACCGGCGCGATCGTGATGACCGCGACAATCGCGGCAGCCAGAATTCCGGCGAACGCCTCTAGGCAAAAAAACGAGCCGCCCAAAAGGCGGCTCGTTTTCTTTTATCCCGTTCAGTTCAGAGCTTCCTTGTTTCCGGCGATTCCTTTTCGCCGCCGTCACCGCCTTTGAGAAGCTCCCGGAGCGAGCCGTCGCTCCAGCGTATTTCGTCGATCCGCCAGCCCTGCGGAAGTTTCCTGAGATCGAGCTCGACGGTTTGCCGCTCGCTCATATTGGTGAAGCTCACAAGCCCCATCGCCTTGTCGGGCGCGGTGTCCTTCACCGTGATCGCCACATCCTTGATGTCCCAGTCCTGCGCGCCGACGAACGGGTCGCCGTCGAGGAGTGGCGGCTCGTCGTTTTTCTGCGCGCGTCCGGCGTCGCCCGCGATCATCGCCGCGAGCTCCGGCGTGAAATAAGCGAGCGCCGCCTCGTTATTGTCGAAGATGACGCCCGGCGTATTCTGCCCGACATACTTCTTGTAGATTGCTTCCAGAAATTTTTGCGCCTCGGCGTCCGCGCGCGCGGGCATCGGCAGGATCGCGAAACCGAGCATCAGAAAAGCCGCGAAGAATCCGTGAACGATTTTCATGGGCTTGTCTTTCCGGCCGATGCGCGTTCAGACGGCGATATCGGCCTTGATCGGCGCATCCGCCACGTAGTTCTCGACCGAAATATCCTCGTAACGGAATGCGAACAGGTCTTTTACAGCGGGATTGAGCTTCAACTGTGGTAGCGGGTGGGGCTTTCGCGTGAGTTGCAGCCGCGCCTGCGCAAGATGATTGCGATAGAGATGTGCGTCACCAAGCGTATGCACGAAGTCACCCGGTTTAAACCCGGCAACCTGCGCAACCATGTGCGTCAAAAGCGCATAGGAGGCGATGTTAAACGGCACCCCGAGAAATACATCGGCTGACCGTTGATAGAGCTGGCAGGAAAGCTTCCCGTCAGCGACATAAAATTGAAACAAGGCATGACATGGCGCGAGCGCCATCTTCGGAATATCCGCCGGATTCCACGCGCTCACGATCAGGCGCCGCGAATCAGGATTGCGCTTGATGTCTTCCACGACGCCGCGCATCTGGTCGATCACGCCGCCGTCGGGCGCGGGCCACGAGCGCCACTGCTTGCCGTAAACGGGACCAAGCTCGCCGCGTTCGTCCGCCCACTCGTCCCAGATGGTGACGCCGTTCTCTTGCAGATATTTGACGTTGGTGTCGCCGGCGAGAAACCACAGCAGCTCATGCACGATCGACTTGGTATGCAGCTTCTTCGTGGTAACCAGCGGGAAACCTTCGGAAAGATCGAAGCGCATCTGATGCCCGAACACCGAAAGCGTGCCCGTGCCCGTGCGGTCGTCCTTGCGGACGCCCTCGTCGAGCACGCGTTCGAGAAGATCGAGATACTGGCGCATGGGACAGCCCTGATTCTGGGCTCAGGCTATACGGCAAGATTACAATTTTACAGAAGCGGATAAATGGCGGCGATCACAAGCCCGACAAGCGCTGAGGCGGCAAACAACTGTCCCATCCAAATTCTCCGGCCCTTCCGGAGAACGTAACGCCGCGAGGCCTTCGCGGTTCCCTAGTCGCAGTCGGCGCCCGGGGTCGGCTCGTTGATGAGTTCGACCTCGTCGATCGCTTGAATCTGCAGGCAGGAAAGCGCCGCCTTCTCCGCCGGTTCGCCAGCGCCGGTCCGAAGCAGGACCGGGCTTCCGTCCGGCGCATTCGAGACTTCCGCCTTCGCGGGCAGTTGGGACGTGCCCTGCGCGGCGTTCGTCACAAAGTGATTTTCCAGCCGAAACCCGCACTCGCCGGCAGTCTGGGTGAGAGCGAGAAGCGCGAAAGCAGCGGGCAAAGCCAGCATCGGATTGGTGACGACGGCCATTTTCTTCATTCCTTGTATTCGCTTGGTTCTGTTGAGATCGCTGGCGCCGGGCTCGCGATTCGATCAGCGTGCGCCACGAATGAGTCCGGCTCGCGGCTTTCCACCGCCGCTCATTGCCGCAGGCCGGATTTTTTCGATCAATTTCACGCGAACGGCGTGCCAGTTTTTGTGCGCGGCACAAATTTGGGCGGCCATTAGAAAGAACAATCTAGAATTGGAATTCTAATATCGCGAAAGCTCGTAGACCGTAATTTTCAAGCCGCCTGTCAGCTTCAACCAATTATTAGAACATTTGAACTAATATTGTTGAGAGAAGCCAGAAGCGCCTGATTTCACTGCGCTTTTAATTAGAGCAAGCTCACTAGAACGGAGAACCCGAATGGGACGCCCCGCCCGCTTCACCGACCAAGAGCTGATCCAGGCCACAGCGCGCATTTCAGCCAAGCTCGGGCCCGGGAACACCACTATCGGCCTGATCGCCGAAGAGGCCAAGGCCCCCATAGGCTCGGTCTACCACCGCTATCCATCCAAGGGCGCGCTTCTGGCGGAAGCCTGGATTGCCGCCGCCGAAGGCTTCGGTGCGCAATTCCGCGCCACGCTCGCGCAAGCCAAGGATGTCGAAACGGCGCTCGAAGCCGCGCTCGTCACGCCGCGCTTCACACGGACCGATCACGCCGGTGGCGTGCTCCTGTTCGCGCACAGGCGCGACGATTTCCTCGATGAAGCGCCGGAAGAAAGCCGCGCCCGGGCGACGAAGCAGACTTCCGGCGTTCTTCACAGCATCGCCGAAGCCGCGAAACGTTTCCTGCCGCGCGATCCGCGCGGACGCGAGAAACTTGCCGTCGCGTTGCTCGGCCTTCCTTACGGCGCGGTGCGGATTTTTCTGCCGCACGCGGTGCCGCCGAAGGAGCTGGACGCCACCATCAAGGCTGCCGCCCGCGCCGCCATTGTCTCGTAGCTAGACGGCGGCTTTCGTGCAGGCGAAGCAAATCTGCTCAACATGGCGATGATCCGTGCCGCAGCAGCCGCCGAGAATGTTGACGTGACGGAGCCGCGCGCGAAGGTCGCGATACTGCCGGCCAAGTTCAAGTGGATCGCCGGCGTCGAGATCGGCCGCAGCATCAAGTTCAGCATGACTCCGCCTCGAAGCATTCGCGCGAAGACCGCGTAGTCTCTGATGCCACTCCCCGCCGCTCCCGAGCACATTCTCGAAATGCTCCGGATGCGCGCAGTTGATCATGTAGTAGGCAGGTGCTGCACTCGTCTCCTGATCCACCTGCTCGATCGCCTGCCGTAACGATTGCCCGGTTGGCAGATTGCCGTCTGTTTCGAGCGTGAAAGAAATCACCGAGGGCATGCCAGCGGCTTTCGCCGCACGCGCGACGCCGATTGCCTCTTCCGCGTAGTTGATGGTGAAGGCGCTCACCAAATCGGCGGCCGTCTCGCGAAAAATCCCAATCTGCCAGCCGTGATAATCCTCCGCCTCTTTCGCGCTCATAGCCTGCTCGACTTTGTAACCGTCGCCGCGCGGACCGATATTGCCGGAGATCGCCATCGGCGATTGCTGCGTTTCATGCGCATCGCGCAACTCCGCCATCAGCGCGATGGAACGCCGGTTGGCAAGCGCGAGAGCGTCGAGCGAATAACCGAGCTTCGCACCCCAATCCGGATTCGCGCGCCAGGTTGCACTTTCGAGGATAAAGCCGAGACCGTGCTTCTTCGCGATGGCGATATGCCGCTCATAGTAGCCCCGCGTATGCATGACCCCGCGCTCGCTCTTCATCAGATCGAAGCTCGCAAAGCATGGCAGGTCGATGCCGTCGTGAAAGACGAGCGTCGTCTCAAAGCCGCTGTCGGTGAGAAAAAGCTTGTCCGCGAGTTGGGGCAGACGGTTGCGATATCTGGCCATAGCAAAATCCTACGGATAGGACGGGAGATTTCGCGAAGCCTTCGCAATTCGAGCGGCGGCCGCCTAGCCGTCTCGCGGTACACCCCATGAACGTCTGAAATTCAAGAAAAATCCGGAATTTCCACCGGATAGGCCCTACCGGCATAGGGCCCCACTGCACCCATGGTACAGTCCATTCATGCACGAAACGGCCCCCAGAAAAGGCGCCGACACGCGCGAGCGCATTCTCGCATTGGCCGAAGAGGCCGTGCTCGCCAAGGGATTCGCCTCGACCTCGATCGAGGAACTGATCGCGGCCGCCGGCATCAGCAAGAGCGGCTTCTTCTACCACTTCAAGGACAAGGGCGAGCTCGCGAAGGCAATGATGCTGCGCTATATCGAGCACGACCGGCAGGTGCTCGACGACATCTTCCGGCGCGGCGACGAACTGCACGACGATCCGCTGCACGGTTTTCTCGTCGGCCTGAAACTCTTCGCCGAGATGCTCGCCGATCTGCCGGAGACGCACCCAGGCTGCCTCGCGGCTTCGTTCTGCTATCAGGATCAGCTCTTCAATCGCGAGGTCCGCGATCTCAATGCGTCAAGCGTGCTTGCGTGGCGCAAGCGATTCCGCGAGCGCCTCGAGCTGATTGCGGAAAGCTATCCGCCGCGACAGCCCGTCGATTTCGAAGCGCTCGCCGACATGGCGGCCTCGAATGTCGAGGGCGGCCTAATTCTTGGACGGCTGCTGGGGGACAAGACGATTTTGCCGCGGCAGATCCTGCTCTACCGCGATCTTGTGCGGACAGCATTCACAACCCAGTAAGGGCTTTGCTTTCGCAGCCTGCGGGCTTACATTCACCGGGTTCCGAGGGGTGCCCGGCGGTCGGCCCGGGCTGAGATACCCAAGAGAGGTGACCCTCCGAACCTGATCCGGGTCATGCCGGCGAAGGGACAGGGACATGCAACGCTCGATATTTTTGGCTCGTTTAATCGGCCCCGTTTTGATCACGGTAGGCATTGCGCTCATCTTCAATTCC
>Ga0134125_10007354_pt1 | contig 12421 bp, 14 predicted proteins | sample KB31751_FD_96464 | JGI IMG/M metagenome (GOLD analysis project Ga0134125, IMG submission 96464) | Terrestrial soil microbial communities with excess Nitrogen fertilizer from Kellogg Biological Station, Michigan, USA - KB3-175-1 | ecosystem: Environmental > Terrestrial > Soil > Unclassified ... | reverse complement strand
TGAACCGCCATGGGGAATTCCTCGGGCGTGTTCCGGGCCATCAGCAGCGATTGGCGCGATTCCCGCACCATCGCCTGGCTGGCGATCATCTCCGACACGACCAACCCGGCGCCGCTGCGCTTCACCAATCGACGGAACGGCATGTCCGTGACGCCCGACATGGGCGCCAGGATGACGGGATCGGCTAGGCTCAATGAGGCGATTTGGATGCCCATTATTTAGGCAATCCCTCCGAGTGCATAGATTTTAAGCGCTCAATATTGACCGCGGCTATGGTGCAGCGCAACAAAAAAATTCTCACCTCAGGCCAGGATGACATCTCTGACGAACTTCACGCCGGGATAGGCCAACGTCACTAAGAGATAGGCCAGCAGCACGAATCTTGCGGCCTGACGGCCGCGGACGCCGGTCCGATGGTGCACTGCGAGAAGAAGGACGATCACGACCAAGGCGCTCACCGCAAAAATCGTCTTGTGGTTCAGTTCGATGAGCTCGCCATTTTCGACATACTGGGTCGCGACACCGGTCAGCAGGCCGAGGCCGAGCACGATCCCGGAGGCACCGAGCAGCTGTATCTGCAGCGTCTCGGCATCGGCGACGGACGGCAGCATGGTCGTCAGGCCGCTTGGCTGGCGCCGCTTCAAAGCGCGCTCCTGCAAGAACACCGCAAGACCGGCGATGGCTGCAAGCGTCAGCAACCCGTAGGTCGCGACCGATACAAGCACGTGGACCTCGGTCCAACTGCCGAGCAGCAGGTTGCCGGCCGGGTGCGCCGCAAATTCCGCCGCTGCTGCGCCGATCCCGAGCAGGAACAGATAGGGCAGAAGCAGAGGCGCGAGCCGCCAGCCATCGCGGGTCGCCACACAGACCGCCAGGAACATCACCATGCTGGCGACGATGCTCAGCCAGAGCGCGGCCGACAGGCCGCCCAGCAAGCCTTGCGCCATCTGGTCGATGGCGGCGACCGCCGGGCCGGCGACGGCAACAGCCAGCAACGTCCAGAACAGACCGTCCCGCACGCCCGGCCGCCGCAGCGAGACGAGCGAAACGGGCAGCAAAGAGGACAGGGCCGAAAGGTTCAGGAGCAGGCTTCCAGACATGGCGTCCAATATAGGCTGCCGTCCGCGCTCTTGCACCGGTGGTGCCGGTTTGCCGGCAATCGCCTTGGCAAGCGCTGCCCTTCGGCTTAGCTTCTCCGCCCAATTCGAGCGAGCAAATGACGAGTTCCATTGCCCTGATCGTGGCGGCTGGCGCGGGCACTCGCCTCGGTGGCGAGGTGCCGAAACAGTACCTGCCGCTTGGCGGCCGGGCGGTGCTTCGCCACTCTGTAGAAACCTTTCTGCGCCATCCCGCCGTCTCCGGCGTTCGCGCCGTCATCAGTCCGGAGCATCGCGCCCTCTATGACGACGCCGTCGCCGGCCTGCCGATATTGCCGCCCGTCAGCGGCGGCGCCAGCCGGCAGGACTCGGTCAGGAACGGCCTGGAGAGCTTGGCGGAACTGCGACCGGATCGCGTCCTCATCCACGATGCCGCCCGCCCCTTTCTCACCGCCGACATCGTCGACCGGACGCTGGCGGCGCTGGACGACGCGCCGGGCGCAGTCGTTGCGGTTCCCGTGACCGATACGCTCAAGCGCGGGAATGACGGCCGCGTTGCCGGCACGGTCGACCGCATCGCCCTGTGGCGGGCGCAGACGCCGCAGGCCTTTCGCTATGCCGATATCCTGGCGGCCCACCGCCAGGCCAAGGGCGCCGCGATGACTGACGATGCCGCCGTGGCCGAGGCGGCGGGTCTCCCTGTCAAGCTGGTGATGGGTGCCGACGACAATTTCAAGATCACGACCGCGGACGACCTGCGGCGCGCCGAGCGCCTGGTCGGGGGCGGCGCGCCGGAGTTTCGCACGGGCATGGGATATGACGTCCACCGCTTTACCGCCGGCGACAGCGTGACCATCTGCGGCGTGCGCATCGCCCACGAGCAATCGCTCGAGGGCCATTCCGACGCCGATGTCGGCCTCCATGCCCTGACCGATGCGATCCTCGGCACGATCGGCGCCGGCGACCTCGGCAGCCATTTCCCGCCCGGCGATCCGCAGTGGCGCGGCGCCGACTCGGCACAGTTCCTCAGCCACGCGGCCGGCCTGGTGGCTGCCAAGGGCGGCCGCATCGCCCATGTCGATGTGACATTGATCTGTGAACGGCCAAAGATCGCGCCGCACCGCGCCGCCATGATAACGCGGATCGCGACCATCCTCGGCCTCGAGGAAGGGCGCGTCAGCGTCAAGGCCACCACGACGGAAGGCCTCGGCTTCACCGGCCGTCGCGAGGGCATCGCCGCCCAAGCCGTCGCCACGATCGCCCTGCCGTGCTGATATGACCTTCGACGCTGAAATCACCACGGCAGCCGCGGCCCTTCTCGATGCCTACCGCAAGGCCCGCCTTCGCATCGTCACTGCCGAGTCCTGCACCGGCGGCCTGATCGCGGCCTGCCTCACGGAGATCGCCGGCTCCTCCGACGTCGTCGAACGTGGCTTCGTCACCTACTCGAACGAGTCCAAGATCGAATTGCTGCAGGTGCCGGCGGACACCCTCGAAAAACACGGGGCCGTCAGCCCGCATGTCGCGCGCGCCATGGTCGAAGGCGCATTGGCCCGCTCGCGCGCCGACGTAGCCGTGGCCGTGACCGGGGTCGCCGGCCCCGGCGGCGCGACACCGGCGAAGCCGGTCGGCCTCGTCTATCTCGCCTGCCAGCGCAAAGGGCGCGAGCCGCTGATCGAGCGCCATCAGTTCCACGGCGACCGCCAAGCCGTACGCCTGGCGTCGCTCGAGGCGGCCTTCGAACTGCTGCGCCAGCAGGTCGATGGCTGAACGGATCATCGGCATCGACTTCAGCGGCGCCGAGAAGGCGGGCGAAGCGATTTGGATCGCCGAATCTCAGGTCGACGGGGAGCGTGTCCGTATCGAGAGCTGCCGGTCGGCCGCCGGCCTCTTCGGCTCCGGGCCCGAGCGCTCGCGCTGTCTCGCGGCGCTCGTGGATTTCATCGCCGGACAGCGGAACGCCATCATCGGCTGCGATTTTCCATTCAGTCTGCCGTCGGCGATGATCGGGGCCGGCGGGTGGCGAACGTTTGCGCTCGGTTTGGCCAGCCGATTTGCCTCCGCCGACGAATTCCTTGCCGACTGCCGTCGCCGCGCCAATGGCCGCGAGATCAGGCGCGCCTGCGATCACGAGTCACGAGTGCCGTTCGCGGCCTACAACCTGCGCATCTATCGGCAGACTTACCACGGAATACGCGACGTTCTCGCGCCGCTGATCCGCGCCGACAGCGCCGCCGTGTTGCCCATGGAGAGGCCGCGGCCCGATCGCCCCTGGGTGATCGAGACCTGCCCTGCCTCCACGCTCAAGCACGCCGGTCTCTACCCCTCCTACAAGGGGCGGGGCGATGCAGCACGCGCCGCTCGCCGGCACATCGTCACCGGTCTGGTCCGGAAGGGGTTGCTGGCGCCGCTCTCGCGATCGTTGCGCTGCTTGGCGATCGACAACCAGGGCGGCGACGCGCTCGACAGCATGGTCGCCGCTGCCGCCACCGCTCGCGCCCACAGGGCCGGCGCGTTCAGGGACAGTATTCCCAACCGGTGCGAACTGGTCGAAGGCCGCGTTTACTATTGACCTGTGGCGCTGGGCTGTCGTCAGCGGCTATTTCCTATGGGGCCGCTTGCCTTTTTCACCGCATCGGCGTCTGATTCCCCAAAATAACGCTGGGGGGACCGATGTATGCACGTATCGGGCGGTACGAGGTCGCGATCGACCGAATTGCCGAGGCCGAGGAGATCGCCAGGAAGGCGCTCTCATTCGTCCGCAAGGTGCCGGGGATCAAGGCCTACTCGCACATGATGAGCGACGACGGCAAGGGCCTGGTTGTCGCCGTCTATGAGAACAAGGCGGCGGCCGGAGCCGCGGCGCCGCTGGTTCAGCAGTTCTGGCTGCGCTTCTCGCCGGTGCTGCTGGCGCAGCCGCGGCTTGAGGAATTCGGCGCCGTGTGGGCCATGGAGAATTTCAGCTGAGGCGGGGCTACGCGGCGGCCGCACCGTCGCCGTACAGCTTGCGCGCGCGATTCTCGAAGGCCTGAACCATGCGCCGCACGGCCTCGTTGAAGAGCACGCCGATGAGCCGCTGCAGCATCGCCGAGCGGAACTCGAAATCGACATAGAAGTCGATGCGGCAGCGGCCGTTCGGCAGCGGCTCGAAGACCCAGTGGTTGCTGAGATAGCGGAACGGCCCCTCTGTGTAGGCGACATCGATCCGCAGGTTCGGTCGATCGAGCTTGACCCGGCTGGTGAAGCGCTCGCGCACCATCTTGAAGCCAATGATGAGGTCAGCGACCACGAGCTCCGCCTCCCGACTGCGGACGCGCGCGCCGACGCACCAGGGCAGGAACTCCGGGTAGCGTTCGATGTCGGCGACCAAGTCGAACAACTGCTCGGGCCGATAAGGCAGCTCGCGCTTCTCGGCGTGCGTGGACATCGGATCAGGAACGGATCAGGCCGCGGGCGTGGACCCGTGCAACTGCGCCTGGCGCGCGGCGCGCAGCCGCGCGAAGTCGTCGCCCGCATGGTAGGAAGAGCGCGTCAGCGGCGAGGCGGACACCGTCAGGAAGCCCTTGCCGAGCGCGTGCTGTTTGTATTCGGCAAACTCCTGCGGCGGCACGAAGCGGTCCACGCGGTGATGGCGCGGCGTCGGCTGGAGGTACTGACCGATGGTGAGAAAATCCACGTCGGCCGCCCGCATATCGTCCATCACCTGCAGCACCTCGTCGCGGGTCTCGCCGAGCCCGACCATAATGCCCGACTTGGTAAACATCGCCGGGTCCAGTTGCTTCACGCGCGCGAGCAACTGCATCGACGCGAAATAGCGCGCACCCGGCCGCACCGGCCGATAGAGCCGCGGCACGGTCTCGAGGTTGTGGTTGTAGACGTCGGGGCCTGCCTCGACGACCAGTTCGACGGCGCCGTCCTTGCGCAGGAAATCGGGCGTCAGCACTTCGATCGTCGTACCCGGCGCGCGTGCGCGGATGGCGCGGATGACACGCGCGAAATGCCCGGCACCGCCGTCATCCAGATCGTCGCGGTCGACCGACGTGACGACGACATGGGCAAGGCCCAGTTCCGCCACCGCCTCCGCCACATGGTCGGGCTCATGAGGATCGAGCTGATCGGGCTTGCCGGTCGCGACGTTGCAGAAGGCGCAGGCGCGCGTGCACACACTGCCCAGGATCATCACGGTCGCGTGCTTCAGCTTCCAGCATTCGCCGATGTTCGGGCAGGCCGCCTCCTCGCACACGGTATGCAGGTTGAGCCGACGCATGAGATCGCGCGTTTCCTGGTACTCGCGCGACATCGGCGCTTTGACCCGCAGCCAGTCGGGCTTGCGCGGCGCCGGCTGCACCGGGTTGTTGGCCTTCTCGGGATGCCGCAGGGCGGCTGCTTCGGAGGGTGCTGTCATGATCTATATGTGGAGCGCGCGGCCATAGGCGGCAAGCACCGCCTCATGCATCATCTCAGAGAGCGTCGGATGCGGGAAGACCGTATGCATGAGTTCGGCTTCGGTCGATTCCAGGGTGCGGGCAATGCCATAGCCCTGGATCAGTTCGGTCACCTCGGCACCGATCATGTGGGCGCCCAACAGTTCGCCGGTCTTGGCGTCGAACACGGTCTTCACCAGGCCCTCCGGCTCGCCCAGCGCAATCGCCTTGCCGTTGCCGATGAAGGGGAAGCGCCCGACCTTCACCTCCCGGCCGGCGGCCTTGGCCGCCTTTTCGGTGAAGCCGACGCTCGCCACCTGCGGCCGGCAGTAGGTGCACCCCGGAATTTTCGTCGTATCCACGGGGTGCAGGCCCTTCACGCCGGCGATCTTCTCGACGCAGATCACGCCCTCGTGCATGGCCTTGTGCGCGAGCCAGGGCGGTCCGACCAGGTCACCGATGGCATAGACGCCCGCTTCACCGGTGAAGCCCCAGCTATCGATCACGACGTGGGTCTTCTCGACCTTCACTTTGGTGCCTTCGAGACCGAGGTTCTCGACGTTGCCGACGATCCCGACGGCCAGGATGACGCGATCGACCGTAATCTCACTCGTCTTGCCGCCGGCTTCGATTGTGGCTGTCACGGAGTCGGCGCCCTTCTTCAGCGCCTTCACGGTCGCCGAGGTCATGATCTTCATGCCCTGCTTCTCGAAGGCCTTGCGGGCGAAGGCGGAGATCTCCTCGTCCTCGACCGGCAGCACGCGGTCGAGTACCTCGACCACCGTGACGTCGACGCCGAGATCGCGATAGAAGCTGGCGAACTCGATACCGATGGCGCCGGATCCCACCACCAGCAGGGACTTCGGCAGCGCCTCCGGCACCATCGCTTCCTTGTAGGTCCACACCAGCTTGCCGTCCGGCTCCAGCCCCGGCAGCGAGCGGGCCCGCGCGCCGCTGGCGAGAATGATGTTCTTCGCCGTCAGATCGGCCACCGCCTTGCCGTCCTTCTCGACCTTGAGCTTGCCGCTTCCGGCAAGCCGGCCGTGACCATCGAACACGGCAATCTTGTTCTTCTTCAGGAGATGCCCGACGCCGCGCGACAGCTGTCCGGCGACATCGCGGCTGCGCTTGACCACCTTCTTCAGGTCGAAGCTGACCTCCTTGGCGCTGAAGCCGTAGGCATCGGCATGGCGCAGCAGATGCCCGACCTCGGCCGAGCGCAGCAGGGCCTTGGTTGGAATGCAACCCCAGTTGAGGCAGATGCCGCCGAGATGCTCGCGTTCGACCACCGCCGTCTTCAGGCCGAGCTGGGCCGCCCGGATGGCGGCGACATAGCCGCCCGGCCCGCCGCCGACGACGATCAGATCGAAAGCCGTTTCTGCCATGGTCGCCTCAATTCTCTCGACTCTGCGAACGCTTCCTCACGATCGCGTGTATTGCGCCAAACAGCGATCGATGATCGCCTTCACCTTCGTATTGCCGGCGATCCGATCTGGATCCTTCTCGAGCTCCGCAATTTCGGTGATCGTGAACTGGGCGCGCGCGCCGGCCACGAAACAATCACAGTAACCCGCGAGACGAGGCGCCATATCCGGCGCCTCGGGATCGCCTCCTGCCTTACGCACGCTCTCGTTGGCCCCCTTGATACAGTTCTCGCGCATGTTGCGAAAAACGACATCGCCATAGGCCCCCGTCACATTGTTGACGGCGCGCGTGCGCAGGCCCCCGACATCGTAAACCGCTACGAGCACAACGGCGATGACGAGCAGCAACAGGGAAGCCCCGGCGGCGAGCAGTATGCGCCGCTGGCGGGAAGCTTCTTCGTCGGTTTCACGCGGCGCCACGGCGTTCGCTCCCGGCCATGTTTCGCAATTCTCAGATCAGCATGCTCAAGGGATCTTCGATCAGCTTCTTGAAGGCGGCCATGTACTCGGCACCGATCGCGCCGTCGACGACACGATGATCGACCGACAGCGTGCAGCTCATCATGGTCGCGATCGCCAGCGCATTGTCCTTCACGATCGGCCGCTGCTCGCCGGCGCCGACCGCCAGGATGGCGCCTTGCGGCGGGTTGATCACGGCCGCGAACTCGCGGATGCCGAACATGCCGAGGTTGGAGACCGAGAAGGTGCCGCCCTGGTATTCCTCGGGCTTCAACTTGCTCTCTCTCGCGCGCGCCGCCAGGTCCTTCATCTCGACCGAGATCGTGCTGAGGCTCTTGCTATCGGCGCTGCGGATGATCGGCGTAATGAGCCCACCCGGCGTGGCGACGGCCACCGACACATCGGCCGCCTGATAGAGCCGCACCGCGCTTTCCGTCCAGGAGGCGTTGGCGGCCGGCACCTGCTTCAACGCCAGCGCCGAAGCCTTGATGACGAAGTCGTTGACCGAGATCTTGTCCTTCTCACGCTTGGCGTTGATCTCCTGGCGGAGCTGCAAGAGCCGGTCGATGTTGCAGTCGAGCGTCAGGTAGAAGTGCGGCGCTTCGCGCTTCGACTCGACGAGGCGGCGCGCGATCACCTTGCGCATCATGCTGTGCGGCTGCTCGGTGAACGCGGGCAGGCCGAACGCCGGCGGCGCCGCCGCTGGGGCAGCGGCAAGTGCGGCTGGCGGCTTCGCCGCGGCCGGAACGCCGCCTGCCAGCGCGGCGTCGATGTCGGCCTTGACGATGCGGCCATGGGGTCCGCTGCCGTTGAGGCGTGCGAGATCGAGGCCGGCCTGCTGCGCCATCCGGCGCGCCAAGGGGCTGGCAAAGACGCGATCGCCCGTCGCTGCAGCCGGAGTCGGCGCCGTCGCTGCAGCGGGAGCCGGCGCCGCCGCAGCCTGTGGCGGGGCCGGGGGCGGCGCTGCGGCGGCAGGCGCCGGCGCAGCAGCCGGCGGCGGCTTCGGTGCGCCTGCTTTCGCCAACGACGACGCGTCCTCTCCTTCTTCCAGGAGCAACGCGATCACCTGGTTCACCTTGACGCCCTGGCTGCCGGCGGGCACGACGATCTTGCCGAGCTTGCCCTCGTCGACCGCTTCCACTTCCATGGTCGCCTTATCGGTCTCGATCTCGGCGATGACGTCGCCGGGCTTGACGGCCTCGCCCTCGTTCTTGAGCCATTTGGCGAGGTTGCCCTCGGTCATCGTCGGCGAGAGCGCGGGCATGAGAATTTCAATGGGCATGTCGATCCCCCTGACGGGTCGTGTCGGCGCGCTCAGGCGCGATAGCAGACTTTGCGCACGGCGGCGGCGATCTTGTCCGGATTGGGCAGCGCCAACTTCTCCAGGTTGGCCGCATAGGGCAGCGGCACGTCTTCGCCTGTCACGCGCGCCACCGGCGCGTCGAGCCAGTCGAACGCCTGCTCCATCATCAGCGCCGCCATCTCGGCGCCGATGCCGGCGAACGGCCAGCCCTCCTCCACCGAGACGAGCCGGTTGGTCTTCTTCACGGACTCCACGATGGTCGCCGTATCGAGCGGCCGCAGCGTTCGCAGATTGATGACTTCGGCATCGATGCCGTCAGCCGCCAGCTTCTCGGCCGCCGCCAGCGCCTGCCCGACTTGCAGCGAGAATGCCGTGATCGTGACGTCCTTGCCCGGCCGTTCGATCCGCGCGCGCCCGATCGGCAGTACGAAGTCGGGATCGGTCGGCACCGGGAAGCTCTGGCCGTAGAGAATTTCGTTCTCCAGGAAGATGACCGGATTGGGATCGCGGATTGCCGCGCGCAGCAGGCCCTTGGCATCGGCGGCCGACCACGGCGCGACCACCTTCAGGCCGGGGCAGTGGGCGTACCAGCTGGCGTAGCACTGCGAGTGCTGTGCGGCGACGCGGGAAGCGGCGCCGTTCGGGCCGCGGAACACGATCGGAGAGCCCATCTGGCCGCCCGACATGTAGAGCGTCTTGGCCGCCGAGTTGATGAGATGGTCGATCGCCTGCATGGCAAAGTTCATGGTCATGAACTCGACGATCGGCCGCAGACCGTGGAACGCGGCGCCGACGCCGAGGCCGGCGAAGCCGTGCTCGGTGATCGGCGTATCGATGACGCGCTGCGGCCCGAACTCCTGCAGCAGGCCCTGGCTGACCTTGTAGGCGCCCTGATATTCCGCGACCTCCTCGCCCATCAGGAACACGCCGGGATCCCGGCGCATCTCCTCGGCCATGGCGTCGCGCAGCGCTTCGCGCACGGTGATCGTCGTCGTTGGGCCGGTCGACACGGGTTCGGCCGGCGCTGCCTTCGGCGCCGGCGCTGCCACCGCCGGGGCGACCGGCGCTGCGGGTGGAGGTGCCTTCGCCGCCGGCGCCGCAGCCGGTTTCGGCGCCGCCGTCACCGCTTCACCCTCGTCGGCGAGGACGGCGATCGGCGTGTTCACGGCCACGCCCTCGGTGCCCGCGGGCACCAGGATCTGCGCCAGCCGGCCTTCGTCGGCTGCCTCGACTTCCATGGTGGCCTTGTCGGTCTCGATCTCCGCGATGACGTCGCCGGGCTTGACCATGTCGCCCTGCGCTTTCAGCCACTTCGCCAGCTTGCCCTCGGTCATCGTCGGCGACAGCGCCGGCATGAGAATCTGCGTTGACATGCATTCCTCCCGGCGAACCGGTTGCCAATTTTTTACCGCGGATGCGCCACCGCATCCGCGTGAAATTCACGCCTCGATCAGCACGTCCGTATAGAGCTCGGCGGGATCGGGCTCCGGGCTGCTCTGGGCGAACTCCGTCGCCTCGGTCACGATGTCCTTGATCTCGCGGTCGATGGCCTTCAGCGCGGCCTCATCGGCGTGGCCGCCTTCGCGCAGGTAATTCGCGAAGTTCTCGATCGGGTCGCGCTTCTGGCGCATCTGCGCCACTTCCTCTTTGCTGCGGTACTTGCCGGGATCGGACATGGAGTGGCCGCGATAGCGGTAGGTGAGCATCTCCAGGATGTATGGTCCCTTGCCGCCGCGGGCGTGCGCCACCGCCTTGTCGGCCGCCGCCCGCACCGCCAGAACGTCCATGCCGTCGACCTGCATGCCGGGTATGCCGTAGGCCTCGCCGCGCAGATGGAGGTCGGGCCGCGCCGAGGCACGCTCGACGCTGGTACCCATGCCGTACTTGTTGTTCTCGATGACGTAGACGACCGGCAGCTTCCACAGCGCCGCCATGTTGAAGGACTCGTACACCTGGCCTTGATTGACGGCGCCGTCGCCGAGATAGGTGACGCTGATGCCGCCGTCATTCCTGTATCGGTGGCCGAAGGCGAGGCCGGTGCCGAGCGGCACCTGGGCAGCGACAATGCCATGGCCGCCGTAGAACTTTTTCTCGCGGCTGAACATGTGCATAGAGCCGCCCTTGCCCCTGGAATAACCGCCGCGCCGTCCCGTGAGCTCGGCCATCACGCCTTTGGCGTCCATGCCGCAGGCCAGCATGTGGCCGTGATCGCGATAGCCGGTGATGACGCTGTCGCCCGGCGTGAGTGCCGTCTGCATGCCCACGACGACCGCCTCCTGCCCGATGTAGAGATGGCAGAAGCCGCCGATCAGGCCCATGCCGTAGAGCTGGCCAGCCTTCTCCTCGAAGCGGCGGATCAGCAGCATGTCGCGATAGTAGTGCAGCAGTTCGGCCTTATCCGGTTCTGCGTCGGTGTCGGCCCTGGTCTTGCGTTTGGCAGCGGTCGCCATGGCATCCTCCCGAAAGGAACTGGCGACGATTGGCTCGTCGACCGCAAACTAACCGCGAGTTCGCCTGAAAACAAGGCCGCGCAATCCGTTGATACGGATTGTAAAAAGCACTGTTAACTCGAATCAGATTAAAACGTCTGTCGAACGATGACGGGCTCAGTTCGCCGATTTCGGATCTTTGATGATGACGAGCCTGTCATCAGGCTCCCCCACGTTCAGCATGAGGCGGGCGCGCTCGTCCAACAGGTCCGGATCGATGCTCGTGCTCAGCAGGGTAACCCGGTTCTGCACTTCCTTGCGCTCGCCCTCCAGGCTCGCCAAGGTGCCTTTGCTTTCAGCCAGCTGTTGGCTGATGCGCAACCACGCCATGATGCCGCGGTCGCCCTCGATGGCGTGATAGACGAAATAGCTGAACAGGCACGCCCCGACGCTCGGTCCGATCGCCTGTCGCAGCCGCTTCTTGAACTCCGGCGACATGGTCATGGCGGCACCGAATCACAGTCGATTCCGCGACGTCAACATAAAACTGACGATTCTGCTTCAAGTCTGCCGCTCGGCGGGCAGATCGGCCTCGAGAAAGCGGACCCGCGGCCAGTGCGCCGCCCAGTTCTTTTCCCGCATGCGCTGCTGGTACTCCGCCAATCTCCGCCGACCCTGCAGCGTCGGGCGACACACCATGCCCACCAGATCCTCGACGCCGAAGGGCGCCAGCAGAGTAGCGGCTCCGTCATCGCCAAGCCTCACGGCGACGGCGGTAGGCGTCTCCAGCCAGAACCGCAGCGCGTCGGCGGTGTCGGCATAGGGCGCATCGCCATTGCGCAGATGCATACGCGCCTGGTTCTTTGCCGACCACAGCACATTCGGCGACGCCTCGCCCAGTGCCGCCTCGATCTTTGTCTCGCGCTGACGTGAAAGATCGTTCCTATCGAAGAACAGCACATCGACGTCCGCAAGCGGCGTCGGTTCGGCATAGCCATGCAGGGCGTCCCATACGGCCGAGCGAATGAAGCCGGCACCGACGGCCCAGTCGGGCAGGTGCTGACGGCGAACGGCATCGAGCACCGCCCGCCGCCAAGGGTCCGCAATGATGAAGGCCGTTACGTCGTCCGCGGAACGCAGCTGCATGACGCAACCGCGCACCGACGGCTACCCTGCCGATGACCGGAACGCGGCACGACCGAGATAGCGCGCCGAGGCGCCCAGCTCGGCTTCGATGCGCAGCAGCTGGTTGTACTTGGCGATGCGGTCGGAGCGGGAGAGCGAG
>Ga0134125_10007353_pt1 | contig 12421 bp, 10 predicted proteins | sample KB31751_FD_96464 | JGI IMG/M metagenome (GOLD analysis project Ga0134125, IMG submission 96464) | Terrestrial soil microbial communities with excess Nitrogen fertilizer from Kellogg Biological Station, Michigan, USA - KB3-175-1 | ecosystem: Environmental > Terrestrial > Soil > Unclassified ... | reverse complement strand
CGGCGTGCCTGCCGATTGCCTGGGCTCCGACTTCGCCGGATTGACTAGACGAATCAGACGAATTGGCTAGGCATTGCTGCGACATGTTGCCGCAGATCGCCGCTTGGCCGGCGCCGTTCAGGCGGACGATCCCGAGGGCGGCGTAGAAAGGCGCAAAGCCTGACATTTGGATCGCATTTCCGCCGGATCGCCGAGCGTATTATCATTCGCTTACGTCGGGCACGCACGCTGCACGCCGATGCATGAGCGGTATGAACATGGCTCCTTCCGTTCGCGTTCTCATGATCACGCTCGTAGCCGCCGTGACGGCGCGCCACGGGTAGAGTCGCCAGATGAAGAGGATCGCCGTATTCGGGAACACAGGCGGCGGGAAATCGACGCTTGCAAGACAGCTGGCGGAGCTGACAGGGCTGCCGCTGTACCCGCTCGATCTGATCGAATATCGCGCTGGCGGCGAAAAACTTCCGCACGAAGAATACTTGAAAGCGCATGCAGAGCTGCTGCTCCGGGACGAGTGGATCATTGACGGCTTCGGCTGCGTCGCTTCGGCTTGGGAGCGATTCTCGAAGGCGGACACCCTCGTCTATGTCGATCTGCCCCTCCTCACCCATTACTGGTGGGTGACGAAGCGCCTGATCAAGGGCCTGTTCGTGAAACCCGAGGGCTGGCCGGAGGGCAGTCCTTTGTGGCGCAGCACAATGAACTGCTACCGGGTGGCCTGGCTCTGCCATCGCCGACTGACGCCCAGGTACAGGCACCTCGTCGCCGAGGCGGCGTCCGCAAAGTGCGTTCATCACCTGAAATCAGCCGGCGAGATAGCGGCATTCGTCGAGGCGCTCCGTCGCGACTGAGCAGCTTCGTCGCGACTAGAGCAGCTTCGTCGCGCCGCTCAGGCTGACGATCCCGAGGGCGGCGAATCATGGCGTGTTCGAAATTATTTCCCAGAGGTGGCCGTCGGGATCGCGGAAGTAGCCGGAATAGATCCCCCACGGCCGATCGTGTGCTGGTGTGACCGCGGCGCCCGCGGCCGCCGCATTCTTCAGTAGCTCGTCGACTTCGTCGCGGCTATGAACGAGCTGCGCGAGGCTGAACTCGCCGCTCTGCGGTGACCGTTCTGGAATCGCAGCGTCCCTGGCGAGATCGGCGCGCGGGTAGAGGTTGAGGATCAGGCCACCGCCGAGTTTGAACATCGCGATGGTGCCTTTCGCCCCAGTAGTCTGGTCAGTCCATTCCGTCCCGATGATGCCTTTCGACTCAAGGCCGAGAGCGCGATAGAAGGCGAGTGCACGCTCAAGGTCAGCCACGGCCAACGTGATCACGTCCAGACGAGGTTCCATGTTTGTGACGCTACCACGCCCGGGATTCGCCGTTTCGCGGCGGTTCGTTGCGCCGTTCAGGCTGACGCCCCCGAGGGCGTCGGCGTCACGTCGAACAGGATCCAAATATCGTCCGGCTCCCTGTCGCGATTGACCCAAACTTCGATCGGCGTCTGCAGCGATCCGACTTTCGCCGTCGCTAGCGGTGAGGATGCAGTCAGGATTCTCACCAAGCTCCTCGACGACAACGCGCTGGCATTCTCGTCGGAGATGACCGCTCGGAATTGGATGGCTGCCTTCTACCTGAACTCCGCCGAATTTCGGATTGCAGCGGCGGGCAGCCGCATCGGAGCGCGTCCCGACGACTACATCCTCTTTCGGTCAGTGTGCCGGCAAGTCGAGAGCTACCTCTCACGCGACGCCAGCAGCGAACCAGCCGAGGAGGACGTCGCTGACAGGTGGATGTCTACCCTCCGAGCCGCTGAGTGGCTTGTCGAGAAGCTATAGCCGCTCCTCCCAGATCGTTCGACAAACCTTGGCGAACGGCTCGACGGGCCGACCGGAGCGCGAGAGTTCGTTAAGCAGGGGACGCGGCACTTAGACGGTCGCCAAGGCGGAAACGGTTATTGGCGAGCATTAGCGCTTCGAGTGATACCCGCGGACTGTGTAGGACGTGGAGTCGTCGCAATCGGCGGGACGACGTGCTATCGCTGCCGCGCGTCGGCCGCCCTCGGGATCGTCACCTGAACGGCGTGACCAGGCAGCGGGTCAGCTTCCACGTGCTCAACGTACTCGCGAGCAGCCTTGGTCGCAGACGCCAAATCGCTGTAGCGCTGCCTGATGTCGAAGTCTGGGACGCGCGATCGACTGTTCTGGAAGTAGCAGTCGAGCAGGGTCCACCGCTGACCTGCTTCCGGGCAAACGTAGACCGCTCCGCTCGGGTAGACCTTGATGTCGCCGGCCATTTCGGGTTCTCCGATGGTAATCACGATGGTCTCTCCCATTCCCCAGTCTCGGGCGGAGGCGTTCAGACCGACTGAACGCAGCCAGTCGATCGCTTCGGCCCGCGTCATCGGACCGATGATACCAGCGCACGCCGCCCTCGGGATCGTCAGCCTGAACGGCGCGACCAACGTGCCTTGCTGACGGCAGCGCGTCCACGGCAAGATGTCGACGTGACAACCGTGCGAGTGACCACGCGGCCCGTCAATTCGATCATCCTCATTCTCGATAGAGCCTCGGCCAGCATTCCCACGGCGCTCATCCGCTTCTGCGTCTGCGTAATGGTGCGGGCGGCGGCACCGAAAGGAATCGATCTACAAGATCCACCTCGGGCCGCACTTCGGTGACCTGCCGCTCGACGAGATCGACGTCGGCACGATCGCCGAGTTCAGGGCGAAGCTCGTCACGTACAAGGACAAGCGACGCAAGCGGAAGCTCAGCCGGAAGCGCGTGAACAACATCCTCGCGGTGCTCTCGAAGTCGCTGCGCTACGCAGCCGAAGTCGGGCTAGTCGCGAGCGCGCCGAGGGTAGGGCTCTTCAAGATCGAGCGACCAGAAGTGGAGTTCTGGGACTTCGAGGAGTACGCGCGCGTTCTCGCTGCGGCACGACGCGAAGGCCCGTTCTGGTACGCCGCCGCTTGTCTCGCCGGCGAGGCTGGATTGCGCGTCGGTGAGATTCGCGCGCTCAAGTGGCGCGAGCACGTCGACCTGGTCGCTGGCACGATCACCGTCAGCGAGCAGATGCGGCACGGAGTGTCGGGCACGCCCAAGGGCGGGCGCCGTCGCGTCGTGCCGATGACGTCGACGCTCATCGCGGCGCTGAAGGCGCTCGAAGTCGTGCGCGTCGGCTACGTCGTGCGCAACGATGACGGCGAGCCGCTGACGGACGGACAGACGACGCACGCAGTCCGGCGCATCTGCCGGAAAGCGGGGCTGCCCGAGCGAGGCTGGCACTCACTGCGGTACTCGTTCGGAACGCACTCGGCGTTGCTTGGCGTCAATCCGTGGCGGCTGCAGGCGTGGATGGGGCACGGTCGAATCGATGAGACCATGCTCTACGTCCACGTGGCGGCGTCCAGGATGCGTCCGTTGCCACCCGAGCTGCGCGCGTCGGCTGGGATCGACGATCCCGACCGGCGGATCGTGCATTTGCTTGGTCTGCGGACGACCGTGAGGTCGACAGGTAACACCGAAGATGGGCGTTGCAGTAGCGTTGCAGTGAGCAGTGAGGCTGAGTTTGCGTGAAATGAAAAAGCCCTAAATCCGTGAGGACTTAGGGCCGAAAAATCTGGAGCGGGAGACGGGACTTGAAAGCGTCCAAGCGGCGCAATCGAATGCATTGGAGCGCATCCACGATGCAGATTCCAGGCACTTGGCGGATCGCGGCGAGCGCGAGAACAGCGAAGCGCACGTGCACCAATGCACCAAATCAGCTCCATCACCGTCGGTGCGACCCGGTTGCCGTCGAGATCCTGCGCGCTCAGTTGCTCTGGCTCGAAGGGGCCGATCCGCGAGCAGTTCGCCGGGCTCTAATAGAAGCGCTCAGACTCCTGGACGAGTGAGGCTTGATGGTGAGTACAGGATTTGGAAGCGTCGGCGAACCTGCGGCTGGCGATGCTCTCTTGCGGCGAGTTGCGGATTCCGACGGAGAGCGGGGACCCGCGCTCATCGACGCTGCGCTCGACTGCGCCGCGCTGCTGGCAACCTGTGCTCAGCAAAGCACAGGCGCCGATCCTGTCGTCCGCGCGCTCGCCGGTGCCGCTGCGGCGTGGATTGCGAGTCGCGACGTGAAGCGCCTTCGTTCCTTCCTTCTCGCGGTCGTCGCCGACCTCGATTGACGGGCGAGATCGTTCCGTCGATGCGGGAGCCATCGCACCAGCTACCTTCCAGCAATCCCGGAGAACAGCGCCAGGAAAAGCACAACGTTGACGACGGTGATGAGAATCGCCGGCAGCCATACATCGGACGCCAGATAATCCACTACAAACGTTCGAACTCTCGCAGGAGCCATCGGCGACCTCTTCTCTCGAGGGCTCGCCACCCTCACATCTTAATTTGCTCACCGATGGGCATGCGCGCCTGCTTGCTCGGATGCGATCGCATGACAATTCTCATGAGTAGCGATTTGTGAGTCGGTCGTCGCACCGTCTCCGGCGATTCTCCGCCTGCGCTTGGGAGGCTCAGCCGGCACAGTCGGCGGAATACTGCCGTCAGCGTTCGCGGCCAACTGTCGCAGCGGTATCTGACGCCGTGCTGCTCGCAGACGCGCCGCACCTCGGGGCTGATCTGACGAAGTCGATTGGTGGGAAGACGCGGAAAGAGGTGGTGCTCGATTTGCCGGTCGAGCGCACCGCAGAGGATCGACAGCGGTAGCGGTACGTCGAAGTTCTGGCTGCTCTCGACCTGCATGCGGTACCACTCGCCGCGGCTGTGCGCGCGGGTGCCGTCGGGATATTGGTCGATCTGGTCGCCGACGTGGCCGCAGTAGATGGTGGCGGCACTGTAGACGTTGCACATCGTCGCCGACAGCCAATTGCCGAAGAGCACCTTGGCGAAGAATGGTCCTGCAAGCGCGGGAAACAAGACGTACTCGCGCGCGACATGCGGGATAAGCTTGCGCAGCATCCTCCCGAACGCTCGTCGTACGCTTGCCGACGAGCGGTCGCGCAAGAAGTCGAGCTTTTCGGGGCGGCCGTTGCCGAAGACGGCGTCGATGACGCCGGTGACGTGCACATTGATCCCGAACAGGAAGACCGACGCTTCCCACAAGAGCCACGGTACCTGCACGTAGTGAAAGAGGTTGTGCGGGGTCAGCGTCGTCAGACGCACCGGACCGAAATGGATGTCGGGGTCGCGACCGCCGATGTTCGTGTACTGGTGGTGGCGTACGTTGTGGGCGACGCGCCACGACTCCTCGTCGATGGCGGTGCGCCAGCGGAACGTGGTCGAGGTGAACGCCTCGGCGCCAGGCAGCCCGTCGTAGGCCCCGTGCAACACCGTGTGGCCGATCTCGGCCGTCTCCAGCTGCTTGTGCAGGAACAGCGCGACTACGCCGGCGACGAAGCTCAGCGGCTCGGGACTGACGTGAATGAGCGCGCGACCGATCAGCTCCAGCGTCGTTGATGCGCTGCGAACGCGCCGGATGTGGGCGACGTCCTCGGCGCCAATGCTCGTCTCCGCGTGCCGCCGGATCTCGTCGATGGCTTGGCCGAACTGTCGCAGCCGCTCCGTGTGCTCTGTCGCCGCGGTGGTCGTCACTACGCGTTGCATCCGCTTCTCCTCCGGCACGAACGAGCGTGCAGGGTGGGAAGCTAGAGAGGCGACGCCACATGTCTAGCGCTCGCAGCGGTTGTCGGTCGCTTGTTACGTGCTGTTTACTGCTGCACCGCTTCGCGGATTCGTACCGCCGCGAGCACGAAGGCACAGTCTATGCGTGCCTTCACCCACTGGCATGATTGACCGTGGGGGCACGAACGCTGGTGGCGACGAGGGAAGCGGAGTCGCCCGAAACATCCCTGGACCTTCCACCCGAGGAGCGGACCGGCCTGGTGCCGCCCTTGCCCGACGAGCACTAGCGTAATGCTGCAGCCGTGGACTTGGGCGGGGTTCGTTCTTCTCATCGTCGCCATGATCGCCGTCGACCTGGGCGCTTCTCATCGGCGCCACACGTCGATGAGCATGCGGCGAGCGCTCGTCTGGTCCGCGATCTGGGTCGCGGTTTCGGTCGCTTTCGGTTTCTTCATCTGGATGACCCGCGGCGGTGCAGCGGCCGCGCAATTCTTCACCGGCTACGTGCTCGAGAAGTCCCTCAGCGTCGACAACCTCTTCGTGTTTCTCATGGTCTTCGCTCAGTTCCGCGTGCCATCGGGCGAGCAGCACCGGGTCTTGACGTGGGGCATCCTCGGCGCGGTGCTCCTGCGCGGCGCCATGATCCTCGGTGGCATGAAGCTGCTTCACGCGTTCCACCCGATGGCCTATGTCCTCGGTGCGCTCCTCTTATGGACGGGAATCCGGACGTTCCTCCAACGACCGGATCGGCTCGACCAGCCGGCGCTCTCGGAGCGGCGGTTGGCTCGTTTTCTCCGACGGGTGGTTCCCTTCGTGCCGCGCTACGAGGGAGGCCGGTTCTTCACCCATGAGTCCGGCCGTCGCGTCGGCACGATGCTCCTCCTGGTGCTCGTCGTCGTGGAGTGCCTGGATGCCCTGTTTGCCATCGATTCGATCCCGGCGATCTTCGCGGTGACCGACGATCCGTTCCTCGTCTTCTCGTCGAACGTTCTCGCGGTGCTGGGGCTGCGCGCGCTGTTCTTCGTCGTCGCCGATCTGCTGCGCCGGCTTCGCTACCTGCACTACGGGTTGGGGCTCATCCTCGCGCTGATGGGCGCCAAGCTGGGCCTCGCCGACGTCGTGCGCATCGACCCGATCTGGTCGCTGGCGGGGACCCTGGCAGTACTGGGGATCACGATTGCTGCCTCACTCGCAGCGCCGCGGCGCCCGCTGTCCTCACCGGAGACAACATGAATCGCAACGACCAAGCGACGCCGCGGTCATTTCTGAGCATCGCCGGCGATGTGCTCATCCTCATCGCGGTCCTCCTCCTCATCTACTTCGCCTACCTCACCACTCGTCCCGTCCTGGTCGCGATCGTGCTCGCCGCCGCGCTCGCCTCGCTCGCGACCCGCTTCTTCGCTTGGGTGGTCCGCCGTCTGCACGGGCGCCGCCGACTCGCGGCGTTCGTGTCGGTGCTGCTGTTGTTCGTCGGCGTGCTCGCGCCCTTCGGTTTTCTCGGGACCGTCGTCGTACGCGGGCTCGTCGTCGAGGGGACCGAGCTTGCGCATCGCCTCGAGCACGGAGGTCCTCTTTCAGTCGAGCGCGTGGCGCCGCGGCTCGGTCCGCTCGGCCCTCCGCTCGAGCGCGCTGCCTCCGAGCTGCGGCCGAAGCTGATGGCCGCCGGCCCGCAGATCGCGGGCGCCCTCGGTGCATTCGTCGCCGTCGCGGGCCGAGCCGCGCTGCGTATCGGCATCGGCCTGTTCCTCATCGCCGTCGCTCTGTACTACTTCTTTCTCGAGGGCCACCGGTGGCGCGAACGCGTCGTGCGCTTGGTCCCGCTTCCACCGGCCGACACCCGCATGTTCTTCGAGCGCTTCCACCGGGTGAGCATCGCGGTTCTCGTCGGCAACCTTGGTACCGCGCTCGCCCAGGCGGCCGCCGCGACGCTCGGCTATTTCATCTTCGGCGCTCCCGTCCCCCTCATCTGGGGCGCGGCCACTCTGTTCGCCGCGCTGGTTCCACTCGTGGGTCCCGCGCTGGTCTGGGTGCCGGTGGCGATCGTGGTCGGGGTCGGGCACGGCTGGCTGCGTGGCGGCGGCCTTGCGCTCTACGGCCTCGTCATCATCGGCACTGTAGACAATGTCGTCCGGCCGCTGCTCACCAAGCGCGGCCTGCAGCTTCACCCGCTCCTGGTGTTCATCGCGGTCTTCGGCGGCATGCTCGCGTTTGGCTTCGTGGGGCTGTTCGTCGGCCCGCTCGTGATTGCGCTCATGATCACCGTGCTCGACGTCTACGAGCGTCATGTCTCCGGCGATCTCTCCCATGGGGAGCCCTCGACGTCCTGAGGTGGTCGCCAGCAAATGCGGGCTACTCACCCATGTTCGCAAGCGCTGCGTCGCTGGCCGCGAAGTAGCGTCGCACGTAGGCGGCGAGCTGTTTGGCGGTGGGATGGTCGACCGTCTCCATTCCGACGACCCGCACCGCGGGTGCGTACTCGCGAACGAAGTCGACGAAGCGGATCTTCGCGGTCGATGGGCCCACGACGAGGATCTCGGTAGCACTGCCCAGCGCGCGCACGACCTCGCGGAAGAATCGCGGCGCATCGTCGGGGTGATTGCGGACGTGCGCTTGCGATTTCGGATGGCGCGGCACGTGGTGGGGAGCTTCGACGGTCGATGCACTGAAGCTCGAAGGATCGACGCAAAAGACGTGGGCCTCGTGATGATCGATCCAGACCGCGGCGTGATTGGAAGACATGGGACACTTCACTTTCATCGATTCGGGCGATCCCGGCGTTCTGGACGTCGGAGGTAATCAGGCTCCCGACGGACACAACGTAAGGTCGAACTTGGGCAGCGGCCCGCGCAATGTCGGCGCGTCTGGAACGATCTTCTGCGCCGGCGAGCGGTCAATGAGTCTGGCTGCCGGGCGCCCGCCCGCCCGGGGGGAATTTTCGTCGCCCGAGGCGATTGATTGTCATAGTTCGAGCCGGCTCATTGACAATACTGTCGACGAGGCGCATTTACACTGGAGGAGGAAGTTTCTCCAAGCTTGTACTAGCACTCGGTGCATCCAGGCAGCCAAGCGACTTGTCGGCGGGTGACACCGACGCAAAAGCGAGGCAACCAAATGAGCCCGAGAGCGTCGTCAAAGCGGCGGTCCGCCGCCTCGAAGAAGCGTGGTCCACGCGCGAAGCCGCGCACGCCGGGCTCTGCCATCGCGGTGGCGACAAAGCGAATGGCGCCGTTTCCCGTCGTCGGAATCGGAGCCTCCGCCGGAGGGCTCGAAGCCTTCACGCAGCTATTTTCCAGTCTGCCCGCCAATACCGGCATGGCCTTCGTTCTCATCCAGCACCTCGATCCGCAGCACGACAGCCTCCTGCCGCAAGCGCTGAGCCGCGCGACCGCGATGCCTGTGGTTCAGATCAGCGACGGCATGCCGGTCGAGCGTGATCATGTGTATGTCATCCCGCCGAATGCGGACGCCGCGATTCTCCACGGCGCGCTCACGCTGCTGCCGCGCAGCACTGATCTGCGCCGCCCGCACCTGCCCGTCGATGTCTTTTTTCGCGCGCTCGCGGCGGATCTCGGCAATCAGGCGATCGGCATCGTCCTGTCCGGCACGGCCTCTGACGGGACCGCGGGACTCAAAGCGATCAAAGCGGAGAACGGCATCGCGCTGGTCCAGGAGCCAGCCTCGGCGAAGTTCGCCGGAATGCCGCAGAGCGCGATCGACGCCGGCGTCGCCGACGCGGCGTTGACGCCGGCCGAGCTGGCCGAGGAGCTCAAGCGTCTCGCTCGTCATCCCTATTTTTCCGTGCTCCAGCCGCGTGTCGTCGACAAGAAGGATGAAGACACGCTGAAGAAGATCTTTGTCGTCGTGCGCAACGCGGTGGGCGTCGACTACAGCGAGTACAAGCCGGCGACCTTGGAGCGCCGTCTCGGCCGTCGCATGGCGCTGCGCAACATCGGCAGCCGCGAGAGCTACCTCAAGTTGCTGCTCGAAGATCCGACGGAGGCGCGCGCGCTGTACGAGGACGTCCTCATCCACGTCACCTCGTTTTTTCGCGACGCGGAAGCCTTCGAGCAGCTGAAGAAGAGCGTCTTTCCGCTGATCGTCGCCGACAAGCCCGAGGGCGCGCCGATCCGCGTGTGGGTCGCCGGCTGCTCGACGGGCGAGGAGGTCTACTCGCTCGCCATCGCGCTGCTCGAGTTTCTCGACGACGCGGCACGGTCGCGTCCGATCCAGATCTTCGGAACCGACATCAGCGAAGCTGCGATCGAGACGGCCCGGGCCGGTGTCTACTCGGACAGCGCCTTGCGCGACGTCAGCGACGAGCGGCGGCGCCGCTTCTTCACCAAGGTCGATCGCGGCTACCGCATCAGCAAGTCCGTGCGCGAGCTGTGCATCTTCGTGCGCCACGACCTGGCGCGCGATCCGCCGTTCTCCAAGCTCGACCTGGTTAGCTGCCGCAACGTCCTCATCTACTTCGGCGCCGAGCTGCAGAAGCGCATCATCGCGACATTTCATTACTGCCTCAACCATCCGGGGTTTCTTCTGCTTGGCCGCACCGAGAGCATCTCCGGCTTCAGCCAGTTCTTCACGCGAACCGATCGCGGCGGCAAGACGTTCGCGCGCACCGCGCGGCGCAGCACGCTCAGCTTCGTCGCGCGCGGCGGCGGTCTCACGGCCGCCGACAAGCACCGCGTCGGGCCCGCCGCCGTTGGATCATCTGCGCCGACGGTGGATCTCGGCAAATACGTCGATCGGATGCTCCTCAGTAAGTACGCGCCGGCCGGCGCCCTGGTGAACGACAAGGGGGACATTCTTCAGTTCCGCGGACGGACCGGCTCCTATCTCGAGGTCCCCGCGGGCGCGCCGCAAAACAACCTGTTCAAGATGGCGCGCGAGGGCTTGCTGTCGCCGTTACGGATGGCGTTCGCGCAGGCGAAGAAGGCAAAGACAGTCGTCCGACGCAAGCAGGTCCTCGTCGCCGGCCAGGGGGACGGCAGGAAGTGCGATCTCACCGTCGCGCCGCTCGTCGCCATTCCCAATGTGCGCGAGCCGCTGTTCCTGGTGCTCTTCGAAAACAGCGTCGAAGGCAAGCCGGAGCGCAAGCCGAAGAGCGAGCGCAAAGGCAAGCGGCGCGCCGTTCGCGCCATGGCCGAGCTCGAGAACGAGCTGGCCTCGACGAAGGAGTATCTCGAAGCGTTGCTCGAAGAGCACGCGCGCACCAACGACGATCTGGCCGCGACCAACGAAGAGTTCGTGTCGAGCAACGAAGAGCTCCAGAGCATGAACGAGGAGCTGGAGACGGCGAAGGAGGAGCTGCAGTCGACCAACGAGGAGCTGACGACCGTCAACGACGAGCTGCACAGCCGCAATCAGGAAGTGAGCCAGAGCAATACGGATCTGGTGAACCTGCTCAACGCCGTCGAGATCCCGGTCGTCATGCTCGACGCCGAGCGGCGCATCAAGCGCTTCACGCCGACCGCGCGGGGGGTGCTCAACGTCCAGTCGACCGATGTCGGCCGCCCCATCGACGAGATCAAACCCAACGTCGGAGGCGTCGACCTCGAGCAGCAGGTCGCGTCCGTCGTCGCGTCGGGCGGCCCCAAAGAATCCGAGGTCCAGGATCGTCAGGGCCACTGGTACCGCATGCAGGTCCGACCGTCGCAGGACGCCGACGCCAAAGTCGACGGAGCCATCCTGTCGCTCATCGACATCGACGCGCTCAAACACCACGTCGCCGACGCGGAGTGGGCGCGCGACTACGCCCTCGACATCGTCGAGGCGGTGCAGGTTCCACTCGTGGTCCTCGACGAGAACCTGCGCGTGCTGTCGGCCAATCAAGCATATTACGGCACCTTCCAGACGACCGAAGAGTCGACCAAGACGAGGAGGTTCCTCGAGCTCGATGGTGGTCAGTGGAACATCCCCGCGCTCCGTACTCCCGTCGAGCAGATGTTGGCGACCCAAAGCTGGCTCGCGGACCTCGAGGTCGAGCACGAGTTCCCGCGTATCGGTCGGCGGGTCATCCGCGTCTCGGCGTGCGTCGTCCATTCGCGCACCAACGTGCCGATGATCTTGCTCGCGCTCGAGGACATCACGGCGCGCAAGCGCGCCGAGGACGAGCGCGCCGACCTGCTGCGTCGCGCCCAGGCGGCCAAGGAGGAGGCGGAGCGCGCCAACGCGGCGAAGGACGAGTTCCTGGCCATGCTGTCGCACGAGCTGCGCACGCCGCTGGCGACGCTGCTCATGCAGTCGCAGATGATGCGGCGCGGGCCGCTCGATACCGCCAAGGCCAATCGCATCGGCGACGCCATCGAGCGCAACACGCGGTTGCAAATCCAGCTCATCGACGATCTACTGGATGTCTCGCGTATTGTGGCTGGCAAGCTGACGATCGCGCCAGAAGAGGTGGATCTCGCCGGCGTCGTCACGGCAGGATTGGAGAACGTGAGCGCGCTGGCCCAGACGAAGGCGGTCCGTTTCGCGGTCGACGTCAAGCCCGGAATCGCGACCGTCTTCGCCGATCCGATGCGCATGATCCAGGTGGTTTCGAACCTTTTGACCAACGCCGTCAAGTTCAGCCCGCAAGGCGGGCGCGTGGCCGTGGCGTTGACGACGGTCGACGGGAACGCGGCCGTCTGCGTGAGCGACGAGGGCCGCGGCATAGAGCCGGAGTTCCTGCCGCATGTCTTCGACCGCTTCACGCAGCAGGACAGCTCGACGACGCGGAAGTTCGGCGGCCTCGGGCTGGGCCTCGCCATCGTCCGCCACATCGTCGATTTACACGGCGGCACCGTCAGGGCGGAGAGCGCCGGCGCCGG
>Ga0134125_10007352_pt1 | contig 12421 bp, 13 predicted proteins | sample KB31751_FD_96464 | JGI IMG/M metagenome (GOLD analysis project Ga0134125, IMG submission 96464) | Terrestrial soil microbial communities with excess Nitrogen fertilizer from Kellogg Biological Station, Michigan, USA - KB3-175-1 | ecosystem: Environmental > Terrestrial > Soil > Unclassified ... | reverse complement strand
TGGTGCGCACCAGCACCCAGCCGAGCAATCCGAAAAGCAGCGTGCCCGCCAGCCCGACGGTGAAGCCGAGGCCGAGCGAGGTCGCGACGGCATGGGTGAAGCGCGTATCGGCGAAGGCATCGCGCCAATGCGTCGCGGTCCAGGCATCGCGCAGGAAGAAGAAGCCGAAGAGCTTGGTGAACGAGCCGAGGATCAGCACGATCATCGGCACGAGCAGCGAGAGGCAGAGATAAGCGATGATGATCACCGAAGCGAGCCAGGCCCACCAGGTCCGCGGCCGCGGCTGCAAGCGGACGGCGCGCGCGCCGACCGTCGCGCGCTCGCCGCTGCGCGCGAGATAGAACTGATAGAGGATGCCGAGCGCCAGGAGCATGGCGAGAAACAGCACGCTCAGCGCCATCGCCTGAGCAAAAAGCGGCGGCTCGAGGCTGACGAAATCGTAGATGCGCGTGGCATAGACGTCGACATTGACGGGCACGCCGAGGACGCGCTCGACCTCGAACGCCTCGAGGCTGCGGATGAGCGCCAGGACAAAAGCGGTGAGGATCGATGGCGCGAGCAGGGGAATGGTGACACGGCGCAGCGTCGCCCAGGTGGTGGCGCCAGACATCTCAGCCGCCTCCTCGAAGGATGCATCCATCTGGCGCAGCGCCGGCGTCAGCAGGATCACCATGATCGGCACGGTGGTCAGTGTCAGATGCACCCAGATGATGCCTGGGATCGAATAGATCGAGAACGGCGCAGTGTGGATGAAAGGCAGTTCCAGGAGCGCAAGGTTGAACAGCCCGTAATGCGCGTCGAGCAGCAGGATCCAGCCCATCATCATCGGGAAGACGGGCAGCAGGAAGCCGAACCAGAAAGCGAGCTCGATGAAGCGCTGCCCCGGCAGACGCACGCGCACCAAGAGCCAGGCGATGGCGAAGGCGATGACCAGCGCAATCGGCACGCGGATGACGAGCAGGAAGGAATAGCCGATCGCGGCGATCGTCCGCGTGCTGGCGAAGATGTCGTGCCAGCCGGTGAGGCCGAAGCGGAATTTCGCGCCGAGATCGGATATGTCGAAGCTGGCCGCGACGACATAGAGCACCGGCGCCAAGGTGATGGCGCCAACGATGATGATGAAGGCCGCGCCGATAAGCCTCTGGCGCAGCGGCGTCGTCGGGCGGCCATCCGACACGGCCGTCGGGCGGCGGCTGTCCGATACTGTCGCGGTCAATGGCCGAACGTCGCGCGAACTTGGCCGAGACCCTCGATGCGCGCCTCGACGACGTCGCCGGCCGCGACCGCGACCATCGGGCCGAGGGCGCCGGTCATGATGACATCGCCCGCCTGCAATGGCCGGCCGTATTTCACCATCGTGTCGGCGAGCCAGACCGCGGCGTTGAGCGGATTGCCCATACAGGCGGCGCCGGAGCCGGTCGAGACCGTCTCGCCGCGCCGGACCATGGTCATCGCGCAATTGACGAGATCGGCCTGGGCCAGCGGCACCTTGCGCGCGCCGAGAACAAAGTGGCTGCTCGAGGCGTTATCGGCGACGGTATCGGCGAGCTTGATGTCCCAATTGGCGATGCGGCTGCCGACGATCTCGATCGCGGCGCAGGCGTAATCGGTCGCATCGGCGATATCGGCGACGCTGTGCTGCGTCTTGGTCAGCGGCTTCTTGAGCACGAGCGCGATCTCGGCCTCGACCTTCGGCTGCATCGTTTCCGCAGCGGGGATGGCGCGATCTTCGGAGACGAGCATGTCGTCGAAGAGCAGGCCGAAATCCGGCTGATCGACGCCGAGCTGCTTTTGCACGGCGACGGCGGTGAGGCCGATCTTGCGGCCGACCAGCTTGCGGCCGCGGCCGAGCCAATACTTCGTATTGATCTCCTGCACCGCATAGGCGCTGGCGACGTCGGTCGGCGCGATCAGATCGCGGATCGGCGCACAGGGTTGATGGTTTTCGCCGGCTTTGCGCAGCCGCAAAGCCGCTTGCTCGATCGCGTCGCTCATTTAAGCCTCCCGTACCGTCACGCCTTCTTGGCGTTTTGCAAATTCAAGAACCTGGCCGCGTTGCCGCCGCGCAGCCGCTCGAGCTGCTCCGGCGACAGTCCGATCCCTTCGAACATCGCCGCCGAATTTTTCTGGCCGGCGGTGAAAGGATAATCCGAGCCGACGAAGACCTGCGTGTCGCCATAGGCCTCGATCAGATAGCGCAGCAGCGGCTTGTCGAAGACGACGTTGTCGTAATAGAGCTTCCGCGCTGCCTCGGCCGGCGACGCGAAAGCATTCTTCAGCGCTTGCAGCTTCTGCCAGCCGGTCTCGAGCCGCGGCAGGAACATCGCCAGCGTGCCGCTGCCATGGCTCAGCCCGATGCGCAGCTTGGGGAATTTCTCCAGCACACGGCCGGTGATGAGCGATGCGCCGGCAAGGCCGATATCGGTGGGGAACGCGACATAAGGCGCCACCATCGGCGGGCCGACGAGGCGGTCGGTCATCGTCGGATGGAGCGCATGGACGAAGATCGCGAGGTCCTGGCGCTCGGCCTCGGCGTAGAACGGATCGAAGAAGGGGTCGCCGGGCGACTTGCCGGTGATGTTGCTGCCGATCTCGACGCCGACGAGACCATCGCCGCGCAGCGCGGCGAGTTCCTTCGCGGCGAGCTGCGGGTCCTGCAGCGGCACCATGCCGAGGCCGACGAAACGCTCGGGCGCGGCGTGGACGATATCGGCGATGGTGCGATTCATGTAGCGCGCCATCGTCAGCGCGGACTGGGCGTCGATCCAGTAGGAGAGGATCTCCGGCATCGGCGAAATCGCCTGCATGCCGACATCCTCGCCATTCATATCGGCGATGCGCCGCGCCGCTTCCCAGGCGCGGTTGTCGACGACGCGCATCTCGCGCTTGCCGACCATCATCGCGCGCTGGCCGTTGCCGCGATCTTCCATGCGCGGCCATTTCTCGGGCGCGCAGGTCGAGGGCGCGGCGGGAAAATCCGCCGGGACGATATGGCAATGGACGTCGATGACTTTCATTTTACCGGGCGTGCCTTAGGGAATTTGATCGAGCGCGGCGCCGAGGCGTTGCGACAGCTTGCGCGCGGTATTGGCGAGCTCGCGCGCCGGCCGGCTGTCGGCGTCGAGATCGAGCCGGCCCTGCACGCTGACAACGGCGATGGCAGCGACGATGCGGTTGTTGTGATCGAAGATCGGCGCGGCGAGAGCGGCACGACCCGGCGTGCTGAGATTCTCGGCAACCGACATGCGCCGCGCGCGGAATTGCGCGAGCAATTTGTCGACATCGGCGAAAGTCCTGAGACCGGCCTGCGCGGCGAGGCCCTTGGGATCGGCGAGCTCGGCCTGGATCATGCTCTGCGTGATGCGGCGATCGAGATAGGCCGTGAAGATGCGGCCGAAAGAGGAGGTGAGCAGCGGCATCACCGTGCCGAAACGCACGGTCAGCGACATGATGTCGGGCGTTTCGGCAATGCGCATGATCGTCGGGCCGTGATTGGCCCAGAGCGCCAGCGATACCGTGTAACCGAGCAGATTGCGCAACTCGTCCATCGCCGCTTGCGCGATCTCCATCACATCGATGCGGCGCATCGCGGCGACGCCGAGCTCCAGCGCGAAGGGGCCGAGATCGTAGCGGCCGCCGGTCTCGTTCTGCGTGACCAAGCCGGCGCGGATATAAGAGGCGAGATATTTATGTGCTTTGCCGGGCGCCATGCCAGTCGCGGTCGCGATGGCGGTCAAGCTCATCGGGCCTTTGGCTTGAACCAGGGCGCGAAGAACGGGTGTACCATTCTCGATCGATTGGATGCCGGTACTCGCCGGACGCTCGAGGATGTCGACCTCGTTGACATCAACCGCCAAGCGTGTTCTCCTAACGAAATTCGTTACGTATTCCGTAACAGATTTTTCTTATCGCGTAAAGATTGCTCGAAAGGGGTCGAGATGCTGCATGAGATCAGGTCGCGCTATGTCATGGCGAATGGCGTGCGCACGCATTACTGGGAATCCGGCAATGGCGGCCCCACGGTTGTTGCGCTTCATGGCGGCGGCGCCGGCTCATCGGGCATGGCTGGGATGGGGCCGCTGCTCGAGCGCCTTGGCGGCGATGCGCGTTGCCTTGCGCCGGACTCCGTCGGCGGTTTCGGCCTGACCGATCCTTATGCGCCGGTGCCGTACGGCTTGATGAGCCGCGTGCAGCACCTCGCCGATTTCATGGATGCGCTCTGTCTCGACAAGGTCTTGATGATCGGCAATTCGCAAGGCGCCTGGACTGGCGCGCAATACGCGATCATGCATCCCGACCGGGTTGAGAAAATGGTGCTGATCTCGTCGCTCACCATCGCGAATTCGCTCAACATCCCGCAGCGCCCGACCGAGGCGTTGAAGGCACTCAACGATTACGACGGCACGCGCGAAGGCATGCGCCGCATCCTCCAGGCGCTGATTATCGACCCGAAGCGCATCACCGATAGGCTGATCGACGATCGCCAGGCGGCAGCCATGCGGCCGGGCGCGCTCGAAGCCTTCAAGGCGTTCGGCCGCGGCACCGCGGCGCTGCGCCAGAACGCGCTGTTCGCGCTGCAGAACGACATGACGCGCAGCTTGCCGACCATGGTGAAGACCATTCCGACGGCCTTCATCTGGGGCGACAGCGACACCTTCGCGCTGCCCGAGACCGGCAAGAAGATCGGCGAATTCGTGCCCGAGGCGAAATTCCACTGGGTGCCCGGCGCCGGCCATCAGGTGCAGACCGACAAGCCGGACGAGGCGACGGCGATCATCCGCGAATTCTTCGGCTTCAAATAGCGGCGAAGCGAGAGGCGTTGCCATGCTGACCAAAGAGCAGAACGACCGCCTCACCCAGGTGGGGCCGGGCACGCCGGGCGGCGAGCTTCTGCGCCGCTACTGGCAGGTGCTGTGCCCGGCGGGCGAGATCACCGAGGCCAATCCGAAGAAGCGCGTGCGGCTGCTCGGCGAGAATCTGCTGGTCTATCGCGGCGCCGACGGCGCGGTTTATTGCATCGAGGAGCATTGCCTCCATCGCCGCGCGTCGCTGTTCTACGGCTTCATCGAGCCGGACGGCATCCGCTGCTGTTATCACGGCTGGAAATTCGACTGCTCGGGCAAATGCACCGAACGGCCGTTCGAGAAGCAGACGCCGGATAATCTCGCGCTCAAAGCCTATCCGGTGCAGGAACTTGGCGGGTTGCTCTTCACTTATATGGGCCCCAATCCGGCGAACGCGCCGCTATTGCCGCGCTGGGACGTGCTGGCGCGCAACGATCGCCGCCGCACGATCATCGTGCTGCCGGTCCACACCTGCAATTGGCTGCAGATCCAGGAGAACACGGTCGATTCCGTGCACACCTACTATCTGCACGGCCATATGTCGGTGGTGAAGAACCTGCCGACCTTGGGGCAGGGCGCTTATTTCTACCGCCCGATCGCCGGTTACGATTGGGATGTGTGCGAGTGGGGCATCGAAAAGACGCTCGAATATGGTGGCGACAAGCCAGAGATCGAGATCCGCCCGCCGCTGATCTTCCCGAACATCCTGCGCATTCCCGAAGGCCCGGTCGAGGCGCTGCATTTCCGCGTCCCGATCGACGACACGCATACGCGGATATTCTGGATCGGCTTGATGCCGTATCGCGGCGAGGGAACCGATCCGGCCGCGGGCAAGGCGAGCTACGAATACGCGCCTGACAAGCCGCTGACCGAGAGCGATGAAGAGCTGATGACTTTCTACGGTCAGGATCGCGTCGTGTGGGAAACACAGGGTTCGGTGTTCGATCGCAGCACCGAAACACTGGGCGCGTCCGATCGAGGCATCGTCATGTTCCGCCGCATGCTGGAAGAGCAGATCGAGCGCGTCGAGCGTGGCGAGGAGCCGAATGTCGCCGTCGTGCGCGATCCGGCGAAGAATGCGATCATCACCTTCGAGAGCGCGACCAAGCCGCGCGCCGGCAGCGACGAGCAGCACGTTTTCGCAGCGACCTGACACGCCCCGTCGGCAAGAGGGCGGCAGAACAGGGATAAAGTAGGCATAAGGGAGACACGCTATGGCCGAAATCATGGGGTTGGGGCTGAGCCACTATCCCGGTCCGCTGGTGGCGGTGGAGCATTGGCCGAGCATGCTGCAGCGCTGGGTCGAGCTCGGCCGGGTGAAGGCCGAGGATTTCGCCGCACGCGACCGCTGGCCCGAGGCGATGCGCCGCGAATGGGGCAATGACGACGGTGTCAGCGCTGCGCGCGTGCACCGCGACCGGCTGATCGCCGGCTATGCGAAGCTGCGCCAGGAACTCGATGCGTTCAAACCCGATATCGTCGTCATCTGGGGCGACGATCAGTACGAGAATTTCAAACGCGACTGCATTCCGGCTTTCTGCGTCGGCATCTATGACAAGGTGATCAGCAAGCCCTATGGCGGCGGTCTCGCCGTCTTCAAGACCGATCAGAATGTCTGGGGCCTGTCGAAGGATACCGAGCTGCCGATCGCCTGTCATGCAAAAGGCGCGCGCGGCCTGACGCAGGCGCTGATCGAAGGCGGCTTCGATGTCGCCTATTCGCAGCAGGTGCGCCATCCCAACGGGCTGGCGCATTCCTTCAACAACACCGTGATCTATCTCGATTACGAGCAGAAGGGCTTCGGCTTCAACTATCCGATCATTCCCTTCCACGTGAATTGCTATGGCAGCCAGTTGATCAAGACCAGCGCCAGCGTGGTGGGCGAGGGCGCGGACGAGATTTCGCCGCCATCGCCGAGCCCGGCGCGCTGCTTCGAGCTCGGCCGCGCGACGGCGCGCTACTTTGCCAATTCGCCGTGGCGCGTCGCGCTGATCGGCTCGGCGAGCTGGTCGCATGGCTCGCTGACGCAGAAGCATGGCCGGCTCTACCCGGATATCGTCACCGATCGCACGCGCTTCGAGCAGCTGCGCGGCAATCGCTTCGGCGATTGGGGCAAGCTGACACAGGAGGAGATGGAGGATTCGGGCCAGCATGAGGTGCTGAACTGGGTCTGCCTCGCCGGCGCGATGAGCGAGCTCGGCCAGAAAGCCGAGATCGTCGATTACGTCGAGACCTACGTCTTCAACTCGGCCAAATGCTTTGCGCTGTTCCCGCCGCAGATGGCGGGCGCGGCGGGCAGCGGAGCGCGGCGAGCGATTTCGTGACCCAAGCCGTATGGGATCCGGGCGCACGCAGCCTGCCGCGGCTGCGCGTTTCCCGTTGGCGCGATACGCGTGCGACCGGCGTGCTGCTGGTGCTCGCGCTGCTGGCGCTGTGGGAGGCGAGCGCCCGCTTCGGTATCGTGCAAAGCACCAATTGGCCGCCGTTTAGCACGGTGATGGTAACGCTCGTCGCAGGGCTCGGCGACGGCGAGCTGATGCCGCTCATCCTCTCGACGCTGTGGCGCATGGCGCGTGCCTATGCCATCGGCTGCGCGCTCGGCGTGACGGTGGGCTTTGCCATCGCGCTGTCTCGGCCCATGCGCCAGCTTCTGCTCCCGACGATCGAGTTGCTGCGGCCGATCCCGATCCCGGCGATCATCCCGCCGCTGATCTTTCTGCTCGGCCTCGGCGACGCGCTGCGGATCTTCGCTGTCGCTTTCGCCTGCTTCTTCCCGGTCGTGCTCAATACCTTTGCCGGCGTGCGCTCGGTCGAGCCGGTCTATCATCAGGTGGCCCGCACTTTCGGCGTGCCGCGCATGACGGCGCTGCGCCGCGTCGTCTTTCCGGCCTCGCTGCCCTTCATCCTCGCGGGACTGCGCACCAGCCTCGGCATTGCTTTCGTCGTCACCATCATCGCGGAGATGATCGTCGGCAATGAGGGGCTCGGCAATTATCTCGTCACGATGCAATTCGCGATGAAGACGTCGGAGATGTATGCCGGCATCATCCTGCTGACGGCGATCGCCTACCTGCTCAATCGCCTTTTCATCGTCTGGGAAGCGCATGCCATCCGCTGGGCGCGCCTCGCCGAAGCGATGGGCGGAGAGCCGCGGTGAGCGTGGTCACGAATTTCCGGCCCCGGAAGACCGGCGGCGCGGCTGGCGCGCCGGTCGCGGGCAGCCGCTTGCTCGTCGACCAGATCGGCAAGAGCTTCCTCGGTCCCGATGGTGGCGCGATCTCGGCGATCGGCAGCGTCAGCCTCGATGTCGCGCCGGGCGAGTTCCTCGCCATCGTGGGCCCAAGCGGCTGCGGGAAATCGACGCTGCTCCAGGTGATCGCCGGGCTGATGATGCCGTCCTCCGGCAAGGTCAGGCTCGGCGAGCAGGATGTGACCGGCGAGCCGGCGCATATGGTCTATCTCTTCCAGCAATACAGCAAATCGCTGCTGCCCTGGATGACGGTGGCAAACAATGTGATGTTCGCCTTCAACCACCGCCTGAAGCTCAGCAACGCCGCGGCGAAATCACGCTGCCGCGATTACCTCGCGATGGTCGGCCTCGCCGATTTCGGCAATCACTATCCCTGGCAGCTTTCGGGCGGCATGCAGCAGCGCGTCGCGATCGCCCGCGCGCTGGCCGCCGAACCGCAAGTGCTGCTGATGGACGAGCCGTTCTCCTCGGTCGACGCGCTGACGCGGCTCGATCTCCATTCGCTGATCCTCGATCTCTGGGGTCAGAAGCGCTTCACCGCCGTGCTGGTGACGCATGATGTCGACGAGGCGATCTTCCTCGCCGATCGCGTCGCGGTGCTGACGCATCGCCCGGCGACGATCTCGGAAGTGATCGAGACCAAGCTGCCGCGGCCGCGCCATTCGATCGAGACGCGGGAATCGCCGGAATTCCTCGCGCTGCGCCATCGCCTGCTCAAATATCTGCTGGCGCGCAATCAGGACGGCGCGCATGCCTAGCGGGCGCGATCGTGCGACGGCGGTGGTGCTCGGCATCGCCTTGCCGCTGGCCGGGCTGGTCGCGCTCGAAATTGCGTCGCGAAACGGCTGGGCCAACCCGACCTTCCTGCCGCCGCCGACCGCCATCCTCGCGACATTCTGGGGCATCATCGCCTCCGGCAGCTTCATCGGGCCGCTGGCGCAAACGCTGTTGCTGCTCTTCACCGGCTATGGCATCGGCTGTGTCGCGGCGATCGTGCTCGGGATTTTGATGGGCTCGTCTCGGCCGGTGTTCAACCTCTTCGAGCCGCTGACCGAGCTGCTGCGTCCGCTGCCGAAGCCGGCGCTGCTGCCGGCGCTGATCCTGTTCCTCGGCCTCGGTGCGCGGATGGAGATCACCATCGTCGCGCTCGGCTGCTTCTTTCCGGTCCTGATCAACACGATCCAGGGCGTCCGCGCGGTCGAACCGACGATGATCAACACCGCGCGCACTTTCGGCCATGGCACGATGGCGATCTGGCGGCGCATCCTGCTGCCCGCGAGCGCGCCCTATATTCTCGCCGGCATGCGGATCAGCCTCGGCCTTGGCCTGATCCTGGTCGTCACCGCCGAGATGATCGCCGGCAGCGGCGGCCTCGGCGATTCGATCCTCAGCGCGCAGCGAACCTTCCTGGTGAAGGAATCCTACGCCTGGCTCGTCGTGCTGGCGCTGCTCGGTCTGTTGCTCACCTGGCTCTTCACCTGGGTCGAGCGGCGTCTCGCTTTCTGGAACGCGCCGCAAGCGCAGTAGTCTCATGAGGATGGCATGAATCAGATCGACCTTCGCGGCCGTGGCGCCGTCGTCACCGGCGGGGCGCGCGGCATCGGCTATGCCTGCGCCGAACGCCTCGCAGCTTCCGGCGCGAAAGTGTCGCTGTGGGATATGGACGGCGCCGCGCTAGCCGAGGCGGCGAAGAAGCTCGACGGCGCGCATACCATTACCGTCGACATCACTAGCGAGGAGTCAGTCGCGGCGGCGGCGAAAGCAGCGAGTGGCGCGCTCGGCCAGGTCGATATCCTCGTCAACAATGCCGGCATCACCGGCTCGAACAAAAAGACCTGGGAATACGATCCGGCCGAGTGGCGCCGCGTCATCGATGTCGATCTCACGGGAGCGTTTCTGTGCTCGCGCGCCTTGGTGCCCGGCATGCTGGCGCGGCGCTATGGCCGCATCGTCAACATGGCCTCGGTCGCGGGCAAGGAAGGCAATCCCAATGCCGCAGCCTACAGCTCCGCCAAAGCCGGGCTGATCGGCCTCACCAAATCGCTGGGCAAAGAGCTCGCGACGGAGAACGTCATCGTCAATTGCGTGACGCCCGCCGCGGCGGAGACCGATCTCTTCAAGCAGATGAGCGAAGAGCACATCGCCTATATGCGCTCGAAGATCCCGATGAACCGTTTCGTGCAACCCTCTGAGATCGCGGCGCTGGTCGCCTGGCTGTGCTCGGAAGAATGCGGCTTCAGCACGGGCGGCGTATTCGACATCTCCGGCGGCCGCGCGACCTACTAAGCGCGCTATCTGCCTTCCGTCTGCGACAGGCGGAACCGCCTTCTGCCGGAACGCATTGTCCTGGCATTGGCGAAAGGCAGAATGCATGGACACCGCTGTTCTCGATCCGACGGCAGCTAAAGCGCGCGCGGCGACGAGCCGGCTGAACATCGCGCGCGATCATGAATAAGGTGCGCAACACGAGCGATCCGGCGAAGCCCGCTTACGACAATCCGACCGGCGATAAGGGCGGGGTGGCCGATCTATCGCATGGCGGCGAGCCCGCGACCGGCCAGAACGAGAGGGACGCGAAGCGGGTGCGGGAGCGCCGCTCCGAACGCCCTATCGGTCATGACAGCGATAAGAAGCTCGGGCAGAAGCCGAGGCAGCATAAGGCGGGATTGGCTTAGGACTTTCCAATTCGTCATTGCGAGCGAAGAGAAGCAATCCAGGGCAACACACGTGACTTCTGGATTGCTTCGTCGCGCGATGCGCTCCTCGCAATGACGGGATGAAATTACGTCGTAGATACTAGTCGAAATCGACCGGCTTCAACTCGATGGGCGTGCCATGCGGCGTGCGCCGCGCGGCGTGGCTCCAGGCATCGCTATAGCGCTGCAAGGTGGCCGGATCGCTGAGCTGCTTTGCCGCGACGAGGCGTTCGAGCGCGGCGAGCCAGTGGCGGTAGTAGGTATCGCCGCGATCGGGATCGCCCGCCGCCTGCGCGCGCTTGATCTCAGCGCCAAGCGTCTCGGCCCATTCGCTCCAGGTGAAGGTCCCGCGATCATGCAGCGCGACGGCCATCGCAAAGGCTTGCGCTTCCCACGGCTCGCGGAACACGGGGCCTTCACTGTCGAGCGGCAGGCCGGGGACCGCCTTCGCGATCGCATCGACCGTCGCCGGATCGTGCTTGCTCATGCCGGCTCCAGATAGGGCTCGAAAGCCTCGATCGAGACTTTGAGTCCCGCGGCGGCCTCGGGTCCCCACAGCTCCTTGCCGTCGAACACGACGGTGTAGAGCCATTGCGGGTCTTCGCCTTTACCGAGCACGACCGAATCCGGATAGACATGGCAGCCGCGGATCGCCTCGATCGTGCCGACGCGATCGCGCGCGTAACGCGGCAGTCGCGTATGCGAGATCGGGTTGATGTTTTTGGTGCGTACCTTGTCGCCTGGCTTGAAACGCGCCGGGGCTTGCTCCTTGCGGTAGTAAGAGCCGCGCTGCAAACCGGCATCGACCTCGGCGGCCGTGAGCTTGTGCTTCACCGGCTTCGCCGGATGCAGCGCATGCCCGGTTTCGAGCTCGTCCTGACTGACGAGACCGAAAGACAAGAGCCGCGCTTCGAGGCCGCGGTGCCATTTCTCGTAATAGGTGACGCCGAGATAGATATGCGGCGGCAGCTTCTCGACCGCAGCGCGGCCCATATCGATATTCCAATAGCCGAGCAGTCCCGTCGCGCGCTGCATCGCGTAGACGCGGCCTTCCCAAGCTTCATGAAATACCGGCTCGTCCTTTTCGGGTTTCACCGGGCCGAAGCCGTGCATGCCGCCCATGTCGTGAACGCCGTTCATCGCGTGACCTCATTGGCCTTGAGAGGCTCTCCGGTGCCGATCATGGAATCGCGCGTCACCAGCTCGGCGAGCTCCTCCTCGTCCCAGCTCTCCGTGCCGGCCGGCCGCACCGGAATGACGATGAACCGCGTCTCGGCGGTCGAATCCCAGACGCGGATTTCGGTGTCGGCCGGCGGACTGACGCCGAAATCTTTCAAGACGCCGCGGGGATCGATGACCGAGCGCGAGCGATAGGCCGTAGATTTGTACCAGACCGGCGGCAGGCCGAGCACTTCCCACGGATAGCAGGAGCAGAGCGTGCAGACGATCATGTGGCGCTGCTTCGGCGTGTTCTCGACCGCGATGAGGTGATCGGATACACGGCCGAGCGTGCCGTCCTCGTTGATCGCTTTCGTCGCGTCCTCGAGGAGACGCTTCTTGAACGCTGAATCGGTCCAGGCCCTGGCGACGATTCGCGCGCCGATATGCGGCCCGACCTTCGTTTCGAACGT
>Ga0134125_10007349_pt1 | contig 12423 bp, 9 predicted proteins | sample KB31751_FD_96464 | JGI IMG/M metagenome (GOLD analysis project Ga0134125, IMG submission 96464) | Terrestrial soil microbial communities with excess Nitrogen fertilizer from Kellogg Biological Station, Michigan, USA - KB3-175-1 | ecosystem: Environmental > Terrestrial > Soil > Unclassified ... | reverse complement strand
TATAACGTGGCAATGGAACCATAGTATCGCCATGGCCGCCGAGTAACATACCCTGGATATCTTTAGGTGAACAGTTCAACGCATCGGCAATAAAAGCGCGGTAGCGTGCTGTATCTAATATACCAGCCATACCAAATACTTTCTTCGAATCAACCTTTGCGGTTAAGTACGCGCAATAGGTCATTACGTCGAGAGGGTTTGATACAACAATGATTTTCGCGTTAGGTGAATATTTAATAACGCTTTCGGTAACCGAACGAACGATACCTGCGTTGGTAGCGATCAAGTCATCGCGGCTCATGCCCGGCTTGCGGGGAAGGCCCGATGTAATTACCACCACTTCAGAATCTTTGGTTTGGCTGTAGTCGTTTGTGCAGCCAACTACACGTGTGCTGTAATCATTGATAGGAGCTGCTTCCCAAATATCAAGAGCCTTACCTTCAGCGGTACCCTCTTTAATATCAACTAATACAACTTTGTTTACAATGTCCTTTTGGGCGAGAACATTAGCACAGGTTGCCCCAACATTTCCTGCACCTACAACTGTTACCTTCATGGCTTTAAAAGATTTTGTTGAGGCAAAATTAGTAAAGAAACCATACAAAAATCAATTGTTAATTTCTTAATGGTAAATGCTAAGTTTTTCATTTAGCATTAAACATTTACAATTAAGCATTTTAAATGTCTATTATAACTTTCACATTCACCTCGCGCGAGGTAAGGTAATTAGGCACAGCGTATTTGCGGCCATTCACATCCTGTATCCAGGTATAGGTAATTACGTTGTTCACCTGCAACAGGTTAAACACTTCTAGCCCAGCCCATATAGACTTGAAGTAGCGAGCCAGGCCGGTTTTAACTTTTCCTCTTTTACCTACTATTAAATATGAAGCGCCAAGGTCGACACGCTTATATAAGGCCATGCGCAAGGTATCGCCATAAGGGTTGCTTGACGGTGGCCCGAACGGAATTCCTGTTCCGAATAGAATATTCAGGTTCACCTTAAGGTTAGGGTTTTTAGGAAGATAATCTTCAAAGAAGAAGCCTACAGTAACGCGTTCATCAGTCGGCATGGGCATAGCACCCACAGGGTGTTTCACGCTATCGGCTATAGTTGTGTTTGCCGTAACACCGGGAATGATTTGCTGTCCGTAGCTGTTATAGTAGTTATAATAGAATGCATCGTTTATCTGGTACTTTGCCTGCATTACCGATAAGCTAAACCACGATTCAAGTCCTTTTACAAAGTCGCCGTTTATTTTCATGTCGATACCCTGCACAGAGCCGTGTGCCGTTTGGCTGGGATAGTAGTTTACGAATACATCGTTTATTTGATAGGGTTCAACGCTAACGAGGTCTTTATAATAGGCCTCGGTTATCCATTTGAAAGGTTTGCCCCACGCTTTAAGCGTCCAGTCAGCGCCAAGCACAAAGTGAATGGATTCCTGCGCTTTAGTACCCGTTAGCAGCTCTCCATACTTATCCAATATTTCGCGGTAGAAAGGCGGCTGGTAGTAGAAACCTGTAGAGAAGCGGAAAAGCAGGTCATGTTTTTTCCAATTGGGTTTAAAGGCCAGTGCACCACGCGGGCTAATTACAAGCTGGCTATTCATATCAGAATAGTTGCCGCGCACACCAAATGTCAATGTAAATATGGAAGTGTCGCGCGTTCTCCAATGCGTCTGATCTTCCACATAACCCATAAAGCGATTCGACTCCAGCGTATCCCAGGACTTAGCTACATTCTGCAAATTCAATATGTATGGGCTGTAAGGCAGCGAATAACCGGCAGAGTCGATAAAACTCCACTGGCTTACCTGCGCGGTAAATTTTTCATGCTGCAAGGTTACTCCCCACATCAGTTTACTGTCGGGCCTGAAATCGAACACACCGGAATGCTGGAAATTGGCAACGGTAGCATTCAGGTCATCGCGGGCATGGTTAACGTAAGCGCCTACACCAATTCCGAAGGAAGCCTGCCCGAAAGTAGAGCTACCCAAATTGGCATTGAGTTCGCTTATCATATACTGCCCGATAATATCGTAGTCCTGATTTTCTAAACTGTTGAAAGCAGAGGCAGTAAAACGCAAGGTGAGCTTTTGCGTAAAATCGTTCTTGTAAATATTCTTGTTGTAAATGGCAGACACAGCGCCCATAGCCGTTTGGAACTTGTCTACCTCCTGCCCCTGGAAATAAACCTGCAACTGGTATGCCTGGCTAATAGTACCGAACGATGTTGTTTCGCTTTGCGGAATGAAATTGTATTGATTCACCGCATAGTTACCCAATATGTCTATTTCCCAGTGGTCGGTGAGGGCGTAGGTAACAAAAGCCTGCACATCGCCGAACTTGGGTTTGTAGTCACCCTGGATATCGAGACCCTTTAAAAGGTATTGATTCGATTTATAACGGGCGCCAATTATCCACGTAAGCCTGTCGCCCATGCTGCATCCTTCAATATGTGCGGTACCGCCTAACAAGCTGGCCGACGCAGTTGCGGCAAACGCCCTTGGCTTCTTATATGTAATATCCAGTACCGACGACATTTTATCGCCATACTTGGCTTCAAAACCGCCATTCGAAAAGTTGAGAGATGAAACCATATCGGGGTTGGCAAAGGTCAATCCTTCCTGTTCGCCCTGGTGAATGAGGAAAGGGCGATACACTTCTATTCCGTTTACATAAACAAGATTTTCATCGTAACTGCCGCCACGTACCGAATATTCAGAGCCCAGTTCTGTACGGCTGAACACACCAGGCTGGGTAATTATAAGCGAAGTAATATCTCCCGAAGGAGTAGGAATAAAATTGGTAAGGTGAGGATTGAGTTCCATAATACCTGTAACGCTGGTGTGCGTACCCATTATCATTACACTATCGAGCCTGCTGCCCGAAGACATGCGCATAGAAACATCAACCTCTCTTTTTTCACCCTCTTTCAGGTTAAGCTTCATGTGCTGAATTACAAAACCCGTATGCGAAAAAATTACCTCTATCTCTTTATTGGCAGGCACATCGTAAAAGTAGCGGCCAAGACTGTCGGTTACAGCGGGTAAGCCCGCTTCACCATATAAGCCTATAAATACCAATTGAATGGGTACGCCGGCGGTGTCTTTAACCGTGCCGTATATAGTAGCCTTTTGCTGGGCATACGCAACAAGCGAGGAGACAAAAAATAAAATGCCTGTTACGAGTATGCGTATTCCGGTTCTGGTCACTATGTGTTATTAAGGAAACAAAGATAATTAACGCATCCAAGTGGAATTTATTGGATGAACATTAAATTGATTTTATTGCACCTTCAGGTCGCCGTTCTTCCAGGCCTGTATGAATTTGGCCCAGGCCAAGGGGTTCAGCAGATTGTTGGGCGGGTATTGACCGGCATAATAAAGTTTGTTGTTCTCGGCCTGCATGGTAGCCATAAATGAGGCTCCTGCATCGGCAGGGTAACCTACAGAGCGTGCCTTCTGCTCAGCCAGCATCATGTTCTTTTTAGCGCGGTCAAGGTCGTTATCGGGCAGGTTAAGGCGTTTAAAGGCATCTACAAAGGCTTCTTTCGAGGGCCAGGGGTAAATGGTTACTGTTTTAAGTTCGGCCGTGTCTTTCTCCATCAGGTGAATGAGCGAATACCTGTCGGTAGAAAGGCTATCGGGTATCAGGTAAGGGCTGCTTTTGAAGCCAATGGCGCTGAAAATAACAGTATCGCCGGGTTGAGCCACAAAGGAGTAATAACCGTAATAATCGCACACTGTGCCGTGTGCAGTGCCTTTAATAAGTATAGCCGTAAACGGAACAGGCTGCAACGAAGCTTTTTCGAGCACCATACCCGAAAACTGCACTAACTGAGTGTGCCTTTGGGCAAAGAGCGCAGAAACGGGGAAGAGAAACAGAGCAATTATGAAACGAAGTTTAGACATAAAAATTAATTAAATCGGTGGGGTACATATAATTGGAACAAGGGTATGCGGACATCAAAGGTTGAGCCGTCTTCTGTATTTTGCATAGTGTAGGTGCCGAACATTTTGCCCATATCGCTTATAAGCGGACAAAACGACTCATATTGATATTCTTCTTCAGGGTATAAGGTAGGTTGCTGTGATACCACGCCTTCACCTTGTACTTCGTTCCAGCCCGCTACTGAATCGAATATAAACCAATGGCGGCGCATGAGTTGAACGGTGCGGTTGCTTTTATTTTCTATAGAAATAGCATACGAAAAAACATGGTAAGCCTGCTGCGGACGAGAATGTGCGCTCTCGTACTTGGTATGCACGCTTATTTTTATTCCGTTCGTTATTTCAGTTACTATTCCCATTGGTGCTAATCATTAAGCAAGTATAAGCAATTGCACTATATTAACGTAATGAGCAAAATCATATTGTAGTACGTCAATTAACATATTCTAAACTCCGTAGGAGTTAAAGCTTGGTAACCCGGCCTTTTAAGGCAGGGATAAAAATCTCTCCCTCTTCCCTGCCCCTCTCCCGGGAGAGGGGTATGGGGTGTGGGCATAACTTCCCCCGGCATGAATGCCGGGGTTACCAATATTTCACCCCTATGGGGTGTTGCGGGAATCAACACACTACAAAACATAATCATTTGACGACTTTAGTACGCCAAAACCTGCTTTAACTGCTTCACAAACCGGCTCTTAGGCAAAAAGTCCCATTCCAGCTCGTTGCCCATAGGTATAGGCGTATTTAATGAAGCACAGCGAATTACAGGCGCATCAAGGTATTCAAAGCAGTTTTCGGTAATAAGGGCCGATAGCTCCCCTCCTAGTCCGCCTGTGTAAGTGTCTTCGTGCAACACAATAGCCTTGCCCGTTTTCTTCACCGATTCATATATAGTCTCGGTATCAAGCGGCAACAAGGTACGCAGGTCAATAAGGTCGGCCGATACTTCGGGCATTAGTTTCAATGCCTCAAGCGCCCAGTGCACACCAAAGCCATAGGTAATAATGCTTACATCTTTTCCTTCCAACACACGGCGTGCTTTGCCAATTTCAACGGTATAGTAATCGTCGTTCACCTCTTCCGATATGCTTCGGTAAAGCGCTTTATGTTCAAAGAAAATTACCGGGTTAGGGTCCTCAAACGAAGCCAAAAGCAAGCCCTTGGCATCGCCGGGGAAAGCAGGATACACCACCTTTAAACCGGGTGTATGTGCAAACCAAGCCTCATTACTTTGCGAGTGAAAAGGCCCTGCCCCCGTGCCTGCACCTGTGGGCATACGCACCACCACATCGGCATTCTGGCCCCAGCGGTAATGCGATTTTGCAAGGTTATTTATTATTTGGTTAAAGCCGCAGGTAACAAAATCGGCAAACTGCATTTCTACCATGGCCTTAAAACCATTTATAGATAAGCCAAAGCCCGAGCCTATTATTGCCGACTCGCACAAAGGCGTATTGCGCACTCTTCCCTTGCCAAATTCATTTACAAATCCTTCTGTTACTTTAAACACACCGCCATATTCTGCAATATCCTGCCCCATAAGCACCAGGTTAGGGTGCTTGTGCATGGCCTGTTTCAAGCCATCGCTCACCGCATCGATATACCGCTTTTGCTTTTTTGCCGGAGTAGCCGCATGAGTAACCACCTGCGCATGGGGTTTATATACATCGGTTAATTCTCGCTCGGTATCGGCCTTTACATTGGGTTCGTTAAGCGCTATTTCAAGGTTCTTTTCAATATCTTCTTTTATGCCTGCACGTATCTCATCAATCATTAACTGAGTAAGCACTTTTTCTTCCAGCAAATAATTTTCATAATTCACCACAGGGTCTTTTTTACCCCACAGTTCAAATAATTCCTGGGGCACATACTTGGTGCCCGATGCCTCTTCGTGCCCGCGCATGCGGAAGGTTACACACTCCAGTATAAATGGCCTTGGCTTTTTGGCAATCTTCTCGCTCAGGTCTTTTATTGTATCAAATACCTCAAGCACATTGTTGCCATCTACACGCACACCTTCTATGCCGTAGCCAATTGCTTTATCAATAAACTGCTTGCAGCGAAACTGCTCGCTCGACGGTGTTGAAAGGCCATAGCCGTTATTTTCAATTACAAATATTACCGGCAGATCCCACACCGCCGCCACATTCACCGATTCATGGAAATCACCCTCGCTGGTGCCGCCATCGCCGCTAAATACCAATGTAGGCTTCACATCCTTTTGCATACGCAACAGGTCGCCCAGCGCAATGCCGTCGGCAATACCCATTTGCGGGCCAAGGTGGGATATCATGCCCACTATTTTATATTCCTGTGTGCCGAAGTGGAACGAACGGTCGCGCCCTTTGGTGAAGCCCCCACCCTTGCCCTGAAACTGCGAAAACAGCCTGTGCAGCGGTATGTTGCGCGAGGTAAACACCCCCAGGTTGCGGTGCATGGGCAATATGTATGATTCCTTATTCAGCGCCATGGCCGAGCCTACCGATATGGCCTCTTGCCCTATGCCCGAGAACCATTTCGATATTTTGCCCTGCCTCAGCAGGCTAAGCATTTTTTCTTCTATCATGCGGGGCAGCAGTATGGCCTTGTACAACTCCTTCAGGCTTTCGTTGCTGTGCTGTCCTCTTTTATATTCTATGGCTCTTTCTGTAGCTATCATCAGGGTAATTTTGGCAAAAATAACACATATAAAATGAATAGCGAACAAGGATTAACGATTGCAGATTTCAGAAGTATAATAGCCCTCAACACAGAAGTCACAGAGTGTACAGAGTTTCACAGAGTCAGCCTGAGCTTGTCGAAGGCCGTAAAACATAAATAACAGCCATTTCACCGCAGAGAACGCTGAGGATAATACACGCAAAGAGCGCTGAGGTTTTAACCCCAGAGGGGTGAAATATTAGTAGCCCCGTGCGTGAGCGCGGGGTTAAAGAACACCACCATCTTGTCTCCCTCCCCTCACAGGAATTGTGTAGCAAAGCGAACAATCGTGAATTCCTTAACAAATAATTGTGCCATGAACACTGGGCCGGGGTGAGGTCGCAGTTTTTTCCTTAACTTTGTTGTAATGAAAATATCGGGCTACTTACATATAATACCGGTAATTAAATCGGTGCGCTTTACAAAAGACAAGCTTGCTATTGACCTTGCCGATGGCCGCTCGCTTATTATTCCCCTCAGCCGCTTCCCGGAAATAGAAAAGTTAAGCGCGGCACAAAGGCGCAAGCATAAACTGTTGGCTGGTATGGGCCTTATGTTCGACGATCTCGATACCGTTTTTCATGTATCTGATTTTATTGGCAGTTCAGAGCCTGCCTATTCCGAGGCCATTTATAAAAAACACTCTGCTGTGGCTGAGCCTAAGGCGAAATACGGGAAGCGGTAGCGCTGTATTTGCTCCCGCGAGTTTGCAACTCGTGGGTTGAAATAGTTTCAGTTTAAAACTGCTCTTACTTATTCCCACAAGTCACAGACTTGCGGGAGCGGGGTAGCCGCTACAATCGCTAACGCGGAATAAGCCTATGAATAATCCCTAATTCAAAATTGTTCCCTATATCTTTATTAGCCCTGCCAATTTTGTGGAATAAGTTTTATCCCATTTCTCCATTCCTCCGTAATTGAATCTGTAAAACCCGCAAAATTCAATTTAGCATGGTCAGTAATAATTACTTGAAAGTCCGGAGAAAGCTCATTAGTTATGCTTATAATAAATTCATACATCTCACGTACAGCTGTTTCATCTGAACTTATAGAGATTGTACCTGTTTGATTACTATCCTTTTCTGGCGGGAAATATATTTGAGATGGCTGATCCAAAATTAGAAATCTAGGAACAGGTCTCGTTGCCTTTATAAAGTACTTATGCAACGCAAAATGAATAAGTAAGTGGTAGGCTACCCAATTTGCCCCACTTCCCATATTATTTAGTGATATAGACTTATTGGGGGTATCTGCAAAAATTGTCAGTTTCTTTATATCAAATCTAATTGGTGCATCTTGGTGTTCCAAGTCCAATTTCGATGCCCAGCTAGTCATTTGGTTATTTATTTGATTAAGTACCGCATTGAGTTTGCTTTCTTTTTCCTCTGGACTTATAAGGCTTTCGAGAGTTGAAATCGCAATTTTCAAGTTCTCAATTTGCCTTTGCAATGATTTATCTTCTTGTACCGCATTGAAGCTCTCAAGAAACAAAGAAACCTTACCAATAATCTTTCCCCGACGCAAATTCATATCCTTCAGTTTGGATGCCTGCTCCTGTTCAAGGTATATTGCTTTTATTCCGTTATTCTTGATTTCAATCTGTTTTGTAAAAGTTTCCTTTTCAAGTGTTAATTTCTGTAAAAACTGATTAAGTTTGGGCCTCTCAACTATTGTGGTTGTTAAATTCTCAGAAAGGCTAGACAATGATTTATTAATTGCTGAAATAGAGGGAATCTCAACTTGTAAATGTTGATTACATAACGGGCAATTATCCATTTCGGCATCTGTCTCACCAAAAAGCTTAATCGACTCTAAGCGAATTTGCTGTTGTTTAGCTTCGGTAGAGTAATTATTGGTCTGCTTAATAAAGGAGTTTACCGCATCTATATTGTCATTCAGATCTCCAAGTTTCTTTGCCAAGTCGTTTTTCTCCTCAAGTAGTTTTTTTAAATTCGCATTTGCACCCTGAGATATTTCATTAAAATTTGACTCCCATTCCAAAACTCCTTTCAATGCTTCCATCGCCTCAGTTTCATTATTGATATCAGCATCAGCGGAAATCAAATTTAATTGCTTGGCTTCGTTAGTGAGTTCAAAAATCTTTTTGCTACCATCCTGTTTTAACCTTTCATACTCCTTTAATTCTTTCTCAATCTTGTTTAATTCTCTCTTCTTAGCTGCAATTTCCTGTTCAATTTTAAGCGTGTCTTCTCTTATAACGCCTAAAAAATACGGGAGAGTGTCCTTAATAGCTTGGGCAGCAAACGTCTCCGACTGATTATAAAACAAATAGTTACGCTGGGCAATTAAATCTTGTGGTTGAAAAGAGTAGAAACGACTGTGCTTAAAGTTTACAGTAAGGGGATCTCTCGTCCCGGTTTCCGGTGTATTTGTAAACTCAGAGATATAAAGCTTTTTTGTAAAGAAATCCTTCAATGTAATGATATCAGAGTTATTGTCTAACTCTCTCAATTCAGGAATTGTAACATTATCAGAATTTGCAAAATAAATATATTGAGTACTATTCTTTCCTAGCCTATTGGGGTTCTGCCTGGCGACAAAAACCTGCTCAGTCTTTAATTGAATAAGCATTCCAAACCATTCCACGGTATCTCTAATAATACCTTCTGAAATCCTGCAATCATCACTACCTAGGCAGTAATTTACAATATCTATTAATGATGACTTTCCAGTTTTTGATTCACCTGTTATAATATTGACTTTACCCAGTTCAAATTGAACAATACGCTTTTCACCTGTCTTATTATATAAAATCAGACTTTTTATTTGCATGGCTATTTTAAGTTATGGTTTAATACCAAGTATTGAATATATCGTTAATGGATTACCCGATTTTGAAAGAATCTTCCCAAGTGTTGCAGCTTTTGATATACACTGCTTAACTTCATTATCCTCAGTCTTTATTTTCCCCTTTCTTGGCCTTGCTTCTATATTACCAAATTCGTCAATGCTCATTGAGTTATGGGCAATTCCAAACATTAATGTTTCGCGCGTAAACGGTAAAAACGTCGAAATTTTCGACGCTATTCCAACTTTCAAATCTTCATTATCATTTAGCCAATGATGTATCGTATTGGCTTTCGATTTAGGCAATCTTTCCCTAATCTTATTATTTAAAATCAGTGGCAGAATTAACACCGAAAAAGCAAAAGGAAAGTTTTCTTTTTTTTCACTCTTATAGGCCTTTACGCATTCTCTAACTACCTCACTACAAAATGCAGGGTTAATTAAATTTGCTGTTATTTCCGCTCTATCTTCCCAATTCGGCAATCCCATAATCAAATTTGGTTTTCATAATCAGGATGCCAACCTATTTGCTTTCTATCTGCTAACATATGACAGCAGCCCCGAACCATATAATCCTCCCTGAAACGTTCTTTAATAAAAATCTGTGGGCAAGTTGACACGTAGTGTGTTTGATAAAAATTTCTACCATTTAAGCTTTGAACTTCCGGCTCATCTTTTTCAACACTATCTGATATAATTGCAAATTTATTATCCCAATCATCATACAATCTCTTGTTGTAATTTAAATCATCATCAGGAGTAATCAACCCTTCTCTTAGCCATCTAGATTTCTGACTAAATGCCCTATAATAGTCACCAATAGCATGGTTTATCATTCTCTGATTTACGTTAATCAAGGATAATTGGGCAACAAATGTTTGATTCCTGTATGGGTCTAACTTAGTATCGTCTCCTGGGATAGGTGTGTTGAAATCATTAGGAAGATTATCTGACTTCAGACTATCGGCAATATCAAGCACTCTATTTCTTACTTCCTTAGCCGTTATTTCATCTCTTGCGTTCTGTAACTGCAGAATCACCTGCCCCATAAACCAACCCTCTAATCGCTCAAATAATGCACCTACATTTAATGTAGAAAACTTAAGCCTTTGTAATATCATTGCCTTGGACCCATTTATATCAAGTGATGAATCAATAATATTTATATTATTGATCAATGCTTTTTGTTGTTCTTCCGTAAGGCTTAAGAAGGAATCGTAAGATTTTTTATTGGTTGCGTTACCAGAATCTTTAGCAATAGAAATAAGTTCTTTTAATATTTCTTCAACATTCCTTTCATTATTTGAGTTGGGTTTAAGCATCGACGGAATCGTTCCTTTTGGACTAGCTGCAGTAGTAATCATTGTAAACAATGAATTAACAGGATCGAGACTACCAGTATTGATTCCTTCGGACCAAACTCTCAATGTCTTCCATAAGTCTGTACTTCCGTTTGTTAAATTAGCAACGGAGTTAATATGAAGTTTGAGCTGATATACATCAATAATGCCATTAGTTTCAATACTAATGTCATCTATTTTCTCAATTAACAATTTACCTGCATCATTGGGTTCGTCAAGAATTAGCATAAGACCATAACGTATTTGATGCAAATATCCGAGTGTAGGTTCGTTTGCAGAAAAGATTGAATCCATATCCTAATAACCTTATCTTTTTATGGTAATAGACTAAATTAAAGGAGATTAAAATATAAAAAACCTTAACTGATTTTACAAAAGTGCTATTGAAACACGAAAAATATTTACTGAAATGTGATTTTGAGAACAAAATATTAAAATATTGAGTGACTATGTTTTGCATATACGTTGTTATTGCCCTACAAAATTATACTAAAACAAATCATTTTTCGCTAACGTTTTTAGCAAAACAGGCTTGTTGAAAACTAATACACATTTTATTTATTACTACTAAACATTTAGCTTAATTTTGATTAAACAGTCGACAGTGGTCAGTCATCAGTCGACAGGGAAAAGTTCTTTGAAAATAGTTGTCAATCCCCCAAGTTATAGAGGCCGGATTTGTGAAAAAATAGATAACCACTTATGAAAACGACATTGTTATTATCAATAATTTGCATTGGTTTTCAGCTACTTACAAAATCAATATCAATGGCTTTTATTGATAATTCCATTGTTTTGGCGTTGTTATCTCATTGTTATTATCAATGGAATCCCATCCAACCTTCCCAAAGGAAGGCAGTTACTCACGGATCCAATTTTTAGATAAGGGGTTCGTGATTATTCGACTATGCATTTAGGATTTAGGAAGTCGAATAATTGTTATTGCATTGATAATTCATTGTTTTTTACCCATGAAAATTGCCACAGATTCACAGATGATAAAAATTGATACTTGATTGCATTTATATGAAAAGGAGGTACAAGGAATAAGTATTTGCTGACTTTCCGCTTTATGAACTTTAAGAACTTTTAACTGAAGTCAACGGGGTAACACGGGGTAACAATTATAAAACCTTTATAGAAATAAGAGAGGTTTTATAATCACGAGCACCATAATTCAAAAACTGGAGAATTAGCGAGTACTAATCACCGGCCCATATGCAACAAAGAATAGAGGACTACAAACGGGGTAACACGGGGTAACAGATTTAGGGGGTAACACAAACACAATAAACTTGATAACCAACAAATTAACGTTTTTAAAGGGCCAAAAAGTGTATACCCATTTAACATGTTGATAATCTGAATATTATGAAAAAATGGCGAACTGCGACCTCACCCTGCCCTCTCCTGTGAGGAGAGGGAATTGGATGATGGGTTATTTAACCCCGCGCTATCGCACGGGGCTATTAATATTACACCCCTTCGGGGTTCAAGGCTGTTTCGCGTGAGGGATAGCAGCGAAAAGCCCGGAGCATAGCGAGGACTTGTAGCGTATAGCCCGACCCGCAGGGGCACGCCCAAAGCATTAATATGAG
>Ga0134125_10007347_pt1 | contig 12425 bp, 11 predicted proteins | sample KB31751_FD_96464 | JGI IMG/M metagenome (GOLD analysis project Ga0134125, IMG submission 96464) | Terrestrial soil microbial communities with excess Nitrogen fertilizer from Kellogg Biological Station, Michigan, USA - KB3-175-1 | ecosystem: Environmental > Terrestrial > Soil > Unclassified ... | reverse complement strand
TTCATGGCTGGCCCCCATCGTTGACCTGCGCCGCCAGCCGCAGGGCGCGGTGCTGGAGCACTTTGGCATTGGCCACGCTGATCCCGAGTTCCGCGGCGGACTCCTTGATCGAATTACCCCGCAGAAAGCGCGATTCCAAAATCTGGCGATAGCGATCCGGCAGGCTGTCCAGAACCCGGGCCACGCGCCGCGGCGCGGTGCTGATCGCATCCTGGCTGTCGACTGGTTGTTCGATGTCCTCGATCGAGGTTATCTCCCGTCCCAAGGTCTCGCGCCAGTGTGCGGCCAGCACCGTCCTGGCCGTGGCCCGCAGGTAGGCACGGACCTCCCCCACGCTCACGGTCAGGCGCAGCGGCCGCAGCGCGGCGAGGAACACCTCGGCGGTGAGGTCTTCCGCGTCGGTCCGGTTGCCGACGCGCGCGAACAGCGTGCGGTACACCCAGCTCACGTTGTCGGAGTACACGGCTTCCCAGTCCGGGTAGCCGGCCTCATGGCCATCGCCGGGTACCGCGCGCAGGGCTCGCGGCCCGACGGGTTCGTTTCTTGCCGCCACATGCCTCCTTCACCCGATCTATATCGGCTCGGGTTACACGGTCAGGGCGCAGCGAGTGCGGCTTCGTCGGCCATCAGCCGGTCGAGCTTGGCGGCGGTGGCGGAAAAGACGGACTTGGCGATGCTCAGTATCCGGTCCCCGACCCGGGGCTTTGCCGACGCCGACGGCAGCAGGTGACCGATCAGGTGACCGAAAAGGTCCAGGCGCGCCGCGGACAACCACGACATCAACTCCGGATCGTCGAACCAGCGCAGCTGGTTGCTGTAATCGGGAGTCACCGCCCAGCCGCAGCGAATTGACGCCGTAGAACGCCGACGGCTGGTGCAGCCGCACGAACGGGTAGGCCATGGTCCAGTGTCCACCGGGCGCGTGGTTGCGGTCCACCACCACGATGCGGGCCCGCGTCGCCGAAGTTGCTGAGGTCACCGAAGTTTCTGCGACCAGCGTGTCGATGAACGCCATGCCCATGGCTCCCGCGCCGACCACCAGGTAGTCGGCCTCGATGGTGTGCATACAGCTGTCAGGCTAGCCCGCCACCCCGGCTTGCCAAGGCCGTTACAGAGTTACTAGGATATGCAAGTATCCGCTCACCTCCGCTTCCGCGCCGTCAACCACATTCGAGGGCCCCATGACCACACAGATTCCGCACTTCATCGATGGGCACCGCACCGCCGGCCGGTCCGGCCGCACCGCTGACGTCTTCGACCCCAGCACCGGGGGTGTCCAGGCGCAGGTACCGATGGCCGGCCAGGCCGACATCGACGCCGCGGTGGCATCGGCCGTCGAGGCCCAAAAGGGTTGGGCCGCAACGAATCCCCAGCGCCGCGCCCGGGTGATGATGCGTTTCATCGAGCTTGTCAACAAGCACATGGACGAGTTGGCCGAGCTGTTGTCGCGCGAGCACGGAAAGACGGTCCCCGACGCACGCGGCGACATTCAGCGCGGTATCGAGGTCATCGAGTTCGCCATCGGCATCCCCCATCTGCTCAAGGGCGAGTACAGCGAGGGCGCCGGACCGGGCATCGACGTCTACTCGCTGCGCCAGCCGCTGGGCGTGGTCGCCGGCATCACCCCGTTCAACTTCCCGGCGATGATCCCGCTGTGGAAGGCCGGTCCGGCGCTGGCCTGCGGCAACGCGTTCGTGCTCAAGCCCAGCGAGCGCGATCCGTCGGTCCCGGTGCGCCTGGCCGAGCTCTTCGTCGAGGCCGGCCTGCCGCCGGGCGTGTTCCAGGTCGTGCACGGCGACAAGGAGGCCGTCGACGCCATCCTGAACCACCCCGACATCCAGGCCGTGGGGTTCGTCGGCAGCTCCGACATCGCCCAGTACATCTACGCCGGGGCCGCCGCGACCGGCAAGCGTTCGCAGTGCTTCGGCGGCGCCAAGAACCACATGATCGTGATGCCCGACGCCGACCTGGACCAGGCCGTCGACGCGCTGATCGGCGCCGGATACGGCAGCGCCGGCGAACGCTGCATGGCGATCAGCGTCGCGGTGCCGGTCGGTGAGCAGACCGCGGACCGGCTGCGGGCCCGGCTCATCGAGCGGATCAACAACCTGCGCGTGGGCCACAGCCTGGACCCCAAGGCCGACTACGGCCCGCTGGTGACCGAGGCCGCCGTGGCCAAGGTGCGCGACTACATCGGCCAGGGTGTCGACGCGGGCGCCGAATTGGTCATCGACGGCCGCGAACGCGCCAGCGACGACCTGACTTTCGGTGACGCCAACCTCGAAGGCGGCTTCTTCATCGGGCCGACCCTGTTCGACCACGTCACGCCGGACATGTCGATCTACACCGACGAGATCTTCGGGCCCGTGCTGTGCATCGTGCGCGCCCACGACTACGAGGAGGCACTGGCGCTTCCTTCTCAGCACGAGTACGGCAACGGCGTGGCCGTCTTCACCCGCGACGGCGACGCCGCCCGCGACTTCGTCTCTCGCGTTCAGGTCGGCATGGTCGGTGTCAACGTGCCGATCCCGGTGCCGGTGGCCTACCACACCTTCGGGGGCTGGAAGCGCTCGGGCTTCGGCGACCTCAACCAGCACGGGCCGTCGTCGATCCTCTTCTACACGAAGACCAAGACCGTGACCCAGCGGTGGCCGTCCGGCATCAAGGACGGCGCCGAATTCGTCATTCCCACAATGGATTAGGGCCGGATGCTTTATGGCTTCCTTTACCCTTGACGACGACGAACGGGTGATCACCGAGACGGCTGCCGCGTTCGCCGCCAAGCGCCTCGCCCCATACGCCCTGGAATGGGATGCGGCCAAACACTTTCCGACCGACGTGCTGCGTGAATCGGCCGAACTGGGCATGGCGGCGATCTACTGTCGTGACGACGTCGGCGGCAGCGGGCTACGCCGACTCGACGGGGTCCGCATCTTCGAGCAGTTGGCCATCGCCGACCCCACCACCGCCGCGTTCCTGTCGATCCACAACATGTGCGCGTGGATGATCGACACGTTCGGTACCGCCGAACAGCGCAAGGTCTGGGTTCCGCGGTTGGCGTCGATGGACGTCATCGCCAGCTACTGCCTGACCGAGCCGGGCGCCGGGTCCGACGCGAGCGCGTTGAGCACCCGCGCCGTCAAGCAGGGCTCAGATTACGTGCTCGACGGCGTCAAGCAGTTCATCTCCGGTGCGGGGGCCTCCGACGTCTACGTGGTGATGGCCCGGACCGCTGCCGAGGGCCCGCGCGGCATCTCGGCGTTTGTCATCGAAAAGGACACTCCCGGGCTGAGTTTCGGCGCGCTGGAAGAGAAGATGGGTTGGCATGCCCAGCCCACCGCGCAGGTGATCCTTCAGGGGGTGCGGGTGCCCGCCGACGCGATGCTGGGCGGCGCGGACGGCGAGGGCGCGGGATTCGGCATCGCGATGAACGGCCTCAACGGCGGCCGACTCAACATCGCCGCGTGCTCACTGGGCGGCGCCCAGGCCGCCGCCGACAAGGCCGGAGCCTACGTGCGCGACCGGCAGGCGTTCGGCAAGTCGCTGCTCGACGAGCCGACCATCCGGTTCACCCTGGCCGACATGGCGACCGGCCTCGAGACGTCGCGAATGATGTTGTGGCGGGCGGCCAACGCGTTGGACACCGACGATCCCGACAAGGTCGAGTTGTGCGCGATGGCCAAGCGCTACGTCACCGACACCTGCTTCGACGTCGCCGACAAAGCCCTGCAACTGCACGGCGGCTACGGCTACCTGCGCGAGTATGGTCTGGAAAAGATCGTGCGCGACCTGCGGGTGCACCGAATCCTGGAAGGGACCAACGAAATCATGCGAGTGGTCGTCGGCCGGGCCCAGGCCGCACGGTTTCGAGCTTCTCCAGCAACCGCATAGATGGGGTCCGAGATGACCGAGCACTTGACCGTGGCTTTCCTGGGGTTGGGCCATATGGGCGGGCCCATGGCAACGAATCTTGTTGCCGCCAACCATGCGGTGCGCGGGTTCGATCCGGTGCCCGCGGCGCTGTCGGCGGCGGCCGCGGCCGGCGTCGCCGGTTTCGACAGCGCCGCCGCCGCGGTCACCGGGGCGGACGTCGTCATCACCATGCTGCCCAACGGCGAGTTGGTCAAACGCTGCTACGCGGAGATCCTGCCGAGCGCGCGACCGGGTGCGCTGTTCATCGACAGCTCCACGATCTCGGTCGACGATGCCCGCGAGGTGCATGCGCTGGCGGAATCGCGCGGCGTCGCGCAGCTGGACGCGCCCGTCTCGGGCGGGGTGAAGGGCGCCGTCGCCGGGACGCTGGCGTTCATGGTGGGCGGTGACTCGGAAAGCCTGCAACGGGCGCGGCCGGTGCTGGAACCCATGGCGGGCAAGATCATCCACTGCGGCGCGCCCGGGGCAGGGCAGGCCGCCAAGGTGTGCAACAACATGGTGCTGGCGGTGCAGCAGATCGCGATCGCCGAGGCGTTCGTCTTGGCCGAGAAGCTCGGGTTGTCGGCGCAATCCCTGTTCGACGTGATCACCGGGGCGACCGGCAACTGCTGGGCCGTGCACACAAATTGCCCGGTGCCGGGCCCGGTCCCGACCTCGCCGGCCAACAACGACTTCACGCCGGGCTTCGCGACCGCGCTGATGAACAAGGACCTGGGCCTGGCGATGGATGCGGTGTCCTCCAGCGGTTCGGCCGCCCCGCTGGGCCGGCACGCCGCCGAGATCTACGCGAAATTCGCTGCCGATCACGGTGATAAAGACTTCAGCGCGGTCATCGAGACGCTGCGTTGATCTAGCCCCGAACGTCGACTTGTGGTGGGAGATCGGCCGATTCGTCCCAACAACTCGACGTTGGACGCGCCCGGGAATCAGCTCAGAAGTCACCCGCGTTGCGGCGCAACGTCTCAATCGACGACGCCAGGTCCTGCGATTCGGTGTCGGTCATCCCGAGATCGGCGAACACCTGCTTGTTGAGCGTGACGGTGGCGTCCTCGACCGTCGAGCGGCCCAGGTCGGTGATCTGCACCAGCGTGGTGCGCCCGTCGGTGGGGTGCGGCACCCGCTGAACCAGCCCGTCGGCCTCCAGCCGGCGGATCGCGTGGGTCGCGCTGGTGACGTGGACCTGCAGCCGGTCGGAGGCCTTGGTGATGGGCAGCGCCCCGGTCCGGCTGAATGCCAGCAGCCGCAGCAATTCGTATCGGGAGAAGCTCAGGTCGTAGGGACGCAACGCCGTCTCGACGCGGGCCAGCAGGATCTGGTGCGCACGCATCACCGATGTCACCGCGACCATGCCCGGCGCCACGTCACCCCACCCGGCGCGCTCCCAGTTGGCGCGCGCCGCGGCGATTGGATCACGCTTGTCCGGTCGTGATTGCGCCACGCCCCTTCTTACCGCACTTGGAGCCCGAGCGTGGCCTTTCCCATCGCCGACAGCACCGCCGTCGTCGATGCCCGGCCGCCCACGGTAATCCGCGCGCCACCGTCCGCGTAATACCGCACCCGCGGCCCACCGTCGCCGAAAACCTCACGCCACGGCCGGCACCGCCCATCCCGCCCACCCGTCGGAGACGGCAGATACATGAAATTCGCATGCGCGTCGGTCGTGTATATCCCCATTGCGCTCAGCCGCATCCGGAGATAGCGGCGTTCGGCGGTGATCAACCGGATCCGTCGCGCCAGTTCGTTTTCCGCGTCATACGACGCCGCGACCGCAAGCAAACCGGTGATCGGGATGCCGAACGGCACCTGCTGGCTCCACAGCGTCGGTGCCAGCTCGGGAGACGCCGCCGCATAGCCGATCCGCAGCCCCGCCAGGCCGTAGGCTTTGGAGAAGGTCCGCACCACCACGACGTTGGGAAACCGCGCGACCAACGCCGCCACGTCGAAACGGTGCTCGGGAGCGGTGAACTCGATATAGGCCTCGTCGAGCAGGACGACGGTGTCGCGCGGTACCCGGCGCAGAAACCGGACCACGGCGGCCGTGGGCTCCAGCGTGCCGGTCGGGTTGTGCGGCCGGCACAGGACCACGACGCGGGCGGCGGTGGCTGCGTCGGCCAGCGCGTCGAGGTCGTTGTGGCCGTGTTCGTCCAGCGGAACGAGCGACGAGTTCAGGCGTGCCAAATGCGCGACAATCGGGTAACCGTCGAACGTCGGCGACGCCATCACCATCGTGTCACCCGGCGCGGTCAGTGCCTGCAGCGCCTGCAACACGACTCCCGTCGCCCCGGCGCCCAGCACCACCCGGTCGGCGGGCACGCCGATGTGGCCGGCGACCACGTCGCGCAACCGCTCCGGCAGGAACTCCGGGTACCGGTTCGCCGCACACACGGATCGAATCAACGCCGAACGTACCGACGGCAGCGGCGGAAACGGATTTTCGTTGAGCGACAAGGCAAGCGGATCCACCGCGTCGGGCAGCGCATCGCAGATCTCGCCGGCCCCCAGGCATCCGGGTTGCATCAGTCTCGCCCGCCCCAGCGCACCGCGGCGGCGCCGGCGAAGTCACCGGCGTGCGCGAACGCCGCCATCATGACCACTTCACCGGCGCCGAGCCGGCCATCGGCGATGGCGCGGTCCAGATTGATCGGGATCCCGGCACCGAACAGGTTGCCGCACTCGTCGAAAGTGTCGACGTGTCGCGATGGAGGCAACTCAAGCGCGTCACGCCAATTACGCAGAAACGCCCTGTTCGGCTGGTTGGTGACCAGCAACCCGATGTCTTTGGCGGCCAGCCCGATTCGATCGCACACCGCCAGCGCCACCTCGGGAACCTGCCGGTTGCCGCGCGCCAGCACCTTGGTGACCTTGCTCTCGGTGAAACCGATGCTGCCCTCGCCGGGACCGGCCTGCCACCACTTGCGCGGCGGATCGTAGGAAAGCGTCATTTCGCCCGCATACTGCCCGTAGGTGCGGCACTCGACATCGAGAATCGGCGACCGCTCGCTCAGCGCGACCAGTCCCACCGCGGCCCCGTCGCCGGGCACCGCCGATTGCGCCTTGCGGCGAATGGTCGGTTGATCGAAGAATTGTCCGGCGGCATTTTGCGCGATGGCGATGAGCGCGGTGCGCCCTTCGCCCGCCGACAACAATTTACGGGCCACGTTGAGCGCCAACACGAATGCGGCGCAGCCGCCGTTGTTCAGGTCGAGCACCCACGACGGATGCATACCCAGCCGGTGCGCGATGCTGCCACCTTGGCCGTAGAACGCCATGTCGGGAACCTGGGTGTGCGTGATCAGCACGTCGGCGCCTTCGATGACGTCGTGGCCGTGCCGCTCGATCAGGCCATGGGCCGCACGTTCGATCATGTCGACTGAACTCTCGTCCGCGCCGACGTGATGGCGAAACTTCGGGGCGCGGAACATCACGCTGTCGCGCAGGTCGTCGGATTCGGCGAATCGCGCGTAGTAGTCGGCGGGAATCGGCTCGCCCGGCAGATACGTGGAGACGTCGATCAGGCTGACACTTGGCTTACTCATGGTGCGCTCATCTCATCCATACCGGCGTCACCGGCAGACCGTTGCGGTGGCGGTACTCGGCGATCGCCTTGAGGTTGCGCATCTCCAGCAGATGGCCGGCTCCGAACATGTCCCAGAAGTCGCCGACCCATACGGGCCGGGACGCCGGCGCGGTCTCCGGATACGGATTGCGGTCGTAGAACGGGTGATGGCAATTGGTCCACAGCACAACCGATCCCGGCTTGTCGAGGACGGGCTGGGCGTCGATGACACGCATCAGGTAAATCATCCACAGATGCTTGCCTTGATCCCAGGCGCAGTGGTAGTCCACGGTCCGCGCCTGCGCGTTGGCGACGGTGCGGGTGTAGATCTCGGTTTCCGAGCCGAGCCGGTCGTGCGCCAGCCATAACCCGGGCTCCTCGGTGGGGGTGAACCCGCGCAGGCTGTACGTCCACTCCTCCAGGCTGCGGGTGTCGGCCATGTACTCGTACAACTCGTCGGGTGGACAGTCGACGTAATCGTTGACGGTGCAGTACTGTCCGAAGACCTCATCGTGCGGGTACCCGGACCGCATCATGTCCATGATGATCGGCGTGGCCTTCTCCCTGGGGCTGGTTTCGATGCGGGTGACCCCATCGATGAGGTCGGGAATATCCTCAAGCGCTGGCAACGACATTGGTCCGCTTCTCCTTGTCAAATGAAATCTGTTTCACGGCAGCCTTTTTTAAAGGCGCGGCCGCGAGAAATGGTGCAAATGGCGGAATCTCGTCGGCGGCGCACTCGACACTGACCACCGCCGGGCCGTCGACGTCGAGCGCCGCGCCCATGGCCACCGCGAACCCATCGACGTCGCTGACGTCGACCGACGTCAGGCCCGGGAACATCGCCGCCAGCCCGGCGCCCAGCCGGCTGGGACGAAAACGGTTATAGCTGTACAGGTCGTGATAGAACAGCTGCTCGCGGGTCACACACATGGCGTGCGCGTTGTTGTTGAACAACACGAACGTCATCGGCAGCCGGTATTGCACGGCCGTGTGTACCTCCATGCCGTGCATGAAGAACGCGCCGTCCCCGGCGATCACCACGGTGCGGCCACCGGGCCGACCACTGTTGGCCCGGCCCAACGACATTCCGATCCCGGCCCCGAAGCTGTAGCCCATGCCACCCATGCCGAGCGCGACGACGAACCTGCCTCCGCGCCGCACCGGCAGGTGGTGGATCGCCGACGCGCCGGTGTTGCCGGCGTCGACCACGATGTCGGCGCCGTCGGGCAAAGCGCCGTCCAGTACCGCCATGGCGTCGCGGTACCGCACACCAGAACCGGCGAAGGCCGGGGGCTTCATCTCGGTGCGCCGTACCGCGTCGGGCACACGCAGACCGGGCGGCCGACCAGGGCCGAGCAGCGCCTGGGTCAGCATATGCAGCGAGCCGCGTAGGTCATCGGTATGCACATGGGTGCAGGCGAGATACGGCGGCATCGATCCGATGGAGAGCGTCCGCACCGCGGCCAGCGCGTCGTCGAGTCCGGTGCGCGCGGTGACCGTCAGGCGCGTGCCAACGATGAGACACACAGCGCTGGCGGCCACCTCGTCGGCCACGCTCGGGTGGCCCATGACGCCGGTGACCCCCAGCGATGACGACGATCCGAAACCCGGTGTGCCGGCAACATCCTTCGCGTCCGGCACGGTGGCCACCCGCGCGCGTAGCACCCTGCGCAGCTCTTCGAGCTCGGCCCGGGCGTCGTCGCGGGCCACCTGCTCGCCGGCGACGATGGTGACTCGGCCCGCGGCACGGCGCAGTTCCCGCACGATCGGATGCGGGTTGCCGACCGTCGGCCGCACGTCATCCGCGTCATCATAGCCATGCGCGACGTCAATGCATGCCTGCTGAAAGTCCTTGGGTAGCAGAAGAACCGCTGGGCCGCCGGTGCGCGCCGCGGCGATGGCCCGAGGAAGTAGCGCGACGATGTCGGCCGGCCTGCGCAGCCGCTCGCAGAACACCGATACCGCCGAGAACAGCGCCTCGGCGTTCAGCGAACCGTTTGCGCCACTAGTGTCCTGGAAGCTGCCCCGGCCATCCATCGTGCTGGCGGGCTGGCCGACCAACGCCAGCACCGGAACCCGGCTCGCCAGCGACTCGCCCAGACCCGCGACGAGGTTCAGCGCTCCCCCACCCGAGGTCGCGGCCACCACGCCCAGGCCGGCCCCGCTTCGGCTGTACCCGTCGGCCATGGTGGCCGCGGAGAACTCGTGCTTGGCCAGCACCGCCTCGATGTCGGGGCAAAAGTGCGCGGCGTCGTACACGTCCTCGATGTTGGCGCCATCCACACCGAAGACGTGATCGACTCCGATTGCCGCGAGGTGCCCGACGATATGGTCGACCACCCGGTACCTGCCAAGCATGCCTGAAGATACGAGGTAGGCGCGCGGTCGGTTCATCATCGTCGACGGCCGGCAAATGAACCGTTCGCCGCTCGACATCGTGGTGTCTGAATGACCATCGAGCTGCGCAACGTGGTGCGCGAGTACAGGGTCGGCGGTCAGACGGTGCGGGCACTCGACGAAATCAGCCTGCGGCTGGCCGACGCGCAGTTCGTGTCGGTCGTCGGGCCCTCCGGCGCGGGCAAAAGCACGTTGCTGCATCTCCTTGGCGCGTTGGATTCCCCCGATTCCGGGTCCATCGCCTTCGACGGCGAAGAGATCGGCCGCCTCGGCGACGAACAGCAGTCGCGGTTCCGCCATCACCGGGTGGGTTTCATCTTTCAGTTCTTCAATCTGTTGCCGACGCTGTCGGCCTGGGAGAACGTGGCGATCCCCAAACTGCTCGACGGTGTCCGGCTGGGCAGCGCCAAGCCGGACGCGGTCCGGCTGCTGGACCGCGTCGGGCTGGGCGACCGGACCCGGCACCGGCCGGCGGAGCTGTCGGGCGGCCAGATGCAGCGGGTGGCGGTGGCGCGCGCATTGATGATGAACCCGCCGCTGATCCTCGCCGACGAGCCGACCGGAAACCTGGACTCCACGACGGGCGCATCCATTTTGGCGCTCCTGGCCGAGGTGGCGCACGAGGACGGCCGGGGCCGGCTGGTGGTGATGGTCACCCACAACCCCGATGCGGCCGCGGCCACCGACCGGGTGATCACGCTGCAGGACGGTCGGGTCGGGTCGGACGTCATGGCGGTCGCGGGGTGAAGCCTTGCTCCGCGATCACGGCCACGGCGAGCAGGCTGCGCGTGTTCAGTCTGCGGGAGCTGGCCGTACATCGGCGCCGCACGTCCGCGTCGATCGCCGTAATGGCTGTCTCGGCAACGTATTTGGTGGCGATTTTCGGGATCTTCGGGTCGATCACCGGCTCGGTCAGCCGGCTGGCCGACGGGATCGCCGGCGTCGCCGCGCTCGAGGTGTCCGGCATCACCGACGCCGGATTCCCCGACTCGATCCTGGCCGAAGTGGCCGCCGTTCCCGGCGTCGCCACCGCGGCACCGATGATTCGGACGCCGGCGTCCACGCCGTCGGGGCCGGTGCTGCTGCTGGGCGCAGACGCGAGCACCGCCGCTCTGGGCGGCGCCCTCAAGGACGCGCTCACCCGGCCCGTGCAGGCGCTGTCCTCGGCGCCGTCGGGCGTTCAGGTCGGGCCCCGTGTCGGCTATGCGAAAGGCCAGGCATTTCAACTGGGTTCGGCTTCGGTCACGGTCACCGACGTGCTCGCCGGTAAGCAATACGCGGACCTGAACGGCGGACACTACGTTCTTGCGCCACTTGCTATGGCGCAGAACGCCGCCGGCCGCCCCGGCCAACTCGACTCGATACTGATCAGCACGAAGCCGGGCACCGACCCCGGCGCCGTTCGCGCCGCGGTCACCGGCGCCGTGAACGGCCGTGCAATCGTCGCGGCCCCGAGCTTCCGGGCGGCCCGGGCCGGCGACGGCGTCAAGCTGATGAACTACATGGCCCTGCTGGGCGCCGCGGTTGCGTTGGTGGTCGGCGCGTTTTTGATCTACACCACGATGACGATGGCGATCACCGCGCGCCGACCGGTCATCTCGATGCTGCGCGCGATCGGCGGCCGGCGCGCCACCATTGTCGGCGACATGCTCGCGGAGGCCGCGATTCTCGGGCTGATCGGCGGCGCCATCGGTTCCGGCATGGGAATTGTGGCGGGCCACATCGCGATCGGCCGATTGCCTCCGGCGGTGACGCAGGGACTCGAGGCCCGCGTCGAGTATTGGCTGCCCGGCTATGCGATACCGCTGGCGCTGGCGGCGACGGCGCTCACCAGCGTGGCGGCGTCGGCGATGGCGGCACGGCAGGTGTACAAGGTTTCGCCGATCGAGGCGCTGGCGCCGATCGGGGCCTCGCCGGCCGATGTCGTGCCGCGGTGGCTGCGCATCGCGAGTGGGGCTGGGGCCGTGGCGGTATTCGCGGTCTCGACGTTGGTCGTCACCGGCCAGCGCGGCAGCCACGCGTTCGTCGCGATGGCCGTGGTGTTGGGCGCCGAGATCGCCCTCGGCTTCGCGCTCACCGTGCCCATCGTCAATGCGACGGCGACGACGGCGCGCATGTTCGGATCGTTCGGGGCGCTCGCGGCGGCGACGATCCGGCGCGCGCCGCGCCGGGTGTGGGCGACCGTGATGACCGTGCTCATCGGGGTGCTCACCACCGTCGTGATCACCGGCACGAACGCCGACATGATCCGATCGGCAAAAGACATCTTTTCACCGGTCACCGCCGCCGACGTGTGGGTGAGCGCGGATCCGCCCGACAGCTACCCCACCGACGCTCTGCCACAGGGGCTTTCCGAAACGGTGGCCGCGGTGCCGGGCGTGGCACACGTCACCGGGGGGGCCTTCGGCTTCGCCGAGGTCGGCGGCACCCGGGTGATGCTCGACGGTTTCTCCCCCGGAACCGCTGATCCGCTCTTCCGCGCGCTCGATAACCGCGTTCGCGACGAGGTGCTCGCCGGCCGGGGCGTGGTGCTGAC